>JAEEGL015629162.1_pt1 | contig 47204 bp, 42 predicted proteins | sample 9134231 | NCBI WGS metagenome assembly JAEEGL01 (sample SAMN16246548, study PRJNA631951) | gut metagenome | biome: gut microbiome; feature: rumen; material: fiber-attached | host: Bos | place: Iran: Karaj | collected 2018-10
CAACAAGATTGATTTCTACAGAAATCAGGGCTACAACAAGGTTGACGCTACGCTCAAGGCGGTTGAGAGAATTCTTCCTCCTGGCTCAAGCGAGCACAACGCCGGTCTTGCTGTTGATATAATTTCCGACGACCTGGATAAGAATTTCCGTAATACAAAAGAATATAAATGGCTTGACGAGCACGCCGCAGATTATGGATTTATTCTCAGATATCCCGAAAACAAGACTAATATAACGAAAGTTGAGTATAAACCCTCTCATTGGAGATATGTGGGCGTTGCCGCCGCGAAGACTATGAAGGCAAGCGGTCAGTGCCTTGAAGAATATCTTGGCAAAGAAACTTCCGAAAAAACCACAGAAACTACAACTTCAAAAACTGAGAATTACTGGATTGTAAACACGGAAAGCTCCGACTTGAATGTCAGGGAAGTTCCAAGCACGGATGCGAAAGTAGTAGGAAAACTAAAGAAAGGCTCTACTGTCGTTGTTCAAAGTAAAAAGGGAGAATGGTCACAGATTTCTTACGGCGATAACAACAGCAAAAACGGTTGGGTTAAAACAGAATTTCTAAAACAAAAATAAAGCTGTCGGGGAGGAGCAAAACATGGCTCTTTTAAAATGCAAAATGTGTGGGTAATATTGAATTCAATCCCTGCGGCGCTGTCGGCACCTGTGAATAAAACCAACGTAGACTCACAGTTATCACAAAAGAAAAAGATCCCGGATTTTGCTTTTTCATAATACTTACTTAAAATCTGAAACAATAAGCCGAAGCAGAAAAGCGTCCGAGCAATGAAATATCGGCGTGACCTGAATCACGCCGAATTAATTAAAAATATTGAGTTGTTCTGTGCTTTTTGAACACCGACCGAAACAGAGGAGCAGTTTTCTGCTCCTGTTTTGTTATTTAATCTTCGTTATAACTTCCATACCCGGGAAACTGTCAATAAAGTCCTGAACCGCCTGTGCCGAAGGCATTGCCGCCGAACAGGAATGAGCCGAAACAAGCATTGAAGCCGAGGCGGTCGCAAACTCAAGCGCCTTGTCAATCGGCTTGCCCTGAAGCAGTGAATAAATGAACGCCGAAGCGTAACCGTCGCCGCCGCCGAAGCCCTTGAGAAGCTTTACGGGGTGTGTGCCGACTTTGTAGATTGAACCGTCGTTGAGGTATGCGTATGAACCCTCTTTACCGTGCTTGATAATAACAATCTTGTTGCCGTAGCTGAACCAGCGTGCAGCCGATTCCTCGTCGTTTGCGCACTTGCCTTCAAGTGCCTCAGTGAGGTCAAATTCCTCGCGTGAGCCGAGAATGATGTCGCTGTTCTTCGCGGCTATTGAATAATAGAGCGAAATCTCATCAAAATTCTTCCAGGTGTAGCTTCTGTAGTCGATGTCAAAAATAACCACAAGACCGTTCTTCTTTGCAAGGAAGAGTGTCTTGAGAGCCGCCTCTCTTGAAGGGCTGCAGCAAAGCGCCGTGCCGGAAATAACAACTGCCTTTGCCTTCTTGATGTAGTCCTCGTCAACATCGTCAACGCTCACCTGAAGGTCTGCTACTCCGTCGCGATACATAAGAATACTGCTCTGTGTGGGGCTGAGAATTTCGGTGAATGTAAGGCCGAGCTTTTCGCCGTTTGTGCATCTCGTGATGTGTGAAACATCAATGCCGTCGTTTTCAAAATACTTTGTAACGTATGTGCCGAACTGATCGTCGCTGACCTTTGCAATAAAGCCGCACTTTGCGCCGAGCCTTGCAAGACCTACGGCAATATTTGCGGGCGAGCCGCCGACATATTTGTTGAAGTTGCTGCTCTCCCAGAGGGGCATGTTCATATCCGTGGGGTTGAAGTCGATGGCAACTCTGCCTATCGGAATAACGTCAAGTTCCTTGCTGTTGTCAAATTCAATAAATGCCATTGCTGTCTCCTCCTGATTAATCGTCATAAGCTTTTCCGGCACAGCCGAAAATCTTTATATGCTTCATCGCGTTCTGATAAGCGCCTTCTTCCTCTGCGGTCTGAAGGTCATAATATCCTTTGATTTTTCCCGCTTCATACGCCTCGCGCACCGTTCTTTCAACGCTGTCAAAGGTAGCGGTTGCTATGTTGATTTTGCAGATTCCGAGCTCTATGCACTTTCTGAAATCAGCTTCGCTTATACCCGTTCCGCCGTGAAGAACAAGGGGAACATCCACGCTGTCCCTGATTTTTTCAAGTATGTCAAAACGGAGCTTCGGCTCTTCTTTGTAATTGCCGTGAGCGTTGCCGATTGCAACCGCAAGAGCGTCCATCTCAACCTTTTCACAGAATTCCGCCGCCTGAGCGGGGTCGGAGCAGTTGATTGCAATATCCTCACTTCCGTCTTCACTGCCGCCCACACAGCCGATTTCGCACTCAATGTCGGCTCCGTATTCGGCTGCCGTCACGGCAATGTCGGCGCACTGCATTACGTTTTCTTCAAACGGCAGGTGCGAGCCGTCAAACATAACGGATGAAAAGCCGATGTCAAGCGCCTGCGTGATTTTTTCAACCGTTTTGCCGTGGTCAAAATGCACGGCTATCGGCATCTCGCTGTTTTCAGCCGCCGCCACCATAAGCGAACCTATGAGCTCGAGCGGCGAGTTTTTAAGCCGGACTTCCGCAATCTGAATAATAGCAGGGCTTTCCGTCTCCTCAACGGCACGCAGAATCCCTTTTACCATCTCCATGTTGGATATGCTGAAACTGCCTACCGCATATTTACCCTCTTTCGCTCTCCAGAGCAGGTCGCTCATATTTACCAATGGCATATTATCGCCTCCGTGTTGCTGATTTATTTATTATATCATCTTTAATACAAAATCTCAATCAAAAATAACAAATATTGTCAAATTATTTGCCGCTGTCTTCAAACGCTTTTCTGACTGCCTGCGCCGATTTTATGCTCATACCCTTTACGGCAGCAAGCTCCTCAACGCTCGCCTGAGAAATCGCCTTGACGGTTTTGAATTTTTTCATAAGCTCGTCTGCCCTCGCCTTGCCTATACCGTCAATGGAAAGCAGAGCGGAATTGAGCGATGATTTTTTGTGCTTCGTGCGGTGGTATTCTACCGAGTAGCGGTGAACCTCCTCCTGTATGGATGAAACAAGAGTGAACGCCGCCCGCTTTGATGTCAGCGATATTTCTTCGCCGCTGCCCGTGATTGCCCTTGTCCTGTGGTGACTGTCTTTGACCATACCGAAAAGGGGAATATCCAGTCCGTATTTTTTCAGCACCGGACGCACGGCGTTTACCTGCCCCGTTCCGCCGTCCAGCAGAATAAGGTCGGGCAGCCTGCCGAAACCCTCACCCGAGTCTTTTTCGTCAAGATATCTGAGTATTCTGCGCTCGAGCACCTCAGCCATTGAAGCATAGTCATCCTGACCCGAAAAGCCCTTTATCGCAAAGCGGCGGTATGATTTTTTGTAAGGCACACCGGAGCGGAAAACAACCATACCCGCAACGTTGTCGCTGCCTGCGGTGTGTGAAATGTCGTATGCCTCAATAAATTCGGGCGGAACCTTCATACCGAGCATTGTCGCCAGCTCGTCAAGCGCCGCCGTCGATTTGCCCGTCTTGCCGAGATAGAGCCCGAGCTTCTGAGCGGCGTTGCTGCGGCACATTTCAACAATTTCATGCTGCTCGCCCTTCTGCGGAACGGTTATGGCAACTTTTCTGCCCCGCTTTGATGTCAGCCACTCTTCAATCAGCCCGGCGTTTGCCGCCTCACCGTCAAGGGTTACCCGCAAAGGAATACTGTCGCGCATCGTGTAGTAATCCCTCAGCAGTTCATACCTCGCCGATGCAAGGTCCTCCGGCATATCAATAATGAAGTATTCACTGTCAAAAAGCCGTCCTTCCGAAAAACGCAGAACCGAAAGGCACGCCTTCGGGCTCTCTGAGCCGTCGGTTGCGCCCACTATGGCAAAAACATCCTGTTCACGCACTGTGTTTGAAACAACCTTCTGCTTCTCGCCGACTTTTTTAATCGCATTTATTCTGTCTCGCAGCTTTGCCGCTTTTTCAAATTCAAGGTTTTCCGATGCTTCAAGCATCTTTGCCGTCAGCTCTTCAATAAATTCTTCGCCGCCGTTTGTAATGTATTTTATTGCGCTCTCAACCGCTTCGTTGTGTGCCTGCATTGTGGTCTTGCCCGCGCAGGGTGCGGAACACTGCTTGATAAAATAGTTCAGGCAGGGGCGTGATGACCGGCAGTCTCTCGGAAACTGCTTGTTGCACTGCGGCAGGCGAAAAATCTTTTTTGCCTCGTCAACCGCATTTGTTACCGCAAACCCGCTTGTGTAGGGCCCGAGATAGTGCGAGCCGTCGTCGGTCTTCTGCTTTACGGCATATATGTTTTTCCACTCGCCCTGTGTGATTTTAATGTAGTGGTAGCCCTTGTCATCCTTGAGGAGAATGTTGTATTTCGGCGAGTGCTGTTTTATCAGACTGCACTCGAGCACAAGCGCCTCAAACTCGCTGTCGGTCAGAATATAGTCAAAAGAATCAACATTTTCAACCATCCGCCGCACCTTGAGCGTATGGTTGTTCTGCGAGCCGAAATACTGGCTGACTCTGTTCTTGAGCGCCTTTGCCTTGCCGATGTAAATGATTTTGCCGGTCTTGTCTTTCATAATGTAAACACCGGGCGTCAGCGGCAGACTCATCGCTTTTTTTCGCAGTTCACCGAGCTTTTCGTTCATACACTTCTCCTCCTTTCATTTTTTTATTAAAACAGATGATAGTTTGATAATCGGTTTATTTCCGGGCTTTTTTACAAAATATGACGGGAAATAAGCGAGCAAGACGAATACCCGGACAAGAATTATTGACTTATAAACAAAAACAGGCGACAAAATGCCGCCTGTGCGCTTTAATTTAAGTTAATCTGCGAAACCGGATTCAACGAGCTTAACAAGTTCTTCTACAGCTTCTTCTTCGTCAACACCGTTTGCGGCAATTCTGATTTCGGTGCCGCCTACTATACCGAGTGAAAGAACGCCGAGAAGGCTTTTGGCGTTGACCTTGCGTTCGTCCTTGTCTATCCAGATCTGTGATTTGAATTCGTTGGCTTTCTGAATAAAAAATGTTGCAGGGCGTGCGTGAAGGCCGACTTGATTTTGAACGGTAACATCCTTAACGAACATTGTCGAAAACCTCCTGTCTTTAACACATAATATTTTACAATGAGATTATAACACAAAAAAACTTTTCGTCAACGATAATAAACCTGCTTTTTAAAAATTCGGCTTGTATTCCAAATACGATATAAACGGACGGCGTGCCGTTTGTGAATTTTGACAGGTTTTATGTAAATTTTTTATTACATAGGCACATATTGTTTGACAAAATGCAAGGGCTTGGATATAATTAAAAGGTATTTTAAATTATAAAGAATCATCATATGATGCGGTCGTAAATTATTGCTTTTTACGGTGCGGAACCGTGTTGTTCTGACAAAAAATGATTCCGGAACGGAGATGGAAAAATGAAAACCGTATTGGGCTTCATAGATGAAGCCTTCAGGCAGATACCCGAAACAGACAAGTCCTACAAATTCAAAATGCAGCTTGTCAGCGAGGTCACCGAAAGGGCAAATGAACTCACGCACCGCGGAATAAAAGATGAGAAGGTTATTGAAGATCTCATCATCAGCGAACATCCCGACATAAAAGGGGAGTTCGAGAGTGTTCTGCGCGAAGAAAAACGCGCAAAAAGGCGCAGACATCTTGTTGCGCTCAATATTCTCGGCACGGTCGTTTTCTGCCTTGCCGTTCTCGTTGCGTTCTTTATACACCTGTTTAAAGTTGACAACGGGCTTTCCTGGATTATTCTCATTGCGGGCGCCTTTGCTCTCTCGGCTTATTACACATTTATCGGGTGCAGAAGATTCATAAAGAAACGCGGCATTATCTTCCATATCACAACAAGACTTCAGCTTGCATTTACAATTATGCTCGCTTTCGCACTTGCCTTCTTTATTATGCTGTTTAAATTCAATATTATTCACAGCTGGCTTATGTTCCCCGCAGGCGCAATAGCCGTGCTTGCCTGCGACGGCCTTTTCGCACATTTCTCACACCAGCGCTTTGCCGTGTTTATGTATCTTGCCTATATTCCGCTTGCCGCCGCGATTCTTTACGTTATTCTCGCAATCGCCGGCATTGTCACCTGGCAGACGGGCTGGCTGATTATTCCCGTTGCTCTTATTATTGATGCCGTCATTATTGCGGTAAGATTGCTGATAGGCAAAAAAGAGAATGAGGAAGTGGAGGAGGACAGTGTATGGAACGCAGATTAAAAGCCGAACTGTGGGACAAGATGCACTATCTTTTCCGTGATTACAACGACCGTATGGTCCACGTTGAACTCCACTACGATTATGAAATAAATATCGACGCTTTCAAAACGGTGCTCGCCTGCTTCTTCGAGAAAGCACCCGTTTTCCACTCAAGCTTTACCGACAACCACATTTCACCCTACTGGGTTGTAAAGGATTACAACATTGACGATGTCGTTGAGGTAAATGACATTGAGGAGGAAGACCTCGACCACAAAATCAACGCCTTTCTCTGCCAGTGCCTGCCTCCCGAAGGGGATCTGCAGATGAAGGTTCTGATTCTCAGACACTCCGGCAAAACCACCGTTTGCATAATCGAAAACCATATGTGTATGGATGGCGGCGATTTCAAAAGCTTTCTCAAAACCTTCTGCAAAAACTATAATGACTATGTTTTGAACGGCGTAAGCCCGCTCGACCTGCGGACCGGTTCCCGCTCCTATAAATCCGTTTATAAAGATTTAAGCAAAACCGACAGCAAGGCGGCGCAGAATCTTTATAAAAATCTTTCCGTGAAAGATAAATACGCACACAAGTTTCCGTTCAGAGAGAGCAGCGATGAAGATTATTCCTTCATAGCGCGCCGCAGAATAAGCGCTGAAAAATTCCCCATGATAAAACAGGCGGGCAAAAAGAGGGGAGCCACCATCAACGATATGCTCACCGCGGCGTATTTTTACAGCCTGTATGAGCTTGCCGGCTTCAATCCGTCCGAGCCGACTACCATTTCGTGCGCCATTGACCTGCGCCGTCATATGAAGGATGTCAGCGATACGGGCTACACAAACCAGACCTCGTGGATGCAGTGCAGAGTTCCCGAAAAGGGCAGAGATATTTTTGAAACCCTGCAGTATGTCGTGCGAAGCTCTAATATGTTCAAGCAAGACAAATTTATGGGTCTTTACGGTCTGCCTCTGCTCTCGCTCGGCTACCGCATTATGCCGCACGCAGCGTCTGAGGAAATAATCAAAATCGGCTATTCAAATCCTCTTCTCGCAATGAGCAATATAGGCATTCTCGAGGTTGACAAGCTCGCTCTCGAGGGGCACGAGCCCACCGACGGCTTTATGAGCGGAGCGGTCAAATACAAGCCCTTCGTTCTGCTTTCCGCAACGTCTATGCGCAATGAGATGACTCTCTCAATGTGCGTTCGCGGCAGCGACGAAGACAAACAGACTGTCAACCGCTTTTTTGACCTTATGGAGAAAAACATTGACCTGCTTATCGCAGATGAGATGAAAGCGGAGTAATTCCGTTTCATATATATTTCAGCAAATTTTACAGAGGGGTGTTCCAATGAAGAACAAAAAGAAACTCATTATCAACATAGCCATAGCAGTCTTTATGGTGGCATTTGCGGTTATCTGCTGGCGCACGGGCTCAATCAAATCACCCGTCGGCACGCTGTGGTCGCTCTTTCCGCCCGTAGTGGCAATCTGCCTGGCTCTCATCACAAAGGAAGTTTATTCCTCGCTCTTCGTCGGCATTGTTGCAGGCGGCATTCTTACAGCCGGCTTCTCACCGAGAGTGTCGGTTGACAACATCGTCAACGACGGCTTTATCAGCGCCGTCTCCGACCAGGCGGGCGTATTCATCTTCCTCGTCATACTCGGCATAATCGTTGCCCTCATCAACAAAACCGGCGCTTCCGCCGCTTTCGGTTCGTGGGCTGCAAAACACATCAAATCAAAAGTCGGCGCGGCTCTTGCAACCTTCTTCTTCGGCGTGCTTATTTTCATAGACGACTATTTCAACTGCCTTACCGTCGGCGCCGTTATGCGCCCCGTTACGGATAAAACGAAGATGTCCCGCGCAAAGCTTGCTTATATTATCGACGCCACAGCCGCTCCCGTCTGTATGATAGCTCCCATTTCATCCTGGGCGGCGGCAGTTTCATCATACGCTCCCGAGGGAGTCAGCGGAATCACTCTTTTCTGCAGAGCAATTCCCTATAATTTCTACTCTCTTCTCACCTTCGTTTTCATCATCTCTCTTTCCGTGATGAAACTGGATTACGGTCCCATGAGACTTCACGAGAGAAATGCTCTCAACGGCGACCTTTTCACAACGGGCGCAACACAGAGCGAAGAGGAGGCACCCGCCACCTCCCGCGGCAGAGTCATTGACCTCGTTGTTCCCATCGTCGTTCTTATCGGCGTATGCATTTTCGCCCTTGTTTATAACGGAGGAATCCTTGACGGTGCCGGCTTCATCACCGCTTTTTCGGACACCGATGCAACCGTAGGTCTTCCCTGGGGCGGTCTCATCACTCTCGTGTTCACAATAATCTACTATGCCTGCCGCAGAGTAGTCAGCTTCAAAGAAGCAATGGAATGCATTCCCAAGGGCTTCATAGCCATGGTTCCCGCAATCCTTATCCTCACAATGGCTTCAACCCTTAAAAACCTTACCGGCCTTCTTGATTCCAGCGCCTTCGTCAAATCGGCTCTCGACTCCGCATCCGGCTTTGACAGATTCCTTCCCGCAATCATCTTCCTTGTTGCCGTTGCAATCAGCTTTGCCTCCGGCACATCATGGGGCACCTTCGGTATCCTTATCCCCATCGTTACGGTTATATTCCCCGTCGAAAATATCCTCGGTGTTATCTCAATGTCCGCCTGCCTTGCAGGTTCTGTCTGCGGCGACCACTGCTCGCCCATTTCAGACACAACGATTATGTCCTCCGCAGGCGCACAGTGCAACCACCTCAACCACGTTGCAACCCAGATGCCTTACGCCCTGACGGTTGCCGCCGTGTCGTTCGTTACATACATCGTTGCCGGCTTCACACAGAAGATTTATATCGCTCTTCCCGTCGGCGTTGTTGCCACAATCCTCACCCTCGTTGTAATCAGACTCTTTTCAAATTCCAAAGAAAAGGCATAATTCAGTTTAAAAAGGCGGCTTTTCCCTTTACGGGGTTAAGCCGCTTTAAGCATTATTTCTTAACTGTAACGCAGGATTTCTTCCCCGGGCTTGACAAATCACATATAAAAATGCAATAATAATATGATAATTAATGAGGCGGTGATTTGTTTGAGAGTTATTACGGGCTCCGCCAGAGGCAGGCAGCTTCGCACACTTGAAGGCGATGATGTCCGCCCCACCACAGACAGAGTCAAAGAGGCAATGTTCAGCATTGTTCAGTTCGAAATTGAAGGGCGCAGGGTCCTCGACCTTTTTGCCGGTTCAGGTCAGCTCGGCATCGAAGCGCTCAGCAGGGGCGCAAAAGAGGCAACCTTTGTTGACAGAGAAAAACGCGCCGTGGCAGTTGTCAAAGAGAATCTCGCAAAAACAGGGCTCGACGGGCAGTCGGTAATTGTGCAGACGGATGCGTTCTCGTTTCTGCGTATGACGGGCAGCGAGTTTGACCTCGTCTTTCTTGACCCTCCCTACGGCACGGGAATGCTTCAGAAAGCGCTCGGAATGCTCTCCTCCTGCGTAGCTTCGGGCGGCACGGTTATATGCGAGCATCCCTACGGTGAAGAAATGCCCGAAGAAGCGGAAGAACTCAAACTCTACCGCACCTACAAATACGGCAAAACAGCGCTGACCACCTATCGTAAACAGACGGAAGAATGATATGCGGCAGGTCCGCTTTTGATTTTTTAACTGAAAGGAACAGAAAATGGATAACGTTCAGAATATTGAAAAAAGTCTCGACCAGATTGAAGACGTTCTCGAATCAGGCAGCAGATTTGCTCTTACAAACAAAACGGTTATTGATGCCGAACCCATCAAAACCGCTATTGAAGACATCCGCCTCAACCTCCCCGCAGAGATAGCGCAGGCGAGAGCAGTCGTTGCGGACCGCAACTCCATCATCGTCAAAGCGAGAGATGAAGCGGTCAACACCACAACCGCCGCTCATGATAAAGCCCGCTCAATGCTTTCATCTGCCGAAGCAAAGGTTAAAGAGATGGTTTCAAAAACCGAAGAATTCGCAAACAAACGCGTTTCCGACGCACAGGCGCAGGCGCAGTCAATCATCGACTCCGCAACAGAGGATGCCAAAATCATCCGTGCAAACGCCCAGCTTGAGGCAGACGCCCTTGTTGAAAACAGCGAGGTCGTGCGCGCATCACGCGCTTCATCACAGAAGATTCTCGCCGACGCCGAGGCACAGGCAAGCGCCATAGTCGAAAAAGCAAAGAATCAGGCGGACACCCTCCTTGCCGCAGCCGAACAGCAGGCGTCAAGAACAATTGACGAGGCAAGGCAGCGTTCCGATGAATCCATCGACAAGGCAAACAAGTGGTCTGCGGAAATCCGTATTGCAGCAGGCGATTTCATTGAAGAGATTATGAAAACAGCCGACGAGTCAATCACGCAGAGTCTCAACGCAGTCCGCGCCGCCCGCGACAGCATCAAGAACGTAACGGGCAGAACTGAAGACAATTAAATAATACAAAGAATAATCAAAGTCCGGGTCAGTGCAATCCGGACTTTTTTGTTATATTTGTTTGACTTGACCGCTCTTGTATGATAAGATATTTTTACTGATTATCCGATTTTAAAGGAGATTGATTATGAAAGATTCTTTAAAACAGAAATGCTTCGCTTTAATGCTTGCAACGGTTCTTGTCTCAGTGCTTTTTATGGGCGCCGTTCCCGCATCGGCAGATGTAATTGCCCCCGTTGCAACGGCTCCTGCGCTTACCGGCGAGGAAGAGCCGACAACTGTTTTTGATGAAGACACCGTCCCCGAAACAGAGCCGGAAACCGAACCCGAAAGCACGTCGGAATTTGTCGCCGGCTATGATACAGAAGAGTTCGACTCCCTTCCCGAAGATGACGCTGTTCTCTATCAGACCTACAGCGAAACACCTGTTGAGAAGGAGCAGACTGTCGGCGATAAGCTGGATTCAAAATTCTATGATTTTGATGTAGCCGTTTATAAATTCTTCGGTAAAATCCAGAATAAAGCCACTCTTTTTATTGCTAAAATATTCACATCAATAGGCGACGAGAATTTTGTTATCCCCGTTGCCGTGCTTTGTGTTCTTCTCTGCTTTGACAAAAGAGCGAGAAAATACGGTTTTGCAATTCTTTTTGCAATAGCTGCAGGCACAATTATAGTCAACCTCGTTCTCAAACCCGAAATACTCCGTATCAGACCCTATAACACTCTTCAGAACACACCGATTTGGCCGCAATACAGCAAATGGTATGCAGCAGCCGGCTCCCTTTCCGAAAGCGATTATTCATTCCCTTCGGGGCACTCTAATTCCGCTTTTGAAATGGCAACCGCTCTCTTCCTCTGCCTTATGGCAAACAAGAAAAAGAAAATCGCCTGGATATTCCCCGTTCTCGCTCTCGGCACCGCCTGCTCGAGAATTATGGTAATGGTTCATTACCCCACCGACGTTATCGCCGGCTCGCTCGCAGGCATTCTTGCAGGTGTTATCGGTTATCTGCTTGCTCTTGCCGCCTGCAAAATTTGCGAAAAAATCAAATTCATCGACAAAATCAGCATCCTTAAAATGCCGCTTGCGCTAGTTATTGCGTTAACTGTCGTCTTCCTCGGCATATCGGTCGGCAAGCTTATGACCGAAAGCAATGAAGAAAAGTGCGCATACAATGTTGAGTATGACTGCAACAACAAGGCGAGAATTGATGACGAGAAATATCCCGCAATCGACGGTGAAAACTACTGCAAGATTCACTGGAAACAGCTCAGCGGCGAAGAATAATCAATACAGCATATTTCTGAGGAAGCATCTTCCGGGGTGCTTCCTTTTGCACATTGAAAGGTGATTACTATGAGAATATTCGCTTTGCTTCAATCACTTCTTTTTATTGTCTCCTCTTTTTCCGTTGTGGATTCAAATTTCAAAATGTGGGTTGACCGCGCAGCCATTGACGTCACCTCCGGAAAAGAGCTTGAATTCAATCCGATTAAAGCATCGGAACTCAAAGTCAGCAGTTCCGAAAAACAGCGCTGCCGCGAATGGTATGAAAAAAACGTGCTTTTCACGGGCGGTGAAGGCGAGCCGGCTTATGATTTCAGAGTTGACGGCAAATCCTTAAAAAAGAATATCAAAGACTGGAGCTTTGAAAAAGGCGAAAGTCAGCCCTCGCAAGGCGGAGGCACAGCGACTGCGGTCTTTTTAAAACACAAAAAAAGCGGTCTGACTGCGGAAGTGCAGGGGGTAATCTATGAAAACAGAGCCACCTGCGAATGGACCGTTCATATTCAGAACACCGCAAACGAAAACTCTCCCGTTATAAAAGATTTTTACGCCGCAGACTGCAGCGTCAGAACGGGATTATCCGACCTCTATGTCAGCAGGGGTTCAGACCCTGCGCCGGATGATTTTCAGATGAGCCGCACCTTTGTCAACTTTATTCCGATGCGTTTTACTGCAAACGGCGGCAGAACGGAGTCCTTCCTGCCCTATTTCAATATCAGCGGCAAAACAAACGGAGCGGTCCTCGCCCTCGGCTGGACAGGGCAGTGGCATACCTCCCTTGCGCAGAAAATCGGCTCTGTGGCAATTAAGGCAAAGCAGGAGAAATTCAATGCTTATCTTCTCCCCGGCGAAGAAGTCCGATCACCTCTTGTCTCCCTTACTTTTTATGACGGCGGCAATCCCCTCAAGGGCTTTAACACCTTCCGCGACTGGCAGAAGGATGTAACCGTTATTCAGGGCAAAAACGCCAATCTCACCGGCTTTGTCATTGCCAATGAGTTTTCAACCCTCACCTGCGACCAGCTGATTGAAAGGGTTAATTCAATAGATGAAAGCGTTATGAACGGCATCGATTATTTCTGGATGGATGCCGGCTGGTATAAATACAATGAGAGCTGGTATGACGGGGTGGGCAACTGGATTGCCGATGAAAACCGCTTCCCCGAAACAATAAAACCCCTCTCCGATGCAATGGCGGCAAAGGGCAAAAAATTCCTGCTCTGGTATGAGCCGGAAAGAGTGCGCGAAAACACCGTGCTTTACAACAAAGGCATTGAAAACAAGGGCTGGACGGTTCAGATAGATGACAACATTATGTGGAATCTTGCAAGCGACGGCGCCTGCGACTATCTGTGCGAATACATCCTCAATTCAATGAAAACAAACGGCGTTTCAATGTATCGCCAGGATTTCAACTTCACTCCGCTTGCCTACTGGGAAAAGTCAGATAAGGATTATTTCGGCGGCAGAACAGGCATAACCGAAAACCACTATGTAACAAATCTTTACAGGTATCTTGACTTCCTGCTCGACGGCATTGACGGTCTTGTGATTGACAACTGCGCCTCCGGCGGCAAAAGACTCGACATCGAAATGCTCAGAAGAAGCGTTCCTCTCTGGCGCAGTGACTACAACTGCGGCGACGCCGACGGAAATATAAAAGAGGATGTTCTTGAAGCTACCCAGTCTATGACCTACGGGCTGTCCTTTTGGATTCCATACAGCGGCACAAACCGTTATTTCCACTCAGAATACGCCTCACGCACCGCAATTCTCACTCACCAGTCACTCTATGAACCTCCCGTGGAGGAACTTACAAAATACTCTGAAGTCAGCAGATATATGCAGGGCAGGTATTTCCCGCTTAAAGACGGCAAAACCGATTTGTCAGAATTTCTCGCAATGCAGTTTGACATCGGCGACGGCAGCGAAGGGGCGGCGGTTGTTTATAAGCGTGAAAATGTTAAACAAAACGAATACAACCTCGTTCTCAACGGGCTTGACCCCGATGCTCAATACACTGTTTATTCAATTGATTCCCCCGATGAAACCGCCTCGCTTGACGGCAGAACTCTTATGAAGGGCGGAATAAAAATCTCTGCGGAAAACACTCCGGGAGCATATATAATTTTTTACAAAATGCAATAACACAGGGCGGTCACGGACCGCCCTTTTTTTATCGGGAAACGTCAGATTTTAACATTGAAAATGTTATTAAAATATTAAAAAAAAGTCTTTAAATATTTTATTTATATGTTATAATAAGTAGAACGCACTTTGTGCCGTCTCAAATCAGTTTTGAATTCTTATGAATATATGTTTCAGGAGGAAAGTTTCAATGCTTAAAAAAATCAGCAATATTCCTTTCTCGGGCACTCCCGAACAGGAAGCGAAACTCAAAAAAATCATCGATGAGAGCAAGCACGACAAGCACCTTCTTATGACCGTTATGCAGGAGGCGCAGGACATTTACGGTTACCTTCCCTTCGAGGTTCAGGTTATGATAGCCGAGGGTATGGATATCCCGCTTGAGAAAGTTTACGGTGTTTCCACCTTCTACGCTCAGTTTGCTCTTTCACCCAAGGGTAAATACAATGTTTCGGTCTGCCTCGGCACCGCATGCTATGTCAAGGGCTCCCAGGCTCTCCTTGACAAAATCTGCGAAGTCCTCGAAATCGGCAACGGCGAATGCACACCCGACGGTAAATTCTCAGTTGAAGAATGCCGCTGCGTAGGCGCCTGCGGTCTTGCTCCCGTATTTATGGTCAACGACGATGTTTACGGCAGACTTACAGCCGACGATGTCGAGGGCATCCTCGCAAAATACGAATAATCAACGGCAACCGGAGAACAGTTATGAAAATTGAAATAATCCGCGACCTGCTCAATGCGGATGTTCTTTGCGGCGAAGACCGTCTTTCAAATGATGTTCTTTCCGCCTGCGGCAGCGATATGATGAGTGATGTTCTCGCATATGTCAAGAATCAGGCGGTGCTCCTCACCGGACTTGTCAATTCACAGGTCATCAGAACCGCAGCAATGATGGATATGCAGTGCGTGGTTTTTGTCAGGAGCAAAATGCCGTCTGAAGAAATGCTTTGCCTCGCAAAGGAGTGCGGCATAACCGTTATGACATCACCCATGCGTATGTATGAAGCCTGCGGCAAGCTTTACTCCGAAGGATTGGGCACCGGTATAGAATAATGGGCGAACCACTCGTTTTTACTTACAATGTTGACGGCGGCGATTTCACCTCGGCAGGTCAGGCTTCTGTCATGGTGAAAAAGAACCTGAACCAGATAGGTTTCTCGCCCGAGGTTATCCGCAGGGTTTCTATAGCGATGTATGAGGGCGAAATCAATATGGTTATTCACGCAGACGGCGGCGTGGCAACCGTCAAGGTGGATGACAACTGTATTGAGATTGTTCTTGCCGATAAAGGTCCCGGTATTGCCGATGTTGAAAAAGCAATGCAGGAAGGCTTTTCAACAGCGCCCGATGAAGTGCGCGGTCTCGGCTTCGGTGCAGGTATGGGCCTGCCGAATATGAAGAGATATACCGATGAAATGAGCATCGACTCCACCGTCGGTGTCGGCACAACCATCACAATGAAAGTCAATTATTAACTATGAATTCATATATCCACTCCGTTTCACTTGACAGTGAAAAATGCAAGGGGTGCACAACCTGTATGAAGCATTGCCCCACAGAGGCAATAAGAGTTTTTCATCAGGTGGCGCACATAAACCCCGACAGGTGCATTGACTGCGGCGAATGTATCAGAGTCTGCCCGCACAACGCAAAAAAGGCAAACTACAACAACCTGGAGCAGATAAAGCAGTTCAGATTTAAAATTGCTCTCCCGGCTCCCGCTCTGTTTGCCCAGTTTGACGGGCTTGACGATATCGATTACGTTCTGCAGGGGCTCATTGACCTGGGCTTTGACGATGTGTTCGAGGTCTCACAGGCGGCTGAATTTGTAACGTCCTATTCCCGTCAGTATCTTAAAACACCCGGCGTATGCAAGCCCGTAATCAGCTCGGCGTGCCCCGCTGTGGTTCGTCTCATCTGCCTGAGGTTCCCTTATCTTAAAGACAATATTATGCCTCTGCTCCCTCCCGTTGAGGTTGCGGCGGCAATGGCAAAAGAAAAGGCGGCAAAAGAACACCCCGAATTAAAAGCGGAAGAAATCGGAGTATGTTTTATTACTCCGTGCCCCGCAAAGGTCAGCTATGTTGAAAACGGATTCGGCGATTACAAGAGCAGAATCGATCTTGTAGTTCCCATAAGCGAGGTCTATTTTAAACTGATTAACGTTATGAACCGCGATGTCAAGCCGGAGATTACAAGCAAAACCGGTGTCATCGGCATCAGCTGGGCGTCAAGCGGCGGCGAAGCGTCGGGGCTTCTTACCGACAGAATCCTTGCCGCAGACGGCATCAACAATGTTATTCAGGTTCTCGAAAAGGTGGAGAACGGCAACATCCCGAGCGTTGATTTCATCGAGCTCAACGCCTGCACAGGCGGCTGCGTTGGCGGTGTTCTTACAATAGAAAATCCGTTCATAGCCCGCAACCGTCTCCAGACTCTGCGCCGCTACCTTCCCGTTTCGAGAAACTCCCATCAGGGCGATTACATTCCCGAAGAAAGGTTTTTCAACGAGATGCCCACCTACAAACCCCTGAGCCGTCTGAGCGACAATATAGGCGAATCAATGCGCCTGCTCGCAAAAATCCAGGCAGTGCGCGAGGACTTACCCGGCATAGACTGCGGTGCCTGCGGTTCGCCGAATTGCAGAGCGTTTGCCGAAGACCTTGTTCTGGGCAAGGCGGATTTAAACGACTGCATCATAGGTTACAAAAAACTAATCAAACAATATATTAATTCCAAAGGCAGAGAGGACGACTCCGATGACAGTGAATTCTTTAGCCGAAAAACTGAAACTTGAGCCGGTCTGCTGTCCCGACCCCGAAAAAGAAGTCTGCGGCGTTTATATAGGCGACCTGCTCAGCTGGGTTATGGGCAGGGCAAAGGCAGGCGACGCCTGGCTGACGATTATGTCAAACGTCAACATAGTCGCCGTGGCAGCCCTCGCCGAAACAGCCCTGATAATTCTCGCCGAAGGCGTAACGGTGGATGAAAAGATTACCGAAACCGCACAAGCAAAAGGCGTGAATATATTCACATCCCAAAAACCCGCTTACGAAACGGCGGTTGAGATTTCAAAGCTCATTTGAGATGAGAAAGTTCTATTACGATTTTCACCTTCACTCCTGCCTGTCGCCCTGCGGCGACAACGATATGACTCCCAACAACATCGCGGGCATGGCAAAACTCAACGGGCTCAATATTGTCGCGCTGACCGACCACAACTCTGTGCTCAACACGCCGGCGTTTTTCGAGGCGGCAAAGCGTTATTCGATTGTTCCCGTTGCAGGTATGGAGCTTACCACGGCAGAGGATATTCATGTAGTCTGCCTGTTTGAAACTCTCGGGCAGGCGCTCAGCTTCGGCGAAGCGGTAAACAAAAGGCGCACCCTTATAAAAAACCGCGTCGAAATATTCGGCGAACAGCTTATTCTCGACGGCGACGATGAAATAAAGGGCAGCGAGCAGTTTCTTCTCTCCAACGCAACTTCAATAACGGTTGACGAATCCCTCGCCTTTGTTGAAAGCTACGGCGGAATCTGCTACCCCGCGCACGTTGACCGCGAGTCAAACGGCATAATCGCAACTCTCGGCACCTTTCCCGAAGAACCGCCTTTCCGGTTTGCCGAGTTCAACGATGCCGCCAATATTGAAAAATACCGTGAGAAATATCCCGTTCTCGCAGACAAGCCCGTTCTCGTCTCCTCCGACGCTCACTACCTCGAAAATATGAGAGAGGCGCAGCACTTCTTCGAACTCGAAGGCGAAAGCGAGCAGGAAATCCGCGCAGACCTATTCAGAAAACTCAGGAACGGTATAAACAGATGAAAGAATTATCCCTGAATATTCTCGATATAGCAGGCAATTCCGTAAAAGCAGGGGCAACCAGGGCAGAGGTTCTGATAGTCGAAACCGACGACACGCTCTCGCTCATCTTCAAAGACAACGGCTGCGGAATGACGAAGCAGCAGGTCGAAAACGTTACGGACCCTTTCTTTACAACCCGCACCACCCGCAATGTCGGGCTCGGAATTCCGTTTCTTAAACTTGCCGCAGAACAGACGGGCGGCAGCTTTTCAATAGAATCGGCAACAAAAGAAGAAAGCCCCGAAAACCACGGCACGACAACAACGGCAGTGTTCTTTAAAAACAGTATAGATTTCACGCCGCTCGGCGATGTAATCTCAACCGTAACAACCCTCATCCAGGGCTCGCCGCATATTGACTGGCGTTTCAGCCATACATACGGCGAAAAAGAAGTCTGCATAGACACAGCGGAAATACGTTCGGTTCTGGGCGATGACGTTCCGCTCGACAGTTACGAGGTAATTGAATGGATCAAATCTTCTCTTGAAGAAGAATATGATTCATTTTACAAATAAGTTTATAAAATTTCACAGAAGGGAAAAAGAAATATGAAGTCATTGGCTGAACTCCAGGCAATCAAAGACAAAATGAAGGACAAAGTCGTCCTTCGCGAAGGCACGGGCGAAATCCGTGTTGTTGTAGGTATGGCAACCTGCGGTATCGCTGCAGGCGCACGCCCCGTTCTCAACGCATTTGTTGAAGGCGTCAACAAAGAAAACCTCTCCGACAAGGTTACGGTTTCACAGACCGGCTGCATCGGCATCTGCCAGTATGAGCCCGTGGTTGAGATTTTTGAGGCAGGCAAAGAAAAGGTCACCTACGTCAAAATGAACGCCGAGAAGGCGGCACAGGTAATCGAAAGCCATCTCAAAAACGGCAAGGTTATTGAGAAATATACCATAGGCGCAAACAGCTAAGTTAATTTTACAGGGAGGAAAATATTATGATTCGTTCGCAGGTTCTTATCTGCGGTGGCACGGGATGCACTTCATCAGGCAGCAAAGTGCTTATGTCCGCGTTCGCAGATGAAATCGAAAAACAGGGACTCTCCGATGAAATCAAAATCGTCCAGACCGGTTGTTTCGGTCTGTGCGCACTGGGCCCCGTAGTTATCGTTTACCCCGACGGCACATTCTACAGCCGTGTTGAAGAAAAGGATGTTGCCGAAATCGTTGAGGAGCACCTTCTCAAAGGCAGAGTTGTCGAAAGACTCGTTTATAACGATGTTGACGATGCCAAAAAAGAAGAGATTGCCGGCTCCGTCAATGTTTCGCTCAACGACACAAAGTTTTATAAGGCACAGCAGAGAGTTGCTCTTCGCAACTGCGGTGTTATCGACCCCGAAAATATTGACGAATACATTGCCATGGACGGCTATGCCGCATTAGGCAAGGTTCTTACCGAAATGACTCCCGAAGACGTCATCAAGTGCGTTCTTGACTCAGGTCTTCGCGGCAGAGGCGGCGGCGGATTCCCCACCGGCAGAAAGTGGAGCTTCACTGCAGCTCAGCCCAAGGGTCAGAAATATGTTGTCTGCAACGCCGACGAAGGCGACCCCGGCGCTTTTATGGACAGATCCGTTCTCGAAGGCGACCCCCATTGCGTAGTTGAGGCAATGACAATCTGCGGTTACGCAACGGGCGCTTCAGAAGGTTACATCTATGTTCGCGCTGAGTATCCCATCGCCGTCAAGAGGTTAAAAATAGCCATCGATCAGGCAAAGGAATACGGTCTTTTAGGCAAAAATATATTTGATTCGGGCTTTGATTTCGACCTTCACATACGTCTTGGCGCAGGCGCATTCGTCTGCGGTGAAGAAACCGCACTTATGACTTCAATCGAAGGCAACCGCGGCGAGCCCCGTCCCCGTCCTCCCTATCCCGCAATAAAAGGCCTTTTCGGCAAACCCACAACAGAGAACAACGTTGAAACATTCGCAAACATCCCCCAGATTATTCTCAAGGGCGCAGAATGGTTCGCTTCAATGGGCACCGAAAAATCAAAGGGCACAAAAGTATTTGCGCTCGGCGGCAAAATTAACAACACAGGTCTTGTCGAAATCCCGATGGGCACAACCCTTCGCGAGATTATATATGACATCGGCGGCGGCATCCCCAACGGCAAAAAGTTCAAGGCCGCACAGACCGGCGGTCCCTCCGGCGGATGCATCCCCGCAAGTCTTATTGACACCGAAATCGACTATGACAACCTCACCAGCATTGGCTGTATGATGGGCTCGGGCGGTCTTATCGTTATGGATGAAGACACCTGTATGGTCGATATTGCAAAATTCTTCCTCAACTTCACCGTTGATGAATCCTGCGGTAAGTGCTCACCCTGCCGTATCGGCACCATGAGAATGAAAGAGATTCTCGAAAAGATTACCTCCGGTCAAGGCACGCTTGAAGATATCGACAAGCTCGAAGAACTCGCCGCCTACATCAAGGCAAATTCACTCTGCGGTCTCGGTCAGACAGCTCCCAACCCGGTTCTTGCAACTCTTCGCTTCTTCCGCGACGAATATATCGCCCACGTTGTTGACAAGAAATGCCCCGCAGGTGTCTGCAAGGCGCTTCTCACCTACAAGATTGACCCCGACAAGTGCAAGGGCTGCACGCTTTGCGCACGCAACTGCCCGGTCGGCGCAATCTCAGGCAAGGTCAAAGAAGCACACACAATCGACACAACCAAGTGCATCAAGTGCGGCGTTTGTATGGATAACTGCAAGTTCGACGCAATCAGCAGATCATAAGGAAGGAGGAAGACTGAAATGGATAATATGATTAACATTAAAATCAACAACACTCCGTTGAGCGTTCCCGACGGAATATCAATTCTCGAGGCGGCAAGATATGCAGGCATCGAAATCCCCACTCTCTGCTTCCTCAAAGAAATCAACGAAATCGGCGCATGCCGTCTTTGCATGGTAGAAGTCAAAGGCGCACGTTCGCTCGTCACCGCCTGCGTTTACCCCGTAAGCGAAGGTATGGAGATTTTCACAAACACCGAAAAGGTCAGAACAAGCCGTAAGCATACGCTTGAGCTTATTCTTTCCACCCATAACAAGTCCTGTCTCACCTGCCTTCGCAGCGGCAACTGTGAACTCCAGAAGCTCTGCAAAGAGTTCGGTGTTAAGGATGCCGATTATTTCGCAGGCAAAATGCCGGAGTTTGAGTTCGACGATTCCGCCGCTCATATGATAAGAGACAACTCAAAGTGCATTCTCTGCCGCCGCTGCGTAGCCGCCTGCCAGATGCAGGATGTCTCCGTCATCGGCGCAAACGCCAGGGGATTTGACACTCACATCAGCTCCGCATTTGACAAGGACCTTGCAAATGTTTCGTGCATCTCCTGCGGTCAGTGCATTGTCAACTGCCCGACAGGCGCCATAGTTGAAAAGGATGACAGCGAAAAGGTTTTCGCCGCCATCAACGACCCCGAAAAATACGTTATCGCCCAGACCGCTCCTTCAATCCGTGTTACTCTCGGTGAAGCGTTCGGTATGCATATCGGCACAAACGTTCAGGGCAAAATGGTTGCCGCTCTCAGAAGACTCGGCTTTGACAAGGTGTTCGACACCGACTTCGCAGCCGACCTTACAATAGTTGAAGAGGCAACGGAACTCCTTGAAAGAGTTAAAAACGGCGGCGTTCTGCCTATGATTACATCCTGCTCGCCCGGTTGGATAAAATACTGCGAGCACTATTATCCCGAGCAGATTCCGCACCTCTCAACCTGCAAATCTCCTCAGCAGATGTTCGGCGCAACTCTCAAAACCTGGTATGCCCAGAAGATGAACATCGACCCCAAAAACATCTTCGTAGTAGGTATTATGCCCTGCACAGCCAAGAAGTTTGAAACTCAGCGTGCAGACCAGGCAGCTTCGGGCTACCCCGATGTTGACGTTGCCCTTACAACAAGAGAGCTTGCAAGAATGATTGAGTCCGCAGGTCTCTACTTCCCCAAACTTCCCGATGAAGAGTTTGACAGCCCCCTCGGCGAGAGCACTGGCGCAGCCGTCATCTTCGGCGCAACAGGCGGCGTTATGGAAGCGGCACTTCGCACGGCGGTTGAAACACTCACCGGCGAAGAACTCAAAGAGCTTGACTTTGTTGATGTCCGCGGCACCAAGGGCATCAAAGAGGCATCCTATACAGTCAACGGTATGGAAATCAAAGTCTGCGCAGCAAGCGGCACCGCAAACGCAAAGAAAGTTATGGAAGATGTCAAAAACGGCACCTCTCCTTACACCTTCATTGAGATTATGGGTTGCCCCGGCGGCTGCGTAAACGGCGGCGGTCAGCCCGTTCAGCCCGCAGTTGTCCGCAACTTTGTTGACCTCAAAGGTCAGCGTGCGGCAGCTCTTTACGAGGCAGACAGAAACATGCCCATCAGAAAGTCACATGAGAATCCCGCCATCAAGAGAGTATATGACGAATACTTCGTTTCCTACGGCAGCCACATTGCCCACGAGGTTCTTCATACCTCTTATGAGCCCAAACCCAAGTATAAGTAATCAACAAAAAGTCCGGGAGTCCAGCACTCCCGGATTTTGCACAGTATTAAATATTGTAAGGAGGATATTATGAATCTCGTTAAAAAATGCCTTGCAGAATTTATCGGCACATTCACCCTTGTGTTTGTCGCCTGCGGCGTAGCCGCAAAGGTCGGCTGTGACTCTGCAAACGGAGCCGGTTACCTTATCACCGCGCTCGCATTCGGCCTTGTAATTGTTGCAATGGCTTACTCAATCGGCAACGTTTCGGGCTGCCACATAAACCCCGCCGTTTCAATAGCAATGCTTGTCAGCGGCAAAATGAAATTTGTCGATTTCATTGCTTATGTTGTCTCCCAGTTCGCAGGTGCCATTGCAGGCGCAGCTCTGCTTATCCCCTTTGTAGGCAAAGAGAGCGGCCTCGGCACAAACGCTCTGTTTGACGGCAGCATCGGTCTTTCAATAGTTATTGAGATTGTTCTCACATTCATCTTCGTCATCGCAATTCTCGGCGTTACCTCAAAGGTTGAAAACGGTGCGGTAGCAGGTCTTGTAATCGGGCTTTCATTAACCCTTGTTCACCTTCTCGGAATCGCCTTCACAGGCACATCCGTAAACCCTGCAAGAAGCTTCGGCCCCGCACTTTTCGTCGGCGGAGATGCTCTTGCAAATGTATGGGTATTCATCGTTGCTCCCCTCATCGGCGGAGTTCTTGCCGCTGTTTGCTATAAAATCCTCGACGGCAAAAAAGCGGAATAAAATAACACAAAAAACAAAAACAGGCGCTTTGCATTTGCAAAGCGCCTGTTTTTATCTGAAGTTTTCTGCCGTTATCTCATAGTCGTCGGGCAGTTTTATGTAAGCCGCAGTCATCGGTTCAAGTTCAATCTCCGTCAACCCGTTTTCACCGCTTATCAGCTCATCAAACTCCTGCCCGAAATCAAGCGGAAGAACGCGCTCGGAGCGGTTAATTATAACAAGAAGCTTCTGTCTGCCCTTGCCGAAGGGAGTCCGTTCAAAAACAAACAGTTCTTCACGGCATAAGATGTTTTTGAAAACGCCGCCGTTTAAGAGCGGTTCTTTTTTTCGTATTTCGCCGATTGTTCTGTAATAATCCAGCAAATCGTTTTCAATATTGTTCCAGGGGAACGGCCTGCGGCAGAACGGGTCCCGGTATCCCTCCAGCCCCGCTTCATCTCCGTAGAAAACGCAGGGCACACCGGGAATTGCCGCCGTAAGGGCGTATGCAAGCTTCAGACAGCGCAGAGCGTCTTTACGCTGGAACACCGACATCTTAAGCGTCGAAAGCTCCTCATTTGTCATTTCTCCCTCTTCACGCCCGCCGAGAACTGTAAGAATTCTCTGGGTGTCGTGCGTGCCGAGAAAGTTCATCATACAGTCGCTCGACTGCTTCGGGCAGCGTCTGTAAAGCCCGCTCGTGACTGCCTCAAGCTTTTCGCTGTTTCCGTTTCTGATGTAGTCAATCACGGCATCCCTGAGCGGGTAGTTCATAACCGAGTCAAGTTCTTTTCCCCTCAGATACGGTCTTCTTTTTTCGTATGAAATCTTGTTCGTCGCATCTTCCCAGACTTCGCCTATCACAGGCGCATCCGGGTTGATTTTTTTAACCGTTTTGCGAAGATTCATCAAAAAAATGTCGCTCAGTTCATCCGCAACGTCAAGCCGCCATCCGCCTGCTCCGAGCTTCATCCATTTAGGAATAACTTTGCCGAAAATAAAATCCATATATGACTTGCTGTCGCTTTTGACTCTCGGCAGAATGTCAACGCCCCACCAGCATTCATATTCATCGGGATAGTTGCTGAAAGAATACCAGTCATAATACGGCGATTGCGGTGAGTTGTATGCACCCTTGCCCTTGTAGTTGCCCTCGCGGTTAAAATAAACGCTGTCGGAGCCCGTGTGGTTGAAAACTCCGTCGAGAATAACCTTTATTCCGTATTTGTCCGCTTCTTTGAAAAGAGCGGCGAGCGCTTCGTCTCCGCCGAACATACTGTCAACAGCGAGGTAATCGCCCGTGTCGTATTTGTGGTTTGATGCGGCTTCAAAAACAGGGGAGAGGTAGATTGTTTTTGTGCCTAGCGAAGCAATGTAATCCAGCTTTTCAATAACTCCCCAAAGGTCGCCCCCGAAAAACATATTGTTTTTTAGAGGTGCGCCGGGGCAGGGTGCGTATTGCGGAACACCGTTGTCCCAGTCGGGGTTAATAAACGCATCGCCTCGCACCCTGCATTTTCCGCTTTTATAAAACCTGTCAACAAAAATGTGGTAGATTATACCCTCTTTAAAAAAGCCGGAGGTCTGATAACCTTCGTCAAACAGCAGCAGCTGCCGGTCTCCCGCCTCGGAGCAGTCCTCAAGAACCGTCGGCTTTTCACCGCCGATAAAAACCTCTTTTTCAGCGCCGGATACCTTGTATCTGTAATAAAAAAGTCCCTTTGCCGGGTTGCCGTCCGTAAGAGCTTCAAGCCGTATATCGGCAGAGTAAACATCTCTTCCTTCGTCAATTCCCGACCATTCAAGGGGGATGTATCTCAGCACGTCATCGGGGAAATCGAGCGAGTCGGCATAAATCTGCATTTCGGCATAGTATGTGCCGAACGAGCGGGGAACCTTTATTTCAAGGCGCAAAGTGTCGCTTCCCGGGAAAGCCCCGAAAAGCGACATATCACGCTTGTAAAATTTGCTGTGTTTGTGCTCGGTTATCTGAAAAGCCATTATTTAATCTCACTTATGTGCCAGATGTTGCGCGCATATTCGTGTATGCTGCGGTCAGATGAGAAGAAGCCCGCACCCGCAATGTTCGAAAGCGATTTCTTCGTCCACTCGTCGCGGTCCTTGTATTCGCCCATAACAGTTTTGTATGTGTTGATGTATGACTCATAGTCGGCAAGGCACATATACGGGTCCGAAATGCCGTGACCGTGAACAAAATAGTTGAACAGCGGTGTAAAGTCGTTGCCTGCGAAGCTTCCGTTCAATCTGTTTACTGCGTCGCGCAGGTCGTCGTTTGTCATGTAGTAGTCAATCGACCTGTAGCCCTGCTTCCAGATTTCGTCAACCTCGTTTGCGGTAAGACCGAAGATGAAGATGTTTTCGTCACCCACTGCCTCTTTCATCTCAACATTAGCGCCGTCAAGCGTGCCGAGCGTAAGTGCGCCGTTAATCATAAACTTCATACAGCCCGTGCCGCTCGCCTCTTTGCCCGCAAGCGAAATCTGCTCGCTGATATCCGAGGCGGGCATAAGTATTTCAGCCGTGCTGACGTTGTAATCTTCAACATAAACAACCTTGAGTATCTTGCTGACAACAGGGTCGTTCTCAATCTCTTTGCCTACGCTCCAGATAAGGCGGATAATATCCTTTGCAAGGTAATAGCCGGGAGCCGCCTTGCCGCCGAAAATAAAGGTCGTGGGCGTTACGGGAGCGTTGGGGTTTGCCTTTAAAATATTGTAAAGGGTGATTATTTTAAGCACGTTGAGAAGTTGACGCTTGTATTCGTGCATGCGCTTTACCTGAACGTCAAAAACGGAGTGCGTGTCAAGACGGACACCCGATTGCTCAAAATACTTCTCGGCAAATCTCTCTTTGTTCTCGTGCTTGATTCTGCGAAGCTCCGCTATTACGGAGGCGTCGTCCCTGTATTTGAGGAATTCCGAAAGCTGAAGAGAATCCTTGCGGTAGCCCGTGCCGATGCAGTCGTCAAGCAGTTTTGCAAGCTGCGGGTTTGAGTAGCACAGCCAGCGTCTGTGGGCAATGCCGTTTGTAACGTTCGTGAACTTTTCGGGCATCGCCTTGTAGTAGTCGTGAAAGACGGTCTGCTTGAGAATTTCGGAGTGCAGGGCGGAAACGCCGTTTACCGTGTGCGACGCCGCAACACTGAGGTTAGCCATCCTTATCTGGTTATATGCGACAACAGCCATATTGCTGATTCTGTCCCAGTCTCCGGGATACATATTCCACAGATTTTCGCAAAGGCGGCGGTTGATTTCGCAGACTATCATGTGTATTCTCGGCAGCTGCAGTTTGAAAAGGTTTTCGTTCCAGGTCTCAAGCGCTTCGGGAAGAACAGTGTGGTTAGTGTATGAAACAACCTTCGTTACAATGTTCCACGCATCGTCCCATGAGTATGAGTAAACGTCAAGCAGTACCCTCATAAGTTCGGGAATAACAAGGGCGGGGTGCGTGTCGTTTATATGTATTGCAACCTTCTCAGCAAAATTGTTGAGTGTGCCGTAGGCGGCAAGATGGTCGCGTATAATGCTCTGCAGAGAAGCCGATACAAGAAAATACTGCTGTGTAAGGCGCAGAAGCTTGCCCTCGTCGTGGTCGTCAGAGGGGTAAAGAACCTTCGAGATAACCTCGGCGTTGCTTGTCTCCTCAATCGCCTTTATGTATTCGCCCTGCGAGAAAAGACTCATGTTGAAGTTGGTTGTGTCAACCGCCTTCCACAGGCGCAGAACGTTTACCGCTTTTGAATCGGCGCCGGAAATCATAATGTCATACGGAACGGCGCGAACCGTGCGGAAGTTTTCGCAGGTAACCGTGCATTTGCCGTTCTCCCATGTTTCGTTGATGTCGCCGCCCAGCGTTATGTCAAACGCCTTGTCGGGGCGCAGCACAAGCCAGGAGTCAGCACCGCCCATCCAGTTGTCGGGCAGTTCAACCTGGTTGCCGTCAATGATTTTCTGCTTGAAAAGTCCGTATTCGTAGCAGATTGAAAAACCGGTCGCGGGGTATTCAAGAGTAGTCAGCGAGTCCATAAAGCAGGCGGCAAGTCTGCCAAGACCGCCGTTGCCCAGACCCGGGTTCGGCTCCATATCGCAGAGCTTGTTTATATCAAAGCCCCATTCCTTGAGAATTTCGGTGTATTCCTTCATTACGCCGATATTCATAAGGTTGTTTCTCAGCGATGGACCGATAAGGAATTCCATGCAGAGGTAATAAACTCTTTTTGCCTGCTGTTTCTTGATTTTGTCGCGGTAAACGGCTCGTTTTTCCGCGAGTATATCTTTAACGCTTAAAAGAGTTGCGCGGTAAATCTGGTCGTAGGTCGCCTCGTCATAAGCAATGCCGTAGTATCTCGACAGCTTCGACATCAGCGATTTGCGTATTTCTTCTTTTGTCTTTTTGTCAGTTGCCTGTTTTGCCGTGTTTTTTGCCATACTTTTTTAACCTCGTGTTTTAATAGCTCATAATCTCTTTGTAGAGCTGAATGTATTTTTCGGCAGACGCATTCCATGAGAAATCGACAGCCATAACGTTTCTGACAAGACCGCTCCACGCTTCTGCATTGTGGTAGAGCTCAATGGCATCCTTGAGAACCGCCATCATCTCGTGCGCATTGTAGTTCGCAAAGCTGAAGCCGTTGCCTGTTCCGTCATATTTGTTGTAGGCGTGAATTGTGTCAAACAGACCGCCCGTTTCACGCACCACGGGCACTGTTCCGTAGCGTGACGCTATCATCTGCGAAAGCCCGCAGGGCTCGCTCTGCGAAGGCATAAGGAAAATATCCGAGCCCGCATAAATCTTTTTTGAAAGCGCCTTGTCATATTTGAGAATTGTGCATACCCTGCCCGGGTGCCTTGAAGCAAGCCCCGAGAAAAAGTCTTCAAACTCTCTCTCACCGGTGCCGAGCAGAACAAAGTTCACGTCGCAGGTGCAGATTATTTCTTCAATAACCCTTGAAACAAGGTCAAAACCCTTGTGCGCCGCAAGGCGTGAAACCATCGAGATAATCGGTGTCTCTTCATTGTAAAAGCCGCAGATGTTAACAAGCTCCTTCTTGCACTGCGCCTTGCCCGAAATATCCTTTTGCGAGAATTTTTTGCAGATTTCATCGTCGGTGGCGGGGTTGTAGTAGTCAACGTCAATTCCGTTTGTTATGCCCGTCATTTTCCACGCGTTTTCGCGAAGAATCGGTGCAAGACCGTAGGCAAAGTATTCGTCCATAAGCTCTTCGGAATATTTCTTGCTCACGGTGCTGATTTTGTCTGCGCACACTATTGCGCCTTTAAGCAGGTTTATGCAGCCGTCATACTCCACAACGTCCTTGTCCCAGAAGCCGAGTTCAAACACGTCTCCCAGAATCTCAAAGCCGTATTTGCCCTGGTAAGCAATGTTGTGTATGGTGAACAGCACCCTTATATTGCTGTATTCGCTTATGTGGGCGAATTTGCGTTTAAGGTAAATAACGGCAGGCGCCGTCTGCCAGTCGTTTGCGTGCATAATGTCAGGGTAAAAGTTCATAACGCGCATAAGCTCCATAACCGCCTTGCCGTAATAGGCAAAACGCTCGCCGTCATCAAAACTGCCGTAGAGCATATCGCGCTTGAAGTAGTATTCATTGTCAATGAAATAATATGTGACATTATCTTTTTTGTATGAGTTTATGCCGCAATACTGGTTGCGCCAGGAGAGTGAAACACCCGTTTCATACTCAAGCTTCAATTTGTCACCTAACTTCTCCCTTATGCCTGCATAGAGCGGAATAACCACTCTGACATCGCAGCCCTTGCCGGCAGCTTTTTTGAGCGCCGCAGGCAGAGAGCCCGCAACATCGGCAAGTCCGCCTGTTGAGGCAAAGGGAAGAGCTTCGGAAGCAACAAACAATATCTTCATAATCCTTTTCCTTTCTTTCGGGCATCGGCGTAAAACCGCGCCCTCTGAAAATATAAAACAACGCTTTTTTTCAAAACGCTCTTTTATATCTTCCGCCTCAGCGGCAGCCTCTCCGGAAAACCGGAGAGGCATATCCGCAAAAAGTCAGATCATTTTACCCTTTACAATGTAGTAGGGGGCGCTCTCTGCGCCGGAGAGCGTCACACCGCCGCGTATAACCGTGTTCTTGTCGGCAACAACGCAGTTGAGCGATGCGTTTTCATCAACAATGGTGTCCTGCATAAGAATTGAATTCTTAACAACAGCGCCTCTGCCGATTTTTACGCCTCTGAAAAGAATGCAGTTTTCAACCGTGCCGTAAATGTGGCAGCCGTCGGCTATAAGCGAATCTTTGACGCTCGAGTTTACCGAATAATAGGCGGGCACGGAGTTGCGGACCTTCGTGTAAACGGGGCGGTTTTTAACGTTGAAGAGCTCGTCGCGCAACTCGGGTTTTTTAATTAAATCCATGCTCAGCGCAAAGTAATCCTCAAACGATGAAACGCAGCCGAAGAAACCGTCGTATTTGTAAACGCGGTAGTTTGCGTGGCCGATGTTTTTGGCAATTATGTCTCTGTTGAGACTTGAGTAGTTATGTGCAATCGCATCAAGCACAACCTGCTGCAGGTATTCGGTGTTTGCAACAATTATGTTCAGGCAGATGTCGCCCGCGCCTTCAAAGTTGCGGGGGTATGCAAGAACATCCGTTACCTTGCCGTCGTCATCCGAGAAAAAGATTGTGTTGCTCTGTGCACGTTCACGTGTCATTTCCATATTCTGCACGGCAAATGTCATATCGGCACCGGTGCTGATATGGTATTTTAAAATGTCATTGAGGTCAATGTTGCAAACAACGTCGCAGTCCGAAAGAACAATGTAATCGTCGGTGATTCTGCTCAGCGGATGGTAAATGCTCTTGAGTGCCTCAAGACGCGTGTTGATTATTCCGCTGCCGGAGCTTCCGGCGTAAGCCGTAATGTTGGGGGGCAGTATTTTAATGCCGCCGCTTCTGCGTGCGAGGTCCCAGTCCTTACCGCTGCCGATGTGGTCCATAAGCGAGTGGTAGTTGTGCTGGGTTATGACATTGACATTGTATATGTCGGAGTTGACCATATTTGAAAGAGCAAAGTCAATAAAGCGGTATCTGCAACCGAAAGGCACGGAAGCCAGTGTGCGCAGCTTGGTGAGTTCCGGTATGTTTGTATCGTGAATGTTTGAAAAAATAATACCTGTTGCCGATGACATAGTTCAGTTCTCCTCTCTTCTTATTTCGCGCTTATCATTGAGCCGCCGGGAACGTCTTCGCCCGAAGCGATAACATTGTCCGCACCCACTACGGTAACCTCGTTGCACTCGTCCTTGCTTCTGCCGACGATGGAGCCTGCGCCTATTGTGCAGCCGGAGTCAATAATGCTGTATTGAACAACAGCTCCCTTTGAAACGGTGACGTTGCTCATTACAACGGAATCGCGTATTACGGCGCCGCGTTCAACCTTTACACCGCTGAAAAGAATGGAGTTGTGAACCTCGCCCTCGATTACACAGCCCTCTGTGATAAATGAGTTTGAAATCTCCGAGGTTGATGAAATATAGTGAGGGGGCAGGGGCTCGTTGCGTGAGAAAATGCGCCAGGAGGAGTCATATATCGGGAACTTCGGGTTCTCGCCCAGAAGGTCCATATTTGCCTCCCAGAGAGATGAAACAGTTCCGACATCCTTCCAGTAGCCCTCAAACGGGTATGCGAACATTGAGCAGCCGTCCGCCAGCATTTTCGGAATAACATTTTTGCCGAAGTCGTTTACCGAATCCGGGTCGTTTTCGTCTTCAATAAGATATTTTTCAAGCACCTTGCGGCTGAAAACATAAATACCCATTGATGCCTTTGTTGATTTCGGATGGGCGGGCTTCTCTTCAAATTCAAGAATCTTTAAGTTGTCGTCGGTGTTCATAATACCGAAACGGCTTGCCTCTTCAAGCGAAACCTCAAGCACCGCTATTGTGCAGTCCGCACCGTTTTTGACGTGTGCGTCAATCATCTTGGAGTAATCCATTTTATAGATATGGTCGCCCGAAAGAATAAGCACATAGTCAGGGTCGTAGCGGTTAATGAAATTGAGGTTCTGATAAATGGCATTTGCCGTGCCCTTATACCAGTCCGCGCCCTCTTTTGCCTGGTAGGGAGGCAGAACCATAACGCCGCTCTGCATTTTGTCAAGGTCCCACGGCTGACCGTTGCCGATATACTCGTTGAGCACAAGCGGCTGATACTGCGTGAGAACGCCCACGGTGTAAATCTGTGAGTTTACGCAGTTTGAAAGCGGAAAGTCGATAATGCGGTATTTGCCGCCGAAAGGAACGGCAGGTTTTGCTGTTTTCTCCGTGAGAGCGTAGAGTCTGCTGCCCTGACCTCCTGCGAGGAGCATGGCAACACATTTTTGCTTCTTATACATTTTTACACCCCGTTTATATTTATAGTTTTAATTATTGCTTTTTGTTGACGGCTTTCGCCTGCTTTCTGAATATTACGCCGCCGAATGAGGGCAGGTTGATTTCAATGTAATCCGCCTTGCCGCCGTTCTCGGAGACAGCTGCAGATTTAACCGGCTCGCTGTTGAGAAGGTTGTTGCCGCCGAAACGGTATTCGTCGGTTGTCAGCACCTCCGCATAATAACCGCTTTTCGGCACACGGACTTTAAAGCCCCTGCGCTCGACGGGTGAAAAGTTGATAACTATAATCAGCTCTTTACCCGAAACGCTCTTTCTGCGGTATGAAATAATGTTTTCATCCGCATTGTTCGGGTCAATCCACTCAAAGCCCGCCCAGTCAGTATCAATTTCCCACAGCTCGGGTGAGGAGAGATAGAAATTGTTTATCTCCGAAACAAATCTCTGCATTTCGGTGTGCCTCGGGTAGTCGAGCATAAACCATTGCAGCTGGTTTTCAAAATCCCACTCGCGGAACTGTGCGTATTCACTGCCCATAAACATCATCTTTTTGCCGGGCAGAGTCATCATATAAACAAGAAAGGCGCGCATGCCCGCAAATTTCTGGTCGTATTCGCCGAACATCTTGTCAACAAGCGATTTTTTGCCGTGAACAACCTCGTCGTGCGATACGGGCAGAATGTAGTTTTCAGAGTATGCATACATCATCGGGAACGTCAGCTTTGAGTGATGATGCTTTCTGAAATACGGGTCAAGCGAAACATATTCGAACATATCGTTTGCCCAGCCCATATTCCACTTGAAATTAAAGCCGAGACCTCCCATTGAAACCGGCTTTGTAATCATCGGCCAGGCGGTCGATTCCTCTGCAATCATAAGTATATCGCCGAACTCGCCGAAAACTGTGGCGTTGAGCTTCTGGAAGAATGCTATTGCCTCAAGATTCTTGTTGTCGCCGTTCTTGTTCGGTATCCATTCCCCCGGCTCGCGGTCATAGTCAAGGTAGAGCATTGAAGCAACCGCATCGACCCTAAGACCGTCAATGTGGAATTCACGCAGCCAGTAAAGAGCATTTGAAATAAGGAAGCACTGAACCTCGTTTCTTCCCACGTCAAAGCACCTTGTGCCCCAGCCCTTGTGCTCCATTCTGTCCTTGCCCTGGTATTCGTAGAGCGGTTCGCCGTCAAACTCAAAAAGACCGTGCCTGTCCTTCGGAAAGTGTGCGGGCACCCAGTCAAGAATAATGCCTATTCCGCAGGTGTGAAGTTTGTTTATAAAATATCTGAAATCATCGGGCGAGCCGAAGCGCGATGTAGGCGCATAATACGAGCACACCTGATAGCCCCAGGAGCCGTCAAACGGATGCTCCATAATCGGCATAAGCTCAACGTGCGTGTAACCCATCTTTTTGACATAGGGCGCAAGTTCGTCTGCAATTTCACGGTATGTCAGGTAGTGCTCCCCGTCAGCCGTGCAGGCGCCGTCGCGCGTTTTCCACGAGCCTAAGTGCATCTCATAAATATTCATCGGAGCGCTGTAAAAATAACTGTTCTTCTCCGTCGGCGTAAATATTTTTTTGCGGTGCTTGAACCAGGGAGCGTCGTTCCACTTGAAATCAGAGCGGCATTTGATAATGGAAGCCGTCTTCGTCAGCGTTTCGGAATAAACCGCATACGGGTCGCTCTTCTGCCAGGTCACTCCGTCTCTGCCGGTTATTTCAAACTTGTAGAATGTGTTGTCAAGGTCTCTGTCGCTCTCATAGCGCAGTTCCCAGATTCCGCCGTCTGTAACCCTATGCATGTCCCAGCTGTTCCAGGAGTTGAAATCGGCAATCACAGACACTCTTACAGCGTTGGGAGCCCAGGTGCGGAATATGTATGTCAGCTTACCGCCGCTTTCGTCAAGGTGGCAGCCGAGATATTTATATGCTTCATAGTTTGTGCCCTGATGAAAATAATAAGGAGCCAGATCGTTCTGCTTTTTTTCTTTAACCGCCATAGTCTGCCTGCCTTTCGTCAAAATAATACGTTTTGATTATACTATATCATATTATAATAGTCAAATTAAAAATATAATAAATAAAAGAAGCTTCATGAGGAAGCTTCCTTTTATCATTATCAGCTTATGGATTTTACATACCCGGCAGTTGCCTCGACAAAGGCGTCAATGTCAACATCGGGGTTGCCCAAAAGTTTTTGAATGAGTATTCCGTCGCTTACAAAAAGAATCAGCCACGAAAAATAGCCCGCCGGCAGCGAGCTTGTGCGCTCGCCGAGCTTTTCGGCAATAAGATTTTCAAATTCCGTGTATCGCTTTATAAGCTTCTGCCTTATCTCCTCATTTCCGCTTATCGCATCACACAAAAGGTGAAAGCGCATAGGCGGAGTTGAAATACTGCGCTCAATAACATATTTCACAAGGCGGTGCAGCGAGGTGTCCTTCTCGGGGTTTTCCGTCCACGCAATAAGGTCGTTCCACTGCGTTGTCAGGTAGTTGTCGGTAATGTCAAAAAGTATGTCATTTTTTGATTTGTAATAATAATACAGCGTGCCTTTCGATATGCCCGCCTCCTTTGAAATCTCGGCAAGCGATATGTCAGAGAGCGGCTTTTTGTCAAGCAAGCGCTGTGTCGCTTCTATTATTTTGTTTTTCAGGTCGTCATTTCTCGGTGCTGCCATTTTTACTCTCCTTTTTGAGTCGGTCATCGGACGACTCATATTAACACATGCGCCCGGATATGTCAAACAATGTCATTCTTTACTTTATGTTTCTTAAATGCTATAATAAAAACCGAATCGGGAGGTGAGCGGAAACGGAAGAATTCAGAAAAGAATATCTCGGCGGCGGCATAACCGCATTTATTTCGGACTCCCACGGCTTCGGCACCGATGCCGTTCTGCTTGCCGATTTTGCAAACCCCTCAAAAAAATCCGTCTGCTGCGACCTCGGAACCGGCTGCGGAATAATTCCGCTTCTCTGGTGCAGAAAAGAAGGCGGCAGAATCACCTGTATCGAAATAAGCGAACAGGCCTGCGAGCAGGTGAAACTCGCGATTGAAGAAAACTCCCTCTCTCAACGGCTGACGGTAATCAACTCCGACCTGCGCGACCTTAAAGGCAAGGTCGAAAACGGCTTGTTTGACATCGTCACAATGAATCCGCCGTATAAAGCAAAGGGCACGGGAATTGAAAGCACGTCACAGGCGGAAAGAATCGCCCGCCACGGTGTAGAGTGTTCGCTTGAAGATATGTGCCTTGCCGCATCAAAACTTCTTAAATATTCGGGAAAGCTCTGCGTCTGCCTTCGCCCCGAAAGAACGGCGGAGCTCTTTAAATCAATGCAGAAATACAAAATAGAGCCGAAACGTCTGCGCTACGTTTCAAAGCACCACGGCACGCCTCCCTGGCTTGTGCTGTGCGAGGGTCGTCTCGGCGGCAATCCGGGAATGACCGTTGAACCGCAGTTCGCCGTTTATGATGGCGAAGAATACTCGCCCGCAATGAAAGAAATATACGCTGATTATCTTTTTGAAAACAGAGGTGAAAAACCTTGAGCGGAACGCTTTTTGTCGTCGGCACTCCCATAGGCAATCTCGGCGATATGTCTCCGAGAGCGCTTGATATTCTTGAAAAGGCAGACTTCATAGCCGCAGAAGACACCAGAGTTGCCTTAAAGCTTCTCAACCATTTCGGCATAAAAAATCAGCTTGTAAGCTATCACGAGCACAACCGTTTTGAAAAGGGCGAGGATATTCTCTCGCGCATTCTTTCGGGCGAAAACTGTGCGATTGTAACAGATGCAGGAATGCCCGCAATCTCCGACCCGGGCGAAGACCTCGTGCGCCTTTGCCACGAACACTCCGTCAAAGTTGAGTCCGTGCCGGGTCCCTGCGCATTTTCAACCGCTCTCGCAATCTCGGGAATGCCTGCCGGCAGGTTCACGTTTGAGGGCTTTCTCAGCATGAACAAACCCTCTCGCAGAAAGCACCTCGAAGAATTGAAAGATGAAAAACGCACAATGATTTTTTACGAGGCGCCGCACAAGCTTGCCGCCACGCTGAAAGATTTAGCCGAAAACTTCGGCAACAGGAATATTGCAATAGTGCGCGAAATAACAAAAATCCACGAGGAAGTCATCCGCACATCTCTTTTCGATGCCGCCGAAAAATATGCAGACGGCTCGCTCAAAGGCGAAATCGTCATAATTGTTGAGGGCGCACGGGAAGAAAAGATAAAAACTACAATCGAAGAAGCGGTCGCCCTTGCCCTGCAATTTGAAAAAGAAGGAGCGTCGCGCAGCGATGCGGCAAAACAGGCGGCAAAACAGACCGGCTTCAAAAAAGGCGATATCTATAAACTTATGGGGGAATAATAATGCAGGCGTTTATTGAATATTACAAAGAACACATCTATTTTCTTTTTATCCTCGCCGCTCTGCTCGTTCTGGCTGTCTGGATGGTCTCAAAGGCGTTCAGGTCCTCTTCCGCAAGAAGAAAGGCAAACGAAGCGGTTATGAAAAAGCTTGAGGAAGACACAGCCCTTCGTAAGGATTTCGAAAACCTCACACCCGAAAAGGCGCAGTCCGCACCTCCTGAAAAGCTTTTTAAAGGCGTTGCGCTCGGTATATGCAGAAACATTGAAAAATCCGCCGATATGCTCGCCGTGTTCAATTCTCTGAACGAGAATCAAAAGAAGATTTACGCCCTTTACTTCATCTTTGAAGACGGCGGCGAAAAACTCAGCAATTTCTTTAAAATCAACGGCAAACCGCTTACGGTTTACGCAAAGGCGGCAGTCGATGAAATCTACGGCGGAGAAACGGCGGATGTCTTCGGCAAAGAGTTTCTCGCCTATGATGAGGATGACGAAACCACTTCTCTCATCCCGTCGGATATTGAAAAAAACGACACATTGTTCAAATCCCTCCTCGGCGGTGCGGATATTTACAACCCGCCCGCAGAGTTTATAATTGAAAACTTAAAAGATTTTGTATAATAAAAAAAGGAATCTGAAAAAGCAAGATAATCAAAAAAGCGGGCAACCCCCGCTTTTTGTCATTCTAAGCCGCAGGCGAAGAATCCCATAACATCCAACCCCACACCCACACCCGCCCGCAAAACCAATCCGATATTGACATTTCAACGGCAAAGTGCTATCATATACACAAAGTCGGTCATTCGACCGACTCGAAGAAAAAAGGCAGGTGAAAAATATGAATATTGCCAGAATCCGCAAAAAAGTCTCGGCAGTCAGCGGCGGCAGGGTAAACGCCGAGTTAAAAGACAACTGCATTGTCCTGACAGGCGAGGCGGACTCCTGGGAGCAGGCGCTTGAAGCCTGCAGCGCGGCGGCAATTCCCTACGGCAAAATTCATGTTGTCAACGATATTACCGTAAAAAAACTTGTTGAAAAGCCAATGCGTATGCCCTCCGTCTGCGACAAAGCCATTGACGGCGAAAAGCCCGATGTTCTCATCATCGGCGGCGGAATCTCAGGTGCGAGCATAGCGAGGGAGCTTACAAAAAACAAGCTGAATATTCTCCTTGTCGAGAAGGAACCCGACCTTGCAATGCAGGCGTCGGGCAGAAATGACGGCGAGGTGCATCCCGGCATAGACCTTTCAAAGGGCTCACTCAAACATTATTATATACGCAAAGGCAACAGGATGTATGGCGACGTCTGCAAAGATCTCGGCGTTGAATTCAGAAGGGTAGGGCAGTATGTTTGCTTCAACGAGGCGTGGGCAAGACCGCTTATCGCCCTTTATGTCCTGAAAAGAAAGTATATTGACAAAATCGAAGATTCCGAAATCATTTCGGGCAAAGAGCTTCACAAAAGGGAACCGAATTTCAACGGCAGCTTTAAGTTCGCCATTTCAAACCCGTCAACGGGTTGCGTCTGCCCATACGGACTGACGATTGCCTATGCCGAAAACGCCGTTATGAACGGCGCAAAGGTTATGCTTAACACGGCGGTTACCGGTATGCAGGTTGAAAACGGCAGAATTATCTCCGTCAGAACCAACAGAGGCACGGTTTATCCTAAAACAGTCATTAACGCCGCGGGTGTCTTCAGCGAAGAAATCGCAAAAATGGCGGGCGACAGGTTTTTCTCCATCCACCCCAGAAGGGGAACAAACTCCATACTCGACAAAAAAGCGGGTAAGTATATGCACAGTGTCGCTTCAATCAAGGAGCTCGCCGCTTCAAGCGGTCACACCAAGGGCGGCGGAATACTTCACACCGTTCACGACAACCTTTTAATAGGTCCAGATGCCGTTGAAACAAGCGAAAAAGAAAATGTCGCGACCAATCCCGAAAGCATCGAAAAGGTTTTCTCCCGCCAGAAAAACACAATGCCGTCGCTGAGCGAACGTGACATAATCACTTATTTTACGGGTGTGCGCGCACCTACCTTTGAAGAAGATTTCATAATCGAAAAAGGCAGAAAATGCGGGAATATAATTCATTGTGCCGGCATTCAGTCTCCCGGTCTCACCACGGCACCCGCCGTAGCCCTTGATATAGAAAAAATGGCTCTCGAAATGCTCGGCGGCGCTCAGAAAAACCCCGATTTCAATCCTGTGAGAAAACCCGTTCCCACCCTGCGCAATATGAGCGATGAAGAACGGGCGCAGATGATAAAAAAGAACCCCGATTACGGCGAAATAGTCTGCCGCTGCGAAGAAATCAGCAAGGGTGAAATACTCGATGCCCTCAATTCTCCCATCTGCGTTCCCACCGTTGACGGTATAAAAAAACGCGTGCGTCCGGGTATGGGCAGATGTCAGGGCGGATTCTGCTCCCCGCTTGTAACCAAAATAATTGCCGGCTTTTTAAATGAGCCGATTGACAAAGTCCGCAAAAGTTATGACGGCTCCGTAATAACCTACGGCAGCACAAAAAAGGGGAGGGGCGCCGATGAATAACTATGATGTAATTGTAATCGGCGGCGGCCCCGCAGGGCTTGCCGCAGCGATTCAGGCAAAAAAAGACGGTGCGTCTGTTCTTCTCATTGAGCGCGAAAACAGGCTGGGCGGCATCTTAAAGCAATGTATCCACGACGGCTTCGGTCTTGTCCGCTTTGAAGAAAAACTGTCGGGCCCCGAGTATGCCGAGAGATTCATTGATGAATTCAACTCCCTCTCAATCGAGGCGCTCGCACTCACATTTGTCACAAAAATCAAAAAGAACGGCGATATCTTTGAAATACACGTTGTCAACCGCGAAGGCACGGCCGTCTTTAACTGCAGAGCCATTGTTCTCGCTACCGGCTGCCGTGAAAGAACGGCAAAACAGGTTTTTATCCACGGCACAAGACCGTCCGGCGTCTTCACAGCGGGCACGGCTCAGCATTTCACAAACCTTCTGGGCGAGCTTCCCGCAAAAAAATGCGTGATTTTAGGCAGCGGCGACATCGGTCTTATTATGGCACGCCGCCTTACTCTCGAGGGCTGCAAAGTGCTCGGAGTCTATGAGGCAAAACCTTCTCCCTCGGGGCTTACAAGAAATATCCATCAGTGCCTCAATGATTATGATATTCCGCTCTTCCTCTCCCACACCGTAACAAGAGTTTTCGGAGACGAACGCCTTGAAGCGGTTGAAATATCCAGGGTGGATGAAAAAATGCGCCCTATAGAGGGCACACAGCAGACGGTTGAATGCGACGCTTTGATTCTCTCCGTCGGTCTTATCCCCGAGAACGAACTTGCCGAAGAACTCGGCGTTTCAATGGATTCCGGCACAAAGGGTCCCGTCTGTGACGAAAAGCTTATGACAAGCGTTGAAGGCGTTTTCTCCTGCGGCAACGCCCTTCACGTCAACGACCTTGTCGATTATGTCTCCGAGAGCGGCGAAACAGCCGGCGCAGCTGCGGCAGCATATAAAAATACCGAACGCACAACGGTTAAGCTTGAACGCGGTCAAGGTATTATGTCGCTTGTTCCGCAGATGCTTGACTTGAACGGTGCGACAAGCTCCGTAACCGTCTATTTCCGCTCGGCTGATGTTCTCAACAACTGCGCTCTTATAATCAAAATTGACGGCGAAGAAAAATTCCGAAAAAAATACGCCTTCCTGCGCCCACCCGAAATGGAACGGCTTGTAATTGATTTTTCCGCATTCAATCTGAGTCCAGACAGCAAAATCGTTTTTGAAACAGAGGTGACATCCGTATGAAAGAAATAATATGTATAGTCTGCCCCAACGGCTGCACCCTGAACGTTGAAAAAAACGGCGGAGAAATAACCGTAACGGGCAACAAATGCAAAAGGGGAGAGGAATTTGCCGTTTCCGAAATGACACGTCCCATGCGCACAATCTGCTCAACCGTTAAAACCGACAGGGCAGATATTCCCGTTCTTCCCGTCAGAGTTTCCGCCGATATCCCCAAAGAAAAAATCTTTGCCGTTATGGATGAGATTAACGCAGTCACCGTTACCGCCCCTCTTAAAAGAGGCGATACGGTTATAAAAAACGTGCTCGGTCTCGGCGCGGATGTTATAGCGACGAGCGATATTCTGAGCAGAAATTAAGGAGATAATAATATGAGCACAAAACCGTATAAGGGCTTTGAGCCCGCCTGGATAAAAGAACCGGCGCCGAAGGATTCATACCGCTCCGTTTTCCGCTGGGGCGACCCCGAATTTGTAAAATACCCCAAAGAATCCCTTTATAAACTGATGAAAACCACCTTTAAAATGACCGATGAAGATTTCAGGCATTATGCGGGAGATGTCGGTCTTGATAAAGTTACTCTCGATTGCCCTTCAAAAATGGCGCAGGAGCACATTGATGAATTCATAAAAATCTGCGGCAGCGAAAATGTTTCAACAGCCGATTACGACCGCCTCAGCGTCGCCTACGGCAAAACCGCCTATGATTTGTTCAGAATAAGAGAGCGCAGATTCGACTCCCTTCCCGACGTCGTTCTCTACCCTTCCGAAAGCGAAGAAATTGAAAAAATCGTTGAATACTGCACAAAGCACTCAATTCCCCTCTATGTTTACGGCGGCGGCAGCAGCGTCACAATGGGTGTCGAGCCGATAAGAGGCGGCGTGTCGCTTGATATGAGAAGAAACTTCAACAAAGTCATAAGCTTCAATGAAACCGACCAGACAATAACCGTGCAGGCGGGTATGTCCGGACCCTGCCTCGAAGAAACGCTTCAGAATGCGCAAAAAAACTTCGGCGCAAAAAGAGCATACACCTGCGGTCATTTTCCGCAGAGCTTCGAATACAGCTCCGTCGGCGGCTGGGTAGTCACAAGGGGAGCGGGTCAGAACAGCACATACTACGGCACAATAGCTGACATTGTCCTCTCGCAAAAATATGCAACCCCGCGCGGCAGAATAGTCACAAGCCACTACCCTCGCGAGGCAACGGGTCCCAATCTCAACCAGATTATGATGGGCGGCGAAGGCACCTTCGGCGTGCTCACCGAGGTAACTCTCAAGGTCTTCCGCTGGATGCCCGAAAACAGGCACTATTTTTCATATATGTTCAAAGACTGGCAAACGGCAATGAACGCCGGCAGAGAAATGATGCAGCGCGAGTGCGGCTATTCGTCCGTTTTCCGTCTCTCCGACCCGGAAGAAACAAGTCTTATGCTCAAGCTTTACAATGTTGACGACACCCCGCTCGAGCCCCTTCTTAAAATGAAGGGCTACAAGGATATGGAGCGCTGCCTCTTCCTCGGCTTCACCGACGGCGAAAAGGGCTTTTCAGACAACGTCGCAAAGAATATAAGAAAAATCGCAAAGCAGTTCGGCGGTATGAGTCTTACCGCCTTTGTCGCAAAAAGCTGGGAGAAGGGCAGGTTTACCGACCCCTATCTGCGGGATGCCCTTATGGATTTCGGTATCGTAACAGATACCCTCGAATGCACCGTCAACTGGTCAAATATGGCTCAGGTGCACGACGATGTCCGCAAGGTATGTCACGCCCTTCCGGACACAATAGTCACAACCCATATGTCTCACTGCTATCCGCAGGGCGCAAACCTCTATTTCATCTTCATTACAAAAATGAATAACTCCGAAGAATTCCGCCGCTATCACACAACAATTCTCGATGCCATACAAAAGTCGGGCGCCGCAATCAGCCACCACCACGGCATAGGCAAAATGTTCGCCCCCTGGCTCGAGGGTTCGCTCGGCAGAAACGAATACGGAGTTTTCAGGGTTCTCAAGGATTACTTCGACCCCGGTTACAATATGAATCCCGGCGGCACAATCGGGCTCGATCTTAAAGAGGATGAAAAGAAATTCCTGCGCGATGATATAAAATAAAACATCAGAAGCATCAAAGAACACGGATTTCCGCTTGAAATCCGTGTTTTTTTGCCATTATTTTTCACAAATTTTTTGGTAAATAACAATACAAATGTTAATTGTTTGTTCACATTATTCAAAACGGTTTAAAATCACTTGTACAATTTATATAAAAGATTTCGCCAATGTATATACGAAATATGACTTCTCAATAAAACCGGAGCTTCAATTATTAGTGCAATATGCACAATACGCAAGCGCCGGAATTGTGCAACATTACTTGACAAATAATTTTGCAGTGCTATAATGCAGTCAAATCAAAAAAAGAAAGAAGGCATAAGTAATGAACAGCTATTTAGACTACGAAAGAGAGATTTTTGATGCTCAGAGACGTCTCATCGAAAAAATCGAAAGTCAGAAGGGCATCACATGGGAGAAAATTAAAGCTGCAATTGCACTTGACTGCCTTTTGCACGTTATTTGATTCCATGCAGGGCGCACGGCGCCTGAAAATCCGAAAACTCAGCGGAGCTGCGGCTCCGCTTTTTTATTTCTCTTTAAAATTTGCTATTGACATATATAATGTAATTGATTAAAATCAAAAAGATATCCTTTATCCACAACGGAGGTAAAATATGAAAAAGCTTCTTTTAGGCAACGAAGCTGTAGCCGCCGGGCTTTACGAGGCGGGCGTCAGGGTTGTTTCAAGTTATCCCGGCACCCCCAGCACCGAGGTTACCGAGTTTGCCGCAAAATATGATGAAATATACTGCGAGTGGGCTCCCAACGAGAAGGTCGCCATGGAAGTTGCATACGGCGCGGCAGTCGCAGGCGCACGTTCATTCTGCGCAATGAAGCACGTCGGTCTCAACGTTGCAGCCGACCCGCTCTTTACCGCATCCTACACCGGCATCAACGCAGGCATGGTTGTTCTTGTTGCCGATGACCCCGGTATGCACTCCTCACAGAACGAGCAGGATTCAAGGCACTATGCTCAGGCGTCAAAAATTATGATGCTCGAGCCGTCCGATTCCGACGAATGCCTTAAATTCGCAAAGCTCGCCTATGAGCTTTCGGAGCGTTTCGACACTCCCGTTATTCTCAGAGAAACCACCAGAATTGCCCATTCGAGAAGTCTTGCTCAAACGGGCGAAAGAGTTGAACTCGCCAACAAAGAATACACAAAAAATCCTCAGAAATATGTTATGGCTCCCGCAAACGCCAAGGTAAAGCACGTTGCTGTTGAGCAGAGAATTCTCGACCAGACCGCATTTGCCGAGAAGGAAGCGGTTGAAATCGGTCTCAACAAGGTCGAATACAACAGCAAAAAAATCGGCGTAATCACCGCAGGCGTCTGCTATGACTACGCAAAAGAGGCGCTCGGCGACAAGGCGTCATATCTCAAACTCGGCTGTCTTTATCCTCTTCCCGTTGAGTTGATTAAAGATTTCGCTGCTCAGTGCGAAACCGTTTATGTTCTTGAAGAGCTTGACGATTACATCGAAACCCACTGCCTCAAAAACGGCATCAAAGTCAGAGGCAAGGCGGATTTCACCCTCATCGGCGAATATTCGCAGTCCCTCATTGCCAAGGTTATTCTCGGTGAAGAAAAGCCGACAATCAAAGCGGATATCAATATCCCCGTAAGACCTCCCGTGCTCTGCGCCGGCTGCCCTCACAGAGGCCTTTTCTATGCACTCAAAAAAGCGGGCGTCGAAACCGTCACGGGCGACATCGGCTGCTACACGCTCGGAGCATCCAAACCTATCGGCATGATTGACACCTGCCTTTGCATGGGCGCTTCAATCTCCTCCCTTCACGGCAGAAACAAGGCAAACCCCGAAAAGGCAAACAAAACAGTGGCTGTAATCGGCGACTCAACGTTTATCCACTCGGGCATAACCGGTCTTGTGAATATCGCATACAACCAAAGCAATTCCGTAAGTATTATTCTCGACAACTCCATTACCGGAATGACCGGTCACCAGCAGAACCCCACAACCGGCTACACAATCAAGGGCGACCCCACCTCGGCTGTATCGCTTGAGAAGCTTGCCGTTGCCGTAGGCATCCCCGAAAACAACATTTTCGTGTGCGACCCTTACAATCTTGAAAACAGCGAGCAGGCGGTCAGAAAAGCGCTTGAGTGCGAAGGCCCGGCCGTTGTCATTTCACGCAGACCCTGCGCCCTTCTTAAATATGTCAGGCACAATCCTCCTCTCAAGGTTGATAAAAACAAGTGCGTGGGCTGCAAAATGTGTATGAAAATCGGCTGCCCTGCAATCAGTATCAGAGACGGCAAAGCGGAAATCGACGCTACCCAGTGCCTCGGCTGCGATGTCTGCAGCCAGCTCTGCAGAGTCGGCGCAATAGGTTAAGAAAGGAGAGTCACGTTTATGAATAAATCAGTTATGATAGTAGGCGTAGGCGGTCAGGGAACACTGCTCGCAAGCCGTATTCTCGGCGCGGCGCTTCTTAAAAAGGGTTACAATGTCAAACTCTCCGAGGTTCACGGAATGAGCCAGCGCGGCGGCTCCGTTGTTACCTATGTCAAATACGGTGATGAAATCGCCTCCCCCATAATCGAAAAAGGCGAAGCGGATATTATCCTGGCTTTCGAACAGCTTGAAGCTGCAAGATGGCTTGAATATATGAAGCCCGACGGCAAGGTTATCGTCAACACCCAGAAAATCGACCCCATGTCGGTAGTTATCGGCGATGCAGTCTATCCGGACGGCGTAATCGACTCAATCAAAGCGGCAGGCGCAAACGTGCTCGAGCTCGATGCTCTTCCCGTTGCAATTGAGGCGGGTTCCTCAAAGGCGGTCAATGTCGTTCTCATCGGCGCTATGGCAAAATACACAGAGATAGAAAAAGAAACCTGGCTTGAAGCTGTCAAAGAGTGCGTTCCCGCAAAATTCCTCGACCTCAACGTCAAGGCGTTTGAACTCGGCTACAACTGCTGATTATTTAATAAGTAAAGATAACGGAGCTCTTACGGGCTCCGTTAATTTTTTGCATTTTTTTGTTTTTATCTCTTTACTTTCATACTTTTATGTGATAAAATGTTAAAGTAATCAACAGCAAAGGATGGTTTCGCTATGGCATCAAAAATCAAAAACGAAAACAACGATTTCCTTTTTGAGGCAATTCTGAAGCTTAAAACTCTTGATGAGTGCTATGACTTTTTTGAAGATTTATGCACAATCAACGAGCTCAAAAGCATTTCACAGCGTCTTGCGGTTGCCAAAATGCTGCGCGACGGCAATGTTTACAGCGAGATTGTTGCCGCTACCGGCGCCAGCACCGCAACAATAAGCCGTGTGAACCGCTCTCTGCAATACGGCAGCAACGGCTATGAAGAAATATTCAGACGCCTTGACAAGAGTAATGAAGACTGATGGCTTACGATATTTTTGCTCAGTTTTATGATTTGTTAACTGAAAATGTCGGCTACGGGAAGCGTGCAGATTATTTTTGCAGGCTTCTTTCGTCTTGCAACGGGCAAAAAGGCATTCTGCTTGACCTCGCCTGCGGAACAGGCACGCTCAGCATTGAGTTTGCAAAACGCGGCTATGATGTAATAGGCGTTGACTGCAGCGTCGGAATGCTCAGCGAAGCACGGCGCAAATGCGCCGAAGAGGGGCAGAACGTTCTTCTCCTCTGCCAGGACGCTGCCGGGCTTGACCTCTACGGCACAATAGATTTCGCAGTCTGCGCCCTTGACAGTGTCAACCACTTCCCCGGTGCAGAAGAAGTGCAGAAGGCGTTTGACAGGGTTTCGCTTTTTATGAATAAGGGCGGAGCGTTTGTGTTCGATGTCAATACTGTTTATAAACACAAAAACGTTCTTGCCGACAATTCGTTTATATACGATTACGATGATGTCTTCTGTGTCTGGCAGAACACGCTCAACAGCGATCTGAGCGTTGACATCACACTTGATTTCTTCGCTCTCGACGGCGACGGAAAATGGGAGCGCTCAACAGAGGAGTTTTCGGAGCGGGCATATCCCCTCGAAGATATTGAAAAAATGCTCGTTAAAAGCGGCTTTTCGGTTGTGGGTATATATGATGATTTAACCCTCGACCCCGTCCTGCCGGAGAGTGAAAGAGCGGTATTTCTCGCAAGAAAGGATTAACTATGGGCAGAATTGTCAGAATGATATCGGATGACGGCACATTGACTGTTATGGCGGCAGATACCGCCGACATTGTCGAACGCGCACGTCAGATTCACAACACAACACCCGTTACAACAGCGGCTCTCGGCAGACTTCTTACCGCCGCAAGCTTTATGGGCGCTGTTCTCAAAGGCAGGGATGACTCTGTTACAATCAGATTAAACGGCGACGGCCCCGCCGGCAGCATCATAGCGGCTGCCGACAGCGAAGGCAATGTGCGCGGCTATGTTGCCAATCCTGGCGTTGAACTTCCCAAAAACGAAAAAGGCAAGCTTGATGTCTCGGGTGCGGTAGGCAAAAACGGCACACTGACTGTTATGAAAGACCTCGGTCTTAAAGAGCCCTATATCGGTCAGGTTCCGATTGTCTCCGGTGAGATTGCCGAAGATATAACAAGCTACTATGCCGTAAGCGAACAGATTCCCACTGTCTGTGCCCTGGGTGTTCTCGTCAGTAAGGAAGACAGAAGCGTCATTACCGCCGGCGGATTCATCATTCAGCTTCTTCCCACTGCCGAGGATGACACAATCGACAAGGTTGAAAAATGCCTCGAAAACATCGAGCCGGTAACAACTATGCTTGCAAAGGGGATGTCACCCGAAGAAATCTGCCGCACCGTTCTCGACGGATTCCCGCTTCAGACTCTCGATGAGATGCACCCCTCCTATGTCTGCACCTGCTCGCGTCAGAGGGTGGAGAAAGCTCTTGTCAGCACGGGAATTGAAGAGCTTGAAGATATGGCAAAAGATGAGGTCACAAGGGTCAGCTGCCATTTCTGCGACAAAGTTTACGAATTCACTCCCGCCGAAATCAGAGCCCTTGTTTCAAAGGCAAAACAGCAGAACTGATGCCGTAAATGAGCCGTGAAACTTTTGAAAAAATTTTTTAAAAAAACGGTTGACAATCACAATATATTATAGTATATTATATTTCGCCGCTTGAAGCGGCGAGGTCCGGGAGCATAGCTCAGCTGGGAGAGCACCTGCCTTACAAGCAGGGGGTCACAGGTTCGAGCCCTGTTGTTCCCACCAATGGCCCGGTAGTTCAGTCGGTTTAGAACGCCA
>JAEEGL010440860.1_pt1 | contig 47202 bp, 82 predicted proteins | sample 9134231 | NCBI WGS metagenome assembly JAEEGL01 (sample SAMN16246548, study PRJNA631951) | gut metagenome | biome: gut microbiome; feature: rumen; material: fiber-attached | host: Bos | place: Iran: Karaj | collected 2018-10
AAAACGGCGGACTTCAATTCGCTAAATCGCTAAAATGTCATCATTTTGTAACTATTTTTAACCAAATTGTTACCAAATTGTAATAATTTTGTAATTTTTTTCCCATTTTTGTTACTTTTTCTATAATTTTTTGTTACTTTTACCCTCGAAATTGTAACTTTTTGTAACAATTTGTAACTTTTTGTAACACTTTGTTACGCTAAATCGCGAAAGCACGCCAGATAATGCGATCGGTTAGCCAAGAGTAACCCCATATGCCAGCATTTCTGGGGCAAGTTGGGGCTTTACCAAGAGCGACCTCATATGTTCGCTTTTGCGGGGCAAGTGCGGCCGTTCGGTTTAGCGCGCCAAATAAATTATTATATTGACTTTTTTAAAAAATTATATTATAATATAATGGGAGAGTATATTTTTTTATATATAAAAAAATTTATTTTTAAACGCGCAAAACTTGACTTTTAAAAAATTTTATGTTATAATATAAAAAAAAAGAAAAAATTTCGCGCATGTGAAACACTCATCGTCTAGCGCAGCCATATGCTCGACCTCGTTGTTAAAAGTGCGGCCTTGACTTTTTTATTATAATTTGATATAATATAATGGGGGAAAATATAAAAACGGCTGGCGCACCTTAAAATTTAGCAAATTCACTTGGCGTAAAAAGTTTGCGGAAAGATGAAAGGGCCTTTGAAAATAACTTTCGTAGAAAGAACAAGACTACATCTACAACTACGAACTTTTAGAGGACGGTCTCCGCATTTTTCCAATAGTAAGAAAGTTAATTGACAAAGTAAAAAATTTTTGTTATAATATATATAGAAAATAAGAAAGGAAACTGATATGGCTGAATATAATTTTAATAATATCCTCGCAGAACTGCGCAAAGGTGCCGATATTGATGACGTTATGAAGTCATTCACGACCCAGGTAAACGCGGCCCTCGAACAGCGCAAGAACGATAAGCAATATTTGGACAAACAGTATGAGGTTCTGGCGGCCGATTGGAATAATACAGTACGCGTATATGTAAGTGCTAATGGTTTGCCGCGCGGCATCCAAAAGCAGGAACAGCTGTTTGTTGATAGCGAGACTATTGCGGACCTGTTTGAGACATTTATGGGCATTGGACAGGCGATCGCGCAGATTGCCGAGATAGCCAAAGCTACGCCAAAACCTGGGCCGACGACTAAGTGGAACGTGAATCAGACCCCACCGGCCTCATCTAATACTAACATTGAATGGGCTGACATCTTTCAACAGTTCTTTAAAGATAACGACCTTATGTAATTAAAATTGCCACGATTTTCTAATAGAAGAAATAGTTCGTGGAAAAATTATCGCTGGACTACTAGGAACTACTCGTAAAACTTACTACAGTTTACTACGGAACTAGAAAGTTCAAGGGATGAGTTCTTTGAAAAAAGTATATCTCACTTTTTGGCGGTGAGGAGGACGGGGACGGTGAAAAAATCCCAGGGTCAAGGTAATGCGGGCGCACCCAAAACTCACATCTTAGGCATTTTAGATATTTATGGCTTTTACCTAAAAACGTTTTGTCCTCCTATAGTATATAGCGCCTTGTACCTACAACTCTAACCCATCCTCCTCATCCAATAGTAAAATAGACGGTATAACTAATTTATTTGATAGATTTTCTCTACCCCTTACCCCCTCGCGAGAAAGCCCTTACACCACAAAAAGTGTAAGGGCTTTTTTCATTTCAATTTTTCAAATGGGATTTTCATTTCATTTTTCCCCAGTTCCATAGCGTTTTCGTTTCATTTTTTGTCGGGTCCACTCGACACCCCAATTTTCTTATCCTACCCCTAATCCTACCCCGATTTTGAAATCAATTTCGGGGTGGCCCCATCATACTCAACTATATAAACCTGGCTCCAATCCAATAGCCCAGTTAGTTCTAAATCCTCGCTCCAAACATAAAAACCTTTTTTCAATTCAACATACCTAACCTTACTTTCATTCTATCAGATATTTCCCAATAAGCGTTTTGATAAGTATACAATACCTCTAACGCAAATTGAACTTCCTCTATTGTCAATTCTTTTGCGGTTTTCAAATGAGTTTCCTTTTCTTCCGTCCGCAAACTCGTGTTTAACATCAACTCACCATTGACCTTCCGCACGAGATTTCTTACTTGATTATTATCCACGTTAGTACCTCCTACTTATCTTGCGGCCCGGGAAAGACCCCTCGCCGTAATTTGTTGGTTCGAGCAATAAATTGCCCTCACCCTCTTGACGTAATTTGTTGAAAATTACAATTATATTATTATAATACTCTTGGTAATACTAATCTATAATACTATATTTATACTATATATTATTACTATATTTATACTAATCTATATTATAAATAGAATAATACTATAGAATAATACTAATCTATATTACTAATCAATAGTAATATATATTATATTACTCATGTAAAAATTACCCATTTTAAGTCGAACATTTATGCTTTCCGGCCGGCGCATGGGTAATTTTTACCCGTTTTATTTCCCACTATTTCCGGTCCGCCAATTCAACAATCCAAAACTAATTAAAACGGGTAATTTTTACCCATTTCATTTAAGCAAAGTGGGTAACTTTTACCCATTTAAATGTAGCATTTTCCGGTCGGGTTTATTCTACATTCAAAAGTAGGTAAAATGGGTAATTTTTACCCATTTATCTACCCCTTATAAAAATGCCTAGCCTCACGCCTTACATGCGAGTAATTTTTACCCATTTTACTTTGATAATCCGGTCGCACGATGGGTAATTTTTACCCATTTCACTTAAAAGTAATTAAAACGGGTAATTTTTACCCATTTTATCTAGGCAAAAAACGGGTAATTTTTACCCATTCTGCGGCCGGTTAATGGGTAATTTTTACCCATTTCATTTAAAACCCTGCGAACGCATCGTGGGTAATTTTTACCCATTCTGCGAACGGCAAACCTACGCTTACGCCACTTTTAAAAGTCCCACTCTACCTCTTCTACCTTTTCAACTGACTTTTGCGGACGTTCCACGAACACCAACTTGCCATCTGCGTCCTCGCGCAAATAACCCTTTTCCTCTAAACTCTTTCTCGCCTTAGTCCACGTTTTGCGCGTTCCCGCATAAGCCTTCTCCAAATGCGCGGGACTAAAATCCCATTCAAATCCCTCTTGGTTCATATACAACAACATATATAATTTAAACTCATAACCATCTAAATCTTCTAAAGCCTTATCAATACTTTCAATACTTATCTTCGCATAAGGGTGGTCCGCATCTTTTAAAACCATTTCTCCATCTTTTCTAATAGAGAACTAATTAGCATATTTAGCCATTACGCGCACCCCCTTTATAATTCGTGAGAATTATATCAAGTGCCTTACAGAACTAGTCTGTTTCCTCAAAAGCCCAACAGATAAACTCTGGCTTTATAGGATTGGGTATAGTCTCTATTGGACGAAACCCGGCTAATAGTAACTATTCACATACATTTTTTGAATATATTATTTTTGTTTTGCTTTGCTTTTGCTCCATATAGATTACTCCTTATCAGCCGTTTGCTTCTATTTACGCTAGGTAATAGCCGCCCGATACATTCTAAATCCTTTACGGATTACGCTGGCCATTGAAAGGTCGTTTTTTTCGCAGTATTTCATCAGCCAACCGTACTCTTCAGTTGTTAGTTTTACCGACACTTGATGGGTTTTGTTGTCTCCCAAAGTAAAAACACCATCCTTCTAATAATAAACCTGCGGTTTCAGGTATGTCAAAAACCTTCTTTGACATACCTATAAGATATTCTTAAAAAGCAAGACAGTGCCTTGCTTCTTTTCCTATTCATATTTATTATACCAAATTTTTTTAACACTGTCAAGCGCATAAACAAAAAAGAGGGGTAGATTAATTCTACCCCTCAAAATCATAATCATCTTGGTCTTTAAAATGACCAAACTTATCAAAGTTCACCACGGATAACGTCAATGCGCCAATCGTGTTGCCGACTACCGTAGCCAGCCACATCCATGGGTGCCACACATCTGTAATCATATAACAGAATAAATCAAACATATTATGCTCCACTTTTATTAACATCATTACCGTAGCCACTAACATTAAACTAAATGGATGTTTGAAACGACGATAGGCCGCGTATGCCACTTCCATAATACCGCCCGCAATAATGCCAAGAGTTAAATGGCTTAATAAACTAGTATGTTCACGTAAATTAACTATCTACTACATTGTCATTAGTTTTAATTCATTATACCAAGGCGCCGGCAAAATCAACATTAACACTACCAAGAGCCCCATAACATTTCCAGCTGCAATTATAACAAGACTAAGGACTGTTTCTTGTTTTGATAAAATGCGCGAGACCCTCCCCACATATAAAGGTAAACTTAAAATCGTCGCCACAAATATACAAAACGATGATGCTAGTGAACCAACAAAACCGCCACCAGCAAATATATAGGCTAACATAGCCAAGGCCATAAGATTGCCAGCATAGACCGCTTTAATAAACTTCAATGCTCTCATCTCCTTCATTAAGATTTAAGCCTTTTATAATTATAAAAAAACATATAACAAAGTTATTACGTTTAGGCCAAATGCCGTTTTCCCGTTAACGCGACCGCATTACCAAGGCTCGCGCAATTCAAATTGATTTTTATAAAAAAATATAGTATAATATATATAGAAAATAAAAAAGGAGTGTTTTTTAATGGTCGTAAGAAGTATGACGACAAATCTTTGGTTTCATCTTAGTTGGATTGTTTTGCTTGGTAGTGTGTTAATTCTAATCCTTAGCATCATACTTAGTCGTTATGAGTATAGACGTGACCATCGTGAAACAAAGTGGTTTTCGGCTGACTATTATTTCTCTCATGCTTGGTCTTTCACAATTGGTATTCTTACTATTGTTGGTATTCTTTGCGGCTTAGTTTTTCTACCAGTTAATTATCTTAAAAGGGCTGAGTTTTACGCCAGTGAAGAGGTTGAGTACCAGAACGCAGTTGCCTATCATGATAGTCTAGTTGATGCCCTTAATCATACAGATGTCCTCGATGCGACAGGCAACGAAAACTTTGGACTATACGCTGAAGTCCGCAATTACAATATGCAGGCCGCAAAACTCGCAACAGCCTATAAAAGTCCTAACTATTCAATTTGGTTCAGGCATTCACAGTATGACTGGTCTGCTTTCCCACAGATTACGATACCTTAATTGGTATCGTAATTTTTTTATTGATTTTTTCAAAAAAATATATTATAATATATATAGAAAATAAAAAAGGATGTGAATTAATGAACCGCGTTATAGTTTGCGGCACACGCACTTTTAGAGATTATGATTTTCTTTGTAGCGTTCTTGATAAATACATCACCGACCCCGCAAATACTGAAATTGTTTCCGGTCGTGCAGTAGGCCCAGACCTCATGGGTGAGCAGTATGCCCGAGACCATGGAATCAAAATTAAGATGTTTCCGGCCAATTGGAACAAGGATGGTCGTGCGGCCGGCCATATCCGCAATAAGCGCATGCTCGACTATGCAATGGAAGATGAACCCTTTGTTATTGCTTTTTGGGACGGAGAAAGTCGCGGCACACTTAATATGATAAATCTTGCTAGCACTTACCATGTAAAAAACGTAGTAATTAATTACAAGTTGGAGAACAAATAATGAATAAAATTGTATATCTTGTAAGCGATTATATTGCTAATGAATATAAAGTCTATGCCGATGAAATGGATGCTGTACATAAGGCTCTAAGAATCTATCAAGCCTATCTAAATAATTTCTGTATTCATGTACCACAATCAAAGGTTGCAGAAGATATTGATAGTTTTATCAAATCGGGTTATATCAAAACTGTATGTTGTGTTCAAGCAATGCCTGTCATAGACATAGGCGAGGAGGAATAAACAATGCTAAATATGCCCGCTAAAAAGATTTATGTCCTTGAGTTTGAAGAAGAACTAGTTGCGGCCTATGACACTTGGGACCACGCATTTTTTTCCGCCATAAATTACTTTTGTAATTGGTGTATGCAAAATGATCTTAAGAACTTTTCGGTTAGAGACCTCGATACACTAAGAATGCATGGCGAAATCCCTGACCTAATATACATTCGTACCATTGATTTGTATGAAAGAATAAATGAGGGGTGAATAATTATGTTTGAGAAAATAAAACTCTTGTGGTATTATATTACTTGCCGTTGGCGTAGTTTCATCACTGGAATGTACGTCATAGATAATCTTAAAAATCGCACTACTCTTGACTATTATGTTAATGTAACCAAAGATAGCACTTATAAGCCAACATCGGCTTATGAAATCCAGGCCGAAGAATATATAAGGCAGAGCTATGAAGCTGGAAAAGATAACCCTAACAATGCTGGAAAATCTTATGAAGATGTACGGTCATATATTGCGTCACAGTATGCCCTAGCGATGATGTCTCTCCATTGGAAAAAGTCCTAAACAAAAAGGGACGAACTTTTAACAAAAGGTTCGTTCTTTTTTTATTGATTTTTTCAAAAATATATGTTATAATTATTATAGAAAATAAAGGAATGGAAAAAATATGGTGTTACTTATTATTAATTGGATTACTACTATTGTACTTGTTGCCACTATTATTATTACTTCATGTGCGACAATTGGTATAATACATAGAAACATACATTTTGGTAATGTAACAGTATTTGTTATATTCATAAATATGCTTATTCTTCAATTGATATATTATATTTGGAAGGGTTGATACCATGAAAATCTATTTGGCAGGCTCATGTGGTTCTGAACAGCGCAGTCTTATGGTTAAAGTTGCCAATACTTTGCGGAACTACAACCAAGAGGTGTATTGTCCTTTTGAACTTAAAATTGAAAATGCTTGGGATATGTCTCAAGAAGAGTGGAGTAAAAAGGTATTTGACGCTGATGTTGCGGCTATTAGAGCCTGTGATATTTTCTTCATGGTTACTCCTGGCCGCAATAGTACAGCGGGTACAAACTGGGAACAGGGATATGCTTATGCGTTACACAAGCAAATTATTGTTGTTCAGTATACTAATGACAGTACAAGTCTTATGACTTATAGTTCTGCTGACCAGTTTATACAGATTGACAGTACAAAAGATATTTGTAATACTGTTATCTATGCTTTGAACTCACCGCGTAAAGGTCCTTGTAATACAAATCTAACTTGAAAGGTTGATAATTATGTGGGAATATGTAGCACGCAAAGTTGAAAAAGAGTATGGCGCCTATGTTGATTGGGATGAACGCTTTTATATTTGTCCCGAATGCGGCGAACCGATTTATGAAGCGGATTGGCTAGATGTCGATTTTGTAATCCCTGAAGACGGTGTTGAATGTCCTATCTGCGAGTTTTGGTATTAAGGAGAATAAAATAATGCAAAATGAGTTTTATGTTGTAAAAATGTGGGATGATTGCGAAGATTATTATTTCCGCAATAAAGATAATGCTTATGAATGTTTGTGGACACTGTATCTTCGTTATGGTCTAGATTTTGATAATGGCGAAGAGGCTGTCAAGAAAGATAAGGAAGCGGCTCGTAAAAGCCTTAATGAAGATGGAAGTATTTTTAACTTTGGCGAAGTCGAAGTTGTTGGATTTGAGGATTGAACTATGATTAATATTATTAGTGTAATTGGAACAATGATTGCGGCCCTGGCCGGAGCCGTAGCCGCTGACCGAATGAGCAGCAACGTATGAATTATATCATCGGGGAAAAGTATTGGTTTGCTAATCCCAAGGCCGGTCGTAATATACAGAGTAGCGGCGTATTGATTAGTTGGGAAAATGAGATTCTCGCAGTGCTATATAGCGACCGTTGGGGATTTTGTTATGCTACGAAAGACAATCTTGACAATCACAATGGTGATTAACTATGTCTCATTATGATTTTTTGAAACTAATTAGCTTCGATAGTAGTTTATTCTTTATAAGTAAACCTTATTATTATGATAATGGTGACTTTTCAATCGAAGTAGTTAGTGATGACTGTACCATTATTTTCTCTATTTTGTTTGATAAGAATGGTAATTTTTTGAATAGGAGCTGTTGAAAATGAGTTGGATGTCCTCTTTTAACCGTAAAAAGCATCAGCGGCGCATAAATCGTTGTGTCCGCAAAATAAATGAAAACATTAAAAATGATAATCTTTGGCAGGGTCGTTTTGTAGTACGACAGATTGGTTCGCCCCAATTTGTTATATATGAAGACCGCAGTGGTGCTGACCTTTACAAAGTCCAGTTTAAAATTACCGACAAAATCACGGGTGCTGTCGCTTATAGTGATTATAAGTCTGGTAATGAGTGGTGCTTTTTTGATGGCACTAAGATTTGGTGGTTTGCTAATAACGCTATTATAAAATGGCGAGAGGAGTATGATTTCTAATGCCGTATAGAACAAGTAAATATAGCAAAGAGTTTACCAATGAAATGACCGGCCGCATCGCTGTTGTACTTGCGGAAGCCCAGAACGGAATGACGATTGAGGAAATCCAAGCAACAGACATGAACTTGGTTGGCATTACGCCGCAGAAGATGGCCCGCATGATTGGTCATCTTGTTGAGATGGGCATGGTCGCCAAGAGTAAGGGTAGAGATAATCGTATGCGCTACCGCAGCATTGCGTCTATGGAAGCCGATGGCATTGATACAGAACCATATAAATATGGAAATAATATGCTTGATAGCGGTGGAAGGGTAAAATAATGGAAGCTGGTATTATCATATTAATGAGTGTTCCAATCGTTTTGCTTGCTTATGCTTGCGCGACCTTGGCTATGGATATTAGGCGCATGGTGGGTGGCAAACATGAAAGGAAAAAGAAATGATTATAATTAATATCCTGACAACACTTTGTATCGTTATTGGGATTGGCTTCTGTTTATACGTTTTTTGGGGTATACTAAGTTATGTATTCAAAGGTATAAAAAAAGCAATAGACGAATACAAAGACGAGAAATCAAGTAAAAAAGTTTCAGAAACTCCAACTATCACCTTTGAACAATTTAAAAGTTTTTATGCGGTAAATCCAGACAAATGGAAATGCCATGATACTTATGTTCGTTATGGTAGAGAAGTGCATTATGAACTTCCGGGATATATGAACCGCCATTATGGTGAAAATTATGTATATCATAATGAAAATAATATATCTTATTACACTGAAGTGCAATATATAGATATTGGTTTTAAAACTAAAACCGACCTAAAACGATATAAAAAATGGAAACTGGAGCAAGAAAACGCAAAAAAGCGTGAAACGGCTAATAAAACCTATACTCTCATTCTTGAAGACGTACAAAAAGATGTACAAAAAAGAATGAAAGAAATAGAAAGTGAAACAAAAAAGGAATTAGAGCGCATTAAAGCTGAACGTACAAAAAATGAAAAGAGATTTATTGATTTAATATCAAATAAAGACCTTAGCTTTACAAGCACAGAAGATACATCTTCGTAGCTTAAATCATTGTCTTGTAATTGTATTAACATTATGTATCAAGGCAACTTATGCGAGCTATTTTCTGATGACCGCACAGATGATATATATGCAAAAATGCCTGATAATAGTTTTGTCTTATTGCGTGATTTAACTCCTATGCCATCAATTTATTATAAAGAGCCAGAAGATGCTTATTTACTTAAAGTCATAGAAAAAGATTTGAATAAGGTGTGAAATAAATGCTAACTTATATTTGTGACAGATGCGGAAAAACTATACACCGTCCCAAAGAAGGACCCCCTTTAAAGAGAGTAATTGATTGGGGTGCCGCCAGTTATGATGACCCAACTGATGGCGGCACAGTTGAACAGATTGACGTATGTGAATCTTGTTTTGACAGTTTTCTCTCTTGGACAGGAATGTATCATAATGAAAGATTGGAGGATGAATAATGGGTTGGATTGTTCTTATTGCCATTATCGTTGGAGATATATATCTTTATCTCCATGGCGGTCGGCAGGAAAATACTATGTGGAATGATGACAAGTTCATAAATAAGTATCGTTGGTGAGGTGTTTGAATGAATAGTGATAAGTGGCCGCATTGGCATCGGGGGTATAGTCTTAGATATGCCCCCATCAAGGCTATTAGCTATTGGTTTGATAATTTGCGCGCGTTCTTTCGCCGCGGTCGTATGGGTTGGTCTTATGGTGATGCTTGGGATATTGATAATTATCTCGGTATAGTAATCCCAGGATTGCTACGGCATCTAGCGGAACATGGCATTGGCTGTCCTATGGGCTATATAGAAGAATATAAAGATGACGAAGATGCCGCACATGAGGCTTGGCACAATGACCTTAAGCACACAGCTGAATTGATTGAGTTTGCCATGAGCGATAGTGATGACCATAATGAATATGCCAAAGCCTATTGGGATATTGCTCTCAATAAACCGATTAATGACCCTATGCCCGAGGGCAAGGAGTGGCTGCAGAAGGCTTATTATGATGAACGTATAAAAATCAGTGAAAAACAGCAAGCCGCCATTGAAGAAGCTATGGCTTGGTTGGGCAAAAACTGGTTTGACGCTTGGGATTGAGGTAAAAATATGATAATTTATGATACTGATTATACCTACGAAGATGTATCTGTAAATACTGATGATGGTGTTTACACTCACGTTATCGTAGAAATATGGGAAGATAGTAAAACAGGCGCACAAAGTATCGGTTGGTATCCTACGCCAGAAACTGAATTATTGACTGAAGAGGAGGCCGAAGCAGAATGGCTCATTTAACAGCAACAGCATTTATTGGATATGGCTATATTCTTTCTTATGAAGAAGTCGATATGGAAAAATATGAAAACGATTTGTATAATACAGATATGCTATTTCCGTTAGATTGTACTGATAATTATGAAAGTCCTTGGTTTTATGGAATTGTTCTAAAATCAGTTGACCTTGATTATGATTTGGAAAATGAAAGTAAACTTGTAGCTAATCCTCTTGTAGTTAAACTACAAGTAGTAACAAGTGTAAGCGCAAGCTTTGCCGAGGATTTTCCGGAACTTAAAACTAAAGAACCAAACGTGCGGCTTCTCTCTCATATATGGTGGTAAGCACAATGAACTTTATGTATTTAGTTTATGACCTTAAAAACCATTTTCCAGTAGGAGTATGCCGGTCTTTAACTGATGCACAGGAATTGGCCCTAACTTATTGGGAAGAATGTTTTTATGATTTATATCTTGAACAATTACATTTCTTTGACTGGTATAGTCATACTTGGATAGATAAGACCTTAACATTATTCGATGTTGAAAAGTTTAAACAAGAAAACTTTAAAGGTATGCTAAAAGAAAAATTAACTATTGTTTATAAAATCCCTATATATCATTGATATATAGGGATTTAATTGATTTTATTAAAAAAATATGATATAATAATAATAGAAAAATAGAAAAGGAGTAATTATTTATGTGTCCTGCACTCGCAAAAGTAACTTGGTATGATGATATTGATGGTATTACCCGTACTTCCGTTCATGTAATGCAGACTTTTAATTTTACAGATGCGGCGAAACAACTAGAAGACCATTATGGTGATAGTCTTGTTACTATACAGATTAAACTCTATGAAGATGGATTGATTGAATTTCCTATTGAAATGTATGATAAACTGGATGATTGGCTGAGAGGAGAACTCAATTAATGTATAAATTAGTTAAGTTTACAGATTGGTATATTGATTCCATTTATATTCAGGGTTTTTGCGTTATGGCCGAAGATGGATATGATAGATTTGAAGAACTTCTTGCCAAAGCCCAAAAAATAGTTGAAGAAAAGAATGTAAGTATTCGTCTTCCTTATGCTGATGGACACTTTGTTTATCACGATGTTCATGAGTTTTGCGAAAGTCTTGAAATTAGAGATATTACAGAGCAGCAGGCAAATGAAATAGAAAATCTCTTTGGTGTTGAATATGGTTGGTTTCCTTGGGAAACTTTGCTAGATTGGGTAGATTGGATGGAAGAAAGTATATGAAATACTATGTTGCCCCGTCTTTTGAGGGTAAAGATTTTCTTTGCGACCCTTATGAAAAAGATGGAAAAATGTTTGTAAAAATTGCTAAGGCCGATGGTAGTCCGCGTGAGATTCGTGTATACGATAAGCCGCAGGCATCTTGGGGAAAAACCAAGAAAGCGCAGGGCAATGAGCCAAGAGTAGAAAGATACAACGATAAGTTCTTGGCGTTTAACATCCCTGGGCGAGAATATGCTTATATCGTAGGCATGGAAGACCGTGGTGATGGCACTCTTGGCTTTTGGCATTACCGCAAAAAGCCTGACATTGTAAAAACATCAGATAACATTGTTCTCTCTGCCCTATTCGGCTATATTTGCCGCGGTGATAAAGAGCCTATTTGGGAACTTAACCCCGAGTTTATTACCGAGGAAGAGGTAAGAGTAGAAAATGGTTATCGTCGTTTAATTGACGATAAATGGCTTAAAGAAGAATATAATAGATTGTGGCAGCTTTATGATGGACTGCCTGGCCCCTATAATGTCTAAGGTGGAATAAAATGCTTTTACATATTTATTTTGATAATGAAAAAGACCGACTAGAAAAAGATGAACATTACTTCGTCGCGCAAGACCAAGTAGGAAATCTATATCTTCTCCAAGAGGATTATGAAGGATTGAAAATGTTTCATCTATATACTGATAAAGATATAGATGTGGTTCAAAGAATCCATGCTAGCTGGGAACCACCACATCAGCATTACAGTAATTATTACGCAACCTGTAGTCATTGCGGTTACAAGGACATGTTGAGTAGCGGTGATGATGAAGATATGTTAGCAATTATGAGGACTTTGAAACGTCGCATTCCTGGGGGTTACAGACTAAAACGCTATTGCCCCAATTGCGGCGCTTATATGGATAAGACCACAAAATGGCAAGACCACATTAATGAATTACGGAAGGAATTGGAAAATGAAAAAAAGAATTAACATTATTCTAATTGTCATTAGTCTTATTTTAACTCTTTTAGTTGGTTGCAGTAGTTCTTCTTCTTCCGTCTCCAGCGATGAACGTTTTGTAGTGACATATAAACAAACTACTGGTGATATATTTTATATCATTACTGACACTGAAACTAATGTAGAATATCTTTATATTCGAAGTGGTTATAGTGGAAGTATTACTAAGTTGGAGAAAGGTGAATAAAAATGAAAGTATGTAAGTTTTGCGGCGGGCTAGCGCATTGGAACTCATATTTCCAAGACTACATTTGCGAAGATTGCGCTCGCGCTGAAAAAGAAATGCGAAAAAGTAGAAGTAATTATGAACGTATTTGTAGTATGTCAGAACATGAAATGGCTGATTTTTTGAATACGATTCAAGAAGTCAGAGAATGCCCTACAACTTTTGACCACTCATTTGATTGTGAGGGATTTGATACTTGTAAGAAATGTTGGGAAGCTTGGCTAAAGGCTGAAAGTTTAGAATGAAAGAACATTGTGATGCTATAATTATAGCCCTTGCTATTTTTTTAAGTAGTATAATAATTGGTGCTTGCATTAATTTTCAAACGTGTATAACTACTTTTATTCTTATTATATCCCTTGCGGGTACTGGTCTTTTTATATATTGGTTAATTCTTATAGTTCTTGTACTTATTGATTATTTTTTTTAAAGAGGATTAAAATATGAGCGCTTTTTTAGAATATGGTTTATTTATGTTTTTTTATTTACTCATTTGTCATTATACTGGTACTAAACCAGATAGTCAAATGCAGATTATTGCTTGTTTATTGATAATCGCAGATAATATTAGACGGAAAAAGTAAGGCGATGCGTTCATTGCCGCGCCGACGAACGCACGCCACCGCCCCCTCGAAAGAAAAATGCTTTGGGTATTTTTTCGGCAATTTGATTTTTTTAAAAAATTAATATATAATATATATAGAAAAAAGATAAGGGGGCAATAATTATGATTGAATATGAGATGCAGGTACTTAAAAATCAGCTTGTCATTATGAGATATTTGTTTAGGAACGTAAGCGAAGGCACGGAACTGGAAGGTAAAATGCGAGAAAGCATTCTCAATACCGAGCGCATGATAGAAGATTTGGAAGATGCGATGAGCTGTGGTGGTATCGAATGAACGATGAATATGTAAAACTTCGTCGTGGACGATGGATAGCTATGCGCGATAATCAACCCATATCAAGAGATAAACTATACACTTGCTCCGAGTGCGAAGCATGGTGGAAGATAGGTTGGAAGTTTAAATGGAACTTAACAAACTATTGTCCTAATTGCGGAGCAAAAATGGAAAATCCAGAAGGAGATTAACCTATGGAAGAAAAAACCATCCGTCATGGAAGGTGGAAACTAGAACCAGAATCGGGAAAATACAGAAAGGTATATTCATGTTCAGAGTGCGGTCGCTTAATTGAGATAGGTTTAATTCATTGGCGTATTTATTGCCATGTTAAAACCAAACCCAACTATTGCCCTGATTGTGGCGCAAAAATGGATAATCCAGGAGAAGATTAAAAATGCCTAGACGTATAAAAGATGAGGCTGTCCTTATGGACCGCGTAATTAAAATGTTGCCGAAAGGTGTTCCTGTTGATGCTATTTATGAGGTCGAGTGCGACCCCTATGATGGTGAAAATGGCGGTCCTAGTTATTGGATATATCTTAATTCTGGCTGGATTTGCCGCGATATGGGGTGCCATACTATTCATGAGGATACTCTTGCGAAACTTAAACCTTATGTTCAGTCCATTGAGCCTTGGCCCGATGACCCCGAATTGAACGAGTAAAGAATCAACTACTTGATTTTTTTAAAAAAATAATATATAATATATTTAGAGAGTTAAGGAAATGGCAATTATTTAGACGGCCTTATGTTTTGCGGCCAGTATAGTAATCGGTGCAATTGTTTACATCATTAGCTTGTTTGTAGACGATATAATGAAAAGATAAAGAGAACGCGAACTTGATTTTCTAAAAAAAATAATATATAATATATATAGAAAGTCAAGAGAAAATCAAAAGAAAAAAGTTGATAAAAAATCCCTTACTTGATTTTTTAAAAAAAATAATATATAATATATATAGAAAGTAAGGGAAAAATAAAAACCTTACGGCAAGATAAATGGTAGTGGTGTGAGATGAGAAGCGGTGCCTGCTAGACACACCCGCCGAACGACTTGTAAAAATAGTTAATAGCAAAAATAAAAAACACAAGTGGTGCGAAATACTTTTCTATGAGGTGTCTATTATGACTAACACCAAGATTACCGAGCGCGACATTTACACCAGCATGATTAACGGCACCATTGATCGCGACGTCATGGTTGAGTTCGCCGAGCACAAGCTGGCCCAGCTGGACAAGCGCAACGAGAGCGCCAAGGTCCGTGCGGCCAAGAAGCGCGCTGAGGGCGATGCCCTGATGGATGTGGTTAACGAGTTCGTTAGCTACGAGCCGCAGACCCGTGAGGACATCACCAATGCGATGATTGCCGAGGGTCACGATGTGACCGTGGGCAAGGTCCAGTCTCGGCTGAACAAGCTGGTTGCCAATGGCTCTATCGCCAAGGCCAAGGGCAAGGTCGAGGGCGAGGACGGCAAGAACAAGACCGTGACTCTGTACGCGGTCGAGTTCGCCGAGGTTGAGTAATCAATTAGGTCGTACATAATTTATATACCCCTACCAAGGCTCGACAATTGGGTCCCCTTGGTAGGGGGCCTTTCTTTATTGATTTTTATAAAAAATTATGTTATAATTATTATAGAAAAATGAGAAAATAAAAGGAGTAAATTATGAAAGACTTTATTGAGTTTACCACTGACCCCGATGTAACTTATCGAATCCGCAAAGAAAATATAATTGCTACTGTAAATAGTCCCACAGTAACAAAAATCTTTGTTAAAGGAATAGATGAACCATTTACATTTCATGTGTATTGTAAACAGGTAAGTCGAGCACTAAATGATTCTTTTAAGGATGAATGAGAGTAATGGATTTGCATAAAGTAATTAAAGATTACGAAATTAATGATAAGCTATATAATCAAGATGGATATGATAATTTGGTTAGATTTTTGTTGGATTATGCTAATGCACATAGTTGGTTTCATTGGCATGGTCGTCTTATAGAAGATACTAATCCCAAATATCTACATTTGGCTGTAGTCTATTGGAATGACGGAGCACGTCCCACTTTAAATACTTTTAGTTTTAAACGGTCAATTACCGAGGAAAAAAACGATGACGATATTGAATGAAAAAACTCCGGAGAATGGTGGTTAACCATTCTCCGATTTGATTTTTTTTAAAAAATATATTATAATATATATAGAAATTAAGAAAGGGATGATTTTTTATGGGTGACGCATTGGTTGCCAAATCTTATCAGAATTGTGAGCAGGTCACGGAGCCTTATATGGCGAATGGGCGTCAGTATGTAAAAGTGCGTATGCCCAACGGAAGTATTAAGCAGGTTCGTGCTTATACCGAAGCAGAATACCGCAAGTATAATCCGGAAGTAAAAATCATTCAGCCTGCTAAATCCAAGAGAACCACATATGGTTTTGGCGAAAATGGTTTCCTGTGGATTTTTAAGGGCGACACCTATTCAGCCATTGACTGGTTTAAAGAGAATGGCGCGAAATATAATAAGATTTGGGGATGGGCTTTTAAAGGCGACGAACCCTTGCCTGACCCCATTCCCGCTGGTCTTGAGGCTGTAAAACTTACTTGGGAACAGGTAAGTACGGACGGCATCAATCTTAATGATGAGCATGATTTGGTTGCCGTCCTTGACACAATTCGATATGACCCCTCGCCTTCGGAATATGTGGGTGAGGTTGGTGATAAGCTCGAATTGGATGTGGTATGTGAAAAAGCCATGACCATGAATGGCTATTATGGAACTCAGTTCTTTCACATCTTTAAAGATGATTGCGACAACGTGTTTGTCTGGAGCACCACGTCGAAGCAGCTGGAAGTTGGTGTGGAATACCACATCAAGGGTACAGTTAAAAGTCATTCCACATATCGCAACACCAAGCAGACAGTGCTTACTCGTTGTAAAGTAAGCGAAATCTAAAAACGTAAATAAGCGATTTTTTGCCTAGTGTAAGAAATCGCTTATTTGATTTTTTTCAAATAATATGTTATAATTATTATATAAGAAATAATAAATAAAAGGAGATAAAAAGTGTTGGAAAACCCCTTTGATGCTCTAACCGACAATGATAAGTATTTAATTGAGGAATACATAAAAACTTGGGGACCTACTCACCCCGGACGAATTGTAGGACGAACAAGTCCACTATCAACAGTTTTAGGATTTTGGAATGGTGAAAAGCGGACTTTGTTTAAAATGTTTGGCGGGAAAGATTTAATTTTGCGCCGCCCATATGCTTATACAGCAACAGAAAGCACAATGCTTGACCTATTTACTAAGCAGGCGAAAAAACTCAAATATACTAATTTTTTTGATTGGTATACAACTATTATTCAAAAAAATTACTTGGATGTTGTAGATACGCCAACGTACTATAAGTTATATATTATGCCTTCATCTGACGTATTGTGTAACAATAGTTGGCTTGAAGAAAGTTTTAATTTTCCTTTGGGAGATAAAATTATTAAGGTTTCTAAAGGAATGAAGCCAATGAAAGTGCTTGCAAAAATTGCAGAGTATTATGGATGTAAACCATCAGTTTTTGAGGAGTTCAGGATTTGGCATTCTCAGCTTTTAAATCAAAAAGTGCTTGATGGTGAACTTTGTTTGTCAATTCATCCTCTTGATTTTATGACAATGAGTGATAATGATGATGACTGGGACAGTTGTATGCGATGGGTAAATAGTTCAGAAGAGCCTGGTGATTATCGCGCTGGTACAGTAGAAATGATGAACTCATCAAGCGTAATTGTTGCTTATCTACATAACCCTGAGCATAAAATGGATGCTGAACTAACAGATTGGGAATGGAACAGCAAAAAGTGGCGTGAATTGTTCATTGTTCAAGATGGTATCATTAGTGAAGTAAAAGGTTATCCATATCAAGATGAACATCTTACTAATGCAGTGTTAATGTGGCTTAAAGAGTTAGCCCATGATAACCTGGGTTGGTCTTATGACAATGAAGAAACAAATGCGCTTAGTCTTGTTTATCTTAATGAGCTTCCTTATCATATAACTTTTGCTACTAATTATATGTATAACGACATTGACGCTAAATATAAATTAGATGAGGAGCATAAGGGAATTACTCGCGCACGAATTAATAAAAAAATCCTTCCTAAATATATTGTTGGTAATAATGTAGAAATTACATATGGCAATATAATGAGCTGTCTTAATTGCGGACGTATAAATGTTAATTTCAGAAATAACTATGTATTTTGTAACGAATGTGAAATGGGTTATTATTGCGCGCATTGCGGCGAATGGATTGAAGATGAACCTGTATGGATTGATGACTTTGATGGCCCTATTTGTGAAGGTTGCTATGAATATGAAACCGAATACGACGTCTTTACTGAAGAAGTTCATATGAGACAGTTTATGACAGAGATTTATGTCAATTTGGGCGAAGATGCTGAAGGTAGAATGATTTTCACAAATCAGTGCATATGGGTTTATCATCCAGAAGAAAATGAAGGTTTTAGAAAAGCTTTTAATCTTGATGAACCGCGAGTTTGCTATCCTTTCTTGAGTAATAAAATATATTATGTTACTCTTGATGATATGAAAGACTTAGATTATGTATTGTATGGTCTATATGATTATTATGATATAGAAGGAGCAAAACGTCATACTTGGTCAACCTTTATAGATGAAGGTGCGGCCCCTTAACGCCTTATTGGGTTGATTTTTTTAAAAATATTTGTTATAATATTTTTAGAAAGTGAGAGAGATAAAAAATCTCAAAACTTCAAAGCCAGTTTAAGAGACAGTCAAACCTAGCTAAAATAATTGCTGATTTGATTTTTTAAAAAAAATATAATATAATATAAGTACAAAAGAAAAAGAAAAAAATATAAAAAAAAATGAAAGGTTAGGTATTCAAAATGACTAAGATGACTGAACGTGAATTTTATGAGGGCCTAAAGGCCGGAACCATTGACCACGATACTATCGTGGCGTTCTGCGACAAGAAAATCGCAGCTCTTGACCACCGCAACGAGAAGGCGAAGGAGCGTGCCGCCGCCAAGCGTGAGGCTGGCGACCCCCTGATGGAGGTTGTGTTTGAGGCTCTGACGGATGAGCCTGCGACTCGTGCCGACATCACCGCCCGTATCGAGGGTATTGAGGAGCTCACCGTGAGCAAGGTGGGATTCCGCCTGAGTGCTCTTGTTAAGGCTGGCCGCGCCGTTAAGGAAGAGGTCAGCGTTGAAGGTGAGGACGGCAAGTCCAAGAAAGTTGCCGCCTACCGACTGGCGTAATGCCAACAATAAACTGGCTTTAAGAGAATCCCGCCCCAATAAGGCGGGATTTTTCTTTGAAAGTTGGGAATCGCATAGTCAGCAGCCGGCCGCCAACGCAAGCCCATGCCCGCGCACCCCGAAGAAAAATGCCGTTTCCAATTTTTCCCAGTATGCGGTCGCATTATCAGTGGTCGCGCATAATCCTAAAAAATTGAGAAATATAAAAAATTATGGTATAATATTTATATAAAGGTAGGTGAGAAAAATAATGCGATATTGTATTACATATCCACAGCCAAGTGAATATCTACAAAAGGCTGATGAGTTTCTTATTCATTACATCCATGTAGATTCTATCCCCGATATTTACGACGCATATCCAGATAAAGTTTTTACAGTCTATATCCCAATGTCTGACGACAAAGGCACAATTGATTGGAAGAAACTGGAACAATATAATATCATTTGTAGAAAAAATCTACAAGTATGCCTAGAAGATGAAAATGATATTTATATGGCCCGTGAAGCTGATATAAATTACTTTATGGCGCCAATAGTAAGAGATTTCTTTACCTTTCATCGGTATCGGTCAATGGGCGTCAATTCAATTCGTGTGACCGCACCAATCACTAATTATATGGACTATGTTAAGACATTTTCTATAGAAATCCGTGTGTTTCCAACAGAAAGTGGTATTGTTCTTTTCGACGAAGAGTTTGATGGTGTCCCTGGCGGTTGGATACGTCCAGAAGACCTAGATAATATCGAAGGCATAGATGTTGCTGAGTTCATGGCGGAGAGCAAAAAGCGTGAACAGGCTCTATTCCGTATTTACGCCGAAGAAAAGGCTTGGTCTGGTAATTTAGATTATATTATTAATAACCTTGGCATGGAAGGCGTTATGAACCGCATGATACCGCCCGAGTTCCAAGAGGCAAGAAATAATTGTAAACAAAAATGTCAAAGTGGTGGACAATGCCGACTTTGCTATTCATATTTACGACTTGCCAACCCAGAATTATTAAAACAAGGATTAAAAAATAATGAATTATCAAATGTTTCAAACGATGACAAAACTAACTGAAAAACAGTTAAAAATGTTTATGTCAAAAACTCTTAGAGATAATTATAGAGATACAAATGTTAATGAATGTGATGATTACATTTGTGTATATGGCGATATTCCTATTACTCTCGTAGCGCATCTTGATATGGTATATGATGAAGAAGACCGTGACGAGATTCTTATTTTGCGCGATAGTGAAAAGAAAATCATGTGGTCTCCCGACGGTCTTGCCGCAGATGATAGAGCCGGCGTATTAATGATTAGTGAAATCGTTGATAAGGGCTTGCGGCCTAACATTCTCTTAACGACGCGTGAAGAAAGCGACCTAAAGGGCGCACTAGAAGTAGGAAAAAAACTTCTCTCTATTTGGGGAAACACGAATTATTTTATTGAACTTGATAGACAGGGACGAAAAGATAGTGTGTTTTATAGTTGCGACAATCCCGAATTTGAGAAATATATCAATAGCTTCGGCTTTAAGACAGCTCATGGCACATATACAGACATTAGTATTATTTGTCCTCAGTGGAAAATTGCGGGAGTAAATCTATCCGTTGGTTACTTTTATGAACATAGTGCCGCTGAGATGTTAGTTGAGTCATATTGGGATGCTACGTTTACAAAAGTAATGAATATGTTGCGAGATAGGTATAATAGCCCTAGATGGGATTATATCCCTAGTGAAATACCTGACCCTTATTATGAACATTTTATGAAAGGAGACAATAAATAATGGCACGTGGCACAATGGCAAAAACCGCTGTTGAAAATAAAATTAGAGAAGCATTTGGCTCTGATTTTGTCGGCGTTTCAGATAAAAAGCTGTATGTATGGGCCGACGATGAGGGAGAACGAGTCTAGATTGCTATATCTTTAACCTGCCCTAAAGTACCTCTTGGTGGTGCGACAATTAGCGAAGGCATTAATTTTGATGATATGCCGACTCAGGCCGCTTCCCCTGTTGATTTTAAGCCAGCTGAAATGACAAGTGAAGAAGTTGATAATGTTCGTAAGTTGCTACAAGAGTTAGGACTATGAAAATTAAATATATTGTATTCTTTCTATTAATTTTTTCATTAATCTTAACCATCCCTGCTTTTGCTTACACAGGGGCTGCATTTGTAGCAACAGATAGTTTAGCTGTATTTGATGGCCCAAGTTGGGACTGCATATGGATAGATAGTCTTGCTCGTTGGACTAATGTAAATATAGATGAAGATGCCGGATATGGCTGGTATAAAATAAGTTATAATGGTAAAACAGGATATGTGGCCGGATATTATTTGTTATTTGGCTCAGTTGAAATCGCAAAAGAAGAGCCAATAGAGGAAAAAATTGAACTGGCGGCCCCGGCACCATCTACTACTACAACTAAAAAGGTGACAGGGCAAGAAATTATATCAACGGCAAAACAATACTTAGGCATATCATATAAATGGGGTGGCGAATCAGCTGAAAATGGATTCGATTGCTCAGGATTAATTTATATGGTATATAAACAGCATAATATTAAAATTAACCGAGTGGCGCAAGATATGCTACAAGATGGTAAAGAGGTTAATTTAAATAATCTTCAATTAGGTGATATACTTTTCTTTGGTAGCTCAATTTATAATATACGTCATGTGGGGCTATATGCCGGTGATGGATTAATGATACATTCCTCCTGGGGAGAAACAGTTAAGGTAGACCGCATAAGCGATATACAAGGTATGAGTTTAATAACAGCTCATAGAATACTGTAATTGGGACTTAATAATAAGTCCCAATTATTGATTTTTTAAAAAATATATGATATAATATATATAGAATAAAAGAGTAAGGATATTATTTGAGATGATTGATTGTTTGTATGAACCCTTTAAAACAGAATTGTCTAGCAAGGGAACAGTATGGCTGTATTCTGACCCTCATTTTGGGGATGAAGAATTGGCTGCGGCGTTTCCCGAACGTCCTACTGCCGAGGAACAGGTTCGTTTAATTAACTCCAAGGTAGGCAAAGCTGACCATCTCATTCTATTGGGTGATATTGGCGACATTGAATATGCGCGAAAGCTGCGAGGGCATAAATGGCTCATATGCGGCAACCATGATATAGGCTACACTAAATATCAAGATGTGTTTGAGCGAGTATTCTCTGGCCCGCTTATGATTGGAGAAAAGATTATTCTTTCACACGAACCACTTGATACCTCTTGGGCGTTCAATTTTCATGGCCATACTCATGTTTTGGATAAACAAAAGAAGGGTCATTTGTGTGTTTGTAGTGATGTAATTGATTATACGCCAATTAACTTTAACCAGTTTGTTAAATCAGGCCGTCTAAAAGAAGTAGAAAGTATACATAGACGTACTATAGATGAAGCCACTCTAATGGCGGCAAGACGACGTTTTTATAAAAATAGAAAGAAGGCATAAAAAATGGGGTATTATCCAATAGTAAAAATCAATGATAATAAGTTTAGCTGTGATAGCTTCAAAGAAATTATTGAACGAAGTTGGTTTGACCTTGAAGAAGGACTTTATTATTATGAAAGAAAATTAACTATTAATTTCATTATGCCCGCTGACGATTATGATGTATTGTATGAAAAACTGTTATATGATACAACTCAGTATGATATTACTGTTTATGATATTTTAAAAAGGAAATACTATACTCGTAGTTTTAATGAAATACTAAGCATGGAAAGAGTTCCTATTATTACTGATGGAACAATAGAGTCACATGGTCCGTGTCAGGTTGCTGTGACGATAAAGTTTGAATCACAAGAAAATAAAAAATCGCATATTTGATTTTTTTAAAAAAATATATTATAATATATATAGAAAGTAAGGGAAAAACAAAAACCCTTTACTTTGACCAGACCAGGGGTAAGTCGTTAATCTGTACTGTGGTGACTTTCGAGATTGTAGCATGACCCTCACCGGTTTCAAAGAGAAAACCGAAGATGTCTTATGCCGTAAGCGTTCAAGGTAGAGTTAGCGTCCGCGTAAGCGATGGGATAACCTCCAACTTAGCTAAGGGGACTTGCGCCCAGGTCCTCCCCGCGGGGAAATTAGGGCAATATGCTGTACTAGCTCAATCGGTTAGAGCACACGACTTCAAGATATAGTGTAAGCGGCAGCACGATGGTCGGCTAAAACCCGACCTAGGTGTAAGTTCAAATCTTACTATCTTGGCCAATAATCGTGAGGTTCCTGGTTCGATCCCAGGGTGCAGCACCATTGCGGTAGAGTATGCCGCGTGAACCATCATAAGTGTATCTGGACTAGCCGCCCAGGATAATATAGCGGCTCCGCCATTAAAAAATTTTTTTAGGACAAAAAATGTTAATTTGACTTTTTTAATTTTTTATGGTATAATGAAAGTATGAAAACCTGTGAAAAATGTGGATGTTATATTCCAAAAGATTGGAATGTTTGTCCAGCCTGTTCTTACAAAGAAAGAGAAACAGAAAAAATCTATCCAAGCTATAATGTCATTGTCAAATATACAGAAGATACTGTATTAAAAGAAACCCTTATGACCTTTATGAGACGCGAACACGCGGTTAGTTGCGCACGTAGGTATCATAATACTCCTAGAGTCTATCGCGTAGAAGTTTGGTATTGTCAAGAAAAAATACTGGTATATACTTAATATGGTTCCGTAGCTCAGTCGGTAGCAGCATCTGACTGTTAATCAGAGGGTCGTAGGTTCGAGCCCTACCGGAACCGCGTCTACACGACCAAGCCTTCACGTGGCGTAGATGTTTACACTAATTGGTCTAAATTTTATAATAAGGAGTTAATTAATATTGGCATACATTTATAAAATTACTAATGATATAAATTAGAAAATTTATATTGGCAAAACTGAATTCTCTATTGAGAAGCGATTTAAAGAGCATTGTAATGATGCTACTAAGCAAAGAAAAGAACATCGTCCATTATACGCAGCAATGCGTAAATATGGAGTAGAACATTTTCACATAGAATTAATAGAACAAACGGATGAACCAGAAGAAAGAGAAAAATATTGGATAGAGTTTTATGGTTCATTTAAAAATGGTTATAATGCTACTATTGGTGGCGACGGCAAAAAATACTTAGATTATAATTTAATTATAAAGACATATAATGAATTACATAATTGCCGTAAAGTTGCTCAAATATTAAATGTTTCTCCAGATTCAGTAAGAAACATATTAAATCAGCATGGATATCATCTAGATAATAGCATTGCCAATAGTAAACCAGTAGCACAATTAGATTTAAAAACTGGTGAAATTATTGCGATATATCCTTCTGCCCGTGCCGCTGAATCAGCACTAAATATAGCTAAGCATGTAAATGCTGTTTGCACAGGAAAAAGAAAAAGTGCTGGTGGCTATGGTTGGAAGCATATATAAATTTTCGTCCAAACGAAGAGGACGTTAAAACTGATTCGTGCCTTTGTTGGTTGGTAAAGGGATAAACCATCCGCGCAAGCAAGGACGCCGGGAGTGCCTTGGCTAATGTCGGGAGTTAAACCGATGGGGAAACATCCTGCGCCTCGGGGGAGCCCAAAAGACGGCGTATGTTAAATGAGGGGTAACGAAAAATAACCTCTGGGTGGTTGCGGCATCCCGAAAAGGCCGTGAATGAGTTGCCAGTCCATTTAAGGAAGACTCAACCAACTGGCCATCCTTTGAGTGAGCAAATGACTTACCTAGATGTAAAATAGGGCAAGAATGTGCGGTCGCCCCAACCTGAGGGGAGTATATGCTGGTGTGGTGGAATGGTAGACACGCGGCGCTTAGAACGCCGTGCCACACGGCGTGCAGGTTCAAGTCCTGTCACCAGTACCAAAGTACCAGGTTCCAGTAGAGGGCAAAGTGAAATTGATTAAGTTCAAGGGTTTAAACAATGCTGTATTCTGAAGCTAAGGCGAGCCGGAAGGCGCGGGTTTCCGCCTGGTATTTATATGCTGACTTGGTGGAACAGTAGACACGATAGGCTCAAACCCTATTACCTAATAAGGTGTATGAGTGCAAATCTCATAGTCAGTACCATTTTGGTAGAATTATTGGACAAAATCTTGTAGTGCGTCTACCATAAAAATCATATATAATAGAATGAATAATCAAAAAGGAGTTTTATTATTATGAGTTTAAAAAAGTATACTAAAGAATGGCTAGAAGAATTATGCGCAGATAGTTTTTCATATGCCGAAGTATTAAGAAAAGCAGGACGTAAATAGGCTGGAGGTTCACAAGAACTTTTAAAAAAGAAAATCGCTGAATATCAAATTGATACTTCTCATTTTACTGGTCAGTTATGGAATAAAGGAAAAACGAAAGAGCAAGACCCTAGGATAGCTTCTACAGAAAAATATAAAATTGAAGATATTTTTATTTAGAATAGTCCATATGATAGAGGTTTAATTAAAAAATATATTTTACGGCATCAGCTATTAGAATATAAATGTGCAATTTGCGGTAATCAAGGTGTTTGGTTAGATAAACCAATAACGTTACAATTAGACCATATAAATGGTATAAATAATGACCATAGGTTAGAAAATTTAAGATGGCTATGTCCAAATTGCCATTCTTAGACTGAAAATTTTGGTTCAAAAAATACTAATCGTTCTGAAATTACTGAAGATAAAGTTTTATTGGCAATCGAAAATGGAGCTATAACAGCAAAAGATATATGTTTATATAATGGCCTTTCAATTAATGGAAGTAATATCAATAAAACTAAATTAATAGCATATAAATTAGGTTATAATGTATAAAAAACATTTAGGCGCATACAGCAATCTACATAATAATGTGTTTTGGTTCACAACTTGTCTGTAAAACAAGCCTAGCGGTTCGATTCCGTTTGATTTGTGTCTAGTAATTTATTCCACATACCAAGTTGTATGTTGGAACCAAGATAAAAGTAATGCTTTTATCTTCTTTATATCGCGTCGTAGTTCAATTGTGTAGAATGTCGGATTGTCTCTCCGAAGGTTGTGGGTTCGAGTCCCATCGACGTGGCCAGCAGTTGTAGGTTATCTAAAAACCTTCCGCTACACCATTAGCAGTAATTTAATCTATTCTTAGAGGTAGAGTGGGTTAAAAGTGGTCGGTTAGTTTTGAAGTCGTCCCGTAATTCTAGATGGAGGGAGCCCAGCTAGCAAAAACGCATCCAACAGCGGTAGAGATTGGGTTACTCTACAAAGGTTTAACTAATACCAAAAAATAGGAGTGCTGATAAGGATATTGCACTTAATATTCATCCTAATAGACGTCTAAACAAATCCTAAAAAATTAGTTCGCAGGAGGCGTTACCTGCGTTATCAAAACACCCCATATATGGGCCTGTAGCTCAATCAGAAGAGCGCAGCCTTTGCACGGCTGAGGTAGCGGGAGCATAGCCTGTCAGGTCCACCATTACTTTATATACTAAGGAGTAAATTATGAAACAGTTTGGAGAATTGGTTACACTAGAAGAGGATAATGAACATTGTGTAATTCTAAAAGTTAAACCTAACTGTGAAATGGATTTGATTAAACTTGGTTGCTTTGACGGCGATGAAACAATGTTTCGTCTAACAAAAGGTTCTTCGGTAACTTGTACTGTCTTTCGTAAAGATGATAAACCCTATTCTTGGCACTGGGGCCTTGGTGGGCACACCTTGGTTACAGAAAGCATGGATAAAAAAGCAAACTTTATTCAGAATCATATTGAAAAAAACTTGGGAATTAAATGCCTTAGTTATTAAAATAAAACTTTAGACCCATACAGCTAATATAACCATTAACGAAAGTTAATAACGAGATAATGATATGGATTACTCACCAGTAGTAGACCTATTTGGTGCTTGTAATGTGGACGGCAAAACACGTTAAACATAGCTGGCTTGGGAGAAGAGCCTATCTTCTTTGGGTCTAGATTGTACCAAAAAATTATTAAAAGAAAAAATTTGACTTTTAAAAAATTTTTTGGTATAATATATATAGAAAGTTAAAGAAAGAGTTGATTTCTATGAGGATTTATTAATTCTTAAATTATAAACACAGCTTTGATAACTCAGTGAAGACCAAATGCGATGTTTGGGCTGAGAAATACCGAAAGAGCTCGGGGCAACGAAACAAGGATACTTGTGGAAAGCTGGCCGCATCCTTAGCGTGAGCGAAAGGACGAATCTCTGTGGGAGAAAGTAAAGGTATTGTGCTGAGGTTATCGCAAGTAAAAGCAGCCGTGGACTGGCGAGAGCAATAGAAAGCAAGCGTTAAAAGCGTAGCCGAATCCAAGTTAGGCTTTAGCGGGTGGTGCCGGAAGCAAACCTTGGAAATACCACTAATCTCGTGTGCGGTGAAGCAGAGAAATCTGTGTATAACAGTCTACAGCATCCAAGTAGCGGAAATCGCAGTGACTCTATGTTTACTAGATGATATTTATAAAATCATTATTGGTTTTCTGAATATCCCGTGAAAGGTAGAGGTAGTCAGACCTCTGGCGGCGTAAGTGTAGGGTGAAAAATCCCTCTTAGGTAAGAAGTGTATTGGGGACGCCTAGTATGCTCAGACTTATCTACCGCGTGGCTGAATATGCTTGAAGATAATTGGAAGTAGGGCGAAGGCCCATCAGAGATTTTTGTGTTTATAATTTAGGGATTAACAAATCCTTTTTCTATGCGAGCGTAGCTCAGTCGGTTAGAGCACCGCCCTGATAAGACGGGGGTCGATGGTTCAAGTCCATCCGTTCGCACCAACAAACTGCATGGCGGGTCAGTTCCAATCTACCAGTCGAATGGTTAAAGTTTTACAACCGCCAATATGCCGCGGTAGCTCAGTTCAGTAGTAGCGGAGGCCTGAAGAGCCTCGCGTCGGGGGAGCGAAGCCCTCCTGCGGCACCAAGTAGCTGTGATGGGTCAGCTGGCTGCCTGGCACGCAAAAATGCTGTCGGGGGCATCACAACCATAAAGACGTCTATAACCAATTGGCAAGGGGTTGGGCTAATATAGCCATTTGACTTGCCTCCTATATGGGCGATTATCTAATAGCTTGGAAAGTGCGACTCTTTCATTGCCCACCAAAAGAGCTGAACAGTCAGGCTCTATAAACACTAGATTGACGGGTCGCTTGTCTCACGGAATACAAGTAGTCAATACTGCTCGGGACTTGACTGGAAGCGGCGGCAGGGAAACCAGTGTCGAGAGTGAGAATTACTAGTGTTCTCCTGGATTTTATATGGGTCAGTAGGAAATCGGCAACTCCATCAGACTGTAAATCTGACTCCTTCGGGAATAGCTGGATCGACACCAGCCTGGCCCACCAAAATTAAATAAAGAAGTGATTAAATGTATTTTAGTTATTGGGAACATCCTATCACTAATGATATTCAAGTGAGAGCAGTGCCAGATGATAAAATGGCTTTTTCTGTTATTCATATACAGCCTTTGTTAATGTCTGGCTATATTCTTAAAGAATGTGTTTGTATACCACAAATTCTTTATGAGAAATTATGTGAACAAAGATAAAGATTCTCTTGTTTGATTTTTTAAAAAATATATATTATAATATTATTAGAAAATAAAGAAAGAGGTTTTAAAAATGTTTGAAATTGATGCGCCTTGGTATAGGCCCGAAGAAAATCTTGCTTTTTCATCTTATGCGAAACATACCCAGGAGCTGGAGGACATTATCCGTAAGATTGGCGAAATGGGCTATGTAGGTACTATTATCTGTGATGATGATATGGGGCCTGAGGATATGCGCTATATTGAGAATGAAGTCTATAAACGCTATGGCCTTTCCATTTCTATTTCTTGAATAAAAAATCTCTTATTTGATTTTTCAAAAATATTATGATATAATATATATAGAAAATGAAAAGGGGTTAATTCAAATGAAAGATTTTGATGATTTTGACACTCAGATTCAGATTGATGAAATTGTAGACGAAACTGTATACCATTATTTCGCTGAATACCCTGTTGATTGTGATGATGGCACAATCGGTGATGTGATTTACGAGTGGGTTAAATCGACCCCGAATTTTGTAGGCGCTATCTAAGACCTTCCGCGGGAACTGCGTTAGTGCCAACCATATGGCGCTATAGAATAGTTGGCTCGTTCGTCTGCCTCTCAAGCAGGAGATTCTGGATCGTAACCAGATAGCGTCACCAGCCGTACCTTTAGTCTTTTGGGTTCGTTAACGTGGAGAAAGGCAGCGAGCTTTGGGGATGAAAATCGCTAAATAAGAACCCTCCGGCGTTTTGGCCCGTCGTTAGGTCTGATGCGCAGTACAGACCAAATAACCTATTGTCCGCTAGCAAAGACTAACCTGTAAGCGGTATATAAATTGGTTAGAACATAGACCTAATGAAAGGAAGATGTGGGTTCGAAGCCCGCCTCGGCACCCCACTTTGTGCCGAGTAGCTTAACAGGATAAAGCACTGAGTAATTCAAGGAGTGCGGTATGAGATTCGGAAAGTGTAGTGACTTAACGGAACTCAAATTCCGCAGGGTCGGCTCCAAAACACTACATTTGGGGCTTGGGCGCGGCACCGCCCATAAGGTGGCACAAAAACAGTTTTGCCAAATTCTATCCATTGCCGAGGATAGTGAGGAAGCGGCAACTTCCAAAAGGTTTGCAACGCCTCAGAGAGTCGCTGGACACCTCGCCCATCGAGGAGGGAAGTGCTGGTAGAGTAGGGAACACCAGACGCCAAAACATAAGGGCATATGGAATGGCAACATAGCACCTACGGGGTAACGCGCAACCCCATAAAACGCGAGCGCTTTAACCGCAGACTGGGACATGGGTGTAGGCGGTATACAAATTCCCACAGGCACCTGGGGTCAGCTGCCGCCCCACAAGGCAGCATTCATATCGTCCCCTCGACTAATAGGCTAGGTCAGCAGCCTTTCAAGCTGCAAATGCTGGGTTCAAATCCCGCGGGGATGACCATTAGTCACGGCTTGACTAGAAAAAACGCCGAGTGTCAAAGAAAGCACGGATTCATCTACTAAACTACCCCCGGCTCAACCAAATAATCAGTATCTTTTCTTATAAGCCCGACTGGTGGCGTGAGATATGGGGCAACACAAGCGGTTTAGACAGACACTATAATAAAATACAAGCGAAGTAAGTAGACGAGGCGCGTGGTCAAGCTCGTTAAACTACCACTATTATATTGCGGGGTAGAGGAGTGGTTTCCTTGCGGCCCTCATAAGGCTGAGACGCGGGTTCAAATCCCGCCTCCGTAACCATAAAGACGCATACAGCAACTTTAAAAAATGGATAATGAAATTTTGCTTGATAAAAATTTTTAGATGGTTCGAGTCCATCAAAGACTTCATGCGTCTTGTGCGACTAAGTCGCACAAAGTTAGTGTGCGAATAAGACCCATTAACAGCGAACCCCAACATTTATTCACTAGGCGTAGAAAGAATACTTCGTGCCAGTTGGGGCTGGTGGGGACGGCACTAGCTTTTCCTATATATTTTAAAGTATGTAGGATAACAAAAGAATGGTTTAATGGGCTGGCGGTTCTTTTACAATCCTAACCATCAAGGTTCAGTTTTTCTTACGTCAGCTTTTATGTGTACAGGTGGGTGAGTGGTTTAAACCAGCGCCCTGCTAAGGCGCCGAGAGCGCAAGCTCTCCGAGAGTCCGAATCTCTCCCTGTACGCCATATGACGGTAATCCGGCCGGATGAGGAAGCAGTCTTGAAAACTGTCGGGGTTGATAGCCCTTGGGGGTTCGAGTCCCTCTGCCGTCGCCATTAACTAAGTCTCACAGGTTTGCGGGGAGACAATAAACTAATCCTTTTGCGAATAACATTAAAAACCCGCCCCTTTCTTTTAATGGAGGAAATTATGGCTAAAAAATGCTGTGATACTTGTTTTTACTATAATTGGTATTATGATTTATGCTCTAAATGGAATTGCATAGTAGACGATAGATATGTATGTAAATGCTGGATAAATAAAAAATCTAAAAAATCTCTGGTCGAAAATTGATAGTTCGATTATTTTAATTTTTATATATCTATGAAAGGAAGTGCTTTTATAGATGAATAAAAAATATTGTTTAAATTGTGGAAAAGAATTAATAAAAGGACAAACTAAATATTGTTCTAGCAATTGTCAATAGAATTATTAGTATAAACAAAAAATTGTTGAATGGAAAAACGGAACTTTTGATGGTATGTCAGGAAAATATGGATTATCAAAAGTTATTCGTAAATATATGCTAGAAAAAACAAATTATTCTTGTGAATTATGCGGATGGAATAAAATTAATCCAGTAACAGGCCACTCACCACTTGAAATACATCACAAAGATGGCGATTACACCAATAATAAAGAAGAAAATTTATAGGTTCTGTGCCCAAACTGTCATAGTTTAACACCTACATATAAAGCATTAAATAAAGACGGGCGAGAAGATAGACAAGGGCTAATTAGTAGAAAAAAAATACCACAAAACTATTGTATAGATTGTGGAGCACCTATCGGTATTACTTCTAAAAGATGCAGAATCTGTGAAGGAAAAACAAGAATTACAGATAAACCAATATCAAGAGAAGAATTAAAATAGCGTATTCGTTTAGAGCCATTTACAAAGTTAGGAAAAGAATTTAATGTAAGTGATAAAACAATTTCTAAATGGTGTATTGGCTATGGTTTGCCTGGAACCAAAAAAGAAATTAAAAAATATACAGATGAAGAATGGGAACAATTATAATTCCCATTTATATGCTGGCGTAGCTCAGAGGTAGAGCAGCTGCCTTGGTGAATAAGTTGGTTTTCATTGAGTTCAATTCTCATATTCACCACCAGTAAGCAGCAGGTCGAGATTTCGAAATTCTCCGCCAGCTCCAGAGAGCAGGTTGACTAACTCAGGGACTGCATTAAGGGGAGTCATGACCCCATCCCGTGTCCGTGGAATATTCCGGTGGAACACACGTTAAATATCTAAGCCGGGCGCGTGCAGGTATCGTATAACGGTTAATACGCGGCCTTGCCAAGGCTGAAATGCGAGTTCGATTCTCGCTACTTGCTCCAAAAGCTATAGGGCTAGCGCATTTAAAGGGGTCATGCGCGGCCCCGGCCCTATATGCCCCCTGCGGGTGTCGTATAATGGTCATTATAACGGCCCTCCAAGCCGTGGATGAGGGTTCAATTCCCTCTACTCGCTCCATATCTCCTGGCTGACAAAAAGAAAAGGAACTAATATGGGAATGTTGTTCATTGGGAGATTTTGTAGAGAATAAAGCAGGGAATATCTACTAAATTATAAGGAGATATATTATGGAAGAAAAAACCTATTGGTTTATTACTGTCTTTGAATATATTAAAGAGGATAATTTGGGTTGGCCTAAGTTTGGTGCAACTCGTTGTTGGGGTTTTTATACCAATAAAGAAGTTGCTTTGAAAGCTCTCCATGAAAACTGGACTGATATGTGGGAAACCTGTTATGATTATGCTGTCTTAGAATCTTATTATGAAGGTATTAGCGGCATTGGTGATAAAGAAGATAGGCAATTTTTTGAGTATGACGTTGAACAGGATGGCTATTTTGAAATTGATGAACCAAAAGAGGTTAGACACGTAATTGGTTTTGCCTTTGGATAAACATTATGGAAAAGATAATTGCGGCAGCTATACAATTCTATAACGAAGAAACAAAATCATATATCGTTATGACTGGGATTCGTCATGCCGATATTTTCCATGATATGTATAAACTTCATATCGTTTACAATAAGAAATTATATAAGCTAGGATTTATTACTAATCATGGTAATTTTGTGGATAGATATGCCGCAAAAGAAATCGCTGTTGCGGCAGAGCAACTTATTGTTCCAATAGAAGAAACATATGCTGAACTTTTTAGCGAGGATGTATGGTAATGCCAAATTTAGATATACTTATAAAAGTAATTGAATGTGATAATTGGCGTCCTCTTAAATGTCAATATTGTCCTTATGGTTATCAGTATTGGGATGACCGAGGGGATAATGGTTTTTGGACTTGCGACGAACAACGCGTTTATGAAGAAACTTTATTCTTTTTAAAAATGTATCAATTAGCTATTAAGGAGCATGAAAATGAAAAAAACAATTGATGAAGTTAAACAAGACCTTATCAATAAAGGTTTTTGGTCTAAAAAAGATACAGATGGGATAGTTTATCGTACTATTGATTTTTGTAAAATGCTTGCCAATCATTCAATTATACCTGATGATGGTACAGGTCGCTTTCACGATGGCGAAAATGAAACACGTATTTCTATCTTTTCAAAAGAGGTATCCTTTTATGAGGCTCTAGTTAAATATCCTTATATCTGTTGGTATAACAAATAAGCCCTCGTAGGCTAATGGATAAACCAAGAGACTTCTAATCTTTTGATGAAGGTTCGATTCCTTCCGAGGGTGCCATATAGGGAGGTCGTTTAATGGTAGGACTGCAGTCTCCAAAACTGCGTATCAGGGTTCGAATCCTTGCCTTCCTGCCAGCCATATTACTAAATAGGAGTTAATTATGATTAAAAAGCCTTATATCTTAACGAAAAAAGATGCTGTTGCTCTTCAGCAGCACTGCAGGGAAATAAGAACAATTTTAGACAATTATTCAATTACAGACCCTGATAAACCAGACCATATGACCACTGTAAGTCGTATTGTTTTTGATTTTAATGAATTTTCACATTGGGTTGATATAGCTGCTCATATAGACTCTAAATGATATGCGCCGTTAGCTTAGTTGAATAAAGCGTCGGTCTACGGAACCGAAGAACGGGAGTTTAAGTCTCTCACGGCGTACCAATAGAAGATAAGTAAAGCGAACCGAGACCAGGTTAGAAACTGGAGAATGCGCAGGAGGTCGTCTAGTATTGTCTTCTAAATATTTATTTGTAAAGGTAGGAATTTACAATGAAGATTTTTAGTGAAAAGACCAATAAGGAATATGCGAGCGTAGAAGAGTGTCTCGCAGCCGAAGAAGAATTTGACAAACAGGTAGTCCTTGAAAAAGCTAAAAAGGAAGAGCTTGCTAACGTGCGTAAGGACCGCGCCAAGGAAGTCGAGGATGCTTATAAAGCCATCCTTGAAGCACAGAAGCATTACAGAGAAGTCCTGAATGCATTCGTGAAAGACTATGGCTCATTCCATATGACTTTGCACACTGGCGATGGCAATCCCTTTGACTTGTTTAATCGTTTCTTTGATTGGTTTTAATTCTGAGGTTTTAGGGGTTTTCCCTTAAAACCCCTTTCTATAGGTTCTTAGTATAACGGTAGTACATTAGGCTCTGACCCTAAAGGCATTCGGTCAGCACGAATAGAACCTGCCATTTATTGACAAAAATGAATTTTTATGCTATAATATATATAGAAAAATTTGATAAAAAAGGAGCATAAAAATATGTCTGAAGTTCGTTTTAAAATTTCCCCACCTTGGGTTCTTCTTACTAAAAAGCTTGAAGCACTTTTTGACCCCGACCCAATGATTGCTTTTAATGTTGACTATAATGCTGAAGGTGGCCCCACCGTAATTCTCTCCACAAATAATGGTGAAAAAGCTGCAGCCCTCGTAAAGATTCTTCCCGAGAAAGTTAATTATGGTGGCGTGATTCTCCATATCGGTGTTGATTGTCCTCATATAGCCAATCTTGCTTTTGCAAATAATAAGGAGCTTTTTGAGACCGCTTTCAGTGGTAATCCTATTTTTGCTTATGCTATGTCCCCATATGATGAAGGCTATAACTGGATGCCAGTGGTGTATGTAGTATTCAAGAATTGTGTAGTTCAGTTCTTCGCCGACAACCTTAATGACTGCCACGGCGTAATTAGCACTCTCTATCAGGAAATTGCGGATGAAATCTTTGGTTATGGCGATGTGACTGGGGTTTATTTCAATACTGATATTGAAGCAAACCTTGGCAAGCCTCTTGGAGAATGGCCCTAACAATAAGTCCTGAACGCGCAATCGCTGTTCTTGAGAATGAAAAGAAATGTATATTAAGCGATTGTGATAGAGAATGTGGAAAATGTGAATTGGCGCTTGAAAGTGAAGAGATAATTGCGGCATTAGATAGAGCAATTTGGGATATACGGCGTCGTGAAATACCATATTATAATTGACTTTTAAAAAATAATATTATATAATAGTATTAGAAAAAGGAAAGATTTTCTAATACTATTTTTATAGGTGATATTATGAATATTCAGTCTCTTTCAATAGTTGTATCTACTGGACAATGCTGGAATAATTGTCCTTATTGTGTTTCTCGTATGCATTGTGAAAATTATGACCCTATTGCGAGTTATGATATTATCTCTCCTGGCTACCTTAATCGTATTAAATATGTGCGCGACCAGGGTTGTAATACTATGATGTTTACTGGCACAGCCGAGCCGCAGCAAAATATTCATTTTATTTATAGACTACTTGACGCTAATGCCACGTTACCCAAGCCTTTTTATAATATCGAAATTCAAACTACTGGTAGCGGGATGACCAAAGAAGATATAGATAAATTGGCTGAACATGGTATTACTACTTTAGCTCTTTCTATTTCTTCTCTCGATGTAGGGCGAAATCAAGAAATTATTCATATGCCAGAGAAAAAGAAAAATAGTTATTATGACCTTATTGAGTTTGCTCATAGCGTTGGAATGAATGTGCGTGCTTGTCTTAATCTTAGCGATGATTTTAATCGCTTTGAGCCTGGACAGTATTTCAAATGGGCTAAAAACTATGATATAGAACAATTAACTTTTAGAAAGCTATATTATTTGGATATGCCATTCTGCGATCAGCGAACTTGGGTAGCTAATCATCAGTTAGAAGAAATTAAATTTCATCGAATTGTAGAATATATTAAACAATATGGTACGCCTATCGCACGGTTGCCCTTTGGATATATTCAGTATTCTCTTGGTGGTATATCTACTCTTGTTGATGATAATTGTATGTCCAAAAATGAAATTGATAATTTCAAATATATGATATTGCGTCCTAATGGTCATTTATACTCTCGTTGGGATGATAAAGGGAGCCTTGTCTTTTAATGGAATATTATGTTTATAAATATACTTGGAAAAATGAAGTTGTTTATATTGGTAAAACTACTAATTTAAAAGATAGAATTAATACACATTGTGGCGAAACTTTATTTTATGGCATAGTAGATATTCAATATTTTGTTTGCCCAAATAAAGAAAGTATGGATATAAATGAAGCCGCTTATATTTATATCTATAAGCCAAAATTAAATAAAATTCAACCTTACATCAATCCTAATAAAAAAGATTTAATTATTACTAAACCGACTTGGCAGCAATATCCAACTAGTGAAATTCAATATCCTTTACCTTATACAAGAAGTTTTAATTCTCAACAATTAGCTTTAAATTATTTAGCTTACTTTACTAAAAATAATTTGTCTAGTCCTAATATAAATGGTACACCTATTCATTTTAAAACTATAAATGATGAATTACCTATATATGAATATCATGATTTAGAATTTATTTTAAAAGATGATTTTTATGATTGGTGCCGAAAAATTGATCAAGATTATGAGGATGATGTAGGTTCTAGAGCAGAACAATATATGGCAGAATTATGCGCAATGTATCCAGAAGGTATTACATCTTTAAAATATCTTGGAAATCGTAAATATCAAATCAATTAAGGTGTGATAATATGAGAACACGGGCATGGCGTCGATATAAGGATTATATCAAAGCCAAAAGGAAAAGAGATATTAATCATTACTGGGCAAGCACTTATAGCGGGCAGTTATGGTGGTATTACGATAATTTACATCAATACTCTAAAAATAAAATCCATTGTAGTTGTCCAGCATGCTCCGCTAAAACACGCAATAAAGGAAAGCGCCGTCAAAAGGCAAATGGCTGGTATCCCGCGATTAACTATAAAATTTCTGATTTGCGCAAAATCCAGTCAAGAAGTCAAAACATTCGAGAATATGATAGCGAAAATTGACTTTTAAAAAAAATTATGATATAATATATTTAGAGAATTGAGAAAGACCCTTACAGCGAATTTGATTTATAAAATTTTCTGCTAATAAAAGACTTATGGGATACAAGTGTTGGGTCTTGTTATGCGCGAGTGCTGAAATTGGGAGACAGGCATGGTTGAGGTCCATGTGTTAGATAGGAATAGCGTGTGGGTTCGAGTCCCGCCTTGCGCACCATTTGCGAAAGCAAAAATTAAAAACGGAGGTATGATGTATGAGTGTATCACTATTCGTAAGTATCTTCGTTGGTGGCGGAATGATAACTATGTTACTAACATAGTCTATTAAATAGTTTTATTATAACAAAGGAACAGCCGCAAGTCCTAATGTGATTGCGTTAATAAATGCGATTGTTGTTGGATGCGGCGGAACTGCTTTTGTCTATATGTTAATGGGCGTGCCTTGGACGATAAACAACATATTGTGTCTAGTGGCAATGGGACTATTTGTATGGATGGGTAGTATGATTGGATATAGTAAAATTTTAGAAACACTTTAGCAATTCAAAGCATGGCAACGTTCTATTGAAACAGGTAAAAGTGTTTCAGACGCTACCAAAGAACTCTATGAAAATACCCAATAGGATGAAACATAGAGTTAAGATAATAAACTGCGGCGGCTCAGTTCCAGTGCCTGACACTGTGCTGTTGGGGCGATTTTTAACCGCCAAATTTGAAAGGAGCAACTGATGGAATACATCGAAAGAGAAGCGGCGAAACGCAAATACTGTGAAACGTGTGATTGGTACGGAACAGATTTGTGCAACGGATGCGAGACTCCAATGAATAAAATACCAGCGGCTGATGTTGCTCCTATTCGTTATGGTAAATGGATTTGGGATGAAAACGGAATGGATTGGGGTATTGGTGCGTGGCGTTGCTCTGAGTGCAAGAGTAGGTCACCGATGTGGTGGAACACAGACAAAACAAGCCCAATGCATAAGTCGGGTTATCGTTACTGTCCAAACTGTGGAGCAAAAATGGAGTGACACTAATTTTAAGTGAGATTAGCTCAGCTGGTTAGAGCGCTGCCCTTACGGAACCAACTTGTTGTAAAAAAACTATGAAAAACACAAAGAAAGTTGGAAATTTAACTGAACTTCAATGCGCTACAAGGTTATACGAACTTGGTTGCGCTGTTAGTATTCCTTTTGGCAATAGTGAAAAATATGATTTAATTATTGATTGGAATAATAAACTATATAAAGTTCAAGTAAAACATGCGAATTTACATTTAGATGAGGATGAAAATAAAGAATATATAACTTTTGAATGTAGATGGCAATCTCATAATACACAAGGTTATAAACAGATTCAATATACAGCAGAAGATACTGATTTTTTTGCTACTTATTTTGAAAATGAATGTTATTTAATCCCACAAGCTGAATGTAGTAATGTAAAAACATTACGAATTAAACCTCCAAAGAACAATCAAAAAAAAGGTATTAGTTTTTTGGAAGACTATAAAGCAATGGAGGTTTTAAAGCAACTATAAGCATGGTTCCATAAAGGCAGAGGTCACTGGTTCGAGTCCAGTATTTCACACCAGAAGACGCATACAGCAATTCACAAAAATAGACTGTTAATCTATGGAATATAGCGTCTTGTTTTATATCCGGGTATAGCGCAGTTGGTAGCGCGGGTGGTTTGGGACCATCAGGCCGGGGGTTCAAGTCCCTCTACTCGGACCATATAGACCCGTACAGCAATCATTCTAACAAAGAATGTGTTATTGGTTCAAGTCCAATTATGCAAGCGTTTTTGCGTATTGAGCAATAGGTAGCTCAGTTCTATTTGTAAGGGTCTAGTTTATACCCAGTTCGTATAATAGCAGTACACAAGGCTTTGAACCTTGGGGAGGAGGAGCGTAACCTTCACTGGGTGCCACTTTGGGGAAGGGATTTATTCCCTTCCCGATATTTTATTTTAAGGAGAAATTTTATGTCAGCACCAATGAATCTTGAAAAGCATTTAAAAGAGCCAGAACCAACTGGTAATCATATTTGCGTAAAAATTAAATTAGATGATAGTTTAAGCAAAATACAAGACTTTGTTCAAGATGTTACTCAGGCTTGCGCCATAGAGGAAACAAGTTTTTGCTTGGAAAACAAATATGGTAGTCTTCGTATAAACGCAGCTTCGGCTCTTGGAGTTATTTACGCTATAACTGAATGGAATGACCTTTATTTGGTCAATGTGGGTAGAGATGGCGTATTTAATTCTTGGGTAGATAAATATCGTGCATAAAAGGTTTAGGAATGTAAACCCTATATAAATCCTTTTATTATAGCCAGAAGGTAGGATTAGAAGAGTCCATCCTTTAAAGAGTGACCTGCGGCGGCCGGACAGGGCTTTGGGCGGAGCCACACTGGTGAGGTTTGCGGTTAACCTTAAAACCGCAATTTTTTTTGACTTTTTCAAAATTTTTTGTTATAATATATATAGAAAGTAAGGGAAAGTTCGTTTTCGGCCAACTACTTGATATAATAGTGAAAAATTGTGACTCCCTATTACTTTCTTGAGACTTTAATGCCGTAGGGAAAAATGAGTACTGGCGGTAGTCCCTTATCGGGCGGATACAAGATAAGGCGTCGTTCATAGACGAAAAAGTGATGATATTGGCTAAAATTATTATTATATTGCGGTGCTTTCCTACACCATTATATTGTTTTCCTCTACTGCGGACAGACGAAGATGCGCCAATCATCTTCGATAGGAAATAAAGTTTGCCTGCGGTTTTGGCTAAAAATCTTTTATTGAAAATTAAATATCTTCTGAGGGTAGGTTAAACAAGAGGGTTTGGTTCAGGTAGGGCAACCGGAGCCTGATAAGTAAGAAGGTATTTGATTGGAGATAAAAGATTTTTTGTTTTTCTTTATAAGAGTTTTCTATTGATTTTTATAAAAATAAATGTTATAATATATATAGAAAAAATAAAGAAAAAAATAGGAGTTGTAATTTTATGAAAGATTATCCGCTGGAAAAGTATAAGTTTTATATTCATGGCAATCGAGTTATTGCTGTTTCTACCTATGGCGGCCGCACTGTTCGTGGTGTGGCGGTTTGCGCGGAAGGCGATAAATTTGATGTCCAAAAGGGTAAGGAACTTGCTGCAGCTCGTTGTAATATGAGAATTGCTGAAAAGCGTGCGGCACGTGCCCACAAGAAATGGAACGAGGCGGCTCTGGCTTGCGGTGCCGCTGAAGCCCACTATGACAAAATGAATGTTTATTATGATGATGCTCTGGAGGCATACGATATAGCATTGCAGGCCGTTGAAGCTCTTGAAGCTGAATTTTGACATTCTATAAATTTTTTGGTATAATATAAGAGTAAAGAAAATAACTTTGCTCTTTTATACTCCCCTATGGTGTAATGGTTAGCACGGGAGGCTCTAACCCTCCAGGTCTTGGTTCGATTCCGAAGTGGGGGTGCCATGGGGTGTAGCGTAACGGCTAGCGCAATGGTCTCTAAAACCATTGGATTGAGTTCGATTCTCAACGCCTCTGCCAAGACAAATATATCGCATATTTGATTTTTAAAAAAATATATGATATAATATTTATAGAAAAGGAAAAAAAGACCCATACAGCAATTTTGATTTGTTTATTCTACTGATAATAGGACTTGCCAAACAAAATGAGGGTCTTGTTTATATGCTGGTGTGGCGGAACGGCATACGCACGGGACTTCGGAGAAATCCGTGGAGCACCAAGTTAGGAAACTACTTGTGTGAATGCTGGCTAATTCGGTGAAAGTCTTATTAAGATAACGCCGAGCTAAATTGAATAATAGCCCCCTATCAGTAAATTAAGTAGAGATTCATATGATAGTAGTGAACGCCTATATTATCTTTACTTGAGACTATTATTCATAAATGTGTAGAGACTATATACCAGCCTCCTAAGTCGTAAGATATGGAGAAGACATAGTCCAGACTACAACGCAGTAATGCGGCTATGGCAACATAGAGTAGTAAGAAAATCCCGGGCCTGTAGAGGATTGAGGGTTCAAATCCCTCCACCAGCACCACTTGTTAGATTTCATTTTTCACTCCTTTTCGTTGTAGTAAGTGGGTATAATAATGATAAAAAGTTATTATACCCACAAGTTTAATCTGCGCGTGTAGCTCAGGCGGTAGAGCAGCTGCCTTTTAAGCAGTGGGTCGGCAGTTCGAATCTGCCCACGCGCACCATATGGGCATATGCCAGAGTGGTCATTGGCACGGTCTGCAAAATCGCTGTATGTTGGTTCAATTCCAACTATGCCCTCCAAACATAAAAAAAATCAGGTTGACGAGCCTTAGTGTCAAGAGAAAAATTATGAATCCAAATATTACTATTGATGAAAAAACTTACCAAGAAGAATTTTATTACATGCTATTTGGCGATGAATGGTTTAATATTGTTAATATAGCAAGAAATACAGATGGCTATACTAATGGTATTATTTTTGAACAAAAGAAAAATGCATCAAACTATGGGCATGCTAAAGCTCTTGGACAAGCCATTATTTATTTAACACGCTTTAATCGAGATGGTATCCCTATCCCACGTTATACTTGTATAGTCAGCCAAGACGAAGAGACTTGTTATTTTTATGATAATAATTTTTATCTTAAATATATCAATGACGGAAAAACATATGCACAAATGACAGCTAGTCGTGGTATTCCTGAGCTAACTTCAATCAATCCAGAAAGCTTAGTAAAAGAAATACATTATGACTATGAAGAATATGATACTATTAAAGAACTTGCTAATTATATCCAAAAAATTGATGGACATTATATCAAAATAGATATTAATACTTTTAATGTAGTTGGTTGGTCTAAATACTATTATAACCATTGTGGACGGGGTAAACAAAAGAAAATTAATTTCTTCAAAGAACTTCATAATCCTACTACTACTTTAAAACTTTTTATTAATCCTTGGGACGGTAAAGAAACTGATTTTCGTCTTATTATGGATATGCTCAATGACCCAGCAGAGCAGAAGAAAATTGGTGCGTTTTATACTCCATTGGAATACGCGGAAAAAGCATGCGAACTTGTAATGAAAGCTATTCAAAGAGTACCCGAAGGTAATGATTATGTTATTATTGATAGATGCGCCGGTACTGGTAATCTTGAATGGTGTTTAAATGATTATACAGAAGATTGTGGCGATGATATCCTTTCGCATGTCATTGTCAGTTCTCCAGAACTAAAAGAATGGGAAGTTCTAAAAGAACGTATTGGGAAAAAAGTAAGGCATCTATTACCTGCTGGTGAACCTAAAGTTTCTGAAAATGGTTATCTTGAAGGGTCTAATGCCCTTGATAAAGATTTTCTTGATAATGAAATCATCAAACAATACATTGATAATCCAAAATGTACAATTATTTTGTTTGAGAATCCTCCATATGCACAGGGTTCAAGTTTTAGCAATCAAATAGCAAAAATTGGTAAAGAAGCTTGTGAATGGAAAAATAGCTATATGGTTCAGCAGATGAAAAAAGAAGTTGTTGGTACTGTTTCTAATGAATTATGTAATGTATTCATTTGGAGCGCATTTAAATATTATTTAAGACAATCAACAGATAGTTATATTGTATTTGCGCCAGCTAAATATTGGAAATTTCATAATTTGGTTAATAAGAAACCAATTGATGCTTATGGATTTAATCGTCAATTTTTTCATGCCAGTGCCAGTTTGATAACTTGTATTGGTTGGACAAATATTGATGCTCAATTGGATAAAATTGTACTTCATGCCTATGATATTAAAGATGAAAATAACGGTGGCGGAGTGTCATATAATCAAGATATTGTTCTTTCTCGTATGAAAACTCTCCATTCTGAACGATATTATGATTTTCGTAGATTTGATACTGATGAAGATAACGGTATTGTGGTTCATACAGATGGGACAGAAACCAGTGCGTATAACAAAAGTTCTACTGTAACAGCTGCTCATAAATTGTATAATGATAACATTATTGCTTATATGATTAGCAAAGGGTCTACTTTGGATAACCCTGGTTTTAATTCTAATCTTTTAATTGCTACAAGATATGATGAACATGGATGTTATCTTCGAACAGATACTTTTATGCAATATCTTCCAGCTTTTGCAGCATCACAATTTCTTAATAACCAAAAGAGTTGGATGTTTAGTAGTTATGGCGGCTCCGCCGATGATGCTGACCACTACTGGGCTGATGTGGCCTCAGGCAAGCTTGATACATTCTTATTAAAAACTCTATTTTGGTGTTGCATGACTCATTATACTCATATGTGCAGTCAAGTTGGTAGCGATAATAGAATTTATAAAAATCAAATTTGTTTTGATAGAGGAACAATAGCTTCAAAAATCTTTGCCAAAGCCCTAAAAGATGGATATGAATTTACTGATGAAGAACAAGAACTTTGGGATTATTACCGTGACCTTATGATTATGGTAAGGAATGTAGATGAATATAATCCCGATTTTACTTATGGCATTTATCAAATTGAAAAAGATGTTGATACTACTTATAAAAATAAAGCCGGTAAAGTAATTCATAATCATGGCGATATTTGTAATCTTCTTAAAAAAATTAAAGAAAAAGCAAAAGTTTACTATGTAAAAGAAATTGTACCTACATTAATGAAGTATGAATTTTTGAAATAAGTATATATGGTTTATCAATATATGTTGATAAACCATATATATAATAAAAAGGAGGATATTTAATGCCAAATACTTCTCTTCAAAATGCTAAAAATGAAAAAAATGACGAGTTTTATACTCGTCTTGAAGATGTAAAAACTGAACTTTCTTAGTATCTACCATATTTTAAAGATAAAATAATTTATCTTCCATGCGATGATACTAATAGTGCTTTTTGGAAATATTTTAAAAACAATTTTAATATTATCCAACCTAAAAAAATAATTGCTACTTTAAAAGAATTACCATATGGCATTATTAATATGAGCGCGGATAATAAAGATTATATTTCTACAATGGATGATGATGGAAATTTTCTTACATCAGAACATTGCCAAAGAATTATTGAAGAATGTGATATAATTATTACTAATCCACCTTTTTCAATATTTCGTTCATTCTTAACAAAAATTCTACAAAATAATAAGCAATTTTTAATTATAGGTAATCAAAATGCTTTTGGATATAAAGAGGTTTTTCCATACTTAAAAGATGGTTCTATATGGACTGGATATAATATGGTAAAAGAATTTTATCAACCAGATGGTACAACCAAAAAATTTGGTAATATATGTTGGTTTACTAATTTACCAACTACAAAGCATAATACCCCGCTAGAACTAAAAAAAGATTATGATCCTCAAGTATATCCAATGTATGATAATTATAAAGCAATTAATGTTGATAAAGCTATAAATATTCCCAAAGATTACAATGGTGTAATGGGTGTACCAATTACATTCTTAAATAAAATTGATTTAACACAATTTAGAATTATTGGAATATCAGCCAGTTGGGATGAAACGTCAGAAATGAAACAAATCAAAACATCACCAACTAAAAGGCATGGTGCTTTTGTACATGGTAAAGAAAAATATAAAAGATTATTTATTGTACGAATTAATTGATTTTTAAAAAAATAAATGATATAATATATATAGAAATAAAATATATAAGGAGACAATAATAATGAATCAGCTTATTTTCGCTCATCTTGACAACTCTGGTGATGAATCTGATACTAACCAGACTATCTTTCTTTCTAAGGATGTTCCTGCCGATATGGATATTTGGACATTCCATCGTCTTTGCAAAATGTTTGCGGCAGCTATGACCTATCCTGAGACACTTGTTGATGAGGTTTTTGGACCTGATAACTGGTCTTAATTAAAAAATCAAACTACAGTCTTGTAAAAGACCAAGAGAAAAAGGAGATTTAATATGAATAATTATCTTAATTCCCTTAAAAGAACTGACAATTATATGATTACCGAGAATGGTGCTATCGCGCATAAGACCTCGGGTGAAAAGCTCTATGATATGTTCTCCCTCGGCGGCGCATATCGTAATCGTAGTGATGAGGATTGCATTCTGCTCTTCAAGAACGCTTTTGAAGAGGATGAAACCTACGCGCTGAAATGCCTGTTCTATTTGCGCGACATCCTTCAGGGACAGGGCGAGCGTCGTTTCTTCCGTGTATGTATTCGTTGGATGGCTAGCTATCATACGAATGCTATGCGCCGTAACCTCAAGTACATTCCCGAGTATGGGCGCTGGGATGACCTGTATGTGCTGGTAGGCACTGTTGTTGAGCGAGATATGTGGGAATTGATGCGTGAGCAGATTGCTCTGGATATGCAGAGTAAAACGCCTAGCCTTCTAGCCAAATGGCTGAAGTCTGAGAATACCTCTAGCCCCGAGTCTTGCCGCCTTGGTAATGCTACTCGCAAGGCGTTCGGTATGTCTCACAAACAGTATCGTAAAACTCTTTCTATCCTGCGTAAGCGCATTAACGTTCTCGAGCGTTTGATGAGTGAACGTCGTTGGGATGAAATCGAGTTCGATAAAATTCCTTCCAAGGCCGGTATGGTTTATCGTAATGCCTTTGCGCGTCATGATGTAGAACGCATAAAAGAGCAGGTTGAGGCGATTCAGTCTTATGCCGACTTTGTAAAGGATGATACCAAGAAAGTTAATACCAAGGCACTCGCTCCTTACGAGATTGTCGCCAAAGCTTTCAATCTTACTCAGGATTGGGGCTGGAGAGGCGGCCCTCTCGATGATACTGAACGTCTTGCCATCAACAAGTATTGGGAGAATTATGGTCAGACCCTCTCAAATCTTGACCTTAATCTTCTCTGTGTTGTAGATACTTCCGGTTCTATGTGGGGTCGTAAAGCATCTGCCCCTATCAATATGGCTATCGCGCTTGGTATGATGGCGGCTGAAAAGGCTAAGGGTCCGTTCCATGGAGCTTATGTATCTTTCAGCTCTCGTCCGCAGGTCATCAACATCGAAGGTGTTGATTTCGTAGATAAGGTTCGCCGCATCTACCAGACCAACCTTTGCGAGAACACCAATCTGGAAGCTACCTTTAATATGCTACTCAATGTTGCGGTATACAACAAAGTAAAGCAGGAAGACCTGCCTGGCACTATTGTTGTCATTAGTGATATGCAGATTGATGCTTCTTATCGCTATACCCGAAACAGTCATGGTCAGGTCCGCACCATGATGGAGGATATGCGTAAAGAGTGGGCTAAATACGGATATAAGATGCCTAAACTGGTCTACTGGACTGTGGATTCGCGCAAGGATACTTTCCTTGATGATGGTCCTGATGTGTCTTATGTCAGTGGTTCAAGCGCAGTCCTATTTGAACAAATTTCCCGTGGCATCACCGCCCAGGATTTGATGTATGATAAGCTCGATTCAAAGCGTTATGAGCCTATTCATTAATAGATAAAAAAATAAACCCCCTGTTACGTTATTGTAACAGGGGGATTTTTTTATTGAAAGTTGCCGACCGCATTGGGTTCAACCGGCCGGCTACGCTTGAACAAACCGTCGTCCTAAACAAAAAATGCTTTTGGATTTTTTTTAAGCAGTTCTACGCCAACAATAAGCAACTATATAGGGGGGCATTTTATCTAAAGTAGCTGCGGTACCAGTCCATCCATGATTATGAGCA
>JAEEGL011062714.1_pt1 | contig 47199 bp, 51 predicted proteins | sample 9134231 | NCBI WGS metagenome assembly JAEEGL01 (sample SAMN16246548, study PRJNA631951) | gut metagenome | biome: gut microbiome; feature: rumen; material: fiber-attached | host: Bos | place: Iran: Karaj | collected 2018-10
CTTTCCGGCTCGCTATCGTTACTACGTAACACGCTCGCAAAAAACACATTCCCGACCATAACGGAGTGAACAATCAATGTGAATGAGGCAGTGACAAGCGGGCATTGTTTGAGTGGGCTTTGCCCACGAGTTTGCCCGCTCATTGCCGAATTCTACCATTGATTAGTGAACGGAGTTCCGGTCGGTGGTTTCTTTACGGAACTTTCTTTGACATCAAAGAAAGTTCCAAACAAGTAAATCAGATATATAAACAAAAATATACATTAGGTTGCATTGGCAGAATAAAAGTTGTAAAAAAATTAAATAATAAAAAGCCCTCTTATGAGGGCTGAAACTTTGTAAGTAAGATGTAAGATGTTATAAGAGATTTATTATAGAATTTATTTTTGTTATGCGATGAAATTGTTCCCGAATCTGTTTGAACCGTAGAAAAAGGATTCTTGCATTATTTGTTTTAAATTTCTTTTTCTGACAAGTTTATTTCCAACAACTGTATTTTCTATATCTTCTACTGATTTCTGGTATTGATTGCTTACAAGTGAGCTTAAGTATTTTGTAACGGTTGAAACTTCTTCTGCTTCTTCCGGACTAACTGTCTTTATCTCGTTATCATATTCTGCAAAAAAGTTTTGAATTGTATTGAGTTCTTCTGATTTTATACTTTCGGTTGTGAATAACATCTCTTAAAGCTCCTTGTTTATCTCTTATATATATATTAAGTATTTAACTTTTAAAAAATTGCCTTTTTTGCTCCGAATTGTTAAGTTTTGTAAAGTTTAATTTTAAAAAATGACTAAAACTTAATAAATTTAACAATTTTTAAGAACAGCAAAAACATATTTTACTTGAAATTATTAAAAGAAAGGAAAACATTATGCAAAGAGAACGACTAATTTGCAACAATTTTTCCGGAATTAACAGAAGTTCTGCCGTTTTTGGAAGTTCAATAATTACGGCATCAGACATGCAGAATGTCGAATTGTTTTCCGCTGAAACGAATTCGGGTGTCGGAATTCGCACAGCAAAAGGGAATAAAGCAGTATGCGGACTAATTCCGGAAGGTGAAAAAATCATAAATATTTATGAAAGTATTCAAAAAACACATTCATATTTTTTAGTTTATGTTGAAAGTCAATCAGAAGGAAAGATATATCTGTTTTCTCCGATTGACGGGACTTTAACTCAAAAAGTTTCCGGGCTTTCTGTGACCGGAAAATCATCTGCAACGGATGTTTCTCAGGGTTGGTCTGACTTATGGGTATTTTCAAATGGTGAAGAAATGTTATCAATCGAGTTTGAGACAAATGAGTCTCAAAATGAACCAGATACAATCACTTATATTACTCCGGTTGATTCAGAAGGCAGAGACGTAAAGGGTTTAGGCTTGGTAATTTTCGCAGGAAGATTATGGATTTTTAACGGACAAATTTTATGGTATTCGGTTCAGGAAGATATTTATGATTTTTCTACATCTGATGCAGAAATTGCAACTTCTGCAGGTTTTATTGAATTTGTTAAGAAAATAACTGCTATATATCCTTATTTGGGTTCGTTAGCGGTATTTCATAGCAACTCTTCCTGCTTAATTTCACAAGATGGAAATGAATTTAGCAAATCTTTTGATTCACCCGGCGGTTGTGCCGGCATAAATTCTCTAGTCTTTCATGGAACTGAATTGTATTTTTATGACAATACAAAAAAAGGTATTTTTTCTTTCAGGCAGGTTATTAATGGTGATAAAACTCTTGGTGAAAATATTGCGATAGATATTCAACCGGAATTATTTTCGATAAATTCTTCCTTGACAGATGATATAAAAACCATTTCTGTTGTTACTTCTGATAGAAATGAGGTTTGGTTTTTACTACCTTCAAACGATGAAAATTACTCCATAGTTCTTATTTATGATTACTTACGTCGTTGTTGGGTAAAGCGAAAATCCCAAAAAATATATTGTTTGAATGTCATTCAAGGAAAACTTTATTCTGCCGGTAAGAAAATATATGAAGAATATTCTTCATTAACATTTGATGGTGAATTTATTGAAGCTTTTTATAAATGTGCTCCGCTAAATTTAGGAATAAATAGTTCTTTAAAAATATTGGCATATTCTCCAAAAGTGTCGATGAATATGTATTATTCAAATGATTTTTATGTGGAATATACAAAAAATTATGATATACAAACGGCTAAAATGAGGCATTTGACATCAAAGTCTCTGGGAAATGTACTTTATTATGACATTGGTAATTGGGATTTAACGAATTATCCGCCGGAAAAGATTACTTCGATAAAAACTCTGCCTGCGTCGTACTTTCAAACTTTACAAATAAGTTTTTATGCAAAAACGATAGGCCAAAATTTTTGTATAAATAATATTGAATTTGGAAAAATTAAAGTGAAGTCATAGTAGGAGCTTAGCTCCGGAAAGGAATTTTATGGGTAAAAAATCTAAAAAAACAACAAACAAAACAGTTTATGGGAATACTACTACGGTAAATCCATATGTGACGAGCAGTACAAATAACAAAGGAACAGCTTCCGTTTTTAATAAAGGAACCGCTTTAAATACAATTAACACTTTTGTTAACAAGAATATGAATCAGCTATTAAATGAATATTTAAATCCAACACTCAATTCTAAAACCAATAGAGCCAAAATGAATGCGTTTACGGATGAACTGAACAAGTCTTCATTAGCGGCACTTGAGAATAATATTATCAATCCTCTTTCACAGCGAAATATGATTCGATCTTCCCAAGCTACTAATTTATATAACAATTTAGTTCAAAATAATGCCGGTCAAATATCAAATTATGCTCAAGAGCTTTTGGCAAATTCTCAAAAAGATACTGCCTCAATGCTTTCAAATCTTTTGCTTATGTATATGAATGGTTATAATGTTTTGAATGATACACAACGTCAATCATTGTCGACAAGTCAAGGGAATGCAACTAAGACACAGACAGCTTCAAATAACAGTTTTGATATGGGACCGATGTTGCAGCTAGCGACACAGCTTGCAATGTTGGCAGCCGGTTAGATTGAGGAGTGAAAAATGGATAATTACCTACAAAAATATCTTCCGGTTGGTTTGGTAGGAATTGCTCTTATTTTCCAATATAACCTTTTTGTTACACCTGAAAAATTGGAGGTTAAACACAGAGAGATATTGAGTGATATTTCACAAACTTATACAACCAAAGAACAATATAATGATTTGAGGAGTCAATTAACTGCAATGCAGGCAAAAATTGACAAAATATATGATGTAGTTATTAACGGAGGAAAAAATAATGCCGATAACAAATATTGAATATGGGGCTTTGGCAAGTTCAGAAACACTAAATAATAATTTTTCTTACTTAGACGAAAAAATTACAACAGCAAATGCAGGTATAAATACTTCTATATCATCAATACTGGCGAATATTGCAACTATTAACTCAACAATTAATACTATTTCAAGCAGTCTTGATGGTCAGATATCGACACTAAACCAAAAAATTGAGACATATAGAACCAAGATAAAAGAATTAGTTGCCAAATCAAATATGCTTCCAAATTGGTTAGGGTGTCGTAGAATTACAATTACGACCGGAAAAAATTATGTACCTGCTTCAAACGGCTATGTAATGTTAATTCCGGATTCCGCTGAGAGCGGATTGATTACAATAAACGGTGTGTCAATGTATTTAAAACACAGAAATAATGCTTATGATAATGCATCAGAACTGACAATAATTCCTGTACAAAAGAACGATACTCTTTCTGTCTCATTGTCTTTAAAGCAAGCATACTTTGTACCGATTGCTTCGGTAAGTGTTTCCGGATTTTAATTAGTGCCATATGGCGGAAAGGAATGAAAATGTTACATATAGATGATGAAGGAACAATTTTTCTCTATCAGGGTGATAGCGGTGAACTTGTTCTAAACGGTTTGAACAAAGATTTAAATTGTACGGTGTATTTTGCAGTGCAAGATGAGAATAGAAACCCTGTTGGTTCCGAATTACAGGTTTCATCCGGAAGTTCTGAAGACGTTATGTTTGTTTTGACGCCTGAGTTCACCGATTTGCTCACTGTGCCGAAAAATAAACCGTATAAAGTTTACTATTACGGTCTTAAAGTATGTATGAATAATTCTTCGACTGAAGATACTTTATTCATCTCAAATGGTACTTACGGTACTTTAAATAAAATTGTAGTCTATCCAAGAAAAGTAAAGGGGGTAACTGATGGGTCAGTGTAATAATTACGGTAATTATTATTTGCCGGATATTTATTTATCAAATTCATCTCAACGAGCTTATGTCAATGTATCTAATAATCAATCAAAATATTATGCGGAATTGGCAGAACAATATAAAAATGAGGCAAAAGAACTTCTTGATTCCACCAGATATTATGTAGAGACCAATTCCGGTGTTACAGAGGGTGCGTTGGAAGAATTAGAAACTTCACTTGTCAATATGATTGGTGAAAAAGCAACAGAAAATGATATTACAGCCAATTTAAATAAAAAAATATCAAATTGTCTTTTAGAAATACCGCAAAGAATAAAATATACACTTGAAGATGGTACTTTAACAATAAAGTCAGGATCTGTTGTTATTGTTCCCTACGGAATGACTGACCAATCTTCAGACGTAGAAGTCGGTGATACGTTCATCAACGAAAGTTTGAATGTTTATGATACATGTTGGGATAGTACAAACAATAGATTCTATGTTTGGGTGGAATTGCAGGAAGATATTGTTTTTGCTTCAAGTGAAGGCGGTGCAGTGGCTGTCAAAGACTTAATATTGAAATTTGATGAAAATACAGTTTCTCTGATAAATTGTTTGAACGCTGTGAGTGTTTCTTCGGACAGCTCGGCAACGGATAGTACGGCTGTACTTTATAATACATCTGAAAATTTAGTGAAATTCAAGAATAATAGCACTGTTCAGGAATGTGTATGTACTTTACCTTTAATGCTTACGGAATCTGATTCCACTTATGATGTCGCCGAAGTAAAGCAGCTATTTAACGGATTCGGATATATAGGTTCAATCCTTTGGGCTGATAAAGGAATAGTAGTTCTTATCCCTAATGGCAGGAATGATAACGGAACTCTGAAAAATACAAATATAGTTTCATCCGGGATTGTTCTTGCGGATTTATCTTCATATATCTCTGATACAGGTAGCATAAAATATGATACAAATTCTTTAGTAAAAGGGTACTTGTCTTACGACCCTGTTAAAAATATTAATTATGTCGAAAGTACCGGTGTTCGAAGCGAGTTTGTTGTAGTAGGTAATTATGCGACAGATGCAAGCGGTGTAATAATTTCTGCCAAATTTAGCAATGCAGTAAAATTATTAGATACAAATTATGTATGCGGAAAGTGGGTGAAAAGCAATATTTCACTAGCTCAAGCCGGAACGTATCCGACTACTGACGATGTATTATATAGTTTAGAGAATTATTTACCTAATGACGGCTATAATTATGAAGTTTTTCTCTCTTGTTCATGCCAAACCGGTACTGCCACAGGAAATTATTTGTATGTAACCGTATCAAGCAGTATATTGGGCGGTATTTTTATTTGTGGTGCAAGAACCAGAACCAACAGCAATTTAACAGGAGCCGGAAATATAGTTTTACCTGTCGGAACGGATAGAACAATTACGATTAGTGCCAACAGCGGGTATACAGGAACATACAATCTTTATGTAAAAGGTTATCGCAGACTTGGATTTAGTTCATAGGGAAGGAGCTACAAATGAAATATTATGCATTTATAAAAAATAATCAAATAAACGGAGTCGGACAGTGTCCCATATTGAATGATGATATACTAAACTATGATGTAACGGAAGAAATTTATAATAACATTGACCATTACATTTGGAATGGTTCGGATGTAGTTATTAATCCAAATTATGAGCAGGAACATAAACAGAAGGAACGTGAGCAACTGTCACAGTTATCTTTGACAAAAAGAGAAGTATTTCTTGCTTTGTACAGAGATAAAGGAGTAACGCCTGATCAAATAAAAAATCAAGTAACAGATCCGGAAGCATTAATTGAGTTTGAATATGCAACTGAATACTATAGAGGAAATCCTTTGATAGATTCTATCGGTGCTCTGCTCGGTTATTCGTCGGATGATTTGGATTATTTGTTTGTACATAAGGAGTTAAGGAATGATTCAGTGGTTCAATGATAAAAACTTGTGTATTGTTTTTTCTTCAATTCCTTTAATTGGTATCAGATACATTTTACCTTCTATGAGCATTGAGGAAAAAAAATCAATAAAAAAATATCCATTTATTAATAAAATTGCTATTAAAGTAGAAATTACAGACAGGAAAAATAAAAAAGATTATGTTTTTACTGTACCAAAGAGTTATTGTTTTGACGGGGCTTCAGTGCCCCGTTTTTTTTGGCGAATAATAGGTTCAAACACGGATAACAAATTTCTTGTAGCAGCAATGGTTCATGATTATATGTGCGAACATCATGATTGTGTTGGTTACGATAGAGATTTGTCGACATTAATCTTTGATTCATTGCTAAGAGTTTCCGAAGTTGGGAATTTTAAAAGGTTTTTAATGAAAAAATCGGTGGATATTTTTCAAAGATTTTTCTGTAATTGGTGAAAACAATACACCAAAATATATATTTTGATGTATATCGTATCAACCTTTAAATGTGACTTTCTTTTGCCGAAAAGAAAGTCACACAAAGAAACTCTCCTCGCTGAACTGCGCTAATTAATCAACTGTAAGGCTCAACCCAAAGCTCGCAAACTCGGGTGCTATGCCCCATCAAACATGCTCGCTCTGTTATTGTTTCGCCAACGTTGATTATTAGCTCCGTTATGCTCGGAAGAAATACATTTTTTGTACAGAGTCCGTGTTGTGCAGTAACTTTAACGAGCATAAGAGATTCGGCGAAGCCGAAATTAAAACTACAGCCGAGCGTAGCGAGGATGTTGGAAACAATTGCGTGGTTTCTTTTTCTTTCTTTGCCGTTCTTTCTTTTTCTTTACTTCGCAAATAAAGAAAAAGAAAGAACGGTATAAGTAAAGAATTATAAATTTAATACATCAAAATATATAAAAAGTTAAATTATAGAAAGGAAAACATGGTTAAATATAAATTATTGAATAAACAAAAAGAATTTATAGAAATACCCCACTCAAACCAGTTGGATGTAGCAATATATCAAGGCGGATTTGGTAGCGGAAAAACTTGGTGCGGCTCACTTTTAGGCATATTGCTTGCAAGAAAATACCCCGGATGTCGTGGACTTGTCGGCGCAAAAGAATATGAACTTGTCAGAAAAACCACCCTCGTAAGCTATTTAGAGCATTTAAATATTCTGGGTTATGTTTGTGACAAAGATTTTACATATAATAAAATAGATAAGATAATAAGATTTTCAAACGGTTCGGAAATTCTATTTTCTGCCCTTGATGACCCTGAAAAATTTAAATCTTTAAACTTGCATTGGGCGGAAATTGAAGAAGCTTCTCAAATCAGTGATTCATCGTTTAAACAACTTTTAGGCAGATTGCGAAATACTTATAGAGGTAAAAATTGGGTGGATTTCAGATACCGTCTTTTCGGCCATACAAATCCTCAGCCTGATAAAGGCTGGATTTGGAAGCGGTTTGTAGAGAATTCTAAAGAGAACTATCGGCTTATAATCGCACCAACTACTAATAACATATATTTACCTCCGCACTTTATCCAATCAATGAAAGAAAGTTTTGATGAAGAATACTATAAAATTAATGTATTAGGAGAATTTGGAGATTATTCTTCGGGACTTGTAGTTAAAGGTTTTGATGATAAGAACAAGTTAAAACTCAAATATAATAATGATTTACCTCTTTATCTTACCTGCGATTTTAATGTTGATCCAATGTGCTGGGCTGTGGCACACAAAGATGAAGAGAATGTATATTTTCTTGACGAAATAGTAATTGAAAAAACAACTACTCAGCAGTGCATTGAAGAATTCCTCCGCCGTTATCCGGAACATAAATCAGAAATTATTATAAATGGTGATGCATCAGGTGATAATAGAAGTACTCAGAGCGAATATACCAATTATGCAATTATAAAAAATGCACTGAAAGATTATGGTTATAAAGATGTTAAATTCAAACTGAGGGACTATAATCCGCCTATTTTGAACAGGATTTCCGCCTTTAATGCGAGAGTTAGAAATTCAAAAGGAGAGCGTCACTTATTTGTTGATCCTAGAAAATGTAAATGGATTCTATATAATATTTACAATCTTTCGTTTAAAGAAGGTACAAGTATAGTAGACGTACCGAGTCACACAAGGATAAAATCCAGTCGTGAACTAAAGTTCCTTGAGCACCCATTTGATGCAATAAGTTATTTGGTTGAATATTATTGGAGATTACGGGGATAATAGGGGGATAAGGAATATACAGAATGATGTATTCAATATAAGTTAAAAAAAAGACCTCATAAGAGGTCTGTTGGAATTAAGAATAGCTGGAAGTATGAAAAAGATTTAATACTAATATTTAACTTGAATTGATATTCATGCGCTATCCCTTAAGTGGCTAAAATTTGTTTTTAAATATTAAACAAATGTCTATTGTATGATAAGATAATGCTATGAGAATCGGTTTTATACCTATAGATAACAGGCCGGTGTGCTATAATTTGCCTAAAGATATAGTATCAATTGATGGTGATATTGAATTGTTATTACCGCCAAGGGATTATTTGGGAAGTTTGACCAAAACGGCTAATATTGCAGGTATTTTTGATTGGCTTAAAAGAATTCCGACATGCGATTCAATAATAGTATCCTTGGATACAATCGCATACGGAGGATTAATTTCTTCCCGCAGAGGGGAAGAGTCCTTTGATGAAATCAAGCAAAGAATACTTCAATTTAAGGAAATTTTAAATGAAAAGAATGCAAAAATATATGCATTTTCGAGCATAATGAGAATTTCAAATAATAATTGCAACGAAGAAGAAAAAGAGTATTGGTCGGAATTTGGGAAAAATATTTTTGAATATTCTTATAACGAACACAAATACGGTAATGCTGATTATTCGAAGATTCCTTCTGAAATATTAACAGATTATTTGAATACCAGAAGAAGAAATTTTGAGATAAACAAAATATATTTAGAATGGCAAAAAGAAGGATTTTTTAATACCCTGATTTTTTCAAAAGACGACTGTGCTGAATACGGGTTAAACGTGCAAGAAGCGCAGGAACTTGAGAGATTGGGCGGGTTTACTAAAACCGGAGCAGACGAGATTCCATTAACTCTTTTAGCCCGTTCGGTAAAGAAAGATATAAGTGTTTTTGTTAAATATACAGAGCCGGATTGTACCGATTCGATATCGAATTATGAGGATGTTTCAATTGCAAAATCCGTGTCAGGGCAGTTGGATCTGGCCGGTTTTAAAGAAGTAAATGCAGAATCTGATGCGGATTTGGTTTTGCTTGTTAATAATTTTCGTGATAAACAGGGAGAACTTGTCATGGGTTGGGATACTCTGCCTTATGATAAAGAACTTAAGGTCCCGGACAAACTTTTTGCAGTTGCGGATGTGAGATATGCAAACGGTTCAGATGACGCTTTTGTAAGGCAATTATTACCAAAAATTGATAAAAATTTTATTGGCTATGCGGGCTGGAATACCTCTGCGAATACAATAGGAAGTTTGCTGGCAGAAATTAAAATTGCATATATGGCAAGTCAATATAATAAAAAAGCATTTAAAAGATTGCAAATAATGAGATTCCTTGATGATTGGGCATATCAAGCAAATGTACGAGCTCAAATAACAGAACCCTGTGATATAAGCGAGATTATGAAATCGTACGAATCAAAGTTGTTTGAAATATTTGATTTAAAATATACCCCAAAATACATTTACCCTTGGAATCGAACGTTTGAAATTGAGGTTGTATTGTAATTGTACATATTTGATAAAAAATTAGCGATTATGCATGTTATATTGTATTAGTATTGTTAAGAAATATTAAATCCTTAGAAATATAGGTTTTGTAGGTATTAAGCCCCTTTTATAAGCATGTTGTTGTTATATAAAAAGCAATTTTTAAAAACAAAATGTTTTTATATATATACACAGGGGATAAAAGTTTTTAGGAGATTAATATTATGGCAAACATTAAGATTGAAAATGGCGGGATTACAACAGGTTTCTTAAATTTGTTAAAAGAAAAGCAAAAAAACGGTGAATTAAATTCAAATATGAGCCTAAAGTTTAATAGAGAACAATGGAACAGAATTCTTTCAACATTTGCTGAATTAAACGATGTAAGAAAAGCTAATAATGAAAAATTAATCTTCACTGGCGGCAGTGACTATAGCAGTAATAATTGGCACCGTAATTTTATAGTAAAACGTGGTTCTATTGAACTATCGGAATCAGAAGAATTTGCATTAATAAAAGCTGCTTTTGGTGCAGAATTTAGTAATACTGAGGTAAAGGCGGAAAAACCTCAGAAAAAGGATGGAGGGCAGGCTTCAGTTGTACCAGAAGGCATAGTAGAGGTAGAACGGCCTCAAGTAACTTCTGTACAAGTAATTTCTCCTAAACAACAGAAAAACACTGAGAAACAGAAAGAGGAGAAAGCGCCTGTAAAAGAGCCTGTGATAGATGGACTTAAACCGAAAGAAGCAGTTCAAATAGAACAACCACAGACTGAATCTGTAGTACCCGCAGCTCCGATATTTTCTTACGGGGATCAGGGGGTAGCGAATAATGCTGTTACAAGAGTTATCGATAATTCTAAAAAATCTTCAGTTGATAACGATAAAGTAGTTGCCGAAGAAGTTGAAACAGTAGTTGAAGAAGTTGCAAAAGAAGAAGCTCCGAAACAGGAAGCTGTGCCGACTGGCAAAGACCCGTTCGATGCAGGAGCATTTAAAAGTCGCATTGAAGGTAGTAAACCTTCAGCAGATATTGTAAAAGCGCAAACGGATGCGTTAAATATAGGTATTGATTTAAGAAATCAAGCGACAAAAGTTGATTTGGCTGAAATGAAACAATATAACAGAACGTATAAGAATGGTGATCCGACTCAAGAATGGGATGATTATGTAGACCGTTATACCGGAACGGATTTTATGCAAAAGTGTAATATAGCCGATAAAAAAGTCGATGGTGATATATACGATCTAAAAAGCAAAGACAACCTAGCTGACAGAATTATTAAAGAGGAAGACAGCGAACGGTGTACGCTTGTTGATTTATTAAAAGGTTCTTCTTTTGCACAGCATTTGATGCGTGAAACTAAAGTCGGAGATGAACCTGGACTTAATTTGAATAACATTGAAGGCTTGGATGTTCTTAATATTGAAAATCTGACACTTAAAAATACCAACGAACAAATAGACAAGGTTGGTAAAAGTCTTGCTGTTGCTGCAGATAAAATTCAAGAAAGTTTGGGAATTCTTGATTCAAAAATTAAAGCTTCAATTGCTAATGTGGATTCTCAAAATGAGAATATCAGAACACAAATTACAGCTGCCGAATCAGCGATGGGCCTTATAAAGGGTGAAATAAAATTATCTTCGGAAGAGAAAAAAGAATTTCTCACTGAATATAGAAATAATAAAGCTTTAATTGATAATATTAAAAATGTAATAACTGATGCGGAAGGAAATGAAATTGGCAAAGAAGAATATACAACCTATAAATCTTTCGGAAGACGCAAATTCGCTCGTGAAGCAGGAGATAAGGAAATTGTAACAAATCAATTTGACAATCTGAGATTTGGTATGACTGAGGATGGTAAATATACATGGGATTATACTTATGTACCGGAAGAAGAACGTGAAGCTGTTGAAGCAGCAATGACCAGATTGATGAATGCATACCCAAGAATAGAGCAAGAAATGAAGGCTTTGGCAGAAGCAAGTAAACAAATTACGGAGTTAAGACAAGGTGCAATTGACGGTTTAAAAGATGTTGTTAAATATGAAGTTTTAAGAAGTCAATTGGACGAAATTAAAACAAAACTAAACGAAAAATCTGATGAATTGATTTTAATTTCACAGAATCTAAAAGAAATTGATGAATTTTATGAAGTTGCAAAAAATACAGAAGAAAAAACGTATGAAACAGAAAAGAACAATCTGGCGAAAGCGACTGACAGAGCAGATTACAAAGTGGGTCGTACAAACGAAAAAGGTAACGAATCAAGAGAAGTTCTCGGTGAAGATGATGACAATACAAAATTCGATGCAAGCAAAGATAATCGCAGAAGCAAAAAAGCAGGCAAAAAGGCGGAGGAAGGCAAGAAAGAAGCAGATAAAGCAGCAGAAAGAGTTATAAAACAGCAAGAAGCGGAAGCAGCCGTTAAAAAACATGACAGTGCTGTGTATGACAGAGATGATGCACTTAACATGTATAAACCGGCAGGGACAATAACAGACGAGAACGGTGTGCCGGAAAACTTAAAGAGTCAGTACAGAGTTGCGGTAAGACTATTTAGTAATTTTGATTTGGAACTTTACGGAAATACTATAAGAGTTAAAGATAAAGAATCCGGGGAAGTAAAATATGAGTTTGATGAAAATACAAGTTTATCTGAAATTAGACAAGTGAAACTGTAATAAATTAATTTGTTAGATTTGTAACTAAGTAGCAAAAAATATTTTTACAAGTTTTAACAATAATAGCAAAAAATTTTTTTACGGGTTTTAATGTTAATATGAACAATTAATATAATGGAGGAAATTATGCAAGTAAATTCAGTATCATCAACAAAATTCGAATCAAAAAATATGCTTAGAAAAGTTGGACTAGGTTCAATTTTAACAGCAACGCTTCTGGCAGCAGGCTCTGTCAAAGCAAGTTCAAATAACGCAACGTCATCAAATGCTGTAGTATTATCAAAAGAACCTTCCACAAATTATATGGGCGACACGTTTGTATTGGAAAGTTATAGTACAGATACTATAAAACCGGGTAAGCAGCGCTTGCAATCCAAAGGTGATGAAGGTGTTTCCGGCAATGTAGTTACAAGAATGTATGGCGAACAAGCCAAGAAAAACAACGAACCTATTCAAGTACAAGAACCTGTAGTTGTAAAAGAAGAAGTTCCTGTTAAAGAAACACCGAAAGAAGAAATAGTTCAAACCGGCAAAGATCCGTTCAATGCAAAGGCATTTAATGATCGTATCAACAATGCAAAATCTTCAGCAGATATTGTAAAAGCGCAAACGGATGCGTTAAATATAGGTATTGATTTAAGAAATCGAGCAACAAAAGTTGATTTGGCAGAAATGCAGAAATATAGCGGAGTTGACAAAAATGGCAATCCTACAGACGAATGGTCACAATATGTAAGAAGATACGTTGAAAATAGTTTTATGCGTAATAATAATATAGAAAACACAGAAGTTAAAGGTATTGAATACGATGTAAATAAAGCTTCTCTAAGAGACAGAATCCTCAATGATACAGATAACAATGATTGTACTCTTCAAGAGGTAATGGAAAAGTCTTCACTACCTGAACATTTGAGACGTGAAACCGCTACAGGTGATAAACCAGGGATTAATTTGAGCAATGTGGAAGGTGTTAATGTTCTAAATCTTGAAAATTTAACACTTGAAAATACAAATGAACAAATTGGCAAAGTTGGTTCAAGTTTAAGCTTAGCCGCAAGCAAAATTGACGAAAGTTTGGAAATTCTCGGACAAAAATTAAAAGCTTCAAAAGAAAACATAAATGACCAGAATAAGAAAATAGCTACACAAATTATTACTGCTAATTCAGCAAGAAATATTATAAAAAGCTATGTAAGTTTATCGCGTGATGATCAAGAATTTTTGACTGATTATGTTGAAAATAAGAATAAGGTCGAGTTTATACCTGATGCTGAGGGAAATGAAATCAGTGCCGATGAAGTTACTTCATATGGACAATTTGGCAGATGGCAATTTGCACGCGAGGCTCGTGATAAAGAAATCATAACAAACCAGTTTGATAATATAAGATTTGGTAAAACTCAAGATGGTCAGTATGTTTGGGATTATGTCAACATACCTGCAGATGAAAGAAAATCTGTTGAAAGTGCTATGACCAGATTGATGAACAAATATCCGAATATAAAGACTCAGATGCAATCATTCGCAAGTGCAAGTGAGCAGATTACTAAGTCCAGACAAGGTGTAATTGACGGTTTGAAAGATGTTGCAAAATACGAAATTCTTGAAGGTCAGTTGGGCGAAATTAAACGAAAGTTAACAGACAAATCAAGCGAATTGCTTCTTATTTCACAAAATTTAGAAGAAATTGATGCATTTTATGAAGATGCAAAGAATATAGAAGAAAAAGCGTATGAAACAGAAAAGAACAAGCTGGCGAAAGCGACTGACAGAGCAGATTACAAAGTGGGTCGTACAGATGAAAAAGGTAATGCATCCAGAGAAGTTCTTGGTGAAGATGATGACAATACTAAATTTGATGCAAGCAAAGATAATCGCAGAAGCAAAAAAGCAAAAGCAAAGGCAGAAGAAGGCCAAAAAGAATCGAATATAGCAGCAGAAAGAGTTATAACACAGCGAGAAGCGGAAGCAGCCGTTAAAAAACATGACAGAGCTGCTTACGATCGTGATGACGCATTAGAGCTTTATAAACCTTTATCAGCAAAAGCGATAAAGAGTGACTCGGATGTTCCTGAAGATTTAAGAGAACAATATAAAGCTGCCAAAAAACTTTATAGTGACTGTAATTTTGAAATCTATGGGAAGATCATAAGGGTTAAAGACAAAGTATCCGGTGAAATAAAATATCAGTTTGATGGAAATACAAGTATATCGGAAATTAAGTAGTAAAATTAAAAAATTTAATGCATATGATAAAGGAGGTGACTAATTAGTCACCTCCTTTATTACATAAAATGTGCTGTTAATATTTATCTTTCCCCAAAAAGAAAGCCGGATTACAATAACATATTTTATTTAAAAAGGAGGATGACTATGTTTTTAGCCATCCTCCTTTTTAATTTTATCTATAAATTATTCTACTTCACCCGCTGTTTTTCCGTATCTTCTGATTGTTGAGTTCAAAAGATTTTCGTGGTGTTTATCTCTGTATATTTGGCACAGAAGCTTGTAAGCATATTTATTATAAGGGTTGCTCTTTAAAAGTTCTTCCAATTGCTGAACTGCAGTATTTGAACGTTTCATGTAATAGTTAAGCAACGGCGGTAAAGTGATTGTTAAATCGTTTTCATCCGTATTCCAAGCTATTTCTGCAGCGCTTTTTGCTTCATCATACATTTCTGCATCCAAATACATAACTGCTATTTCATAGAATACTTCCGAACGGCTTCTGTTGTCGGATTTTGTTTGTGCTACAATTTGGTACTCATGTGCAGCCTTATCATACTGTGCACGTTTTCTGTATTGCTCAGCCAAAGCCAAATGAGAAGCAACATCTGTCCCTACATATTCATTCAAATTAGTGTTATCGTCAACAGGAACATTCAATGTAGAAAGAATTTCTGATGATGTAAACAACATTGATTTTTCGCTCTGTGTAAGCGGTATATTTGTAGCATCAGGAATAGTTGCGTATACTAAAGCCAACGTTTTTAAATCTCTTGTTGTAATTTCCGTGTTAAATTTTGTTCCGATAGGATACATAACGTCATAAATACTCGTACTGTTTCCGGTCAGACCGATTGAATGACCTACTTCCTGTAGTGCAGAAGAGTACAACTGCTTGGAATCATGGCTGTGTCCTTTTTTGTCAGTTTTACTGAAAGTTATTGTCGAACTTGTTATTCTGTTTCCGTTTACGGCAAATTCATGTACACCTATGGCATCGGATGGATTACCGTTTTTGAAGTAACACTTCATATCAGCTTGAGAAGGATCTTCTACAAACTGAAATCTCACAATACCTTCACTTGCTCTTTGCCAAGCCAGATATGCATTCATAACGACCTCTCTGTAAAATTCGGGAACATCTTTTGAATCTTGAATGTATACAGATAAAGGCATGTAAGACTTATTCCACCTTACGATTTGTCCATTTTTGCAAACTTGTCTGTAGTAACTGTCAATAACTGCAGCTTTTATTGTTTTTTCACTCATTGATCTGTCATATCCGAGTGTGATTGCTGCTGTTTTTTGTAACCCGAAATGTTGTTCTTGCGGAGCTAATTGTACACTATTTAATGCGAAAGCCCCAAAAGCAATTAGGAACGTACCAATAACTAATTTTTTCATTTTGTTTATAACCTCATTTTCGTAACTTTCCAACAAATACTATAAAACATGTAAATTTTATTTTTGCGCTAATTATACTACACATAAAATAAATTTACAATTGTCATGTTTCATGTTAAACTCATTATGTTAGGAGGGGTATATGCACGAATACGTTTTTAAAATGAAAAAAGGTGATATAGAAATAGAACTCAAATCTGACGATTTAGAGTTTGTTGAAGAACAGCTCAACAAATGGAGAGAAGAGCTTCTTAGTCAAGATTAATAGGGTTTTAGGTTATGGCTACATATTCATTTACAATCAAAAAAGGCAAATATCAGCTTGAATTAATAACCACGGATAAAGAACTTTTGACCGGACAGTTTGAGCATTGGATACGTGAAGCGGGCGAATATGCCAAGCAAAAAAAAACTAAAGAACACAAAGATGCTATAAATAGTCAAATTGAAGCTGAAGAAGAAATAACAAGAAAAAACATAGAAAAGCAAATCAAAAGTGATAGAACTATTGAACAAAAAGAAGAATCTGCCAATATAAACATAAAAAGTGGGCAGAATGTTTCAAGTACGTCAAATGACTTGGATATATTTTATACACCGATTAATAACGAACAACAACAAGAACAAAAAGAAGAACAAAAAGAAGAACAAAATGAAAGTTCAGATTCTACCGGGGTCTTTGACAATATACTTGAGAACTCAATTAAGAATCCGCAAACAGAGCTATCTTTTAGGCCAAGTCCTTCGATAAAGAAAGATTACGCTTATATTAATTTTATGGGCGGACAAAAAATTGAGAAAAAAATTGATTATCTTTTGTATACTGCTTATTATTACTCGCAATATGAGCAGAAACCCAGATTTACTCTAAAACAGCTTAATTCAAAATTAATGCAGAATTTAGCCGTTATTATAGATCACAGTATTTTGCAGGAGGCTATTAACAGGGATTATATTGAGTGTTTACCCGATTTAACAGGTCTCATCGGTGCAAGTGAGTATAGACTAACAGCATACGGAGAGAAAACAATTTTGGATGCTTAATATCTCTTAACAGAGACTTCAATTTGAGCAACTTTAGTACATATTCGTACTTTATATATATAGGAAAGTTTTGAGGATATTATTATGCCCCCGACAATATCTAATTTAACATCAATATTCAGATCAGGAATTAACATGCGCAATTACGGTGCAATTGTTTCTAATGTGCGAAACAAGGTTATTGGTGCTGTGCCAAAAGATTTACTTGGTGTTGCAACTCGCAGGTTGCCAAAAGGAGGCTATAAGCAGACATTATCAGAAATAAATCAGGCATACGAGGAGACTGCGTGCATTTTAAAAAAAGTTGAAAAACTGCAATCGGATGCTTTTGAAAGAATTCCTGCAACTTACGAAAATTTTGGTAAAATTTCTGACAGAACTGAACGGTTGGGCGAACTTAGTTATGATGAAGTTTTTAAATATCACGATAAGATATTTGATGAAGCCGAAACCGAATGTCTTTTGGAAGCAGAAAGTCATTTATTGCAAAAGTTGACACCAATTATGCAGGATTTGAAGAATGTAATATTAACTCCGTGCGGAGAGGGTAATTTCAAAAGAGTTTATAAGTTAGAATTTAAGTTTGCGAATCCGAATAAAGCAGTTGCACCTCAAGCATTAGGAGTCTATAGAGAAAATGTTATGTCAATTAATACAGGAAATCTACATTTGAGGTTTCTTGATAATTTGAGTGATGAGGAATATGCAAAGGTAATGAATTGGAGCGTGGATTATACAAAAAAGAATCGAGCAAGAGTTCGCCATTCAATTCTGGAGGATATTAAAGAGGTCAAATCTTTGGATTACGCCAAATATGGGCATGGCGCTATTGCGGAAGCAAATATCTCCGAATACATAAAATATATGGCCGGACATAAATTAAAACCTGAAGATGGAATTGTTTTGCCGGAATTATTTTCTTTAAATGGTTCGACGCCTTATTTTGTATCGGAATTCGTCGGCAAAGACCGTAAGGCCAGAAAAGTTTTTGATTATTCTGCTTTTGGTTTGCGTTATACTGATTTTAATTTAAATAAGTCAGATGGTAATATAAACAGGGACCTTGGTGAAATATTGCCATTAACTAATTCTAAACCTTCTGCGATTGTGGGGAATCCCACCGGTACCAGAATTTCCAAAAAATTTTCCCGATTAAATACACTTGATCAACAGCTAAGGTATTTGTCAGATTTGAGAGACAAAGCTATTAATGAAAAAAATCTTTTAAACAAATATGCTACCCTGAATGCTATAAATGAAATAGTTCAAACAAGATTGACAGTTCTAGGCTAAATCTTGAATAAAATTGATAATGTTTGTCAAAACTTCTTCTGTAAAAAGTTCTTTCATTTTGATTCTTGGGGTATCTGAAGGCTTAAGAATTTTGTATATTTGGAATTTCTCAGGTGTGTAAATGCAAGAATACATTAAACCTACAGGTTTATTTACCCCGTTATTTACTCCGCCGCCTGTTGGGCCTGCTATTCCTGTTGTTGAAACACATATATCGGATTTGGTAAGCTCATAAAGCCCTTTAGCCATTTGAAACGCACATTCTTCGCTCACGGCTCCTTTTGTATTTAGTACAGATTCTTCAACTCTCAGCATGTGCATTTTTGCATCATTTGCATATGTTACAAGATTTAGTTTTATAAAAGCGGAGCTTCCGGAAATATCAGTAAGTTTGGAACTTAAGAGCCCGCCTGTACATGATTCGGCTGTAGAAATGGTAAGCTTGTGTTTTATTAGTATTTCAGCCAAACATTCGTTTAAATCCATTAGTAAGTTGTCCTTTTAAGTATAACTTTTGAGTGTTCGTCATAAAGATTATGCTTGTACCAAACACCTTTAAAATCACCATTTGGTTCAAAAAGATATTGATTATCCTTTGATGCATAATATATTGCACTAACCGGCGTTCCGGAAACTCTATATTGAATCGAATAATAAGGATATTCTGGGTATTCACCATAATTATAGTCAACATATCTTAAATGTCCGAGTGCATCATAATAGTAGGAAACAGATACATCTTTCTTTTCTTGCAGTGCATACATATAAATATGCTTTTGGTTTTTATAATAGAAAGCTGAAATATTATAATCACCATATTCTTTGTGACCGGCTGAAGCTGCCATATAGTGTGCTACATAATCTTTATCTTTTATCATGCTCTTGAATTGTTTTTTCAGTCCCTTTTGTTTTATAACAGGATTCTCAAATATAATATCCCGAACTTCATTTATAATGGCTTCTTTTTCAATATCAGATTTTCTAATCCAGTCATACGTAATATCTGCAATATAAATGTCATTGTAATTTGCAGAAACTAAACATTGTGAACATACGGCAAAAAATATAAAAAATAAAAGTTTTTTCATAATATCCCTCCCACGAGATTAATTATATCACATGCTAAAAGTTTGTAGTATAATCTAAGAATGGTTAGATTAGTAAAAAGAGAGAATTTAGGATACTTAACAGAGTGTGTTACAGCCTTTTTTAAATTCCAACAACATTTCACTCATATTGTGCCGGTGAATTTTCCTGATGTTGAACCTTGTGTATATGCTATGTGGCACAATCATCAGTGTTGTGTATATGGTTTACCTAATAAAAGCAAAACAAATGTTCTTGTAAGTCGATCAAAGGATGGTGAGGTTGTTGCAAATAGTATTGAGCGTGCCTTTGGATTCAAAACATTGAGAGGTTCTACAAGGAGGCAAGGTTCAATCGAAGCAACAATGCAGATGATAGAAGCATTAAAAAACGGAGAAAATGGAGCAATAATGGTTGACGGTCCAAAAGGCCCTGTTCATATTGCTAAAGATGGTGCTATTAAAATCGCAAAGCTCGCAGGGGTTCCAATTGTTCCTGTTGTTTGGTATTCTAATAATTTTAATTTAATAAAATTCAAATCGTGGGATAAGCTAGAAGTTCCGTTTTTGGATGTACGTCTGATTAATCTTTATGGAGAACCTATTTACATACCAAAAGACGGTGACGAACAATCTGATGAAAAATATCGTTTAATACTTGAAAAAAGCTTGTTAGATTTACTAGAAAGAGCACCGGAAGAATATAAGAAAGTGTATTGGCACGGTCTATGGAGAAGAAAAAAATAAAACTTCTTGCCCTGCAAATGGGATCTGAGATAGGAGATAAAAATACAAATATAAAAAAAGTTGAAAAGCTTTTAGAGAAGTATTTGTCTGCTAAAAATGCGGATTTTGTTTTTTTGCCCGAAGTTTGGACTGTAGGTTGGGATTGTTCATCATTTGAGGACTGTGCAGAAGAAGTTGAAAATTCTGAATCGATAAACTTGCTCAAAAATATGGCAAAAAAATATGATGTTAATATTATAGGTGGGAGTTTTATCAGAAAATACAATAATAAATATTACAATTCTTGTCCTGTTATAAACCGTAACGGTGACATTGTCTGCTTTTATGACAAGAATCATCTGTTTTCCTATTATGGTTGTAATGAAGGTGATGTAATAACAGCCGGTTTAAATCCTGTTTTAGTTAAACTTGATGGTATTAAAATCGGTCTTACAATTTGTTATGATATAAGATTTCCGGAAATATACAGGGCATACAGAAAAGCCGGTGCGGATATTCTAGTTAATATGGCTGCCTGGGGGGCAAACAAAGAAATTCCGTGGGATAGCATGACAACATCTCGAGCAGTGGAAAATCAAACGTATTTTGTAGCTTTGACTCAAACAGGAATTCTTAAAAATGGCGAAAGAAATCTTGGTCACTCAATGATTATAGACTACAAAGGGGATATATTATCTGAAATTAATAAAGATGAAGGCGGAATATATGCCGAAATTGATTTATTTGAAATGTATGATTTTCGGGATAAGTGTACTGTTTTAAACGATATCAAAAATTCTTACGAGGTGATAAAAAAATGAAAAAATTATTGTTATCTTTTTTGTCGGTTATATTTCTTACTGTTTCAGTACAAGCAAAAACGGTTAAGAGTGAATTTGCTGACATAATCAGAGATTCAGGTATAAATAAAGATTCGATTGCTATATCTATAAGGGATTCCAAAAGCGGGAAGGTGGTATTTACTCTGAATGATAAAATAATGATGAATCCGGCATCTGTTCAAAAAGTTTTGACAATACCTGCTGCGGTTCAAACACTGGGTGAAGATTATAAATTTAATACCGAACTTTATACCAGGGGTGAAGATTCGTATTTGCTGAAACTTTCCGGCGACCCTTACTTAAGATACAGTGATTTAAAAAACCTAACTAAAGCTGTAAAAATTGATACTAAAAATATTTATATAGATGATAGTATTTTGGATTCAAAAGTTTGGGGTGAAGGCTGGCAGTGGGATGACGATATGAATAAATTAATGCCGAGGTTTGGAGCATATAATTTGGATAAAAATCTTATAAAGCTGAACATAATACCATCAGAAAACGGTAAATTCGCACAAATCGTAAATCCCAGCAAATACCCGCTTGTATTTATGAATAATGTAACTACGTCAAATAAAACGTCGCTTGATGTTAAAAGAGAATCAATGATTGCTGAAAATGTGATTTCATTAAAAGGAACGGTTGCGAGACAAACTACGGTTTATATTCCGTCAAACAATATCAAGCGTTATTTTGAAATAGAGCTTACAAGAGCATTGGGGGAAAATAAAGTTTACCTGAAAAATCCGTTTGCGGTAAAAAAATACAGTTCGTCGGATGTATTGGTAAACAGTATTGAAAGAGATTTATCTGTTGCGGTGAAAGATATACTTCATTCAAGCAACAATATGGCTGCTGAAACAGTATTTAAACTCGCTGGTGGTAAATATACCGGTGAAGCTGGATCTGATAAAAGCGCAATAAAGATGTTTAATGATTTTTGTTCAAAAAACAATCTTGATAGCTCCGTAATAAGAATTACTGACGGAAGCGGCGTATCTAAAAATAACCTCGTAACTGCGGATTTTGTTTCAGAATACTTGTACAGATTTAAAGAACTTCCTGCGATGGAATATCTGCCGAAACCAGGAGAAGGTACTTTAAATCAAAGGATGCTTCCTTTAAAAGATAATCTGAGAGCAAAAACCGGGACTTTGGCCGATATAAGCTCTCTTGCAGGATATTTAAAAACCAAGAAAGGTAATGAATATACGTTTTGTATTCTTCAAAACGACGTAAAACTGTCATCTTCTGACAAAAAGACGCTGGAAGATTATATAATAAGAGAAGCATATTTGAAGCTCTAATTTATGTACGAAGAAATTTCTCAATATCTTGAATATATAGAGATGGAAAAAGGTCTTTCTCAAAATACAATTGATTCATACAGGAGAGACTTGTATGAGTTTGCCGATTTCTCAAATTGTTTTTTGAAAGAAGTTGACAGACAAAATCTATCATCATTTATCAGACATTTAAAAGAACGGGGGTTGGCACCGACAAGTATAATCAGAAAAATTGCTTCTTTAAGAAACTTTTTTAAGTGGACTTATTCTATGAATATTATAGAAAAAAATCCGGCATCAACTCTTGAACAGCCAAAAGTCCCTCAAAGACTTCCCAAAGTAATTTCTTTGAACGAGATTGAAGAAATGCTCCATTCTGATTTAACTCCGGTTCAAAGTTTAATAATAGAGCTTTTATATAGCTGCGGTTTACGTGTTTCTGAGCTTGTAAATCTTAATTTAACAGACATTGACATGGCTTCAAAATATATTCGCTGTTTTGGTAAAGGTTCAAAAGAAAGAATCATTCCTATGGGAGAGAAAGCTTTAGAAAGGCTTAACGCATATTTTCCCGAAAGAGATTTCGTTTTAAAAAAATATAATCTTAACACAAAACGACTCTTGATTTTTGATTCAGGAAGAATTTTAAATAGACAGGATATTTATACACTTATTCATGAAAGGGGAAAGCTTATTCATAAAAGTATTTCGCCCCATACCTTAAGACACAGCTTTGCGACCCACCTGCTTGAAAATGGTGCGGATTTGAGAGTCGTTCAGGAACTTTTAGGGCATAGCGACGTTTCCACAACACAACTATACACTCACATAAGCAAAAAACGCTTAAAAGATGTGTATTTTAGTATAAATAAGGATTAAATAAACAAGCGTGCATCTATTTTTTACTTCGTCTTAACGGATTTCGAGTTTTCGTTTTTTCTTTTAATTCAGAATCAAAAAAGTCTGTGCTGATCATTTTCACACTTTTGATAAATTTGGCGAAAGTATCTTGTTCTGATTTACCTGAAATATCACATACAAGAATTCCCTTTGGCAAATTAGGCAAATTAAGATGTTCTTCTCTTTTGAGCCCATTTATTTTTCCGGTAAATTCGTGATTAGAATCTTCTTTTTTCCGGTGGAAGAAATTCATAATACGTTCGACCCACGAAGGTTTTTTATTTTTGCTAATATTTGTTTCTGGCTCGGGAATTAAACTTAACTTATAACCCTTTTTTGAACCTTCGAGTTTAGCTAAGAAATTATATTTCCTACCTAAAGAATCAACTATTGCATTGGAATTTAAAATAGCATCCATTGCACATAAATATTTCCCGCTATTTGTATGAAAATATTTATTACCTTCTATACCCTTTAGATTACCAAAATTAGTATTATTGTTGTTAATTTGTTGGATTCGCATTTTATTCCCTTTATAAATTTAGTAAAAAATTCTATGAAGAATTGGTGATTTACTTGTATCTCCTTTTGATATGTTTGGCATTTCTTCTTTTCCGTATACATCACTTTCCCAAAACATATCATGGCATGGTAATTTGGTATCAACCAAGTCTGATAATAATCGGTATACAATATCAGCTTTTAAAGTGTCTCCGGCATCAGACGGAAATTCTTCAAACATTTCAACATCGGTTTGATTATTCTTGGCATATAAAACTCTTGTGTCAGCATCTTCCAAATATTTTACTCCAAGCGATATAATCGCTTTTTCATGATATTTTTTCAATTTGTCCAAAGTTCTGTTTAAACCTTCTCTTGCTCCACAATTGTCGATTGCGCAGCCTACTTCGTTTACGGAAGATTTTTCAATATGTATTTTTGCCCCAAATTTTGGTAAATTATAGCTGCTATTGATTGCTTGTACTTGCATTTTATACTCCTTGAAATACTGTCTCTATTATATTTAAAATCCGTAAAAATATTTTTTGCTAATTTACTTCTGCAAGTTTTTCGAGTTTCAGTTTTTGGTCGTATTCCATAAGGAGATTAATAAGTTCGTCTAAATCACCGTCAATTACTGTCCAAACATTAAGATTTTGCCCGATTCTATGGTCTGTTAAACGTCCTTGGGGGAAATTATATGTTCTTATACGCTCAGACCTGTCACCTGTTCCGACTTGAGAACGGCGAAGGTCAGTTATTTCCTGCATTTGTTTTTGAACTTCCAAATCATACAATTTTGAACGTAAGATTTGCATAGCACGTTCTTTATTTTGAAGTTGGGAACGTTCTTCTGTGCAAAAAATCATTATCCCAGTCGGTTTGTGGAACAATCTTGCGGCTGTTTCAACCTTATTTACGTTCTGTCCGCCTGCTCCGCCTGAACGAGCGGTAGACATTTCTATATCTTCGGGACGAATTTCGATTTCAACATCATCGACTTCCGGCATGACTGCAACTGTTGCTGTTGAAGTGTGAACTCTGCCTTGAGATTCGGTTTCAGGAACACGTTGAACTCTGTGAACGCCGGATTCATACTTTAATCTTGAATAAACAGCATCACCTTTAATAGAAATAATGATTTCGGAATATCCGCCTGCTTCACATTCGGTTTTGGAAAGAATCTGAGTCTGCCAACCCATTTTATCGGCATATTTAAGATACATTCTGGTTAAGTCGCCTGCAAAAATATTTGCCTCATCACCGCCTGCACCGCCGCGGATTTCAAGCATAATATCTTTATCGTCCATCGGGTCTCGAGGAAGAAGAAGTATTTTCATCTTTTCTTCAAATTCAGGGAGTTTTGCCTCATTTTCTTCCATTTCCGCCTTCAAAAATGCCTTCATTTCCTCATCTTTCTCTTCGTGAATCATCTGCTTAGCATCTTCTATTGCATCAACGGCTTTTTTCCATTCGTAATAAAGGTTTACAGTTTCTTCCATGGATTTTCTTTGTTTAGATAAATCTCTAAACCTGTTATAGTCCTGAATTACGGCAGGGTCGGAAAGTGTCTGCCCGAGTTCTATATATTTTTTCTCAATCTGAACGATTTTATCTAACATGTCTTTCATAATACATACCTCTATAGGACGAGTATAGATTAAACAGACTCTTACGTAAAGAGTACTTGTTAGTTCTAATGCGTGTCCTTTTACTGACTACTATCCCAGCATTGCAACATTCGTTTTGCCAAATTTTGCAGATAAATCATCAATGTGATGAATTAAATACAAAATAGGTTCCAAATCTTTTTCGTTTAGGTCTATAATAGCGCCCCAATCAGCCCTGGCATGATGCGCTGCTATCATTCTTGCTACGCGTTTAAATCCTGCAGTCATACAGATTGAAAATCCGTACTGCGAATGCGTAATCCATTCTTTTTTAAAATCTTCATTATAATCAATCAAACCTGATTCTAAATCTACGGTATATTCAAAAACCTTACCAATGTCGTGCAGCAGACATGCGGCATAGACTTCATCTCTATTAACCCTTTGAAAGAATGCTTCCATATTAACATCTGCATATTTAAGACATTCTAAAATATGCACGATTAAACCTCCAATGTAATTGTGGTGCATTAATTTTGCTCCTGGTGTAATAAGAAGTTGTTCTTTATTTTCTGTGTAAATATCCGAAACAAAATTTCTCAGTTTTTCATCTTTAATTTTATTGATATATTCTTCCAGTTCTTTGTATACTTCTTCTCTTTCTCTTTCATTTAAACCCGTTTTGGCTTCTTTTATCAGTTCAAGTGAGTTTATAAGACAATTATTAAATTTTTCATTAAAAGTTCCTGATACGATTCTCAAAATATTTCCCGAACGAAATAATTTGGCATCCATTCTGTTAAGTGCTTCTTCCCAAAGTATACAATTCAAAACCTCATCGTGTTCCGTATCTTTTAGCTGCAGTTTCCCCATTTTAGTACCTGCTTTAGTATCACCGATTGAAAAAGTTATAACTTCATATTGAATTTCAGTACTGAACATATTAAATCCTCCGATACTAATTGATTATAACATGGAAGTGTTACTGTTTAATGTATTAAATATATAAGTGGATTATCGCATTTATATTGAGCGTAATTTTTAAACTAAAGTTGTAGATATTTCAAACTTATTTAGAATTATAAAAAGTGAAGATAGCATATATTATGTTAATGTAAAGATATAAATTACCCCTAAATAAGTCAAGATAGGAAATTTATCCGCACAGATGTGCAGATAATTTGTGCTACTTGCTTTTACAGGGGGGATTGCTTGTCTGCTTATCATAAAAATTAAATATACATCAAAAAATAAAAATTAAAGAAAAGGAGATTAATTATGGCTTCGATTACAATTAACACGAATTTAGCGTCATTGACGGCGCAGAGAAGTCTTTCTCGTGCAACTTCAGGTATGAATACGGCTATGGAAAGATTGACAACCGGATTTAGAATAAATTCCGGTAAAGATGATGCAGCAGGTTCTGCGGTTTCAACATTGATGGAAGCTCAGATTTCCGGATATGATGTAGCAGAATCAAATGCTTCTATGGGTTTGTCATTACTTGATACTGCAGAAGGAGTTTTAGGTATAGTTGACAGTTACCTGCAGCGTATCAGAGATTTGACGGAGCAAGCAGCAAACGGAACTTATGGGACTTCTTCAATGAGAGCAATCAGAACTGAGGTTGAACAAAGAATGCTTGAAATTAACCGTTTGTGCGAAGTTATTGACTTTAACGGTATTCAACTTTTAGACGGAACAAGCATTGCAGTGACTTCTCAGACAGGTATTAACTTACAGGTAAGTAATGATGCAGGGCAATCTAACGTCATAAACTTAAAATATACGTTGTTTGAATCAGCAAAATGTACAGCATTGCTGGTAGCTAATAATACTCATTCTTCCGGCGGAAATACTTGGTATACAAGAACAAATACAGCAGAAAATACAGATGCATTGAAGTCAAGAATTACAGGTGCACCGGCAGGTATATATGACTATTCTACAAAATATAGTGCGTTGAATGCTTCTGACTATGCAGACGGTACATTATCTTGTATTACCGCAATTTGTGATGCTGTTTATACAGATGATAACACAGCTCGTGAATTCTTATACTTTATAGATGACGCAATTGAAAACGTGTCTGACAGAACAGCTTTAATTGGTGCATATATGAACCGTGTTGAATCGGCGGTAGATGCAATAAGCGTACAAAAAGAGAATATTGTATCAGCGAATTCATCTATTAAAGATGCTGATGTCGCAACTGAATCATCAAATTATATTAAATATCAAATACTGCAACAATCAGCAGCAACACTGCTTGCAACAGCAAACCAGCAGCCGAGCATGGCACTGAATCTGATATAAGTATTAGATCAAAGAATTGTAATTGAAGCCCCCGCATTTGCGGGGGCTTCAATTTAATTTTTAAACAGTAACGTCTTCCGGGCTTTCTTTTATCTCTTCTGAAATATTTTGAACTTCGTCTGTTCTCAAATCTTCTTCATTTGTCTCGGATAAAATCTCCTCTGTCGCTCCGGAATCTTTATTTTCATCTTCACATTCCTCAGAATTTTCATCAACATCCTCGATTACTTCTTCTTCAGTGTCAGATTCTTGAGATTTATTAGATTCTGCAATTGCTTTCTCAATTTCTTCTTCATCTTTAGCTCTAATGACAGGAATTGAAAGCATCAAAGCAACCTGGTCTCCTTCTTGCTCAAAATTAAGTTCGAGAAGTTCTTTATCCATCTCAAGATATTTAGAAAGCAAATCAACAAGTTCTCCACGCATTTGTTCGAGGATTTTTGGAGTAAGATTTGTTCTGTCCTGCATCAAAACCAATTTGAGCCTGTTTGTAGCAACTGATTTTGAAGCTTCATCTCCGGTTTCTTCTTGCGGTCGGAAGAACTTTGCGACTGTATTATAAAAATCAGTTAAAAGTCCCATCTTACACCCTCGCTTTCAGTTTTGCGAAAACGTCTTTTATTTTTGCCATGAATCCTCTCGGTTCATCCAAATCCAAAAAAGGAACTTCCTCTCCCAAAATTCTTTTTGCCACGTTTCTGTATGCATGACCGGCTAGAGAAGACTCGTCATTTACAATTGGTTCACCTTTATTTGTAGATGTTATGATACCTGTGTCTTCAGGAATAATACCCAGAAGCGGAATCTCCAAAATACCTACTACATCATCAACACTCATCATTTCATTATTTCTGATTAAATTTGGTCTAACTCTGTTGAGAAGGAGTCTTGTACTTGTGATTTCTTCCTTTGTGTTTAACAATCCTATAATTCTGTCAGCATCACGTATTGCAGACATTTCCGGAGTGGTGACTACCACGGCTTCGCTTGCGCCGGCTATTGCGTTTTGAAATCCCTGCTCAATTCCAGCCGGACAATCTACAAGAACAAAATCATTTTTTTGTTTAAGTTTACTACAAATTTCCTTAAGCTGTTCGGCATTGACGGCGGATTTATCTCTTGTCTGTGCTGCCGCAAGTAATGATAGATTAGGATTCTTTTTATCTTTTACCAATGCTTGTTTTAATTTACATCTTTCTTCAATTACATCAACAATAGTGTAAACAATTCTGTTTTCCAGTCCAAGCAGCAAATCAAGGTTCCTCAAACCTAGATCCGTGTCAATAAGAACGACTTTATAACCTTCTTTTGCGAGGGCTGTTCCTATATTTGCGCTTGTTGTAGTTTTGCCTACACCGCCTTTTCCTGATGTGATCACTATTACACGTCCGGCCATTAATCTCTCCTTAACTTTTTATAAATAACAATTTTACCGTCTTCAATTTGAGCTTCTTCAGGTGTAAACTCATTTGTCTTTTGTACATAAGGAACATTCAAAGTATCATTACGCCTTGCATACAATCCTGCAATTCTTAATTGAATTGCATTGAGTTTTAAAGCTCTGACTTTTGAAGTAACATTACCTTTTGAGCCTGCGTGTGCAATACCGCCCAAAATGCCCCACACGGTAATATCTCCTTCAGCAATAATTTCACTTCCCGGATGAGCATCACCTATTATCAATATGTTTCCTTCAAAAGTTACAGTCTGTCCCGAACGAAGAGTTTGATTTAAATAAAGTGTCGGCAGTTCTTTCGTATCTTTAGAATGTTCTTCTGCGCCTTGTGGAAGAACTTCTCCTGTATCAAGAAGAATATATTTACTTACATCCTCGTTGCTAAGCAAACCTTCGCTGGCAGCGAGGCGTTCAAAATCATTTTCGTAATAATGTTCAGAAGGTATTATCTCCGACAATTCGTGTTCGGAAGACTCAGTAAAAGTATCTTCAACTCCTTCTATTGTATTAATAGGGTTTTCATCATGCGGAGTTTCCATGTCAGCCCTGACTTCTACAACTTTATTTTCATCAATTTGAGTTTTTTCATCACCGGTATAATCTTCACTATCAGCTTTAGGTACTTCTTCTGTTATAAGTTCTTCCTTTACCAAAACAGGCTCTCCGTCTGGTGTTCGTTCAACAACCGTTTCGTGTTGTATTTCATCGCTCATTTTTGAAATCATAATGCCGAGACTCACCGCAGAAGCTTCTGTTTGTTCTGATGTTGTATCAATAAATGCTATATTTGCATCAGTTGCTTCGATAAGGGCCTTTATACTTAATAATTGAGATTGTTTTAAATCAATATTTCCAAGCTTTAAACAAACTCTCTTTCCCTTTACATCAGGATGTTCCATTATATTACTCAGTTCATAAACCAATTGATTTGTGTTTTTGGAATTGCTGAGGTTGATAATGAAACCGTTTTCTATAAAACCTTTTTCCATTTAATCACCCAATATAAACTACCACAGATAAAGAGTATCCCAAAAAATTTTTCAATTCAATAAAGTGTATCGGAATGTAACAGCAAATTTTATTTTATCAATTGTTATAAACTGTCATAAACTTTCTTGATTTCTTGTATATCCTGCCACATAAGCCATTTAGGACTACCTTTTTTGCGTGAATCATTTCTCAAAAGATAAGAAGGATGAAATATTGGCATGAGCTTTGCACCATGTACAATCTCACCACCGTCAAACCATTTGCCTCTAATTTTAGTAATTCCGCCAACATTACCAAGGATTGACTGTACTGCTATGTTTCCGCATAAAAGTATTATTTTGGGCTGAATTATATCAATTTGCGCTTTCAAATATTCCCAACAAGCTTCTTTTTCTTCAGGCAAAGGATTCCTGTTTTCCGGAGGACGGCATTTTATTGTATTGCATATATATACATTCTTTTCCCTTGAAAGTCCTACGGATGCAAAAATTCTGTCCAAAAGTTGTCCTGCTTTTCCGACAAAAGGTTTACCCTGCATATCTTCATAATATCCCGGTGCTTCTCCTATAAGCATGAGCTTTGGGTTTGCTAAACCATCTGAAAATACAATATGATGACGAGTTTTGGATAAATGACATTTCTCACAAACAGAACACTTGTTATGTATTATTTCCAGCTCTTCATACATAATTTATGCCTTAATAAGCTCCTTTACCTCTCTTCGTTTAATTTTATTTGTAGATGTTTTAGGAAGGGCTTGATTTAAAATAGTTATATTTAAAGGCCGTTTGTATGGCGCAAGGCTATTGGAGAGTTTTTTAACTTCTTCACGAACTTCTTTTTCTAAATCTTTTCCTTGATACTTTGCTTTCATATCTTCTGTCGGAACAACAACTGCTGCAATATCCTCTGTTCCGTCCTTTGCCCCGCCTTCTCTGGAAATTCCGAATACACAAACTTCAGAAAACTTATCACTCTTTGATAATACTGCTTCAACTTCTTCAGGAAAAACCTTTTTACCGCCTGATAGAACTATCATATTTTTTATCCTGCCTGTTATATAAACTCGTCCCTTTTTGTCAATTCTTGCTATATCACCTGTATGGAAAAAGCCTTCTTTATCAACAGCTTGAGCTGTTAATTCAGGCTGGTTGTGATATCCTTTCATTATAGAAGGACCTTTTAATAACAATTCTCCGGTATTTGGGTCAATTTTAGCTTCGTAACTCGGTAGAATTTTCCCGACGGAATGTAAATCTCGGTGTTTATCAACATTGATTGTAGCAACAGGGCTTGTTTCGGTTAAACCATAGCCTTCATAAACATCGATGCCTATACGTTTAAAGAAGATTGCTGTTTCAACATCAAAAGGTGCACCGCCTGACAAACATGCTTTGAAACTCCCGCCGAAAAGATTATGTAATTTCCTGAACATCAATTTTTTAAACCACCTGAATGTAATAAATTTTGCAAGAAAATACTTAATTGGAAATGTTTTTTGATAAAAAATTGAAGAATTTTTTATTTCAGCTTCCATAACATTTTTTAAAAGTCTTAAAAATGCAGGAACTAAAATCATAAAATTAATCTTTTTATCTTGAATTGTGTTTAAAATATCTTTAGGTTTTAGGCTTTTTGTATAATATACCGAAAATCCAAAATTTAAAAAGGTTGCAAGCCCAACAGTCATTTCAAACAGATGATTCATAGGAAGTATTGACAAAATCCTAACGTCCCCCCGTTTTGGAAATATTTTTCTAAGAACAACTTTTAAATCAGCCAGTTGCGCAAGTATATTCCCAAAAGTGGTTTCAACACCCTTTGGAGCTCCTGTTGTTCCGGATGTATAAATAATAAACATCGTTGATTTTCTCGATCGATGTCTCCATTTGCATTTATAGTTATTCGGAGTCGTATAAATGCTTTTAAGTTCATTTGTTAAGGGAATTTCATCCATAACAAGAACATGTTTTATTGATGGAACTGCTTTTTGAAGTTCTAATGCTTTATCAATATAGTTGTTTGAAACTAGAATTACGGATGGTAAACAATCTGAAAGTATTGAATTTAACTCATATATGGTCAACTTAATATCTAAAGGAACAGTTGTCATTCCTGCCATAACCGATGCAAATACACATGCTCCATATTCCGGTTTTGACTCAGAAAGAATTGCTATTTTTTCATCGCGTTTGACGCCAATATCATTAATTAAATATGAAGCAAGCCTTCTTGATAACAGCCCCAATCCATCAAATGTTAGCTCTCTCCAGCCCAAAGAAGTTTTCATTCCGAGTGCCACTTTTCGGGCATACATATTAGATTTATCTTCGAGCAATGAAAGTGCATTCCCTTCTCTGCCATTTAATATTTCGTTAATGATAGCCAAAAGCTTAATTTGCTTTTTATTTTTCTTCATTGTTTTACTCCAAATAAAGCTCAACTCCGAATATTATACACAAGAGTTTTTAGGGGTGCAATCAGCCGTTAAGAATTATGAAGAACAACGGAATTTGTCTCCAAAGACTTCTTTACGTCCATAACTCTCTGATTTGAACTTCCAACCCAATGGAGTCTGTTATCTAAAAGCTCTTCAACAAATTTACCTTCACAAACAACATCCATTAAAGCTATTTCAGGAATATCTTTAATTTCTTCCCATAAAAATCCTGTATAAAGCCAGATGGTTTTATCAGGGAGTTCTTCTCTAACTCTTCTTGCCAATCTAAAAACTTCCTCCCTGTTAAATGGATGCAATGGATCACCTCCGGAAAATGTTATCCCGGAACAATAAGGCTTTCTTAAGTCTTCAAATAGCTCATTTTCAGCCGCCTCATCAAACGGTATACCGCCTGCGACATCCCATGTTATTGGGTTTTGGCAATTATGGCAATGATGAGTGCATCCGGCGACCCAAAGTACCGTTCTCAAACCGTCGCCATTTAACATGTCGTCCTTAGTTATATTGTGATAATTCATCTCTCCCCTGCTCTCAAGTAAAAATTAAAATTATTTAATAGTCTATTATTATCTTATATGTTTTTTGTTTTTTGTTCAAAGAATTTACAAATTTTAAAATTTGATGTTTTCAGAGGAGAGAGTGTTCTGTATAAAACACACTCTCCCCATATACAATTTACTCTTCAACAGATTCTTCTGCTTCATTTGATGGTTCAGTTTCTTCCTGTTGAAGATCTTCTTCATCATAAGCTTGCTGATTCATTTCTTCTTCGATTTCTTCCTGAATTTCATCTGAATCAACTGCACGTTCTTTTTCTTCATCATCGTTGTAGTCGTAATTTGAAACACTTCCGCTTTCTTCGGCTTCCATTTGAGAGACGGATTTGATATCAATCTTCCAGCCAGTGAGCCTGTGTGCCAGTCTGACATTTTGTCCTTCTCGTCCGATAGCAAGAGATAATTGGTCATCAGGAACAACAACCAGTGCATCTTTTGTTTCATCATCACCTGTAATGATATCAACGGATACCACCCTGGCAGGAGAAATCGCATTGACGATATACTCTACAGGGTCTGGTGACCAGCGGACAATATCTATCTTTTCATTTTTTAATTCACCAACGATAGTCTGTATTCTTGAACCTCTTGGGCCGATACAAGCACCCACCGAATCGACTTCGGGATCATTTGACCATACAGCTATTTTTGTTCTGAATCCTGCTTCACGAGCGATTGATTTAATTTCAACAATTCCATCTTCAATTTCGGGAACTTCAAGTTCAAATAACTCTCTTACGATTTCAGCATGCGCATGTGATACAATAACCTGCGGTAATCTATTAGTTTCTTTAACATTAAGCACGAATACTCTGATTCTGTTTCCCGGTTTATAATATTCTCTCGGTATTTGTTCTTTCTGGGGCATGATAGCATCCGTTTTTCCGATATTAACTATAACATTTCTATTCTCAACCCTTTGTATAATACCTGTAGTAAGTGTGCCCTTTTTTTCAAGGAACTCATTTAATACATTATTTCTTTCAGCATCTCTTATTCTCTGCGTAATTACCTGCTTAGCTGATTGAGCAGCTATTCTTCCGAACTGATCGGGAGTAACTTCTATTTTTACTTCATCATCAAGTTCTACTTCATCATCTATTTCTTTTGCTTCTTCGAGAGAAATCTGGATATCAGGATCTTCAACTTCTTTAACAACTAACTTTGTTGAAAATACACCGATTTCACCTGTTTGTTCGTCCAAAATAGCTTCAATATTAGCTGCTTCTTTAACATGCATGTGTTTTTTATAAGCAGCGACCATTGCATCGCAAAGAGATGCAATTAAAACATCTTTGGATATTCCTCTTTCTCTTTCAAGCTCTTCACAAGCTTCAAATAATGCCGTTCCGATTTTAATCATTTTATATTTCCCTTTCTAATCAATGTATAATTTAGCGGATTTTATATTTTCTTTTGGGATTTGAAGTTCTTTGCCGTCATCAAAACGGAAAAATGTTAAGCCTTCATTGTCGTCCCAATCTATGATTTCGCCTTTAAAAATTAATTCGTTTTCCCCTTCCAAAGGTTCTTTTAATTTAATACTTACTCTCCTGCCTTTAAAAATGAGGAACTCTTTGTCAGATTTAAACTTTCTTTCCAAACCCGGTGAAGATACTTCCAAATAATATTTTACAGGAATTAACTCGTCCAGAAATTCATTAAGACTGCGTGTCATATTTTCACAATCATCAAGAGTCACTTCTTTGTTGTAGGAATATATGTAAATTCTTACATACCAGCGGTGATTTTCTTTTATAAACTCAATTTCTACCGGAATTAAATTATATCGTACTGCCGTATTTTCAATTATAGGTGTAATTTTTTCCAATATTTCATATCTGTTTAATTCCTGTTTCATACTGTCCTTTCATTTTGATTCGGCACTCCGTCTCACAGGCAAATCTCATTTATATCACCGTGTGTTGAATAAAAAAAGAACGGGAAATTGTTTCCGTTCTTTTTTTTTGAAGAAACTTATTATGCCTCAATAATATCAAATTTCCGGGTGTTTGTAAATAGGGTTTGTAAAGAATTGTAACGATTTCGCATTTGCCTCTAAAGTTTTTCAAAAATGTGCCGTTATAGAAATTGTAAGAAAAAAGAAAAAGCAAAACAAACAGTGTAGAGTTGTTGATTAAGAGGTATACAATGGAACATGACGAACATGAAATGCTGGTTGAATATTCTGAAATGACAGCCTTCAATTTTAATTCTAATGAGTACAAGGATGTAGCTAAGGATTATATTGAATGCAAGGAAGCAATGGGCGGTTTTGAAAAATTTGTGAAGAGTTTTGTAAAACGTTTTACTCCTCAATCAGTATAAGTGTGAAGCTGTTGAATATAAGGGATATGTGTATATGTCAAATAAAAAAGATTTTCAAAACAAGTGTTTTTCTCCAAATTGGATAGAAATTGATTTGGAAGAAGTAGCAAAAGAACAAGTAAATAGGGAGGTACGCCTAGAAAGCAAACGACGAAAGGATTTAAAAACTTTATTAAAAGAGCTTGATGAAATCAAGCAAAACATTGAAAAAGTCGCTGAAAAACAGCACAGATTGGCAAATCTTATGGGATTTTATTCCGGAGATTTCGCTCAGTAATTTGAATTTGTTAGGGAAGCCAAAAGGCTTCCCTTTTATCATTATTTACGTAGAAAAAGAGATGTCTCTTAAGAGACATCTCTTTTTCTATTTTCCTTTTTTCCGCTATCTTTAGTTATTGCTTAAAACCAATCTGAAAGTTGCTAAATTTTTGATTGATAACATTTTGTGCTTATTTGCCTGATGGTCTGCTATATCAAAAATTCTGCATATTCTCTGAATTTCTTCTATATTTTTTCTTGAATCTAGTTTGTAGACATTATTAACCGGGTCAGGTATTACCGATATTGCTGCGTTAAGTTCTTCTTCTCGCATTTAAAAACTCCTTATTAACTGTCTATATTTATATAAAGTTTATTTACTCTAAAAAATTGCCTTTTTTGCTCTAATTTGTTAAGAAATGTTAACAATAATATTGTTCAATCTCCTCAAAAGCCTTTTTATTATTTGCTAAAAAGATTTTTTTGATGTATGTTGATTGTGTGGAAAATAAGGTGTTGGACTATAGTGCTATACTTAATGGTTGCGGGATAGGGAGCGAGTCACCGTCAACTGTGCTGACAAATATAATCAGACTTGAAGAATTTTATAACGCAGAAGAACTTATAAGTATATATAATTATTTTCTGCTTAATATAGAGAATTTTGAAATTCGTACTCAAATAGTTAAATTGACAGATTCGTACAGAAATGAATCTACGCTTGCAATTTTGCTTAAATTATTACAAACGGAAAATACAGAAAGTAGTGATGACACAGAATCGTTAATTAATCTGAAGGCAATGTGTGCAAAAGCAATTGCTAATTATAAGGATAATTCAACTGTAATAACATTGCTTGATTGTTTGAATAATAAAAAAGAACACTATAAGGTAAGGCTTGCTTGTGCTGATGCTTTAGGACGAATCGGCGATAGATATGCTGTGAAACCATTGTTAGACTTAGTCGAAGATGATGACGAGAAGTCGGTCTATTTAAAAGAGTCTGCAACTTTTGCTCTGGGGTTGCTGGGCGATACAAGCGTAATCGATCCGTTAGTAGCAATATTGGAATCTAAGCAGGGTTTTTTAGATAAATTCACGTTTTTAAAGGAAAAAATTGTTGAAGCTCTTGGAAAACTAAATATTAACAATAAGAAAGTCTTGAGTGCACTAAAGCATTCATTACTGGATTCTTCGCCAATTGTAAGGATAAATGCAATAGAAGCCATTATGAACAGCGATGATGAAAATTCTGCGGACCTTATAAGACCTTGTTTGCAGGATGAAGACGATGAAGTAAAAAGGAATGCGTTGATTGCCTTGTACAATATTTTGGGCAGGGATATATTGGACGAAGTTCGGGAACTCCCGACATATTCTAAGTTTTTGAAAGATGAAGCACAATGCTTAATTGACGAATATGAAGGCGAGGAATGATGGCAGGCAGAGAAAAACAAGCAATTGTATTGTTATCCGGGGGATTGGATTCTTTGGTTGCGCTCGGGTACAGTATAGAAAACGGCATAGATGTAAAGCTTGCTTTGACATTTGACTATGGACAAAAAGCTGCAAAAAAAGAATTAGAAGTTTCTAAAAAAATATGTGAGTATTACGGTATAAAACATAAGATAATAAAGTTAGACTGGCTCAAAGAAATTACAAAAACATCTCTTGTTTCAAACCAAGAGATTCCGACAACAGAGCTTAATACTTCCAAAAGTGCAAGTTCTGTCTGGGTGCCAAATAGGAATGCTCTTTTCCTAAATATTGCAGCTTGTTTTTGTGATTCTTTTGAGTATAAAAGCATAATATTTGGTGCCAACAGTGATGAAGCAGAAACTTTTTCCGATAATACAGAAATTTTCAGAAAACGAGTTTTTTCATTGTTTGAGTGTTCAACGCAGGTATGGCCGGAAATTTTAGCCCCCTTGATAAATTATGGTAAGAATGATATAGTAAAAATTGCAATGGAATATCATGTACCATTAGATTTAGTATGGAGTTGTTATGATTCAGGGAGAGTACATTGCGGCAAATGCGAGTCTTGTTTGCATTTAAAAAAAGCTTTAATCGCAAATCATTGTAATAAATACTTGGATATATTGTTTAAAAATAATGAAAATTAAATTTGCAGATAATGAAATAAAATATATAGGTTCTCAACTTTCACCTCACTGGGTATACAAGAATTTTAATATTCAAGGTGATGCTATTGTTGCTTTCATTGGGGAATGCGATGTGAAATTGGCAGAAATGGTTGACATAGAAGATGTTATCAATAACGAGCCAATATATAGCAAATTGATGTTAAGTTTTATTTCAGAGCAATTCGGAATCGGGTTGACAGAGGGAGTTTTTAGACAACGATTATTAATATGTATTATTAAAGAATTGCTTGAAGAAAGAGGAATCTTTGTTAAAAGGGACGGAGATGATTTGATTATTAACGGAGGAAAACTATCTGTTTCGATAGCTACCAAATCAATTACGTCAGTACTTATACATACAGGATTAAATATTTTATCGGAAGGGGCTCCTGTCAAAGCATGCGGGTTGAAAAGTGAACTCGGAATGAATGATATTAAAGAATTTGCGCTTGAAGTAATGAAACGTTATTCTGAAGAGATTGATGATATAATACTTGCAGGGACAAAAGTTCGCGGGGTATAAAATGGCAAAAAGCGGTTACAAGAAATATATGAAAAAAAGTGCTCAGGGTAGGGATTTTTCTCTTATTCAGCTTTTCGTTATTTCTTTTTTTGGAATGCTGCTGCTTTTTACTTTTTTAATTAAATCATTTTCACCTTCCGTTGATGTTTCAATTGGAGATTACAAGCAAGAGTCGGAAATCGAAGAAAAGATTATAAATGTAGATGATAGGTTAGCGGCTATACAAGATGAGGATCAGGGAAAAAGTTTTGCCGATATGATGAAGAATGCTGATGACATGAAACCGTCATATGAAACAGCAGAAGATGAAAGCAGACAAGATTATACCGAACGGCAGGAAACTTTACCTGTTGTAACTTTGAACCCTAACCCTGAAGCTGTGTATAAAGTATTTATCGGAACGTACACGTCCGCAGAACAAGCCAAAGTAGCAAAAGATATAATTCAAGAAACAAGTTTGAATCTTAATCCTATTGTAAAATGTGTAGGTTCAAATAACTATACTCTGCAAGTAGGTATATTTAAGAATAAAGCCGGTGCTGAAGCGATGCTTGCAAGTATCAAGAAATTCCATCTTCCCGGAAGAATTGTACAAGAAGATTAATATTTATAAACAAATCTTTACATCACGAAATATTTTAAAAATTTTAAAAAGTTTTGTGTTAAAGTATAAGAAAAGGATTTATTAGGGGAATAGATTAAGACTATCACGTGTAAATATAGGAGATGTTGGATGCCTAATTATTTAACAAAGGAAGAAATAAGACAATGGAGAAGTTCTTTGGAGAAAATTACCCTGGAAGAATTTGCGGCAAGGTTAGGAAAAACCGTTGAAGAGAGCAAATCTACCAATGATGTTGTGGATATTGTTATGTCAAAAGGTACTTCTTCGAATATAAACAGCAATAATATAAGTGACAGTTTTTCAGCGATTGCAGAAAGAGCTTTTGCAAGAGAACGCCAGCTTTCGCACACTCCGTTCTCGATAAATAAAAAAAATATGCAGATGACAAATAATACAGAAGCTGAAAAATCGTCTTTGAAAGAAGACTCTATAAGGGATTTGGTTGGCAAAGCTTTAGCTAAAGCAGCGCCGAAAGAACACTCTGATGTTGAGCTTTTAAAATCCGATAAGATTAGTAATGAGGGGTCAGTTCTCGATAAAGTCGAAGAATTCTCATCTCATAAAGAAATGAATATCGTATTAAAAAAATCACTTACAGATAGAGAGCAAATGGTATTTGAATATTTTCTCAATAACGTAGGTAAAACAGTTTATGCTAAAGATTTAGCAGAGCTTTTAGATTTACCTAGAGATTATGTATATAAATATATTAAAAATCTGAGAGCAAAAATTGAAGGTGATAAACTTAAAAATGATCCTTCAGGTGGATTTATATTATCAGAGTAAGTAATGAAAGTTAAGAGTCTGCTTGAATTTTTAAATAAAACGAAAAATCTGCATACTTTGGGTTGTGCTGAATGTGATTCAAAGTTGGTGAATTTTCTTGATTTAATTTCTGTTGAGGAAGAATTTACTCAGAGAATAGATTTGGGTTTGATTTTTGTCGCAGAAGTAGTGCCAGAGAGGAGTCTTGTAATAGATGGATTAAGTCGTTTGCTGTCGCTTTCTCTTTTATTGCATGCGATATGTGAATGTTACAAAAAAACAACCGAACGCAATGAAAGTGCGATTGAGGCAATCCGTCGGAAATACCTTTTAAATAATACGAGAACCAAGTTGAGACTGCCAAAAAACATGCAGGACATTTATGACAAAATTATCTATGGTGAAAGGCTTTCCGGAAAAGAAAAAGAACATCCGATGTTTGTTTTGCTTCATAATTTTTGGACTCAAATAAAAGAGGATAATTTAAAAGCTTCTCATCTTTTTGGTATGCTTCAGAAAATTGTGGTAACGATTGTAGATGTTGACAATAAAAACTACCGAGACTTATATTATTCACTAAATAACAGCAAAAGAAAGCTTAATCAAGTTTTATTAATTGAAGATTATCTTATAAATATGAAGTTGAAGCTCATTTGGGATGAAATAAAAGAAATTTTCAAGAATCGTGAGCCGGATATTGTAATGTTTTTCAAAGATTTCTTTTGGAATAAGTTCAATTTTAAAGAGTTTAATGAAAGCCGACTCTATGAGTATTTTGTAAATTATTTTGAGACAATGCTCCAATATTCCAAACCTGAAATAATAATTTCCAAATTAAAACACTCGGCGGAACTGTATTTTCAACTAATAAATGTCGAAATTCAGGATGATGAGTTAAAAAAATCGATTGTGAAATTGAAATTTCATAATTGCGAAGATACATATGCTTATCTTTTGAGTGTGTATGAGGACTATACTGATGGCAGTCTCTCAAAGGCAACATTTTTGGAGATACTCTCTGTTATATTGGAATATTTGGAAAAGCGTGATAAAACTGAAAATAATGTAGGATTTAACGAATTAATACAATACCTCAATGCGTTCATTGCTTATAAGTAATGTATGTTGAAAAACAAATAGATAAAATGTAAATTTTTGTTAATTGGAAAATATATTAACGTTATTTTTTGTACTCCTGATATACTGTTCTTATAGACTTGGAATTATGAATAGTAATGTTAACGGAGGTCCTTATTATGGAGAAATTATCGGAAAGGGTTCAGTTGTCGTGCGACAATTTTTTCAACCAGCTTTATTCACTTGAAAGTATATTGCGGTTAACCAAGGATGTATGTCAGGAAAAAGAATTTTCATCAATTTATTATAATTTACCCCCAAAAGACAAATATGTGCTGAGCGAGGAAAGAAATCATTACATAAATATGTTAGATTTAGCGCTGGATAGGGTTTCAGATCTTATAGAAATTAATTATAGTATGGAAAATGAACTTACAAAACTATAAAATGACACCGACAATTGCAGCAGACATATAGCAACTTAATGTACCGCAAATCAATGCTCTTATCCCCAATCTTGCGAGATTTTTTCTCTGGTTAGGCGCCAATTCTCCGATACCACCGATTTGAATAGCTATAGAACCGAAATTACCGAATGAACACAGTGCAAAAGATGCCAGCATAAAGCTCTTTGGGTCAATAGAATTTGCTATTTGTGATAAATTAACGTATGCAACCATTTCATTAAGTACAATTTTAGTTCCCATTAAAGCGCCTACTGTTGAAATATCAGGAATCGGAACTCCTATAATAAAAGCAAAAACTGCAAATATTTTCCCCAAAATCATTTTTAGAGAAAGATGTGATAAGAATGCAAAATGAGAACACCCGGGAATATAGTTATAGAAAAGATTCCCCGTTAATCCTAAAATCCAGTCAATGAAGGCAACGAGTGCTACCAAAGCTAAAATCATAGCAGTTACATTGATGGCAACTTTCATACCTTCGGAAGCTCCGCTTGATATTCCGTCAAAGACATTTGTAAAAGTTCTGCGCCTTGATATCCTAATATTATCCCTTGTTTCCGGCTCACCTGTTTCCGGGTATATAATTTTCGATAGTACTAATGCCCCAGGAGCGGCCATAACACAAGATGCTAGCAGATAATGAGCAGGGATTCCCATGCCAATATATATAGGCATTATTGCTCCTGAAATACAAGCCATAGAACCGGACATTGATGCCAATAACTCCGAGCGTGTAAGTTTCTCCAAATAGGGTTTAATCATAATTTGCGCGACTATCTGCCCTACAAAAGCGCTCGCTACGTTTGATAAAGCTTCGGCACCGGAAACCTTCATAACCTTGTTCATTGCTTTTCCAAGGACTGCTACTATTCTTTGCATTATACCGTAGTAATAAAGTATATTTACCAAAACCATCATAAATATTGTTGAACAAATGAGCTGTAACGCAAAGATTGTGTAATTATTCCCGAATAATTCAGCAAGTCTGCTATTATTTAACAAGGGGCCAAATACAAAAGTTCCGCCTTCATATGCAAAATCCAAAATTTTTCGTATGAATTCACCGATAAGGAGAAATAGTTTCTGCCCAAGTGGAACTTTAAAAATAAAAATTGCAAGCGATACTTGCAAAATAAAGCCCATTCCGATTGTTTTAAAGTTTATAGCTTTTTTATTATTAGACATCAGGTAACAAAGTAAAAATATTACGATTATACCAATAAGACCGATAAATCTGGACATTTTGTCTCCTTTTAAATTGTATTAATATAATTATCGATTTCCTCTTCCAAATTCATTTCAGTTGCGCAAACTAATACACGTTTTTTATCAAGCTTAATTCCGCCCTGTATCTTTGCAGAACTGAGTTTTGATAAAAATTCATCGGAATCTTCCACTTCAATAACAAATTCGTTAAAGAAATTTTTGTTTAGAGTCTTTATCCCTTTCTCTGCGAGTTTTTTTGAAAGGTTGTGTGCATTATAAAACGCAAGCATACCTATTTGCTTAAATCCGTTTTCTCCTACAAGACTTAAATATACCGTAGCTGATAAAGCAATTAATGATTGATTTGAACATATATTGCTGGTGGCTTTTTCCCTTTTTATATGTTGTTCACGAGTTTGAATAGTCAATGTATAGGCTCTTTGTCCGTCAGCATCAAGAGTAGCTCCGACTAATCGTCCGGGCATTTGGCGCATATAAGCTTCTTTACAAGCCATGTATCCGGCATGCGGTCCTCCGAAATTCATCGGAATTCCCAGAGGTTGAATATCCCCAATCACAATATCGGCAAGTCGAGGCGGCTGTATAATAGAAAGAGCGCTTAAATTTGCACAGACAATGAATGTGGTATCAGGCTTTTTGAGTTCATTTATTTCGCCATAATAATCCGGATATTGTTCCAAAACACAGAAATAATTTTCACACGATGCAGGAAGTGAGTCAAACCATTCAATTTCAATGTTTTGAGCCCAGCAATACGTTTTTACGACTTCTTTGTATTCCGGATTTAAGGCATTCGAAATAAGGCATTTATTTTTTTTCCCTTTTGCTAATCTATGCGCCATCAAAACCGCTTCTGCACATGCTGAACCCCCATCATACATAGAGGCATTCGCTATGTCCATTCCTGTGAGACGAGCAATCATTGTTTGATATTCATAAATAGCCTGCAGAGTTCCTTGTGATATTTCAGGTTGGTATGGTGTATAAGCAGTCAAAAATTCCATTCTTTGAGCTATATAATTTACAGCTGCCGGAATAAATTTATTGTATACCCCCCCTCCAATGAAACAGGCCTTTTCAGTGCCATTTTTGCGAGCAAGAGCCTTTAATTTTTTTTGTGTCTCCATTTCGCTCAAAGGAGTACCAATTTCAAAATCGCGAAATTTAATTGGTATTTGTTTAAATAAATCTTCTGCAGTTTCACAATTAATGCTTTGCAGCATTTCATTTCTGACTTCATCCGTATGTGCAATAAAATTTTTCATTATTCAATTTCTTCTTTATAGTCTGAATAATCCATTAAATCTGCAAATTCAAGCTGGTCGGCATCCGATTCAAATTTTATGAGCCATTTCTCTTCATAACCTTCGTCATTCAACAGTTCCGGACTGTTAACAATCTCTTCATTAATTTCGGTAATTTTGCCGGATATTGGCATATATATTTCAGATGCGGCTTTAACAGATTCCACTGTTGCAAAAACTTCGTTCTTAACAAAGTCAGAACCAACTTCCGGTAATTCGATAAAAACTATATCCCCAAGCTGTTCTATGGCATAATCGGTTATCCCTGCTTCATACTTACTGTTTCCAAGTTCTAAAACATATTCGTGTGTTTTTGTACACAAAGCGCTTTCATTCATATATATTCTCCTATTTATTATGCTTGTTCCTTTTTTCTACAAACGGTTTATTGACAATCTCCGCATCATATAATTTATCTCGTATTGATATTTGAATTGTAGAGCCTACAGCTAAATTGTCAAGATTTTTGATGTAAGCTAAAGCTATATTGTCGCCTCTTGTCGGTGAAATACTTCCGCTGGTTACGACTCCGATTTTTTCGTTATTGTAAAAAACTTCATACCCATGGCGTGCAATTCCCCTGTCAATCATTCTTAATCCGATGAGTTTCTTTTCCACTCCATTTTTAAGCTGATTCTCTATAACAGATTTTCCGTTATAATATTCTGTTTTGTCTTTTGGAATTGACCATGAAAGCCCTGCTTCGACGGGAGTTGTAGTTTCGTCAAGGTCATTTCCATACAGGTGCAGGCATGCTTCAAGCCTTAAAGTATCTCTTGCCCCCAGACCAATTGGTTTAACAACAATTTCTCCTGAGTGAGAGAGTAAGCTTTCCCATACAGGTACAGCATATTTATTTTTCATAATAATTTCAACACCATCTTCGCCTGTATAGCCGGTTCTTGAAATCCATACATCATATCCGAACAAATTATCCTGCTTTATAGAAAAGAATTTCGGCAATTCTTTAAGACCGAGACTCTCTAAGTATTCACATGCTTTAGGGCCTTGAACTGCAATCATTGAATAGTTATGAGATTCATTAATTATTTCTACGTCTAAATCTCCAATATTTCTTGACATCCAATTAATATCTTCATCTACTCTTGCGGCGTTATGTATTATAAGATATTTATTTTCTTCAAGCCGATATATTATTAAGTCATCAATTAGTCCGCCTTCTTTATTTGGTAATTGGGCATATACCGCTTTCCCATCAGTTAATTTATCGACGCTCTGCGGAACCATTTTATTAAGAAACTGTAAAACATCTTTTCCTTTGTATACAACTTCGCCCATATGAGAAACATCAAATATTCCAACAGATTCACGAACATGTTTATGCTCCTCAATAATTGAAGTATATTGAACAGGCATATGCCAGCCGGCAAAATCAACCATTTTTGCTCCGAGTTTTATGTGGCAATCATGTAAAAAAGTTTCTTTTGTCATAAAGCCCCCTAACTGTCTGATATTATTCTCTACGTAAATCTAAATAGTGTCAAGTAAACTTAAATGAAGTTTTACATAAAACTTGCTTTTTGTGCCCCTTCATACTAGAATATTGCTGATACGTAGTAGCCGGGTCGGAATTAAAAACCTTACCGGCGTAGAAATATAAATTAAGGAGAAAAGAAAATGACATCAAGAAAATTTTTATTTACTTCGGAATCTGTTACCGAAGGTCACCCCGACAAAGTTTGCGACCAAATCTCGGATGCTATTTTGGATGAGTTCTTAACAAAAGACCCATCTTCAAGAGTCGCTGCAGAAACAACTGCAACAACCGGCATGGTACTTGTTTGTGGTGAGATTACATCAAATTGCTATGTAGATATTCCGCAAATCGTTAGAAATAAAATTAGAGACATTGGCTACATAGGCGAGTCCAGCGGAGGGTTTGATGCAAACACATGTGCTGTTTTAACGAGTATTGATGAACAATCTTGTGACATTGCAGGGGGTGTGAATAAGGCTTATGAATCAAGAAGTGATAATTCAGATACATCGACATCCGAAACGGAAAATATTGGTGCAGGTGATCAGGGTATAATGTTTGGTTACGCATGCAATGAAACTCATGAGCTTATGCCGTTACCGATAAGTCTTGCTCATAAACTTGCTTATAGACTTGCGCAGGTAAGAAAAGAAGGAATTCTAAGTTATCTTAGACCTGATGGGAAATCCCAAGTGACAGTGGAATATCTTGACGGAAAACCTTCAAGAATTGATACAATTTTACTTTCGACTCAGCATTCTGCTGAAATTAACGGTATATCGGATAATTCTAAGGTTCAGGAAATAATTAATAAGGATTTGAGAAAATATGTAATAGACTATGTATTTGAAACCGAAATGATTAAGCCTGATTCAGAAACAAAAATTCTTATTAATCCGTCAGGAAGGTTCGTTGTCGGCGGTCCTCAGGGTGATTCGGGATTGACCGGAAGAAAAATTATAGTTGATACTTACGGCGGTTACTCACGCCACGGCGGTGGAGCTTTTTCAGGGAAAGATCCGACAAAAGTTGACCGCTCTGCAGCCTATGCAGCCAGGTATGTTGCTAAAAATATTGTAGCTGCAGGTCTGGCTGATAAATGCGAAATCGAGCTTGCATACGCAATAGGTGTTGCGGAACCTGTGTCAATCTTCGTAGATACATTTGGTACAGGCAGAATTTCTGATGACGAAATTTCGACGCTTGTTCGTTCAAATTTTGATTTGAAACCTGCTTCAATTATAAAAAACTTTGATTTAAGGAATCTTCCTTCTAAAAACGGGGGTAAATTCTATCAAAAATTAGCCGCCTATGGACATTTAGGAAGAACAGACCTTGATATTCCTTGGGAACAATTGGATAAGGTAGATTCACTAAAAAAGTCTTTGGAAGCAACAACTAGTCTCTGTTAATTGCGATAATAAACGTAAAAAAGAGGATGTTTTTTACCATCCTCTTTTTTACATAGAAAAGGACACCCAAATTATTGAGTGTCCTTCTGCTTTTCAAAAACTACTTAACAAGTTCTTTGAAAGATTTGCCAGCTGAGAAAGCAGGAACTGTCTTAGCAGCAATCTTCAATTCTTTACCGGTTTGATGATTTCTGCCGATTCTAGCAGCTCTCTTACGAGCTTCC
>JAEEGL011752542.1_pt1 | contig 47197 bp, 33 predicted proteins | sample 9134231 | NCBI WGS metagenome assembly JAEEGL01 (sample SAMN16246548, study PRJNA631951) | gut metagenome | biome: gut microbiome; feature: rumen; material: fiber-attached | host: Bos | place: Iran: Karaj | collected 2018-10
AATATTGCCTTCATACCCGGCGGGTACGATGACTGTCACCAGATCATTGTATCCGTCGAATGTTTTAAGTCTCGATCCGTCATCGGCGATCGCCACATATCCCTTATAATTTAACTTCTCAACCTCAAGGTTATTTTCTACGTTTCCGTTCTTAACATTAAATATACAGGTGTTATCTTTACTGTAAACAAGCTCACATTTCTCAAAAACATCATTTTCGGGCACATATTCCAGTCCTGCCAGCGTCGTGTTGTTCTTAAGATATTCGCAGGCTCCGATATAACCCGAATCAACCTCCGAATAATCCCTGTGGTTTACCATGCTGTAACCCTGTTTATACTGAACCGTAAAGAATACTGTCATGGCAACTGCTAAGACCGTAAGCACGATGCCACAGGCCTTGGCAGGTTTGATAAGTCTTTCCTCCACTTCTGCCCTTGCGTATATATCGGCAGCAAGAAGGGAAATAAACAAAGTTGCGGGAGCCAGATATCTCCAGGGGAACTGAACCTTTGAAAGAAGTTTGAAAAGATGTGTATATCCTTCCAGACTGTTCCAGGGGAAAAGGGTTGTGGACATCCACAGGCACAATACGCTTAAGGCCCCAAATACAAATATCCTGTAATTTCTGAATCGGATAACGAATAAAACAAAGCATGCCACAAGGGCGATCATCAGGGGAAGACCCACCGTAAGCTGCATCCTGTACTGTATATCCGTGTTGTTTATACCGAAGGGACGGGCAAAGAACATGAAAAGCTGGATCAGATAAGCTCCCGTTTCCCTTATCTGCATGGCAACGCCCTGTACTCCTCCCTTTCCTCCGTAAACCGGCTCGTTCATGTAATAATCGAGAAAAGGAACGATAAAATACAGATTTAACAGGAGTGTTTCAAGCACTGCAAGCCCGATACAGCAAAGTGTGCGGGGTCTGAAGCTTCTCTTTGCATAAAGAACGCAAACTATCGCAAGCATGAACACCGTCATCACGGTGCTTAACAGATGAGTCTCTATAAGTCCCGTCATTCCGAGGGCAAGCCACAACGAATTCCTAAGATAGGACTTTTTCTCTCCCGTATCCTCCACAAGTATCTTAAACATGGCCATCACAACGATGGGGAAGAACAAAAACGCTCCATACTCTCCCGTCGCATTACGGACGTAGATATCAACATATCTGTAAGCAGCGGTAAGATACAGAACCGTTCCGAAAAGTGCCGCGTTTCCGCTCTTAAAGCAGGCTTTGAAGCACTTGTAAGAAACCACCGCCGTTGCAAGGTTGATGGCAAGAACGAACACCTTGTAGGCTGCGACCACCGGAACTCCCACGACCCTTAGGAAAGCCGGGAAGTATAAAAGCAGATCTCCGTAAAAGACAGCAACGGGATAGCCCTTGCCGCTTAACCATACGGATTCCATCATTACAGGGATTTTTCCTGCGAGAAGCCCTTCCTTTATACCTTCGATCCTTGATAAATGAAAAGCCAGATCCTGGTAAGCCGCTCCGTCGATACCCTTAAGGATAAGGGGCATTGACGCAAGAAGGCCGGTCAGAATCGCAAATATCAATTCCATCCGATCCTTATTCTTTTTACAAAAGTCACTGAAACCTGACATAGTTACATTCCTAACGCACTGATTATTTCCGGAAGGAGCTGCTTCTTACGGCTCATTACACCCGGCATATCATAGACCAGAGGCTGTCTCTGCACATACTGAAGGTGCTTGTTTACCCTGTGGTCGGTACAGATTAAAATACTGTGCTCCTTAAGGACATCGGTTATCATGAGAACCGCCCAGTCAAGATCCTCCTTGCGCCTGAACTCCTCAAGCTTGGAGATATACAGATCGCAGTAATCGAAAAGATCCTTCAGAGTGGTAACTTCGCACTGACCGATTCCGAATTTGACGCCCTTCTCCGTATACTTCTTAAAGTCGGAGCTGATGGCCTCCTCGGGAGCTCTGGTCTTAAGGCCTTCCATGTTGGAAAACATGGACAGACCGAATTCCTGCAGATCAACCCCAAGGATCCCCGTAAGTTCCTCCGCCGTCTTCACATCCGTTGGCGTTGTGGTGGGGCTTCTCAGTATCAGTGTATCGGAGCAAAGGCCCGCAAGGAGCATCTTCGCCGTATCCTTATCCGGAACGATGCCATGCATCTTAAACTGCTTATATACGATCGTACAGGTGCTTCCCAGGGGCTCGGCGTCGATGAATATGGGCAGCTCCGTCTTCACCGCATCAAGTCTGTGGTGATCGATTATCTCAACGATATTCGCCGTCTCAATGCCCTTTATGCTCTGCCTGGGCTCATTATGGTCCACTAAGATCACGTTGTGCCTCGGCGACTTCAGAAAGCATCTTCTTGTTACAAATCCCACGTATCCGTTATCGTCAAAGACCGCAAGCCCCCTCTTCTTGGAAGAAGAAAGCCTTGTCTTCGCATCCTCGAAAAGATCGTTCATCATAACGGGTTCTTCCTGCTCGCGCATTATGTCCTTAATGGTGGGAATATCCCTTATGCAGTTTTTGCAGGAAAGTTCCTTCATTGCCCATGAAGTGATATCATCGACGGATAAGAGTCCGAAGAATTCGGAGCCGTTAAAGATGGGGATCACGGAGGGTTTGGAATCGCTGTATGTATCGGCAATCTCGTTAAGTCCCGCGTCAGCCTGGGGCCTTTCCTTTGTCGTAAGAACAACATCCTCCGCCTTTGGATAGATATCCCTTTTGTATGAAGGAGGAACAACCCCCAGAGATGCGAATATCTTCTTTGTGCTGGGACTTAAATGTCCGCAGCGAACGGGAATATATTTATTGTCCGGATCTATGGCATTTTTAAGGACAGCGTATGCATAAGCACTGCATACGCTGTCAAGATCCGGGTTTCTGTGTCCTGTGATATAGATCACATTCTTGTCATCAGAACCCATTTTTACCTCCAAAAAGGATTTATAAAGGTAATGCTTCGTTTAATACCTTTTCTGCGGGGATAGCCTTCTTATACTCTTCGATATAAGCGTCAAAGCCCGCTACATCTGCGGGATCGGGATCCATTACGGTTCCCTTCTCACCGTGGAACACTTTATCTGCAAGATAGTCGCCAAGCTTCTCGCCTGCGTCCTTTCTTACCATATATGCCGCAAGTACCGCCATACCCCAGGGGCCGCCCTCGCCTGCGGTCTCCATTACGGCTACGGGAGCGTTCATCGCTGCAGCAAGGATACCCTGGCCGACACCCTTTGTCTTAAAGAGTCCGCCGTGACCGTAAAGGGTATCTACCTTAACCTTTTCTTCCTTAAAGAGGATGTCGCATCCGATCTTAAGAGTGGATAAGGAAGCATAAAGGTGTGTTCTCATGAAGTTTGCAAGATTCATCTTTGCATCGGGCTTTCTTGCGAACATGGGACGACCTTCGTTAAGTCCGATAACGGGCTCGCCTGAGAAGGTGTTGAATGCAAGCAGTCCGCCGCAGTCCTTATCGCCCTTTAATGCGTTTGTATATAACTTGCCGTAGATATCGTTCATGCTCACATCGGCACCGAACATATCCGCAAACTCCTTGAAAAGGCCTACCCATGCGTTTAAGTCTGATGTACAGTTGTTGCAGTGAACCATTGCCACGGTTTCGCCCGAAGGAGTGGTAACAAGGTCAAGTTCCTCGTGAACCTTCTTAAGATCCTCTTCAAGAACGACCATTGCGAATACGCTTGTTCCTGCGGATACGTTACCTGTCCTTACGGCTACGGAATTTGTTGCGGTCATTCCGGTTCCGGCATCGCCTTCGGGAGGAGCTACAGGGATACCTGCCTGTAAGAGTCCTGAAGGATCCAGCTTCTTTGCGCCCTCAGCCGTAAGCTTTCCGCCAACACAGCCTGCGGGAAGGACCTTGGGAAGGATCTCCCTTATGTTCCAGGGATAAGCCTTTACATTTTCAAGATTGGCAAATTTGTCAAGCATTGCCGCATTATAATCAATGGTCTTTGAGTCTATGGGGAACATTCCCGATGCTTCACCCACACCCATTACCTTTTCACCTGTAAGCTGCCAGTGAATGTAGCCTGCAAGGGTGGTAAAATAGGTGATATCCTTAACATGCTCTTCTTTGTTAAGTATTGCCTGATAAAGGTGAGCGATGCTCCATCTCTGGGGAATATTGAAATCAAAAAGCTCGGATAATTCCTTTGCAGCCTCGCCTGTGATGGTATTTCTCCAGGTTCTGAAGGGAACCAGCAGCTTTCCTTCCTTGTCAAAGGGCATATAGCCATGCATCATTCCGGAAAATCCCAAAGCAGCCAGGCTCTTTATCTCCGTGCCGTATTTTGTTTTTACATCTTTACAAAGATTAGCGTAGCAGTCACGAAGACCTTCCCAGATATCATCCAGCGAATAGGTCCATACACCGTTTAAAAGTGTGTTCTCCCATTCATGATCCCCCGACGCAATGGGCTCGTGTTCTTCGTTAATGAGCACTCCCTTGATCCTTGTGGATCCGAATTCGATACCAAGTACCGCTCTTCCGCTTTCGATCAGTTCTTTTGCGTTTGTCACCTCTAAGTCCTCCTCTTTCGGTCATTTAAGACACTTTTTTATTATTAAGATCCTTAATATATTTCTTTGCTTTGGACACTGCCGACAGGATCATGGCGCCGATCCCGAATATCACAGATGCCACGATCATCTTCTCTATCTCAAAATGCAGATAGCTGACAGTAACGAAGCTTATGATCAAAAGCATTATCAGAAACCAGCCAAAAGAAAGCACTCCGACTATTATGGAGAAAATGATGTCCTTTACAATGTCTCTTGCCATAAGTTCTCCTATTCAACAACCCTGCTGCCCCAGACCGTAATCTGATCCTCCGTTCCCAGAGCCGTAAAGGTCATGGTCTCCAAAGTTGAATTCTCTATAGCCATCTTTAATGTAACGCCACTGTAAGCTTTGCCGTCAAGTGTGATCTCCATATAAGGAGTTCCGGATTTAAGACTCCAGGTTCCCACCAGTCCGCCGGTAACGGAGCCATCGCTGTTTAATTCAACTCTTACAGGCTTGTTTACTTCAAGTTCTGAATAATTGATGTTCAATTTGTGGATGATCACATCATATTCCCCTGCCACTTCGGATACATCAAAGCCCGACTCATTAAGACTTTCTCCCATGGTCTGGTAGGGAGCCGCCACAAGCCAGCCTTCTTCGTTTAAGAACAATTGATGCACCTTGACATAATGTCCCTCACTTCCGTCGGTGGTACGGGTATGAAAAACAATGTATGCTTTTCCGTCATCATCCACGAAGGCAGAGTTATGTCCCTGAGCCACCTGTCCCTGATAGAAGCTTAACCACTTATATCCGCCGAAGAGCCTTACACCAACGGGCATATTGAAATTAAGCACATAACTGTCAAAGAAAGGGGTGTTTCCAAGTTCGTCCACATAGTCTCCGTCGGGAGTCTTGCTTCTGAACACTCTTACATTATAACCTCCTTTTGCTTCCAATGCACCATAAGAAATAAATAACCAGTAATAATCTCCGATCTTCTGTATGTAGGAGGCTTCGCCGGACACATACTGACCGCCGGCTATCTTCTTTCCAAAGTATGGATCTGAGTGGATATTTTCTTCATAGGTCACCGAAAGATCTCTGAATCCCGTGCTCTCATCAAGCTTTAGCATAAATATGCCGCCGCTCCAGGAACCGTAGCTCATCCAGAGATTTCCCTCATCATCATAGAAAACGCAGGCATCTATATTGTTGGGATAATTGTTTCCCCAGTTTTTGTTGTACCGCTCGGCACGCTTGCTTTCTCCGGTGACCGAAGCAACATCCGTCTCATCATAAAACTCATCGGTCCTGAAGCCCGAATAAACAACGATCCCTTCGTAGGTCCAGTCCCCTTCGATGGTATCGGCAGTGAGTAAAACGATGGAGGAATACCAGTTGTCGCCGTCCACCGACAGATACATGCACCACTTCTTCATGGCCTTGTTGTAGATCACATCCGGTGCCCACATATATCCGTCAACCTTGTAATTCTTGCTTCCGTGAGCGGACCAGGCTGCAGGCTCCTTTAATATATCTCTGTAATCATTACTTAAATTATTTGTAAAATATTCCCAGTTTTCAAGGTCGTAGGACTTGGCCCAGGCTCTGTGAGAGCCGAATACATAATAACATTTTTTACCTTCTTTATCCTCTCCCACCACGATGGCAGGGTCATGGGAGCTTACGGTCCTTGTGACTTTTTTGTACTCGGGATTTATGGTCTGTGTCTGCTGAAACATGATTATCTCCACAATATATCTTATCGTTACTTCCTCACCCCCGTAGCTTACGGTAACGTAAGGTCTTAAAGTAACGGATTCCACCTGCCCGGTGATCTGCTCCTTTACGGGCTTTGCAGCCCTCATTACATTCTCGGCGCTTTTGATCGTGCCTTCGTATATCGAATACTCTCCGTCAGGTATGGCACCCGAAAAAGAAGGTATCTCTTCCTCGGCAAGTATGTCCGAGTTGCTTGCAGTTGCAAATACGCGGCTTACCGTATATCCCTTTCTGTCATTTCTCACCGTAAGAGCATAGTGTATATCCTCTCCCTCTTCGTAGGAAGCCTTGTCGGTTATTAAAGTTACTGTTATCTTTGTATCCTCCTTAGAGACTTCGGGACCCACATATTCGATGCCCGAAGGATATTCAACAAAGGAAGCCGCAGATACTCCATCCCCTGCTTTTTCTTTGTCCCCGCAGCCCGATAATGCGAAAAGCCCTGCGAAAACAAGAAGAATGGGGGCGTATCGTCTAAATTTGAAATGCATTTTGTTTCTCCTTTATAAGCTTAAAAAAATTTGTTGGCGTAATCGAAAACGGGATAACCCCTGTCATCCCATTTTACTTCAATGAGCATTGTATGTCTGTTGGGATCGTACAAAGGATCCCCGATGATTTCTAAGTAGGTGCGTGCGTGGAATACGCATACATCCCTTCCGTCTTCGGTCACCGTAAAGCTGTTGTGTCCCGGACCGTAAAAGCCCTTTTCTCTATCCGACTTAAGTATAGGCTTTTTTTCTTTTATCCAGGCTCTGGGGTCCAATAGATCTTCATCCTCACCTATGGAGAGCATTCCCATACAGTAGCACTCTCCCGTGGCACTGGCGGAATAGGTAAGGAAGAGCCTGTTGTTTTTCTTAATGACCGCAGGGCCTTCATTTACCCAGATATCCACCCTCTCCCAGTCGTAATCCGGGGTCGTGAGTAACACCTGGGGGGTCTTAAGCTTGATAGCGCTCTCCATCTTTGCGATGTAGAGGTTTGATATCTGTATGCCAACACTTACCTTCTCGGCCCAGACACAATACCATTCCCCCTTGTTTTCAAACACTGTCATATCAAGGGAAAAGGCTCTGAAGGAATAGATATCGTCGTCACTGCACTGCATCATTCCCTTCTCGATCCACTCATCCTTCATGGGATCGTCCCCGGTACATTCAAGGACGTAGGGCCTTAATCTCCATATATCGTCGCCTCCGGATCCCGCAAAGTAAATATACCATTTCCCAAAGAGATAATGAAGCTCCGGAGCCCAGATGTGCTTGCTCATATCGCCGCTTTCATGCCTTGTCCAGATCGTCTTCTCCTCCGCATCCTGAAGGCCTTTAAGGCTTTCGGAACACCTGAGTATAATGCGGTCATATGCCGGCACCGAAGCCGTAAAGTAATATTTTCCGTCATCAGCCCTCGTTATATAAGGGTCCGCTCTCTGCTCTATAAAAGGAGTATTGTACTCCGTGATCTTACCGTTTCTTTCTCTTTCTGCCATATTCTTTCTCCTTGTAACAATTCTGTAACGCCTGTTATTTGCGTTCTCAAATCCCATTGGATCCTTTTGTAACAACAAAATGCGCTTTTATTTTTACAAAACGATCCAAGCTTTCATAAATATCCCCGGGATGCAAAGCATCCGCACCCCGGGGAATATATCATTTATGAGTTTTTAACTTACTGACCGTCGATAAGGATGTAGGAACCATCCATTACGAAGCAGAAGTAGAGATCGCCGTCAATGGCAATTCCTGTGTAATTCTGGGTGTATGAAACACCGGCTTCTGTGGTCACATAAGCCTTTACATCGGCTGTGGAACCGTTGTTGGTAACTGCTAACAGCACATGTGCACCATTCATGTCTTCCTTAAAGGAATCCCAGTTCCAAGTGCACTCGGGAGTTACGATACCTTCGTAACCTGCGCCCCATCCGTAGTTATCGGAACGGACAACAGCGTACTCCTTATAGCCCTCTGTGGTATCAGCATGTCCGGTAGGTGTGTTCTGAAGTACAACGTTAAAGTTGTTCCAGTTCTCTGCGCCTGTGGTGTAGTTTGTGAAGCTCTTGTAAACGGTTTCTCCTTCAGCTACGGGGTAGATTGTGGAGAATGCTGTCCAGAAGGGGCTTGAAAGGTCTGTGTTACCAACCTTCTCGGACTCTATGGTCACATAAGCGCCATCCATAACAAGGCAGAAATAAAGGTCACCGTCGATTGCGATTCCGGGATAGTTCTGGTGATATACCTTGCTGCCGTCAGCGGTTGTAACAAGTGCGTTAACATCTGCTGTGGAACCGTTGTTTGTAACTGTAAGAGCTACATAAGCACCGTCCATATCAGCCTTGAAGGAATCCCAGTTCCAGTCACAGTCGGGTGTGCAGATACCTTCGTATCCTGCGCCCCATCCATAGTTATCGGCACGTACTACTGCATATTCCTTGTAGCCTTCTGTGGTGTCTGCATGTCCTGTAGGTGTTGCCTGAAGTACAACGTTGAAGTTGTTCCAGTTCTCAGCACCTGAGGTGTAGTTCTTAAAGAAGATGGTCTTTGACTCGCCTTCGGGTACAGCGTAAATATCTGAGAATGCTGACCAGAAAGGTGAGGTTCTGTCTGTGTTACCTACGGTAACGGTATCGAAGTTGATGTAGGATCCGTCAACTGTGAAGCATGCGTAGAGATCTCCGTCAACTGCGATTCCTTTGTAAGCCTGGTGATATACCACACCGGCAACAGTCTCTGCTGTAAATACAACGTCTGCGCTGTCTGTGTTATTGGTGATGGTAAGGTTGATCTTAGCGCCTTCCATATCTTCCTTGAAGGTATCCCAGTTCCAGTCGCACTCGGTTGTAGCGATTCCCTCGTAACCTGCGCCCCAGCCGTAGTTGTCGGCACGTACAACACCATATTCCTTGTAGCCTTCTGTGGTGTCTGCATGTCCTGTAGGTGTGCTCTGAAGGATACATACGAAGTTGTTCCAGTTTTCAGCACCGTTTGTGTAGTTTGTAAAGGTCTTTGTTACGCTCTTTCCGGCAGGAACTGCGAAGATATCCGAGAATTCTGTCCAGAAAGCGCTGGTTCTGTCTGTAGCACCTACATTGATGCCGCCTGCCTTTGCTGTAAGATCCTTAACGGATACGATCTCAACATAGCTGTCTTTATTTGTAAATGTAAGATTAACTGCCTCTGCGGGATCAACAAATGTTGCGAAGGATACGCTTGCAACATTGACGCCGGGAGTACCGTAAACATCGATGTTATCGCAGCTTAAGGTAATGATGTCATTGTCTCTGGATACTGTGATAACGGGAGAAGCTTCTCTCATTACGTTTGAAAGCCATGTGTTCCAGTTACCCCATGTATAAGTGAAGTAGTTGGTAAGATCCGTATTTCCGTCAACCAGTGTTCCGGTTGCATCGGCATATACGGTTGCAAGCTCATTTCCTGCCTCTGTAGCAAACTTTAAGATGTAGTTGTTCTTAAGGTCTGCACCGTCGGACCAGTTCTTTAATGTGAACTTAAAGGTCTCGCCGTCCTTGATGGGATAAACATCGGAAGTATACTGACCTTCAGTTGCCTTAAGTGTTAAGTCACCTAAAGCTGTGATGTAGCTTTCGCTTGCCTTGGGCTCGATAACTCTTTCAGGCTCTTCAAGCTTAACGTTTCTGTCGCCTACGGATGCGATGGCTGCGATCTCGGAAGCATCAAGAGCACGATCGTAAATATAGAGTTCATCGTAAGCTCCCTTAAATACTGCGTCCCAGTAGTTGATACCAAGTAAGAATTCAAAGGAATCTGCAGGCTGCATTGCGCTCTTTACAACATTTACGGGAACAACTTCGCCGTTTGCGATCTTTGAATATTCCTGTCCGTCAACATAAACCTTTGCGATGTTTAAGTTGCCGTCTGCGGAAACGCTGTTTTCATCAACAACAAGGGCTAAATGCATCCAGTGACCGGTCTGAGGATCGGATCCTGCTGCCTTCCACTCCGCACGGCCTACGCCTGCGCCTTCATTTGACCAGATACCGGGGAATACCTGTAATGATGCGTCATCATCGGATGCAAGCCAGTCAAAGGCTGCCCACTGCTCTGCTCCGATATCCTTGTTACCCTTGATATCGGGACCCCAGATGGTATTGGGCATGAAAAGTGCACTTCTCTGACAATATGTCCAGTAAGCTATGGTATAGGAATTTCCCACACCGTTTACATCCTCAAGGTCATAACCGTATACACCGTCATTGTAAAGGGCTTCACCCTTAACACCGGGGATGTAATTCTTTTCTTTTTCTACAGGTACCATTGTAGCTCCGGCTTCGCAGGTAACCTTTCTGATGGTCTCTTTGTCATCAGCTGCATCAAAAGAATAATAATACTTGAAATCCTGAGGGATCTCTGCGGCTGCTTCCGTTACGGCAGTATCGTTTCCGCTATCGGTGGAAGCAGGTGTCTCTTCTTTCTTACAGCCGGCCAGAACCGTTGTTGCAACCAGTGCGCTGCAAAGAAGAAGACTTACAAGTTTCTTTTTCATATGGAATTTCCTCCTTGTGAGTTTAACCCCCCATCGGGGTATCTTCACCCGGGTCCGAAGACCCGGGAATGTTTCTTTTTACTGTCCGAATGAGCTTGTAACAGCTTCGTACCTGGCGATCTCTTCGTCGGAGAGAACGTCGTAACCTGTAGGTCCGAAGTAGGAAAGCATTGCCTCTGCATGGTAGTAGTTAGCCTGCTCGGTTGCTTCCTCGGCATAGTCTGCGGACTTTGCTGTTCCGTTGTCTACAAGGTCATGGATACCGATCTTGTTAAAGTACTGATCACAGAAGTTCCAGTAACCTGCGATGGAGTACCATCCGTAAGGAACGGGTCTTGTGATGGATGAGAAATAATCATCCCAGTATTTCTTGTGGTCCTCATCTGAAGGGAACAAAGCCTTGTATCTTGCCCATACACCCTCATCAAGAGTCATGGGAACAGGCATGTTGGAATGCTGCAATGCTACACCCGATGCGTTTGTGATGGAATTGTCTTCGTAGATATCCATACGAGCGTTCCATCCGTCTGTACCGATACCCATGAACTTAAGAAGAAGGTATGCTTCATAAGGATGTTCACAGGAGCTTGATACGCCGCCGATGTACATGTTTGCGATGACATTGTGTTCTTTTTCGTCAACTACATTGGGTGTTACATAAGGTACGATATCAAGGCCGTAGGTGTCCTGATAGCCTTCTGTAGCCCAGAGGTTCTGATATGACCAGAAACCTTCGGAGAATACTGCTACGTGACCTGTTGCACCAAACCATGTGCCCCAGTCACCTGACCAGTCTTCCATTGCCTGAGTGTTCTGCTGGGGAGCTACATAACCTGCAAGCTTAAGGTCTGAGAACTGCTGCTCACCGATGGCCCAGTAGGAAAGATCGAAGTCATTTCCGTCGAATCCGAACTCACCCTTGATGGCTCTTTCTGCTGTGGAGCAGGCTGCGATACCGTAAAGGGAGTCAAGTCTGTTGTAGTAACCGAGTCCGTAGTACTTCATACCGGTTCTGTCATCAACGGTAGCGTCCTTGATGAGCTGGATCATCTCGTCCCATGTCCAGTCTGTTCTGGGCATTTCAAGATTCAGCTTCTCGATAACGTTACGATCGATGAATACTGCGCTGGGCTGATACCAGGTAGGAAGTCCCCACCATCTGTCCGTATCAAACTTACCGATACCGTACTCCTTGATGGTAGGCATCATTTTGCCCATATCAGGGTCTTTCTCAACATACTCGGTAATGTCTGCCCAATACTCATTTGCAAGGGCTGTGTCGGAATCGGTTCCCGAGAAAACATCGGGGAAGGTCCCTGCTGCGGCAGCTGCGGAAAGATCCGTACTCATATCGCTGATCTGCTTGCATTCAACGGTAATGTTCGGATATTTCTTCATAAATGCTTCCGCAAGAAGTCCGATGGTGGTCTCATCTTCGTAGTGCCAATAAGTGAGTGTGATCTCATCTGTTGTTGTGCCGTCAGCACCCGCTGCGCCGGAATTGTCACTTCCGCTCTTTGCAGTCTTGGAGCCACCGCAGGCCGTAAGGCTGAGGGTCATGACTGCAGCAAGTATCGCAGCTACAATTTGTTTCTTTTTCATAGATTCCTCCTTATTCTATCTCTACCCATCCCGGGTTAAGATCTTTGTGAGTGTTTAGTGTTATCATTCTCCCGTGATACCTGCACGATCGATACTCTCTACGAACTGCTTCTGAAGGATCAGATACATGATGAGCAAGGGTAAAATGGTAAGTGTGGTGGCTGCCATCCTGACGGATTCGTTAAGGCTCGTTGCCGTGTCGCCGACACTGGCTCTGGTCTCAAAGGATGCGTCGAAATTCTTAAGCTGTACCACCAGGTTCACCCAGTTACTCTTGGTCGCAAGACCCTGCACATACAGTTCCGTAAGGTAAGATTCGTTCCAGTACCATACGAAAGAAAAAAGAACAACCGTTACTATTGCCGGAATTGCGGAAGGGATTGCAATCTTAAAGAATGCCCTGAAATGTCCCGCTCCGTCGATGGCGGCGGCTTCCATCAGAACCTTCGGTATCTGCCTAAAGAACTGATAAAAGATCAGAATGAATATGGGAGCGTTAAGACCGTTTCCGAAAAGCGCCGGAAGTATGAAGGTAAGTAACGTTCCCTGAATACCAACCTTGTTGAACAACACATAGGTGGGTATCATGGTAACCTGACTTGGAAGGATGTATGAGAATATCAAAAGTCCCATCATCAGCTTCTTTCCCTTAAAGTCATATCTTGCAAAGCCATAGCCTATTACCATGTCAATGAACACATTGCATATGGTGGGAAGTCCTGCTATGAGTATTCCCTTTCCGAAGGCCGACCAGAAATTCATGGATTTGGCTGCATCGATGAAGTTCTGCATATACAGGCTTGAAGGAAGCCACTTTACGGAAGTGTCCAGAAGGTCATCCCTGCTCATGAAGCTTGTGCTTATCATATAGAGCATGGGATAGAGATAAACAAATCCGATACATATGAGCAGGGCATATACCACCAGCTGATTGCCCACTCCCTGCTTCTCCCTTGTTCCGAAGATGAAGCGGTGGAGTTTTTCTTTGGTAAAATACTTTTTAATAGTCGCCGTTGCCGTCGTAGGTCTTATATTTGTGGCTTTTCCTTGCTCTTTCGAGTTTGCGGACATTTCTCTCACCCCTCCTTTCTATCCTCTTTACAAGTCTTTCTTCTTTCTTTAAGGCTCTGCGCCTCTTTATTACCATTCGGTCATATACATCCTTCTTGCTGCCAAGGAGTAAGAAGAACAACAACACTATCAGCGTTACGATGACCGCATACATCCAAGCCATGGCTGATGCGTATCCGTATCCCTTCTCTTTGGTTCCCGAAAACATTGCGGATTCGATCATATTGATGAGTTCGTTCTGCTCGTTTCCCGACAAGAAGATGACGGTGTATACCGCGTTAAGTAAAATAAAATTCTTGATCGTAGGAAGCGTTATCTTCCAGAAGCACTCCCATCCCGAACCTCCGTCCATCTTGGCGGCTTCATAAAGTGAAGGATCCACCTTCTGAAGGGCTGAGAGGAATATGAGTATCTGCACTCCCGAGTACCACAGTATCATGATCATGTTGGAGAAAAGCTCTCCGATGGATGTAGCCACCGAGTATGGAAGGAAGCTGTCCATTGCATTTACCACCGCCTGGGTGTTCATTGCAGGAATGCTTGATGCTCCTTCGCTGACCAGCATGTTCATTACCGGGCCGCTCACGATGATAACGGGAAGGAAAAAGATAAGTCTGAAAAAGGCTTTGCACTTTATTTTTCCGTTAAGCATCATGGCGATTATCAGGGCGAACACCACGATGACCGGTACCTCAACTATGGTCTGCCAGATGTAGGTGACCAGCTGCTTGGGGAATTCCGGATTCTCAAGCCAGATCTGGGTGAAATTACCGGTACCTACCCAGATGAATTTGGTCTGAAGGGGCGTGATCCTGATGTTGTACCACATGTAGTAAAAGGACTGTCCCAGGGGGTAGATGAGGAATGCAAGCACCCCGATGATCCAGGGAAGAACAAAGAGATATCCCACTCTTGCTTCTCTTGCTTCCAGGCGCCCCTGCTTGATCTTTGGTTTTTTTAGTTTCTTTTCTTTGCTCATTTACTTATAAACCTCATAGGACATTGATCCGACTGTCACACCGTCGATGGTCGCATCAGAGCTTCCGTAGTTTATTAAGATCTTCACTCCGTTTGTGTAGGTAACGATCCTTAAATCTCCTTCGATCCTGTGATTCTTAATGGTTGCGCCCTTAGTGAGTTCTCCCAGGGCTTTAAGCTCTTCGTTGTACTCAAGGATCGTGCTCTTATAGGACGAATACTCCGAGCTGTAAACATCGCTTGAATTGGTATATATAAGCTCCGAGGAGCTTTCCTTTGTGATGTAAAAAGAAGGGAAGGATCCTGTCTCCACCATCTTTAAGAAGAATTCCTGCTTGTTTGCCTCGAAATTCACATACTCGGCATACACCGGCATGCTGCCCTTCAAAACGATGCTTAAGAAGGGAACGCTCTCATCTTCGTAGATGTAGCTTGAAGTATATAGCGGCATATCAAGGAAGCACTCCGTATTCTTCCAAAGGTACGCAAAGGGCTGCTCCATTACCAGTTTTGTGTTTTCATCAACATATGTGACCGTATCCGCGTAAGAGCTCTGGGTATCATATCTTGTGTAGTTGTTTCCGCTGTAGTTATAGGAAAACAAGGTGTTTGTGATCCCTGCAAGGCAAAGTGAAGATACGCCCTTTTTCGTATAGCTTGATATAAATCTCTTAAGGAGAGTGTCGCTCCTTTGAGGGATCAGATACAGGAAGTTTTCGTACACATCTCTGTAGGTCTTTTCCTCATATCTTCTCTTGTTTATCTTCTTTACCACATTGAAGGTAGCGTTGTTTTCATCGGGATTGATGGTCCTTGCCTCGTTATAGAGATACATCTCGATTCCACGTTTTTGTGCATCCCCAATGAGCTTTGTAAGATCTGCGGTACTGCCGATCTTTGAATCGGCTTTATATCCGGTGATGGGGATATCGTAAAGACCTCCCTGCTGCCAGCCCTTGTATACTGTGAAGATGTCCGTAACGTTCTCTTTTTCCAGATCGTCATATATCTCGTAAATGTCTTCAACGGTGGTCATCACCACTGCTGAGGTTCCAAGGACCCAGGTCTCTCTCTCGGTTCCAAGGAAATCGATCCTTGTTTTATAGGAATCCTCCGAAACCTTCAGATCTTTGCGCTTTAAGAGATATTCCCTGTAGGCATTGGCCATACCGCTGTAATCAGCCTCTTCTCCTGTGAGAAAAATAAACCTTACTCCCAGATCCGAGTGGCTCCGCTCTCCTTCATATACGTGAAGGGAACCGGCGGTGGAATTGTTGCTGGTAGGCTGTGTATAGGTCTTTCTCAATACAAACTTGGCATACGCCCTGTTGTAGTAAACGCTGGCTCCGTTGGGTATGCACTCAATGGAGGCTCTGGCTTCACCCTCTTCCACCACTGCAAGATATGCGATCTCATCATCCGTATGAGCGATACCGAAGACCGGTGCGATGACCTGCTCGGAATCCTGAATGGTGTTATAACGATCGTTTAAGAGGGTCACTACGTTTAATTCGTCAAAGCCCACGTCCGATCCGTAGATCATTCCCGAAAAGCCGCTCTTGAACCTTCCCTCTTTGTCATTTAAATAAATGAGAGCTCCGTTTCCGTCAGGAACAAGAATGTAGCCTTCCTTGGAATCAAGATAGGAGTTACCCATGTAGGGATAGAGGCTTACGGTTCCTATGAAATAGCTGTTTCCGTCTTCCACTATGGACTCATCCGGAACCCTTGCCACCAGTCCCTCGTCTGTTAACGAAACCTCCAAAGTAAGACCGAATCTGTATTTGGTCCAGTAAAGCTTTGCCGAAAAACCGTTGGAATTACAGGTTATCTCTTTCTTGACATCGTCGTTTACGATATCTGCCTGCTGGGTGTCATCGCTTCCGTTGATCATGGTTATGACCACTGCGGAGTTCATGGCTCCGAGCCAGGTGTTGTTGTTCTTGCCGTCGTCATATTCGATGGCACTTGTCATGTAAGCGCCGGTTTCTTTGTTCTCGATGGCAAGAGCCAAAGTTTCTTCGTTTAAATAGAGCCTGTAATCATCGCTTTCGCAAAGGTAGCTGCAGCCGTTTATATCGCTCTGCGCATAGGCCCTTATCTTAAGCTCTCCCAAGGGAGAAATAACTGCTACCAAGACTGCAAGGAGCAGCGCCGTAATGCTTTTTATCGATCTATGAGCCAATACGATACACCACCTCTCCGAATACAGACTCAATGAAGTCAAATACCTGTGACCACAGGACGTAAATTATGAATGCCAGTAAGCAAACGATCAGTATCGTAAATATAGTTAAGAAAATGATCTTGAAGGTTTCCTTTACCGTATAATTGTTGATCTCCCGAACGGATATAAAAACAAGCACCGCTATCCATACCCACATGACTAAGCTTCCGAAGGAAACAAAGAATATCTCGTTGTTGGAAACCGCATGTGAAAGTGCAAATATGAAGGGTGTGAGCACGATGTAAGGTCCGAAGCTGTAGATCAGCGAAGCATATATATGCTTTAGGCGTCCTTCACCGTCATTGATGGTACACATCAGGTAATTACATCCCACAACCAGCAGGAGTGCTATCAGTATCATTCCGATATCCGAGATCACATCATAGCTTCCTTCCTTGACTGTCTTTGTAAGGAAGCCGCAAAAATATCTGTTGATGATATAAAAAACTATTGCTATGGCAAGGAGGATATTTGCACTTAAGGCGGATACCCTTCCTTCCCTTTTGATGCCGTAGCAGCCGTCAATTGGATGACGCATGAAGTAAAAGACATATTTAAGTTCCTTTATAAGCTTTACTTCATTAAGCTTTTTTAGCATCTCTTCAGGCTTCTTTAAGATCCCCTTCTTTTTGTGAAGGACCTTTAACACCTTTATTGCCGTTGCAAGAAGAACGAGTATTATGACCACAGCTGTCAGATGATGCTTAAGCCATACGTTTCTGATCTCCCAGAAGGAATCGGAATAGCCTTCCGTATCCTTTGCAAGCCTTGCATAGTGTAAAGCGCCTTCATAATCCTCTTCCTTGTAAAGAGCCTTACCCATTGCCATGTTTGCGTAGGTAAAGAGATTGTTCATCTTAAGGAGTTCCGACAAAGGTTCCTTACTCTGCTCGTATCGTCCCTTGGAGAAAAGATACAAAGCATTGTGAAGGTAAGCCGTAAATTCCGTGGGTTCGTATACCTGGATCTGAGCCTTGTCCGAATCCAGCACATAGAGCTTGTCATCAGGTCCCACCTGAATGGCTTCAACCTTGGTGGAAAGACCGATCCTCTGCTTGCCGTCATCGGATCCTCCGAACATGAACAGAAGCTCGCCTTCGTTGTTGTACTCGTAAATAAATCCTGTCTGGGTAGCAACAAAAACATTGTCGTGATTACCTGAAGCAACTGCAGCCGGCACTTCGGGATATTCGGATATCTCCATCATGTTGACACCGGCAATGTTAAGCCTCTTTAAGGTGTCCAGCCCCTCTCCTCGGGTAATGGTATATATGACACCCTTTTCGTCAATTGCCATGTTATCCGGAGTTGCGGGTATATTTGACTGCATCTTGGCTCTCTGGGCATCCGTAAGGATCGCTCTCCAGATGATGGTCCAGATATTTGCATTTGTGGCGTTGGTTCCGAAATAACCAAGGAAGGTTCCTCCCTCCACCGGACTTATCTCCACCATACCGTTTGTATTGGATTCGCAGATCACATACATGGTTCCGGCATCGTTTACAACAATCTTTAAAGGCAGGAAATCCAGCGTCTCCCCATACATTGCTTCCTTGGGGCGTCCATACTCGGCTTTAAGCTCGCCTTCTTTGTCAAAAACAAAGATCTTTCCCGCATCACGGTCCGCCACATAAGTAGTGTGATCCTTGGTTACGTAAATACCTCTGGGGCCCTTAAGGATCCCCTCTCCGAAGGTCATCACCGGTTCATTGTCCATGTCAGAAACAACAACACGGGCGTTTCCGCTGTCTAAGATATACAGATATCCGTCATCCAAGAGAGTGAAATCCGTAGGTCCCACCAGGGGTTCTTCACCGATCTTTGTTATTGTCTGATAAGGAAGATAGGCCGTCTGAGTCTCCGTTACGGATCCGTATCCGTCAACGGTATAGGTCTTGTAAGGCGCATCGGCCGAGGCAGAGATGCTTCCGGATACGAGTATCAGCGCCGAGAGCATCAGAGGTATGACGGTTTTGATTGTCTTTTTGAACTTTTTCACGTTAACTATCCTCTCCGATGTTTACTTGATACCCGAATGGGCCATTGTGTTCATAACGTTGTTTTGCAGTATGCAGAACAAAATGAGGTTCGGCAAAAACAAAATGAGCGATGCCGCTGCCGCGATACCCTGACCGGCTACGGTGTTTGTTGTTGTGGTACTGGTCAGTGTATTCATGTAAAAAGCAAGTGTCTTTAAAGAATCATCGTTTATGTAATAATTGGAGGCTTCGATATTGGTCCATACCTGCTGGAATACCAATATCGCCGCGGTGGCGATGGCAGGCTTTGTAAGGGGGATTATGACCTTACGATATATGGTCCACTCACTGGCACCGTCCATGTATGCCGCTTCTATAAGGGAATCCGGCACCTGGTCCACGAACTGCTTGATCAAAAACAAAGCAACGGGAAGGGCCATCAGCGGTAATATCTCCGCCCAGTAGGTATCGATCATTCCAAGTTTGTTTACTACCAGATATCTGGGGATCATTACTGCCACGGATACAAACATGAGCGCTATCTGGTTGATCTGCATCATGGTCTTTGCACCCTTGAAGCGGATCTTTGATAATGCATAGGCCGCCATGGTGGAGAAAAGCAGGGATCCCACCACTACCGTAGCGGTAACGAAAAGGCTGTTAAAAACATATTTGCTAAGAGGTATGCTTCCTGCTCTCGAAGCCTTAACAAGCTTTGAAAAATTATCAAGAGTAGGATGGGTGGTAATGAACTTCGGCGGGAAAGCAAACAACTCTTCCATGGGCTTAAAGGCGTGGAAAATGATGAATACTATGGGAAGTCCGCAAAGCAGTACCATAGGAAGCACCATCAGGATTATCTTTATCTGACCCTTTTCGAACTTGTCAGGGTTCATTCTGTGACCTTTGTAGGCTGCCATTGTTTTTCCTCCCTTCCTTAATCTTTCTCGCCAAAGAGTTTATTTGACGCCGATGAGAATATCTGAACTATCAAAAGCAGTACCACGGAAACCGCTGCCGCATAACCCATCTCGTATCTGATAAAACCGTAGTCCTCGATGTGGTTCACGATGAGCTGTGCCGCATATCCCGGAGTGGGATTTCCAGCAAGGAGCGTTGCGATCATACCGTTCTGGAAAGCTCCCACTATCTGCATTACCGCCGCAAACAGCATCTGAGGCTTCATGCTTGGTATGGTCACATATATCATTTCCTGGAATCTGTTCTTTACGCCGTCTATGGCTGCCGCCTCGTAAAGAGATTCATCGATGTTCAAAAGTCCCGCAAGTATTGATAAGAATCCTACACCCATGCTGCTCCAAAGACCGATGATGATAACGATGGGGAGCAGATAATCCGCATTGGTAAGCCAGATGATGGGCTCGTTGATCACTCCGATATCCATAAGCCAGCTGTTAAGATATCCTGTCTGATCCCCGGTGAACATGATCTTCCAAAGAACGCTCATGGCGACACCGGTGGTCATGCTGGGTGAGTAAAGGATCAGCGCGAATACGGTTCTTGGTCCCTTGGTGAGATTTGCAAGTCCAAAGGCCAGCAGAAATGCCAGCACATATCCGCCCACACCAACGATCAATGCGTATTTAACGGTATTCGGAAGAACAAACTTCATGAACACATCGTCGCCGGTTATTAAGTTGATGTAGTTTAAAAAGCCTACGAAGCTTGGCTTCTGTATAGCATTGAAATTGGTAAAGGAAAGGAATATGGCCATTATTACCGGCGCAAGTATGAATGTCACAAACAAAGCCGCATAGGGAAAAACAAATACATATCCGGCTTTGTTGTTCCTTGATACCTTTCCTACTTTCGTATTTTTTGCCATGGTTTTTATGTGTCCTTCAGTTTATCTGGTAAGAATTTCATGTACGGTTTCAACGGTGGGCACCGTATAGATCCTGATCACGTTGCCGTCACTGTCAATATAGCCGAATTCCTCAAGCTTTCTCTCAGTTTCTCTGGATACGGTCTTTGCCACATCATCGATCCTGGATCGTATGGTCTCTCCGTTTACAACCACATCGTTGTATGCGTTACTGAGTTCACGCTCCATCATGTAGCTTCCGGGAAGTCTGGGAGCCTCTAAGATATAACGGGCCTGCTCCATTATGGTATCCTTGTCGGATGTGGGATAAGGAAGCATTGCAAAGGCCTCAAGGTTGGCTGTGGGCCAGATATATTCGTCACCGTAGAGGATCTGAAGTCTCTGTCCGAATTCCGCCTGGGTCTCGGCTCTCGACCACCATTCCATATATCTCCAGGCTTTTTCTTCTCTTTCATCGTCGGATCTAAACATTACCGAGCTTTCGGCGCCTCCCGACATATATCTTAAGATCTCACCGGTCTCTTCGTCCCTGACTCCCGGTATCAATGCTATGGACCAGGAATTTGCGATCTCAGGGGCCGCATTCAATATCAGGTTGTAGGAGTTAAAGTCCGCGATACCTATGGGAAGGTCCCCGTTTCTGAAATGCTGGTAGAAGTTAGGTACATCCACCGGCAGATCATAGAGTGTAAAGAGTTCCGTAAGCTCCGTAAAGCCCGTTACAGTCTCTTCACTGTCTACGGTGATATCAAGGGCTGTCTCTCCGTAAAGGGAACCACCGTTTTGATAGATCAAAGGTGTTGTTCCGTGGAAGTTTCTCATGGCAAGCATGGGAGCCGTGGGATAGCAGACATTCAGGCCTCTCATCTGAAGATCCGGAAGCATTGCCACCAGTTCGTCAATGGTCTCTGGAACCTCAAGCCCCAGCTTATCGAGTATGTCAGTCCTGTAAAACATTACGTAGAAGTTCATAGTCTCGGGAAGGGAATAAAGTCCGCCTTCAACTACCGAGGGAACCAGTAAGCCTTCGCTGTACCTTCCAAAGACCTCTTTGTAATCATCAAATTTGGTAAGATCCACCAGTGCACCTCGGATGGCAAGGTCGTAGGGGATCGAGTAGTTGATACCCGTTGCTATGTCAGGGGTATCGCCGGAAGCATTTGATAAGATGAGCTTCTGTGCATCCGTCATGATGCAAAGGTCCACCTCTATGCCGGTCTGAGGTGTAAATTCCTCATCGATCATCTTTTGCATGATCTCCACATAGGTCCTGGGTCTGTTAACCCAAACCTGTATATGGGAACCGTCCGTATTGCTTGCGCTGTAGGACTGTCCGAAGAAGGAATGAACAAAACGTATCACGGCGGTTCCTATGGCATTAAAGAATCCTGCCCCGCCCGGAAGATGTGCACCTTCCTGATATATGTATATCCTGTCAATGGATAGATCGTTGTCGTTTATAAGATCCACAAAATTGGCGATCTGGGTGTTGATGGAATTGACGCTTGTGGAAAGCTCGTTAACTCTGTATACCAGTTCGTTGGGTTCATCCGCCAATGACTGAAGCTGATCCGCCGCTATCAGTAAATAGGAAAAAGCAGCAACATCATCGGCATCCTTGGCATTCACATAAACCTTAGCCCGGTCTGCGATATCATATAACTCATCCACCCAGCCCTGAAGCCTTGACTGAAGGTCCGGTATGTATCTTGTAAGCTTCAGGTCTCTGTATTTGTCCCTGTTTGTTCCCGCTACCTTTGTGACCTCCAGGGAAAGATCGCTTATACCGCTCATGATGCGGTCCACGGACTCAAGGGCATATCTTAAGTTGTCCGCATTTATGGTAAGGGAGATCGTATGCTCACCTTTATCCAAATAAACGCTTAATCTGTTGCCTTCACTGTCTGTAAGTGTTGTTTTTCCAAACTTTGAGTTTGAAGGCAGTGCATAGGCTTTAAACTCTGTATTGGGTATCTCTCCGTCGATCCTGAAATCCACGAAAACGGGAAAGTCGTTTTTCTCGGACTGGCGGTAGTTCATGCCTATATAGTAGTAACCCGCATTTTCTGCATTGAATTTGTAGGTAACTCTCTGTCCCGCTTCGTTAAAGGAATCTTCGTCGATTATGTTTAACACCGTCGTCGTTGCGGAAATGGGTGAAAGTGAAGCTTCATATTCACCCACACCGTGGATCGACGAATCGTTTCTTTCATAAAAATTCTCAGCTTCGATGGTGATGAGAGCGCTGCCCTCTGCCTTTTTTGAACCTGTATATTCCTTTATCTCTGTTTTTGCGGATAAAGTGATGTTTCCAAGGAGAACGCTTCCTTCCTGCATCACAAGCTCCAGTTCATGACTGCCGGCTCTCAACTCAAGCAGCAACTCATCCGAGCGGCGATAGCTTGCATCCATCAAAGCCTTGTGTTCCCACCGGATGCTCTTGTCGGGAAGTGATACGATCTCGTTGCCGTATCTGTCGATATCGACCTCACCCGAAACCCAGGTGGTTTCAAATAACATGCTTCTTGTTTCATAGAAAGGATATTCACCGTCGACCTTAAGTCCTATCTCCACCGGCAGGATGGATTCGTCATAGGATAGATAATCGAAGCTCATCACGTATTGTGCGGTGGCGGGTACGTCGACGTTTAATGTGACCACATCCCCGGCCTTTACCGACAAAACATCGTTTGAATAATCGTAATTGTCGGAAGTAAGGAAGCTTTTTGAAGTATCATCCGCGATCTCATCGATCTTTAAAAGTATCGCATCCCCCGAATAAAGCTCTGCGCTGTATCCCGCACTTACGGTGGTGTAGTCGGTGTTTAACCTGTCTATTCCGGAATCCGTTGAGGATAAAGAAAGAGTATCTGCGCTTTCTTCGGTCTCGCTTTCCCGGTCCGCGAATACACTTATGTCCGATACACAGAAGCAGGACATAAGCAATGCGGTTGTAAGTATTACGGATGTGATCTTTTTAATACCCTTTCGAAACATTTGGAAAATCTCCTATTACTTAGTTGTTACTTCAAGATGAAGAACGCTGCTTGCGGGAATGGTGAACTTAATCTTTCCGCCGTCAAAGCTTGCTCCCTTAAAGTCTTCGATCTTTACCTTCTCGGGATCGTCAAAGGTGTTGTGGCTGTGGATCTCGCCGCCAACGATCTCGCCCCGTACGGATGCAATGATCGTATCTGCGATCTCGCCTTCAATGTCAAAGGCTTCGTCGACAGAAAGGTTTGTCATGGTGATGTGGATCTTACCGTCCTTTCCAAGGGATACGGACTCTGTAAGGTTCGGTACCATATTTTCTTTTTCAAGACCCACTTCCTTGGACTCTACGAAGCTGTCAAGAAGCTCTGCGTCCTGGTGATATTTGTACATTTTGAACACATGGTATGTAGGTGTCTTAACCATTCTGGGTCCGTCTGTTAAGATAACGGACTGAAGAACGTTTACAAGCTGTGCGATGTTTGCCATGCGTACTCTGTTGCAGTGCTTGTTGAAGATATTTAAGTTGATACCTGCAACAAGTGCATCCCTGATGGTATTCTGCTGGTACAAAAATCCCGGATTGGTGCCGGGTTCAACATCGAACCAGGTTCCCCACTCATCAACAATGAGGCCGACCTTGTGAGCCTTGTCATACTTGTCCATGATGGCTGTGTGATGATTTATAAGGTCTTCCATATAGAGAGTCTTTTTAAGGGTCTGATACCACATCTTCTCATCAAATTCGGTTGCGGAGCCCTTGTGCTCCCATCCGCCGGGATGAGTGTAGTAATGTAACGAGATACCGTCCATAAAGCCGTGAAGGAAATCGGGAGCCTTAAAGCAGGTGCTCATTACGCCTTCCGTCCAGTTGTAATCATCAACATTGGCGCCGCAGGCGATCTTAAAGATCTGACGGTCGTTTCTGTAATTTCTTACATAGGTCTGATATCTTCTGTAAAGATTTCCGTAATACTCGGGAGTCATGTTTCCGCCGCAGCCCCAGTTCTCATTACCAACTCCGAAGAAGTCCACGTTCCATGCATCCTCATGTCCGTTTTCCTTACGAAGATCCGCCATAGGTGATACGCCTTCAAAGGTCATATATTCAACCCATTCGCTCATTTCCTGAACGGTTCCGCTTCCCACATTTCCGTTTATATAGGTCTTGCAGCCTAACTGTCTGCAAAGCTCCATGAATTCATGGGTACCAAAGCTGTTGTCTTCTACGACTCCGCCCCAGTGGGTATTGATCATCTTCTTACGCTTTTCCTTGGGACCGATGCCGTCCTTCCAGTGATATTCGTCTGCGAAGCATCCGCCGGGCCATCTGAGGACCGGGATCTGCATCTCTTTCAATGCCTCAACCACATCCGTTCTCATTCCGTTGGTATTGGGGATCTCCTTGTTACCTTCTCCCACGTATAAACCTTCATAAATACATCTTCCAAGATGCTCCGAGAAGTGTCCCTGGATCTCCGGATTGATGTGGCCTTTTTTGTTGGCCGGGTTGATGTACAATTTTGCCATTTTCATTCCCTCACTGTGATTTTTGATGTTTGTTTAAGTATCTGCGAAATTTAATCGTTTTCGCTTTCCGAATTTCACTTTATATTTAACTTTTCAGTGAAATAGTTAATCTTTTGGTGAAACTTTACTTACAAAATACTAATTTTCTTTTTCAAAATCAACCCTTAAACACTTTTGTAAACGTAGAAAAAGTGCACGACATTTTGTGCACTTTGCTCATTTTTATTTTTGTATTGACTTTGTTTTTTTTGCACTCTATACTTTTAGTTAACCAAAAAGTTAACCATTTCAGTATTTTGTTATATTAAAACGGTTAGATCATGGGAAGGGGTGTATTTAATGCTTTACTTAAATTCATTGTCAGAAGCCGAGGAGATATTCAAAGCCCTCAGCACACCGATGCGAATACGCATCATGGAACTTATATATGAAAACAATCATATGAGCATGAACGATCTTGCAGAATCCCTGGACCTTACCAACAGTGCCATATCCATGCATGTTGGCAAGCTGGAAGCCGCAGGTCTCGTGACTATCCAGACCACCTCCGGTAAAAGAGGCGTTATGAAGGTCGTACGGCCCCGCTATGAAAGACTGATAGTTGATATGGTTCCGGGAGCGGGAGTCAATGCGAGAAAGTGCTACACCGACGAGATCGCCGTGGGACATTATACCAATATAGATGTTAAACCCACCTGCGGACTCTCCACTTCCGGTAATCTCATAGGTGACCTTGACAATCCCAAGGTATTCTCATACCCCGAACGTTTCAAAGCCGATATCCTCTGGATCGGTTCCGGTTTTGTAACCTACAATCTCCCGAACCGATTAAAGCCCGGACAGTTTCTTACGGAAATACAGGTTTCCTTCGAGATCTCTTCCGAATGCCCCGAGTTTAACGAAGATTACCCCAGCGATATCTATTTTGACATAAACGGCAAGGCCCTGGGCAAGTGGATAAGCCCCGGTGATTTTGGAAAAAGAAGAGGTATGCTCTGCCCCAACTGGTGGCCCGCAGGCTTAAACCAGTACGGACTGTTAAAGACCCTCATCATAAACGGTGCGGGAACCTTTATGGACGGAACCCACAAGCTCTCTTCCACCACCATAAACGACCTTAACATTGATTACAACTCAAGCATCAACTTTACCTTCTCCGTTCCTCAGGACACTGCAAACTGCGGCGGACTTACCATATTCGGAGAATCCTTTGGGGATTATAGCCAGAATATTCAGGTAAAACTCTTTTACGAAGAATCAAACGAACCCGAACAGTCTTGAATTGGGGATATATAAAGGAACCGTCATATTAAACAACCTGCTTAATATGACGGTTCCTTTTTAATAAGCAATTCAAGACTTTGGGCCGCGTTTGCAGCTCAAAATAGTGTTTTATCACTTTACAGTCACTTCAAGATGAAGAACGCTGCTTGCGGGGATCGTGAACTTAATGGATGATCCGTTAACCGTAACAGCATCAAATGCAACTGCCTTAACAACTTCGGGAGCATCGAATGTATTGTGTGCATGGATCTCACCTCCGACGATCTCGCCCTTTACGGAAGCGATAACGGTATCGGCGATCTCACCGTCGATTGCGTAAGCTTCATCGATGGAAAGGTTGGTCATTGTGATATGGATCTTACCGTCCTTGTCAACGGATACGGACTCGGTAAGGTTGGGAACCATGTTATCCTTCTCAAGACCGATCTCCTTAGTCTCAACAAAGCTGTCAAGAAGCTCGTTGTCCTGATGGCACTTGTACATGTTGAATACATGATATGTAGGTGTCTTTACCATTCTGGGACCGTCTGTAAGAATAACGGACTGCAAAACATTTACAAGCTGTGCGATGTTTGCCATGCGGACTCTGTCGCAGTGCTTGTTGAAGATGTTTAAGTTGATACCCGCAACAAGTGCATCCCTGATCGTATTCTGCTGATATAAGAAGCCGGGGTTGGTTCCGGTCTCAACATCATACCAGGTTCCCCACTCGTCAACGATAAGGCCCACAACATGGTCCTTGTCGAATCTGTCCATGATTGCGGCGTGACGGCTGATGAGTTCCTCCATAAAGAGAGTTCTCTTAAGGGTTAAGAACCACTTCTTCTCATCAAATTCGGTAGCGCCTCCCTTTTGCTCCCATTCTCCGGGAACTGTGTAGTGATGGAGGGAGATACCGTCCATAAAGCCGTGAACATGAGGAGGTGTGGGATGCTTAAAGCATGTCTCCATTACCTTCTCGGTCCAGTTGTAATCCGAAGAGTTTGCTCCGCAGCAGATCTTGTAGATGGGCTTGTCGGGCTTGTAGTTTCTAACATAAGTCTGATATCTTCTGTAAAGGTTTCCGTAGTACTCGGGAGTCATGTTTCCGCCGCAGCCCCAGTTCTCGTTACCTACTCCGAAGTAATCAACCGTCCAGGGTTCCTCGTGTCCGTTTGCCTTACGCTGATCGGCCATAGGGGAAACGCCTTCGAATGTCATATACTCAACCCATTCGCTCATTTCCTGAACGGTTCCGCTTCCTACGTTACCGTTGATGTAAGCCTTACATCCAAGCTGTCTGCAAAGCTCCATGAATTCATGGGTTCCGAAACTGTTATCTTCAACAACACCGCCCCAGTGGGTGTTGATCATCTTCTTTCTGGTTTCCTTGGGACCGATACCGTCCTTCCAGTGATATTCATCGGCAAAGCAGCCGCCGGGCCAGCGAAGTACCGGGATCTTCATCTCCTTCAGTGCTTCAACCACGTCGGTTCTCATACCGTTTACATTGGGGATGTCCTTGTTGTTCTCCCCTACATAAAGTCCTTCATAGATACATCTTCCGAGATGCTCTGAAAAATGTCCCTGTAACTCGGGATTGATATGGCCCTTTTTATTGGCCGGATTCACGAAAAATTTAGCCATGTTTCTATAATCCTCTCCTTCATTTAAGTGAAAACCCACTGTAATTTCAAAATACTTGCTTTTAAGCCCTAAATCAAGCCTGAATCGTGCTATTAATTCCCCATTTAAGAAGGTGTCGCACCTTGATGCGACACCTTTTATGTTATCCTCTCCGGATCAGCCCGTGATCTGCTTCTTTGCAGCCTCAAGAGCCTCTATGACTCTGTCGCACCAGGCATCGAATTCAGGATCCTCAACCTGACATTCGGGATGGGACAGAACGTAGTCGATGGTCCTTCTTACACCCCTGTCAAAGGTGATGTTCATGTTAAGTCCCGGCACCGCTCTTTTAAGCTTTGAATTGTCAAAAACAACACTTACCGCCTTATCTCCCAGAAGTGCCCCCGCAAAATCATACTTCGAAACCGCATCCAGGTAAGAAGAAGCAACGTAGTAAGGCTTGAATTCAACTCCCAGGGCATCGGCTATGGATTGGTAGATCTGATTCCATGTCAGCGTCTCGTCATTGGTGATCTGATAAGCCTCGCCGATGGCATGCTTGTTGGCCATAAGACCTATGAAGCCCTTTGCGAAATCCTCGTTAAAGGTCATGTGCCAGAGGCTTGTTCCGTCGCCGTGTACAATTACGGGCTTGCCTTCCAGCATTCTCTTTATGACCTGGAAGCTGCCCTTGTCACCGTGTACTCCCAGAGGCACGTTTCTTTCGTCATAAGTGTGGCTGGGACGGATTATGGTCACGGGGAAGCCTTCCTCAAGATAGAGCTTCATAAGAAGGTCCTCGCACTTTTTCTTGTTACGGGAATACTCCCAGTAGGGATTGGAAAGAGATGTGCCTTCCGTCACCACATAATTGTATGCAGGCTTGTGATATGCGGATGCGGAGCTTATGTACATGAACTGATCCGTTTTGCCCTTAAAGATGCGGTAGTCACGCTCAAGCTGCTTAGGAACAAAGCCGATGAAGTCGCAGACCGTATCGAAATGAAGATCCTTAATAAGATCCTTGACCTTCTCCTCGTCGTTGACATCGCAGGTCAAGACCCTGACCCCTTCGGGAATCTCGGATGCCCTGTTTCCGCGATTTAAAAGATACAGTTCCCATGCGGGATCCCTGGCAAGAGCCCTTGTGATGGCCATGCTGATGGTCCCGGTACCGCCGATGAATAAAGCTTTCATTTTAACCCTCCTTTTGTGAAAAACACCTTCATTTTCAGTTAACCACAGAGAAGGCCCGAATAGTATGAGAATAAGGGGCGAAAATATGAAAAATCTTTTATTGTATGAAACGAGCCGCAGAGTATGTACTCTGCGGCCCGCTCATGGGAGGGTTATTGTGAATATCATAATGATCTTAATGTATTTCTTACAGCGCCGGGACCTTCAAGTTCTTTTCTGAAGATGTCCACGATCTTGTCCGCAAGTCCGCACTCTATAAGATCCACTCCGAAGATCTCTTTCTTTCTGAGAACGGGCTCAAGTATGGATACGCATTCTTCTTTCGAAGGAACGCATCCGAGCTTAAAGTTCTTCATGGTCTTGTCAAGTTCGTCAAGCAAAGGATCGGTGCTTCTTTCAAATACCTCACCCTTATCGTCCACTCCGAGAAGATATCTTAACCAGCCGCCGAGAGCTGCGGGGATCGCGTTAAGCTCGCTTACTTTACCAAGGGCGATGTAGCTCTTTATTGTTTCTCCGAATCTGATACCAACCTTCTGTGATGTATCCGTTGCGATCCTCTGAGGCGCATCTGGCATGAAGGGATTGGGAAGGCGAACCTTTACAACTGTATCGATGAAATCCTTAGGGTTGATAACGCCGGGATCCGTTACAACGGGAAGTCCCTCGACATATCCCACCTTTGTGATGAGATTTACAAGATCCGCATCCTTCATCTCCTCGTATATCCTGGTGTATCCCAGTAAGCATCCGTATACCGCAAGGGATGTGTGAAGAGGATTCAGGCAGGTGGTGACCTTCATTCTCTCAACATTGTTTACCGTATCCCTGTCGGCAAAGATAACTCCGGCCTTTTCAAGGGCGGGGCGGCCGTTGGGGAAATCGTCCTCTATTACAAGGTACTCCGCTTCTTCAGCGTTTACGAAGGGAGCAACATAGGTGCTCTTTGATGTGATGACGGGTTCAAGATCCTCAAGTCCGTCCTTTTTAAGCATTTCTTCAACGGATGCATCGGGCCTTGGTGTGATCTTGTCGATCATGCTCCATGGGAAGGAAACCTTTGAAGGATCCTCGATATATGCCTTAAAGCCTGCATCGGCCTTTCCTGCCTTTACCCAGCCCTTTGCGAATTCGTCGATGGCTGCAAAAAGCTTCTCTCCGTTGTGGGAGCAGTTATCGGTGCTCACCATTGCAATGGGCATTGCACCTGCCTCGTATCTTGCGAAAAGAAGGGATGCCACCTTTCCGATGTAGCTTGCGGGCTTTGCGGGTCCTTCTTCCATATCCTTTGCAACCGCTGCCATATAATCTCCTGCGGGAGTCTTAAGATTGTAGCCCTTCTCGGTAATGGTGAAAGTTGCAAGCTTAAGTGAAGGCTTTTTGAATACGTTCTTTAAATATTCAAACTCTTCCGTTCTTTCGGAATCGAGAATTGCGGAACGGGCGATACTTCCGATGACCTTCTTCTCGATGCTTCCGTTTGCCTTTAATACCGCAAGGATGGAAAGGTCCTCAAACTTTCTGTAGGCCTTTTCAACTATCTCATAGTCAAAGCCTTCCGCAACAACAATACCGGTCTTAAGATCTCCCGATTCAAGAAGAGTCTGGGCGAGAGCCGCATGATAGGCTCTGAAGATATTGCCTGCGCCGAAGTGAACCCATTCGGGATTTGCTTCGGTTTCTTTTTTCATTGCGTCCGTATCAAACTTCGGAAGCATGTAACCCTTTGCTTCCCAGACGGCTTTATCCTTTATTCCCAAAGAATTAAGTTTCATACTGTCTTCCCTCCGAGTTATGCGTTTCTTTTTGCATTCTTTTCGATGGCTTCCCAGAGACCGTTGATGTAAGCGGCTCCGAGAGCTCTGTCGTAAAGTCCGTAGCCGGGCATTGCCTGCTCGCCCCAGATCATACGGCCGTGGTCCGGTCTGATGGGACCTGAAAAACCGGTCTCATAAAGGGCACGAACGATCTCGTACATATCGAAGGATCCGTCGCTTGAAAGGTGAGCGGCCTCTTCGAAATTGGTGGGTGAGATGAACTTAAGGTTTCTTACGTGAGCAAAATGGATCCTTCCCTCAAGGGCTCTGATCATATGAGGAAGATCGTTATCCAGGCTTGTTCCGTAGGAACCGGAGCAGAAGGTAACTCCGTTGTGAACATCGTCAACGGCCTTCATCATCTTTAAGATGTTGGGCTCGTTGTTGATGATCCTGGGAAGTCCGAATACGCTCCATGCGGGATCGTCGGGATGGATCGCCATCTTGATGTCATATTTGTTACATACGGGCATGATCGCCTTTAAGAAATAAACGAGGTTGTCAAATAACTTCTTCTCGTCAACATCCGAATATCTGTCGAAAAGTTCCTTAACATGAGCAAGTCTTTCAGGCTCCCAGCCGGGCATTACGGTGCCGTTCATCTCGCCTCTGATGGTTGAGAACATCTCCTCGGGATTGATGGCATCGATGGCTTCCTGGGTATAGGCAAGAACAGTGGAACCGTCGGGTCTCTTCCTTGCAAGCTCGGATCTGGTCCAGTCAAATACGGGCATGAAATTGTAACATACCATGTGGATGTCTTCTTTTCCCAGATTCTCAAGAGTCTTTATGTAATTTTCGATATGCTCGTCCCTGTTTCCGTCGCCGACCTTGATATCGTCGGATACGTTTACGGATTCGATACCGGAGATGTGCATCTCTTCTTTTTCAACCGAAGCCTTTAAAGCCTTTATCTCCTCCTGTGTCCAGAGTTCTCCGGCCTGCTTGTTGTAAAGAGTGGTGATAACGCCCCTGACACCGGGGATCTGTCTGATCTGCCAGAGTTTAACGGTATCGTATGCTTCTCCGTACCAGCGCAATGTCATTTCCATATGGTTTTCGTCCTTTCGTATATAAGAATAAAAAGTGTTTTTTGTTTTACGCTTTCATTTTGTCCTTTAGGGATAAAAAACTCAATTGCAAAAAGAATTGCCAACATTGCAAAAATGGCATAAATGGATTATCCTTGAAATATGAGAAAAGAATTAAGAAGCAATTTCACCGACAGACAGACAATGCTCGGAGACCCCTTCGAGCTTTATTATTACAGCGATCCCAGGCTTAAAGAGGTGAGCCAGCATTCCCACGATCATTTCGAATTATATCTTTTTCTTGAAGGGGATGTGGAGATGCAGATAGGCTCCGCCTGCAGGCTCTTAAATCCCGGAGATGTGATCATTCTTCCTCCCGGGATCTTTCACCATGCCTTTTCCTGCGGAGAAGAAAAGCCCTACAGGAGGTTTGTTCTCTGGCTCGGAAACGAGCTTCTTGATGAACTTTTCAAAGAGTCCGATTCATATCGCTATCTCTTCGACAGAAGCCTTGAAGGCCACTACTATCACCATCTGGAAACAGGTCACTTTCAGGAGATACAGACAAAGGCCATAACGGTACTTGAGGAGCTTCATTCCGATCATTTCGGGAAGGAAACCTTTTTAAAGCTGTATTTAAGCGATCTTATACTCTCTCTTACAAGATACAGCTATGAAAGCGAGCAGCTGATGCTTTCTTCTTCCGACGGTACCTTCCATGAGCTTTTGTCCTATATCGATGCCCACCTTTCGGAGGAACTGACTCTGGATGGCATCGCCGCTCATTTTTATGTCAGCAAATCCCATATCATACATCTTTTCAAGGCCGAAATGGGCCTGTCCCTTCATCAGTATGTAATAAAAAAACGTCTCGGCAAATGCCGGGACGCCATCATCAGCGGCCGCAGCATAAGCGAGACGTTTCTTTCATACGGTTTTAACGATTACTCCAATTTCTTTAAAGCCTTTAAAAAGGAGTTCGGAATCTCACCCCGGGAATACCGGGATATGCATCTTCCCGTTACCCGTCGCCAGTTTATTCTGCCTTCTTAGCCTTTTTAGCCTCAAGAGCCTTGTCCGAAGGCCTTACAAGGAACAGAGAAAGAAGAAGTGCAACGATGTAAAGAGCGATGGTTACATACAAAACGGTCTGATATCCAACGGGATTGATCTTGATCCCGTCATGCTCGATCCACTCACCGAAGTGATTTACGATCCATGCAGCCATCTGGTTTCCGGTAAGTCCGGCAAATGCCCATGCGGAAAGTGTAAGTCCGTGGATAGCGGAGATGTTGCTCATTCCGTAGTGGTCTGCAAGAAGGTTGGGAACGTTTGAGAATCCGCCGCCGTATCCTGCATTTACCATGAAGATGAGTGCAAGAACAAGGATCACGAGAACCGTGTTTCCTTCTCCGTTAAGGATACCCTTTGTAAGGATAACAAGTGCGGTAAGCACGATGGAAATAACAAAGATCATCTTGTAAACGGTGTTACGATCCTTCATTCCGTCAGCAACTGCGGAGAAACCGAGACGTCCGCCCGCATTGAAGATAGCGGAAATCGTAGAGATGATACCTACAACAGCGGCAAGTCCGATACACTTAACGATCATCTTCTCCTGGGAGATGAGTGCAAGACCGCAGGTGATGTTTAAGTAGAACATAAGCCAGATACCGATATAGTTACCGAGGGGCTTTGTCTTGATGACTTCAAACATGTTGGGTCCCTTTTCTGCGCCGGTGGGCTCATGCCATCCTGCGGGCTTCTTAAGAAGAAGGTGACCGACAAACATCATTACGAAGTATACAACCGCAAGAACAAGGAACATCTTCCATACACCGTCACCAACCTCGTTTACGGAGTTCTTTGAAAGACCTGTAAGCATGGAGGTCATGATGGGGGAAGCGATAGCCTTTGCGGCACCGAAACCTGCAACAGCAAGACCGGTTGCAAGGCCCTTGTGATCGGAGAACCAGAGCATAAGAGTCTTAACAGGAGAAAGATAACCCGTACCGAGACCAACACCCATGATGAATCCGTAGCATACATAGATACCGATCAGCGCAAGAACGCTGTGCTGATGATTTCCGCCGTACCAGATGAAGAAACCGGTACCTGCCATACCAACCGAGAAACAGATGGTGGCAATGAGCGAAGATTTGTGAATGTCCTTCTCAACAATACCGCCAAGGAAAGCAGCGGACATGCCGAGGAAGAAGATTGCGAAGCTGAAAGCCCATTCCGTGGCACCCTTGCTCCATCCGATGTAGTCGGCGATCTCCTGGCTGAAGATAGACCAGCAGTAAACAGTACCGATACTCATGTGGAGAAGTAATGCGGGGATAGCTCCGCGGAGCCATTTGTTTTCTGACATAATATCTTTACCTCTCTTTATAATGATTGAAAATATCAAACGCCGTACCCATGCACGGCAAAAACCTTATGTATTTTATCATCATGCATTGTCAAAATCAAGCAATCCACGGCTTTTTTGCAAAAAGAAAAGGCATCCGGAAAAACCGGATGCCCGTAAGTCTTTATCAGCCCTGAAGTCCGTTTGACTGCCTTATCATATCCTCAACAACGATATCGTATATCTCTCCCACCGTGTTGCAATATTCAAGAACCTTCCAGGGTTCGTTTGTATGGAAATGGATCTTTATAAGATCCTCATCTCCTGCAGCTATAAGGCTGTTTCCTTCGAAATTCTCGGTAATGTAATCTGCGATCTCATCCTCGTCAAGATCCTTGTCGCGTCTGTCGATAAGAAGCTGTGTGTCATATCTGTAGGCGAACTGATCGTCTTCGGGATCTACTGAATTAAAACCCATTCTGTGTACCTCCTTTTTTGCATTCGGCGGACGGTCTGCCCGCACAACAAGGTTATTGTAACCATTTGTGACGGTTTTCGCAACCCCGCAGGATCAATTGCGGACGCAATCCCTTAAAGTACAGTATAAATGATCCCCTTCCATATATGTGTCAAAGGTTCCGGTAACGCAGATATCATCGCCTTCGCTCGGATACTCATATCCGTCGGATAAAATGAACTCGATACCCGTGGAACAGCAAGCCGTAGCGTCCTTGACAATGCATGCGTGATACTCATTCCCCGTGGATTCGTCGAAAAGATATGTGTAAAGTCCTTCCATCTTAATGACCTTACCCACATAGTCTTCGGGATAGTACATCATGTTGTAAACTTCCGAATAGACCATGGTCTGGGAAAGTGTTGTCAGATCCACATCGATACCCTCGGTATCTTCCGCCTCGGTTTCCGGCGTTTCTTCAGGTTCTTCAGAAACAACTTCAGGCTCTTTTTCTTCTTCCACGGAAGGTGCGGGAGCGGGAGCCGGTTCCTCTTCTTTTTCCGAAACCGACGTTTCCTGAGCCTTGGCCGCTGCCAGAAGATCGTTGACGTCGGTAACGCTTGAGTAATCCCTGGAAGTATCAGATGTTTTTTCGCCGCAGGCGGCGACTGTGAATATCAATAAAACACATAATGCGATCTTTACGACTTTTTTCATTTTCTTCCTCCCGTAACAAGTCCCGGTACGCAGCATAAAAAGAAAGCGACTACGTCAACGGCGACGATGGTGGACCCCACGGGTGTGCCCGCTAGGATCGAGATGAGAATTCCGAGAACCGAGCAAACCACCGACAAAACGGCGGCGCATACAGTAACGCCCTTAAAGCTGTCAAAAAGCCTCATTGCCGAAAGGGCAGGAAAAATAACAAGTGCGGAAATAAGTAAGGATCCCACGAGATTCATGGCAAGGACTATTATCACCGCGATTATCACCGCGATAAGAAGGTTATAGAAGGATACATTCGTTCCCGTTGCCCTTGCGAAGGTCTCGTCAAAGGTGACCAGAAAGATCCTGTTATAGAAAAGAACAAAGGTTACGATCACCAGCACCGACAGAGCGATGCAAAGATAAACGTCGATCCTTTTGAGCGTGAGTATCGAAGTTGAACCGAAAAGGGTGCTGCAGACATCTCCCGAAAGATTTGAAGATGATGCAAAAATGTTCATTATCAGATATCCGAAGCCAAGGGCTCCCACGGAGATCATGGCAAGAGCCGCATCTCCTTTGACTTTGGCATTATGTCCCATCCCAAGTAAAAAGATGGCCGAAACAATGGTTATGGGAAGGATCAGATACATCCTGTTGGTAAAGTTAAGTACCGCAGCCACTGCCATTGCTCCGAAAGCAACATGGGAAAGTCCGTCGCCGATGAAGGAAAAACGCTTAAGGACCAGCGTCACTCCAAGCAGCGATGAACACAGTGCTATAAGCACTCCGACGATGAGTGCGTAACGTACAAAGGGATATGCAAGATATGCTCTGATGGTTTCAAAAATTCCGCTCATTTTCCGTAAGGCTCCTTATCATCCCCGATGATCAAATAAAGTGCCCCGGAAGAACCGGGGCACATGAAATTACTTAAGTGCCTCGGTAAGTACAGCGAGGTTGTTTTCCATTATTGAAAGATATGTGACTCCCGCTTCGATGTCCTTGTTTGTTACGGACTGCATGGAGTCAAGTGAAAGGATCTTCTGATCCTTGGATGCAGTGTTTAAAACGATGGTTTCCGCAATGCTCTTGTCCGCCCCTTCGATGGTCATGACATTCTTAAGGCCGAGTTCGTCAACCTTGTTTGCAAGGAAGGTGATGGTCTCAAAACTTGCTTCGGTCTCTGCAGAGCAGCCTACGAATGCTGCATAGTAGGAAAGACCGTAATCATCAGTAAGATATCTGAAGGGGAAACGGTCACCGAAAAGAAGGGTGTCTGCGGTTCCGGCAGACACAGCTGATGCATAGTCGGAATCAAGCGCCTTCAGCTTATCCTCATAGGCCTTTGCATTGTCGGCATAAACGGATGCGTTGTCGGCGTCGATGGCCTGAAGGGAAACGGAAATGCTGTCAACGAGTTTTACGGCATTTTTAAGGGAAAGCCATACATGCTCGTCGTACTCCACTTCTTCCTCTTCTCCCTCTTCGCCTTCTTCCTCTTCTTCGCCCTGCATTCCCTCAACAAGTTCTTCTTCCTTGACGGAATCGCCGAGAGCCTCCATTAAGTTGATGACTGCCATATCTTTGTTGTTGGCGGTTTCAAGGACATCGTCCACCCATTCGTCGGACTCGCCGCCTACATAGATGAACATATCGCAGGTGGAGATCTTTAAGATATCCTCTGCGGTGGGCTGATAGCTGTGAAGGTCAACGCCGTTGTCAAGAAGAAGGGTTACCTCCGCACCCGCCGGATTGTCGCCAAGGACATTCTTAACCCAGTCGTACTCGGGAAATACAGTGGTTACGATGGAAAGCTTATTGTTCTCACCGGCCTTTTCACCCTGCTTTGAACCGCAGGATGCAAGAACACAGACCGCCATTGCGGCTGCGATAAATATCGATATAAATTTTTTCATGATATGAATTTTCCTCCGAAAATGAATTGATATAAAAAGTCCGTGATCCCGGGCTCTCAATCATTCATCCGAACCTTGAAGGATACCGGGGTCTTATGTGCAAAATCCGCGGTAAAGACAGTAATCGTGCTTACAACAGAATAGAAAGCAGCAACAAAAACGATACATGCCAATGCACCGTCAGCCAGAGTCTTTAAGGTATTCCGACACTGTTTGATGCTGTCGCAGACCGGACACTCCTCCTCGCAGCAGTTATGATGAACCTCCGTTGCGATGAAGAATGAGGAACCGAAAAGTGCAAACATTATGAAAATGCCGAGTATGACAGCCAGAATGCGTCTGTCTTTGTTCTTCATACTCATATTGCGGTCCCTCCTTCCGATCATTCTCAAAACATCACATATTTTATGCGCTTCTTTCCCATATGTCAAATCTGATATTCCGCCGATAAAAAGACCGGCACCTTTCGGCACCGGTCCGGTAACTCCCCCTCTTTATATTAAGCTCTGTTGTATTTTTCTTCTTCGGGCATTTCCTTGAACCTTCTTTCGATCTCTCTGATCTCGTCCTCCGCCGCAAGGAAGGCTTCAACAACTTCGGGATCGAAGTGAGAGCCCGCATCCTTTTTGATGATGCCCTGAGCCGCGTCAAAGGGCATTGCATCCTTGTAGCATCTTCTTGAAACCAGTGCATCGAATACATCGGCAACCGCCATTACCCTTGCACAAAGAGGAATGTCCTCTCCCGCAAGGCCGCTGGGATAGCCTTTGCCGTTCCACTTCTCGTGGTGGTACATGGCAAGGAGCTTAGCCTCTTTAAGATAACCCGAATCGGGGATCTGCTTGATAACCCCGTCGATAACATCCTGTCCGCAGGTGGTATGAGTCTTCATGATCTCATACTCGTCATCGTCAAGCTTACCGGGCTTTAAGAGCACCGCATCGGGAACAGAGATCTTACCGATATCGTGGAGAGGCGCAGCCATGACCACGTTGTTTATGTACTCATCGGAAAGCAGTTCCGTATGCATGCCCATTTCTTTCATCTTTTTAAGGATGGTCTCAACATAGGCCGCTGTCTTTCTTATGTGCTGACCTGTATTCTCGTCTCTGTTTTCCACCATGTCCGCCAGACACATGATAAGGGATCTGTGCATCTGAGTTATGGTCTGTTGTTTTTCCGTATTGGCATGCATGTACCTTACGGAATCTTCCGTCATCTTAAGGAATGCATGATAGAGGTTTTCAACCTCGTCACCGGTATGTATGTCAAGCTTTCCGATCTGATCTACGTTTTCATCAAGAGCATCTTCGCTGTTGTAGGCGAATTCGCTGGTCCTCATGGTCATGGCATTGATGGGGTAGATGATGGAATAATCTACAAACCATATAACCACCGCAACGATGATGATAACGAATCCAAGGAAGAGGAAGATCATCTGTGTAAAAAAACTGATCTCACTTCTTAGAAGGATCGACATTTCGATATCCGTTCCTACATAGCATGTGCATTTTCCCGCATCGTCATAGACGGGAACATATGCAGTAAGAAGCCAACCGTAGGAATCGTTGGATATGATCGCCGGGATTGCTTCACCGGCTCTCAGCGCGGGAAGATAACTGTCAAAGGAAGGGTCGAAGGGGATCAGTGTTCCCGGCTCCTCTCCCACCAGATCCTCCGTAGATATGTCAAATACAACTCTGCAGCCTTCTTCTTCTATCTTGTATACGTAAACGTATCGGACATCCTCCGTGGACTCATAGATGAGCTTCAGTCGTTCATAGGTCTTTCGATAATCCTCCGATCCTCTGCCCTTCTCAATAAACTCATCCACTTTATCGCCGTCTATGTAGTGAGCCGCCGCATTCGAAGTCACAAAAGCACGGCTTTCATATTCATCGATTATCGAATTCTTGTAAAGAACAAAGGAAATGATGGTCGAAACCACCGCAAGGATGGTCAGTGCCACGATAAGGATGACCATGATCTTCGACCTTAAGAAAATGGAACGGCACTTGATCTTCTTGGTACGCTTGATCTCATCCGGAGTAAGAGGTGTCTGTACCCATCCCGCAAATTTCACCTCCGAACTTAATTTCGAAGGGAAAAGCTTAAGTCCGATAAGAACAAGCAGCACCGAAACCGTCTTGTCCAGAAGATCCCAGCAAAGGTCAGTGAAATAGCCCTGCGTGGGAAATCCCGTCATGATCCAGGGAAGGATTCCGCCGATACCTCCGCCGATGGCAGTCATAACAAGAATAAACGGTACTATCATTACCGGTTTCTTAAGCCATTTCTTATCGGAAAGGAAAGCCGCCGCAACGGCGATGAGAACATTCAGCACGCCATAATAGACGCATGTGATGTCGACGGCTCCGCGACAGAAATTTGTCACGAACCCGACAAGGATACCCGGCAGATAACCGCCGAGCGCGGAAGCCATTATGGTTCCAACCGTGTCAAGCCAAAGCACGATACCCGTGGATTCCCTGACAAAGGATGCAACCCATGCAAGCAATAGATTGATCACTAAACATACAATACACAATAAAAAGGCATAAAGAACATTCTGCCTAAGCGAGTAACGATATTCTTCTTTGTTTTCCATAATGCACCCCTTATAAAAACAAAACCTATCGATACCCACATACCCATGTACATTCCAAATGAACCGCCCCACGGTCCATCCGGACTTCCGGCCATTCTCAAACCGTCATCCGCCCCCTTTTTATACCTGCAAGTATAATGCGGATAATTAATTGTAACACCTGAACACTCATTTGAAAACTGTCTGTTTTCAGTTTTTTTATAATATTTTCAATATTTTTGCAAAAAAAGGAACAATCCCCCAAAAAGCCCGAATAACCCGCAATGACCATTATTGAACAAGTACCCCGCAATTAATATATCCCGGTCTCTGAAAGATTGAAGAAAGGCCGCTCCTATGGTAAAATATAGGCATTATTCGGGCCTTCGGCCCAGTACAGGAGGGTTACAAAAATGGCAATGATGGAAAGACCGGAAGTTAAGGTTATTCCGGGGGGCAAATGCTGGGAACACAAGTATGAAAATTTCTTTCTAAAGACATATGTTCCTGACACAAACATTGACGGACAGGTAAACAATTATACCTTCCGCGCACCTCTTCTTCTTGTTTTTGAGGAGGAACAAAGATCCATGGAGGATGCGGTCGCTTTCGCCGAAAAGACGGGGCTTGCCGCCATCGCTTCAGGAAACGATGCAAGCGTTTTATTTGTCTATCCCACATGCGAAGGCGGATGGGACAAGGCAACGGTTGAGCTTTACAAGGAGCTCATCGCAGAAACAAAGATGATCCCCGATTACGAGGACGGTATCGTTTCCAATTTTGATTTCTTTTCACAGACCTTTAAGGGTTACTTCATCCGCGGAGCAATCTTCAGAGCGGATATCTACAGTTTCGGCAAGTCCGCGGATTACTGCGCACGCACTCTTCTTAAGAAGATCGACGGCGAATATCTCTGGGGTCCCGGCGAGATCACTCCCGCCATGGTTTCCATGGAAGGCTTAAGTGTTGTTCCTTCTGTAGAAAGGAAGGACATTGCGGTATTAAGCGTAGGTAACAGCGCCGAGATCAACAAGGCATTTGAGGGCTGCGAGAATCTTCTTATTAAGGAAACGGCAGAATACGAGAAGGATTTCAAGGCATTTGTAAGAAAGTTCAAGATGTGGTGCGGCGTGGTTGAGATCGAGCCCGATTTCGAAGCACTTAACATGACCGAGGAGGCAGGCTTCACAGAGGTCAAGACCTCTCCAGCAAACAGAAAGTACAAAGATCAGCCCACTCACAAGGTTGGTTACTTCGCATATTACAACAACGATCTTCCCGCAAAGGGACCCATGCCCCTTGTTATGGGCTTCCACGGCGGCGGAGATTCTTCCATGTTCTTAACCTTCGTTTCAGGCTGGTGGGAGATCTGTCACAGATATGATTTCTTATATGTTTCAATCGAGAATCATATGGACGTTCCCGCGGCAGAGGCGGTTCAGGTCATTGAAGACCTTAAGAAGAAGTACAATATCGACGAAAAGCGCATTTACGCTACGGGCTTCTCCATGGGAAGCGGAAAGACCTGGGATATGTTCCATGAGTTTCCGGATATCTTTGCGGGGCTTATGCCTGCCAGCGCACTCTTCCCCGTTAAGGACAATCACTTCGGATTATCTCTCGGTGATCCCCGCCTTAACATGACCGTAAGCGTTCCCATGTTCTACTCAGGCGGTGAGCTTTCACATCTTGTGGAGCTTCCCAAGCAGGGCGAAAGCGGTCTTGAACGTATACAGTATCTTGCAAAGGTCAACAAGCTGGTCAAAAACTTCGAGGATGTGAAGTTTGAGGACAAGGATTCCTGGGAGAATCCCATCTACGGAATCTACGGCGATGAGGTCGTTAAGGTGGAAGACGAGACCCGCGGAAGCACTCTTACCATCAACTACTTTAAGAGTGAAGACGGCGTAACAAGAACCGCCCTTGCAAGCATCAGCGGTCAGGTGCATGAATGCAGACATCATACCAATGAAAATGCATGGAAGTTCATTTCACAGTTCACACTTGACAATAAATAATAAAAACGGGAGGATGCCTTTCGCATCCTCCCTTCCTTTTACTTGTAATCGTTCTCCCAAAGGAGTTTTCCGTCTTTGTCATAGATCCTTTCATATTCAAGATCTTCCACATCACACTGAATGTCGTCATAGATCATGACGGTCTTATCTTCGATGGTTAAGCCGCTTTTTGTTTTTATGTTCAAAAGGAATACCAGGTTTGACTTGACTGTCATGCCCTTCTCGATATCAATGTTTTCGCGGCTTATGGCCTGAGCCGTTATATCCATTGTTTTGGTCTCTTTGCCGTCCACAAGGTATGTTATCGTTACGGATTCCACATCTTCGGGTCTGTCAAAGTTAAGATTGTAATATCCGCTGTATTTTGCCTTGCCCAGAGACATCTCGGAATTGAAGGTGCAGTTGAATAAAGGCATGGGGATCACATCCCAGAATACCTCTTCGGGAAAATCCGAAGCTTCGGCCTTTGTAATGCCGTTTTGGGTAACGGTAAGCTTGGGCTCGCGGTAATGTCCGAAGGTGTCAACATAAAACTCTGCTACGAATTTGCCCGTTTCCTTCTTTTCGAAAGGTATCTTCTCATCGTTAAGGATCAGAGCAACCTCCGTATCATCGGTGTATTCGTTTAGCATTACTTCATACATTATCTTCGTCTTCTTACTGTCCATGTCGGTATCCAGCACCTCAAATCCGGTGTAAGACGTAAGACTTAAACTTGAATCGATGGTGTTTTTCAGATCCTCCACGGTATATGTCAGTTCAAAGATATTCTGCTGCATCTTTTCGATCTGCTGCCTCTGGGATCTGATAAGGCCCGCATTGGTACTGATATTGATCAGAATGATCACGGTAAATGCCATCAGAATGATCTTGTAAGTAGCTCCCGTCACATTTGAGGGCTCGGGAAGTTTTGTATGGGTATCATGGATCTCACCCTTTGTTATCTTATCAAGTCTTCTGTTATAAAGAACAAAACTTATTATGATTATCGCAATTGCCAAAACCGGAATCGCGATCAGTATTCCTGCAACACTCATTGTTTTTCCTCCTTTTATCATATATTGAAAAATCTGCGAAAATCGTTATAGTAGCTTCTTGTTACATCTAGCAACGTGCCGTCCGACATGGTAAGTATGAATTTCATCGACAGGGACGGACGTATCTTTTTTACATGTTTTCTTGAGATGATCACCGATTTGCTGATACGCAGGAACTCTTTCCGGTCCAGTACCGATTCCAATTGGTACATTCGATCCGAAGAATAAAAAGTCCCGTCAGCCGTATGGATCTCGATATCCTTTCCGAAGGCCTCTATGAAGATTATCTCTTCCGCAGAAAGGTTCATTCGTTCCCTGTCGTCGTCACGAACAGAAACGAAGGATGATCCGTTATTGCTTTCGATGATGGTAAGCCCTGCATCTTCACCGGTTTCGATGCCGTGGCTTTCAAGGAATTCTTGTATCTCGGTTTTCTTGTCTCCCGAGACGTTTATTCGGAATTTCATTCTCCTACCTCCCTTTCGAAACTCATTATATCAAAGGATATGCCCATGAAAAGGCTTTTGGCACAAGATGCATTGATCAACGGCACAAGTTGCAGGAAAACTCCTCTTCTGCCCGTCTTTTGACGGGTATCGTGGCATTTTTTTCGTAAGAAACACATCACCGACGGTGATACATCTGCCTTGATAGATTGTGCTATAATGCACCATGAGAAGTGGCCCTTGGGGCATAGAATTGTGAGGAATGTAAATATGAAAAGAATACACAAAGTTATCTCTGTTTTTGCTTTATCCGCATCTTTACTGTTAACCTGCGCAGGATGCGGATCCTGGGATGAATATGACGACCCCGCAGTAAAGGATCAGCCTTCGGTTCAGCAGGATTCCTTTGTTGAAGAAGATGACCCCACGATCATTGAAGGGGAAGTTGAGGGTTACACGGATTTTGAATACAAGCCGGTCTTCGATTTCAAAGGCACCGGCAATTTCACCGACATTGACGAAAGCATATGGGCGGAATCCCCCCATGATCCGAAGAGTTTTGTGGGAAAATGGTATGAAGACGGTTTTTCTAACGGATATTGTCTTGAGATGTATGGCGATGGCACATGGCAGATAATAGGCGGAAATGTTGTCAGAGGTTATTATACTGTATGGAGTAACGGGACCATCAACTTAGATGAAGCAAACTATGGCATTTCATTCGCTCAGGTTGATGCTTACAGCGACAGTGACGGAAGTCTGATAATGAACCTTACGATCTATCCCGACGGTATGGTTCAGTTAAGATCTTCCGAATCACCCGTGGTCTTTAAGCGTTCCGACAGTTCCGTTTATTGTGACGATCTGGACGGATTCTATGCGGAAAAATACCCCTTTATGAAGCTGGCCGGAACATGGTATCCCCTTGAGGAAGATAATGCAATGAACTATTTTGAGATCCAGGGCTCAGGTCACTGGGGCGAGGAACAGGGCGGAGGCGGAATGCTGGAGGTCGGTATTCTTGAAGTCCTGGATGTCACCAAATACAGATCCACCGGGGCAAATGGCGGAAATGAATATATCTTCGAATATCCCGGTGACGGCTATCTTTATATCAACGGCTATCAATACGAAAACCGCGCAGGCGAGGACCTGAGATATCAGTACATCGTAGATACCTGGCACTATTATGATGTGGAATCCGACGAATACCTTGATATAGGCTATGAATTCTTTGATGACCGCACCTTCCAATCCTTGTCCGGCAATTCCACCGAGGAGCACGGCACCTACTTCTACGTAGGCAACAACCTTCTTCTCTATGATGATGAAGGAAATCAGCTCCATCGCTACTACCAGGACATTTTCTATGCGAGACGTAAACACATCCTCGATGAAAACAACGAAACCCTCTATGGTGAAGGCCCCGACATAGACTGGGAGGAATTCATGGACGAAGTGAATGAGGATTATGGAGAATAATTAATAAAACAAACGGCGCCTGCTATCCCAAAAAAAGATAACAAGCGCCATTTTCTTTTTATTTTGCTAACAAAGCCCTCACTTCTTTACATGCGGTTATGGGTTCTCCTGCGGCGATGCGTTCTTCCACAATGTCGCGGACCTTGGCGCTCCAGTCATCGGTCTTTTGAAGGTCTTCACAGTAGAGCTTGAGGATGCGATCGCCCTCGGCAAGGGCGGCGTCATATTGAGCCTTGGACAGTTCGCCGGAGTTGAAGGCTGCGTCAAGTTCATCGCGGTCGTCGATCTTGATGTCGCCTTCGGGGGTGAAGATGACGTCGAGGTATTTGTCGATATAGACCAGAATGCCGCATTCATCGTACTCTATTCCTTCAATTACATCTATGTACCAGATTGAGGATTGGTACTTCTCATTTACCCATACAGGGTAGTTTTTCCTTTCGGGATCATGAGTGCCGTCAGGGAAATAGCGGACGGTGATCACATGCTGCTCATTGTCGGGAACAAGCATTAACCAGTTCATACCCGAGCCTGTCACCTGGATACGGCCTGCCTTGGGTGTTTCCCAGTAGTTTTCTTCTCCGTCCGTTAAGCGGATCAAAGCCGCCGTTCCATGAAATAACTCATCATCTATACGCATCTGATAATAGGGATAATACTGAAATCCCCACATATCGTAGTTTAATCTGTCATGTTTCATATGCCTTCACCTTCCTACGATGCAGCATCCACATAATACTTGGCCTGAGCGGCAAACATCCTGGCATAGACGCCGTCTTCAAGATGAACAAGTTCTTCGTGGGTACCGTACTCCTTGATTGTCTTGTCGGAGAATACGGCTATGCGGTCACAGAACTTGCAGCTTGAAAGTCTGTGGGAAATGTAGATGGCGGATTTGCCTCCCACAAGGGTATCAAACTTCTTATAGATCTCATATTCTGCCAGAGGATCCAGGGCAGCCGTAGGCTCATCCAGGATAACGATGGGTGCGTTACGGTATAATGCACGGCTGATTGCGGTCTTCTGCTGCTGACCTCCTGAAAGTTCCGTTCCGTCCTCGTCAAAGCTCTTAAAGAGCCTTGTGTCATAACCGTTCTTAAGTTCCTTAGCGTCTTCGTAAAGGCCGGAAAGCTTTAAAGTCTCTTCGAAATATGCTTCGTCATACTCTTTTTCGGTATCTCCCATTTCAACATTGTCCTTAAGAGAGAAGGCAAAGAGTTTGAAATCCTGGAATACCACGGAGAAAAGTCTCCTGTATTCTTTTTCCGAATACTCTCTGATATCCACGCCGTCAACAAGGATACGTCCTTCCGTCACGTCGTATAAACGGCAGAGAAGCTTGATGAAGGTTGTTTTTCCTGCGCCGTTAAGGCCCACAACGGAAAGGTGCTCGCCGGAATTGATCTTGATGTTGATGTCTTCAAGAACGTACTCCTCGCTTCGAGGGTATTTGAAGTAAACGTGTTCAAATTCGATAACGTGCTTCTCTCCTTCAACAGCCCTGCTGCCCTTTTTAAGGGCATCGGGATAGTCAAGGTATAACAGGAACTGATATGCATAGCTGCACTTCTGGGTAAGGCTCTGTAAGTTTCCGCCGATACCTATAAGGCTCTGATAAAGGCGGCTTGCGGCGGATGCACACATGGTGAACTCCGCTATGGAGATCAGCCCCTTTATTCCCTTATAGCCCATGTAGAAGTAGCTTAAACCGTCACGTACGGCGTTGGCGATATTTGACTTGTAAGTGTTCTTTCTTTCCAGATGGGACTGCTCGGCCCAGAGACCGATCTGCTCGTCTTCAAAGGCCGCTCCTCTTTCAAGGAACATGTCCGCGCCGTCATAAAGGCGGGTATCCTGCCCGTGCCTGTAGGTGGGAAGCTCCCAGAAGAAGTAGGAAAACAATCTGTTTGACTTGGCGAGCTTTAAGAAGAACTCCACCTCGATCTTCTGATTCTTTACGTTGTACCAGCACACAAGTCCCATTGCCAGGATCTGCACCGGAATGAGCAGGGGACAGTAAAACGAGATGATGGTAATGACCGTTCCCATAAGAACAAAGTTGTACACGATCTCGTAAAAGCAGTTAAGCACTCCCACAACACCGCCGGAATACCATGAGATTCCTTCCATAGCCTTCTGCTGCTGGTCAAGAACCTTGGGATCCTCCGTATACTGGAAGTCCATGGTCA
>JAEEGL014587953.1_pt1 | contig 47186 bp, 41 predicted proteins | sample 9134231 | NCBI WGS metagenome assembly JAEEGL01 (sample SAMN16246548, study PRJNA631951) | gut metagenome | biome: gut microbiome; feature: rumen; material: fiber-attached | host: Bos | place: Iran: Karaj | collected 2018-10
AAGAACGATCAGTTTCCATGTAAATATCCTGCCAAGCTTTGATGCCACGGCGCTGTTTGATATAGAAAGAAGTATGCCCGAAACCGTTCCCGAAGGACAGATATATTTGCAAAAGAACGGTGTCAGTTTGATACATATCGGAAGTACGATCACGAATACAATAAGTATCACATACTTAAGATATCTAAGCGGCTTATCGGCTTTAAAACGGTTTCTTTTAACAGGAAACGGGATAAGGTTTATCAGTTCCTGTAAAAGCCCGAACGGACACAAAAATCCGCAGACCACTCTGCCCAAAAGTACTCCGAAAAATATCAAAAGTCCGAGAATATAATAGGGAAATCTGAATTTAAGCTTTGACAAAAAACCCTGAAGAGAACCTATCGGGCATGCCCCTACGGCTCCCGGACACGAATAGCAATTAAGCCCCGGTACACATACATTTTTACCGGGGCCTTCGTATATCTTTCCTGTGAAAAAGCCTTTAAAATTTGCATTCTGTATAAGTGCCGCGATGCCCTCGATACAGATCCGTCTCTTTGTATTATCAGCCAATTCCCACACACTCCATGCAGATCTTTACAGCCTTGGCAAGAACTCCCGCCGGGTCGCTCTTTACAATACCCGTGACCGTTAATGCAAGCGCGGCCAAAAGGCTTAAAGTGAAATATATTCTGTTAAGAGTTTTATCCTTTTTTCCTTGCATAACTTCTCCTCAAGTCCAGATCGGATATAATACGATAATTACTGTGATACCTGTTCAAGAAGCGCATCGATTATATCGTTCCAATCCTGATAAGATTTGCTTCCAATATAGAAACAATTTCCCTCATCGGCAAGGTCACTGTACACTATCTTACCGTTTCCGTCAAAGAACACGGTCGTAGGCACATAACCGGTCTGTAAAACATCAAATTCGCTCACATAATCAAGCATTGTATATGTGATACCGCAATCTTCCATAACCTCTTCGGAATCTTCCTTTGTTTCAAATACACCTATAAGATTAAAGTCATGCGAATCATCATCCCGCTCCGAAAAAATCTTCTGAAGATCGGGCATCTCACCTACACAGGGTCCGCACCACGGCTCCCAGAAATTGACCATCGTAAGCTTATAGCCCTCAAAAATCTTTTCATCAACGTCATCCCCTGACACGGCATTGGTTGTGGAAAAAGTAATATCGGGCGCAAAATCATCACCGACCGAGACCGTATCGTCGGTCTTGGGATCCTCAGCTTCCGTGGATGATTCAGGAACCACTTCCGTTTCAGATACTTCGGAAACCTCCGTTTCTGTTTCCACCGATATTTCCGGGGGTTCTATTGACTGAATGGGCTCTATTGAAACCCCGCCGCAGGCAGTAAGTGAAACTGCCAGTATAAGTCCTGTTAATACAACTGTCGTTTTCTTTTTCATCATAAATCTCCTTTTCAGGTTATATATTTTCCGAATTTGGGTATAAGTCTTATTATCATAGTTACAGCCGCAGAAAGCACAAGCACCAAAATACCCGTAACGATCACGGACGGTACTGCGGGAAGGCTAAAACGCTCAGAAAACACCGACAAAAACAGAGGGTGGATAAGGTATATCCCAAGCGTAAGAGATGAAATGTAAGTTATGACCTTAACGGTTTTTTCTTTGGCCGTTTCAAGATCGGCTCCCTTAAAAAGAACGAACAGAAATACCGATAATGAGAAAGTCATAAGTGAAAATGTGGTATTTAAGTCGATCACAGGTTCTTTATAAACATTTGACAATGTATAGGCAAGCGCGATGCAGATAAGGGTTAATACACCCGTTACCAAAAGCACTGCCATCCTCTCTTTTTTGTTAAAGTTTTCCGTATTGAGGAAGTGCCCCAGCACAAAGTAACCAAGATATCCCGTGATCGCGATAAGCGGCTGGCTTGTGCTCAAATCCAGTATCACGCTTCGCCCCGAAAACTTGAACATAAGGATAAAAGGAAGCATGATCTGCACGATAAAAAACAGGATCACGTAATAACGTGAGATCTTAATGCTGTTCTCAAAGGCCGGTTTTACTATAGGCAAAAGCATATAAAGCCCTATCGTCATAGGAAGATACCAAAGATGGTATGTCCCGTCCGCGCACAAAAAGGCTCTTAAAATATCCGTAAATTCTTCGGATGAAGTGATACCTGTTTTATAGTGATATGAAATGATAAAGATAAGCGTCCAAAGATAATATACGACCAAAAGCCGCAAAATGTTGTGTTTGTAAAGAGTCTTCAGATTGAGTTCTTTTTCTTTTGCCAAAAACAGCGCACCCGAGATCATTACAAACAGGTTGACTCCCGCAAACCCTAGACCGTTAAAAGTCGACACAAAAAGATAAGACAGGGAGTTTACGGGCTCCTTGTACAAAAACGCAGCATTTACGTGGATAAAGACCACCATAATGCAGGCAACTATTCTCAATGCGTCCAAATATACCAGTCTCTTTTTCATGGAAAACCTCTTTATTGTTTCATTGTAACACACTTTGTGATCGCACCGATCACCTTCTCCCAGGAATTTCCGGGAGTTGAACTTAGCATGTCAGCATCGTTTTCGGTCTTTTCCCGATCGATCTCTTCCTTAACTATTTCCCCGCAAACGATCTTTTCCATCAAAGAAGCAAGCTCCAAAGGCTTAAACGGATCAAAGAAATAAGCGTTCTTATACCCGTCCAAAATCTCATGCGAAAAAGGACAGTCCGATGCAAGCACAATGGTACCCATAAGCTTTGCCTCAGCGATCGGGAGCCCGAATGTCTCTATGTAAGACGGAAAGATCATGGTGGAAGTCTGATAGCGTTTAAAAAGCTCATGCTTAGACACAAATCCTGTGTTGGTAACATGATTGTGAGCACTCACCCCTTCAAAGGTGATCGCTACATTAAAATCCTTTATACCCCTTTTATCCAATTCTGCTGCCGCATCATATATACATTGCGCATTTTTATAACTTACATCGGTTATTGGGGAAAAGAACTCATTTTGCTTCCATACAAGGCTTTCATCCCTTTTGGGAGCCGTAACCTCGGGATTGACAACGGTTATACGATCCTCAATATCCGGATAAAGCTTCGCGATCGCATCTTTTATCCATTTTGTCTGTACCACTATCGCTTTGGCCTTCGGAAGTCCCTTTTTTATAACCCTTCCGACCACTTTCTGATAGTACCAGCTTTTAAGCTCCGACTTTTTAAAAGGCGAAAAATCCTTAATATCCTGAAAAGGAAGCGACTGATGCATATACACAGCCTGCGGCGTTTTCACATTTTTAAAAAGTGTATTCTGCATGGAAAAGAAAAGATCGGGCTTTAACGATCTTTCAATCTTTCGACCCGCACTAAGATCATATATCACTCTGTGTATCGGAGACTTTTTAACGTTTTCAAAGACCATAACATGCACATTTTCAGCCTCTTCAATGTATGGTTTTGAAAGCAGGAAGAACCATTCATTCTCCCTGTCGTGTTCAACTATATAATCCCTTAACCCCTTAAGCAGGGTTATCGCTCCGCCCATCTGGGCAGCAACGTTGTTAACTACGATCTTCATTTTCCCATCCTAGAAATTAAAATACACAAATACGGATTCCGAACTTAAGCACAAAAATCCCCACAAAAACGATATAACAGCCAACGCAAGACAACCCCAATTGTTCTTTTTAAGATTCTTATAGTTATTCTCGGGGATCATGCATATACCAAAGGATAACAGCATAAACATAAGCATATTAAAGCCTCTTATACGGTCAATCATGCCTGATAAATGCAATACGTTGGCAGCCATATTAAGTTCGGGAAGATTAAAGAAGTTTATTAAAGTATAGCTTACCGTTGTACTTTCAAATCTTAATATTATACCCAGGATACTTTTCCACTGTGATATACTTTCAGATCTGAATAGCAGCCAAAGAACATTAACCGCAAGGAATGTAAGCATCCATTGGACCACGGGATTTACTTTATCTCTGTGCTTTACGATAAGTCTGTCAAAAACGCTGAACAGACCATGCAAAACACCCCAGAGTATAAATGTCCAGTTTGCCCCATGCCATAATCCGCTTACCAAAAAAACTATCATGATATTAATGCAGGTTCGTACCAACCCTTTCCTGCTGCCGCCAAGCGGTATATATATGTATTTGGTAAAGAACGCCGTAAGCGAAGCATGCCATCTCTTCCAGAATTCATTTATGGAAAATGCTTTGTAAGGCGAATCGAAGTTGACCGGCAGATCTATATTGAGCATACATGATACACCCATAGCCATATCGGTGTACCCGCTGAAATCAAAGTATATCTCAAAAGTATAGAAAAGCATTACAAGTATCCATTCCATGGCCGTAACATCAAAAATACTCAAAAAGGCCCAATTGACCGCAGCCGCAAACGTATCCGCTATAACAACCTTTTTAAAAAGACCGAAACTGAATGTTTTGATACCGCATGCTATATTGTCCCAATTAACTTTCTTACTTTCGTTATCATTGATCCGCTCAATATACTCTTTGGGCTCATTTAAAGGACCCATCAAAAGAACCGGAAAATAAAGGATATATGAAAGATAATCGATAATATCCGCCCTGATCTCATCTTTATAAACATTCACCGCATACATTATCTGCCTGAATGTTATAAAGCTTATGCCAAGAGGCATAATAAGATCTTTTAAAACTATATCCTTTGAAAAGATCAGATTAACATTATCGATAAAGAAGTTTCTGTACTTAAAGAATAAAAGTGCAAAAACATTGATAATAACGGCAAGGATGAGCATCGTCTTTTTATTTGATGTTTTAGCGATCAAATAAGCAAACAAGAAATTTAGCAAAACACTTACCAACAAAAATGCCGCAAACTTAATCCCGCCGTAGCAATAGAAAACCAGACTTCCTGCGATAATGACAACCTTGGAAAGCCACGGTTTAATGCGGCTTAATGAAAAATACAATATAACAAATACAGGTAAAAATAAAAGAATGAAAATGTAGGAGTTAAAGTTCATTTATATATCCCCTTAACTATAAAAAGTAAAAAACTAATCAAAAAATCCTTCATTGAACAATTCTTCCGCATAATAATCATCTTCATAATCTTCCTGATCATAAATTGATTCATAATCATATGATAAGAAAAAATCCTTCTCGGTTTCTATATATTTTTCATAATTATCTTTTGTCAGCAAATACTTATCTTCATGCATCCACTTAAGTATCAGACTGTTTACCCATTGACCGTAATGTTGCAGATCAGAATAATTATTTAGATCACAAATTATATCTGTTCTTTCATTAAAACCAAAAAGCTTTATATTATCATGCTCAAGAATTAACTCTGTAATGTATTTTTCTTCTTCGATCTGTTTATAAATTGAACCGTTGTTAACCAATTTATTCCACCACACAATACTGTACGGCGGGAAATAATAATAAAATGTTACATCTTTATGCTCCTCCGCTATTGATGTTACATTTTGTTCAATATTTTCCCTTATTCTTAATTTTTCGTCTTCCGATAAATGTATTTCCTCATGGGTTTTATCATCAAGATTTTCTTTAGATAATACTTCTGTTTTTCCAAATATTGAAAAATACTGCCATCTTGAATAGTCATCAAAAGAAGTAATTCCCGGAACGAAGATATCCAATTTTTTCTCTTGATTCATGATATAAATCCTATCAAACAATACATCCCTGTTAAATATATATTCAACATCGTTAAAAGGATTGGAATCATATAAATAAGTCGGATAATTGCCTAAATCCGTTCTTTCACGATCCTTATCAAATTCCAGCCTGTCTGTATCCAGACAACGAACAACCATCTTAACATTTTGATTGCTTTCCAAAGCAACTTCAAGATTATCGTTAATCTCTTTATACAATCCTCCTTCATAAGGAACCTTTACAGAATTTACTTCAAAAAGAGAATCTAACTCCGATGTTTTAAAGTTCTCAGTCATAGAAGTACCGGTTATTATCGCATCATAATCAAAGTTTTTTACAATCCCGTTATTTTGACTTCTTTGATTGTTGAGATAATAAAAGTATTTTTCCGTATGGGGTTTGTGATAGTGAAAAAAAGGATCAATATATACTACAATTAACACTATTGCTATAAGCGGCAATAGTGTTAAAACCAAAAACATCGATATCCATTTTTTGGAATACTTTTCTCTCATAAGTAACAAACAATCATAGCTGCACTTTATTTCAAATATAGGCTATCATCCAAAGTATCATCACAATCATCTATTGATTTTATATATTCTGTACGTATGTTTATTGTACCCTTTTCATTTACATATAAACCCGCACCGCCAAATGCTATCTGTATAAATACATGTATCATTACAAATGCGGTCAGACATAACATACATCTTGTATATAAGACTCCGTTATACTTCTTAAGCAGCATCCCTGTAGCACAAATAAGCATTATACCCGGTGTAACTATTACTCTGAATGAATAACCGATTGTAAAAGTCATTATATATATTCCGCCAAATGCCAATAATCCAAATAATAGCGGCATATACAAATCTTCAAAAATTTCTTTCCATTTCTTATCACTCTTAGATATGATCAGAAGTACAAAAAATGCTGCCCAAAGCCACCACATATTTATCATCATATAATATGTCTCTCTGATCAATCTATAACCATACTCAATAACAATATTCCCATGCATCATTTCATTATTGGCTTGCACTACGCGATTATGGTTACCCGGAGAAAGCATTAAAATAATATATCCGATAATTGTCCCTATAAAACCGGTAATCTCCCATGCATAAATATGAATCTTTTTAATCTTTAACTGATAAAACCATATCCCAATAATTCCGACTATAAGTATTCCGCCGGGAATCTCTGCGGTATTACCGCAGATTACACCGTAAAGCAGAGCTAAAACAGCATATATCCATTTCTGCCATGTTTTATATGTCGGTACAGTATCCCTCGTAACAAGCCTGAAATAAAAAGCATAGAGAGAAAGAGAGATCAGCGGTGCCCACAAATAATTAAATGATCCGGTCTGCCACAAATACTCTCCTCCTACAGTGGGAGCGATTATCCATAAACACGGATATATGAGCATAAGAATAATATTATTTCTATTTCCCTTGCCTATAATAAACCAATATATCAGCAAAGCCATTGCAACAAAAACCAAAGAATTTACAACATTAAAAACATCTTTATTAAACAGAAAGAATATGCGATCCAAAGAATGTACCACATATCTTCCTGTCTGCATATTGTAATGAACATACTCTTTTACAAAAACATTCTCAAAAAAATTACTGTTTATACCCACTCCCCATATATCGGTATAACAGTAGTCATCTCCCTGATATATGGTCATTTTATTGAGTATAAACATAATTACAAACCATATTACATTGATTAGAGTAAATATAAATTTGCTTTGTATAAAAGATTTATTACTCTTGCTTTTTTCCAATTTTCTCTCCTTCGTATATCTTCCGATCTAATTAATTTCAAATACTTTTAGTCTGGACTCAACCATTTTCTCAATTGTCTGTGTTTCTGCTTTTTCGATACACAGATTAGACTTTTTAGTCCATTCTTCTTCCGTAAGATTAATTATTTCATTTATCTCACTTGCAAGCGTTACAAAATCCTCACTCTTCACTATACTTCCTGTCGCACAGTTCTCAATCATCTCAAGACCTGCATTACACTTATCTGTGGTAACGACAGGTAATCCCTGTGACATCGCTTCATTGACCACAAGTCCCCAGATATCTTCTCTGGTCGGAAGCACAAAACAATCTGCCGCACGATAATAATCTTTAAGCTTTTCGGGAAGAAGAAAATCAATCACATGGATATTAGAATTCTTTATAGTATCATCCTTCCCACCGATCAAATAAAGTCCTACATCACTATCGACATATTTCATGGCTTCTTTTAATATATCAAGACCTTTACGATGTATGAACTGTCCTGCATATACTATAACCTTATTTTCAATTATACCCAGTCTTTGCCTTAGTATCTCTTTTTCTTCTTTGGTTGCCGGTGCTTTAACTATATCTTTTTCCCACACGGAAGAAAATGAACATTTATATATCTTGTCCTTTTTTACACCATAATTTACATAATAATCAATATGATTCTTACACGTAGCGATATAGCCTTTTGCCCCTTTAAGAAGTTGCTTCTTGATCATCTTTTTAATCGGATTCTCATTTTCAGGCAGAAAAGCTCCATCTCCCTCGATCCAATAATCAATATTTTTATTACGAAGATATTTAGTAACCAGTGCGCCTGTTTTTGATATGGCATTTGTAACCACTATTACATCAAACTTACCGGCATTTTCTTCCAAATATTTAACCGCAGATTTATCAAACTTACTCTGGTCTGCTACTTTATTATTTAGAAATTCAGCATTAAATCCGCAAAACGAATTACTGTTCCAACTTACATCCCTTCCCGGCTCCGCAGCACACTCAAATAGGACCGTCAATTCAACGGTCTTACCTAAGCATTCAAAAAATGCCACTCTATATGGAGATGGAATGTAAGTTATATAAAGGATTTTCATATAATGGGTTTTTTAACAACTTTTCGGTATATATTATAAATAATCAAACTGCCGACAACAATATATACAACCAGCAATATAGAAAGAATAGCATTTAATACATTGCTTTGAGAACTTATCCGCGACGCAAACGGATATGTATAAACTGAAAGTAATAACGTATGTATCAGCATTATAGGTAAAGATTTTTCTCCTAAGTAAGTCAATTTTTTCAATCTGATATCACATTTATTAAAACCTATAAATATTCCAATCCAGCCGATACCTAAAAGAATTGCGCTTAACAAACACCATATTTTACCGGTGAAAATTGCATTCCAAAGATCGAATACGACATTTAGTTTATACAAAATAACAGTTCCCGTTATTATACAAGCTATTGAGAATAGAATGATCAAGAACTTACTTTTATTCAAATATTTAAAAACTGTATTATATAAAAAGAACCCTATTATAAGAAATCCATATGTTACTATAGTTCTTCGTAACAATACTAACCATATCCATTCTTTTTCGACTTGCGCTATGGGAAATATAAATGGTATTACTGCTATTAACGCAGTAAAATATAAGAATAATTGTTTATCTGCAAAAATTTTTCTGACTCCGTACAATAACAGTTCAGCAAAAAACAGCATGATCAGGTAATAATTGGGTCCGTTCCCTCGTAAAAACAGGTCAAACATCTCATCTCTAATTATTTCTGAAGTAAGTCTGTTCAGAACTAAAAGAACACCTATTTTAAGCAGAGAATTGATGATTGAAAAAACACACCATGGTATCAATAAGCTTTTTGATTTTTTCTTTAACCATTCTCTAAACGGCACTAAGTCTTTTTGAAGTTCCAGAATTCCTGAGCAAAACATAAATATAGGGAATAAAGCAGACAATAAGAATAAAAAATCCGGATATAAATCCGAAAAATATTGTATTACATGATATATGCACAAAAATAGAATAGCAATTCCCTTAGATTCATCAATCCATTCTATTCTACTTTTTCTAATTAATATTTCCGATTCATTCCTATTCAAATTATCCGATTTCCTTTTAAAGAGTAATTCATCATATATCTAAAAATTTATTTAACTCCTGAATGAGTTTATCCCTGTCAAAAATATCTTTAGAATACCGTTCCGCATTGAATCGAAATCTTCCCATTTCAGTTTCACTTAATTCCATCATTTTCTCAACACAATCTGCAAGTCCTTCTACATCTCCGAGAGGAGATGAAAATCCGCATTCAGCTTCTCGTATAACTCTTTCTGTTTCACCCTCTGCAGATGCAAGAACCGGCATTCCGCACGCAAGATAAGATTGAAGTTTTGCAGGAATCATTAACTTAAACAGTTCATCATCGGAAAATGATATGAAAGCAGCATCGGAAAGGGATAAATATGCAGGAACTTCTGTAGCGGGTTTTCTGCCAAGAAGATAAAAACTATCGGTCACGCCGGCTTTTTCAATATCCTGCACAAAAGCCTCCTTATACCTTCCATCTCCCAATACTATAACTGAAATCCGCTTTCCTCTATTTTTTAAAGACCTTACAAGTTTGGGTAAAATTTCAAGTCCCTGTGCGTATCCAATATTTCCGGTAAATATAAGTTTAAAGTCAATTGTTTTGGGGAAATCTTCCGGAATCACTGGGTTTTCTATTCTTTTATAAAAGCTTTCTGCGTACTGAGGCCAATATATGACCTTGCCTCTTGCACTCTCTCTTTCCTCAATTCGTTTCTTTAACCCTGGGGAAGTAGTCAAAATATGTGTACAGTTCCTGTATATTCTATTCATCATTTTATCAAGCGATTTCATGATAATACCGCCCTTAATACCGGTTATAACCGAAACTGTCTCCGGCCATAAATCCTGAACATAAAAAGAAAAAGGTATCTTACGCCTCTTAGCAAAATGCATCGCAGGCAAAGCCTGTGTCATGGGAGAAACTGCGCTGCAAAGTATTGTATCCGCTTTTATCTTGGTAAACTTTGCCCAGAAAAAACCCGAAACCACAAAAGAATAATAATTTAATACAAGCTGAATTTTATTATTGCCTCTTGATATGATCGGAAGTCTTATTATTTCCACTCCGTTTACTGTTTCTCTGCGCTTTGAAAACCATCCGTATCCTTTGTAAAACTTTCCGATCGGATAATTAGGTATCCCCGTAATAACAGTTACTTTATGACCTTCACTTACCAATTTTTCGCATAAATCGGTAACGCGCATAGGTTCCGGACTATAATATTGTGATACAACCAAAATATGCTTCATATAACTCAATCTTTCTCGGTTCGTAAAACAGATTCTTTGAAATTATACAGACAATAATTGTCTTTATAAAAGCTTAAAGACTTGTCATATACTAAACTTCCGAATGCCTTACATACCATATGCCCGTATTTGTTATTCATCTTGGATATAAGCCACAATGCAGGTGAAAATAATCCTGTGGTATGAAGTTTTTTGCCATGTGCTGAAGCTATCTCTCTGCTTAAATCTGTAGTATTAACATATTCAATGTTTTGGGGATAAAAAGTTCCGTCTTCGCGATTTACAATCATTAATCTCACAAATTCACAAAGATTTTCAACATAGAGCATACTTCGCTCATTTTTTACTTTTGGAAAAACAGGCATCTTAAGTGCAAGTTTCGCTAGCGTTTTATAATTTCCTTTTGATCCTTTCCCATATATCATCGGAGGCCTTAGTATAACAATTTTAAATTTATCGTCTCTTAATGTATTAAGTCTTCTCTCTGCCTGTAATTTTGAATCCCCATAGAAGTTATCAGGGGCAGGCTTTGTATCTTTTGTAATTACGTTCTTCGTACCATAAACAGGAGTACTTGGGAAAACAAGCATTGAGCTCATAAATATAAATTGACCTACGCCGAAATCTTTTGCCTTTTTCGCGCAATCGTAGGCTAAATCACAATTAACGGCATAATAGAGGCTCTTTGTGTCTTTAGATACCTTTTCTACATCTGCATGTGCTATGCCTGCCACGTGATATACGGAATCATACCCCGAAAAATCATGTTCTTTCCATGCATCGCACTTGGTATCTATAATATCGACTTCATAATCTCCATGCTCTTTAAGCCATTTATTAACTTCTTCTCCAAGAAAACTTCCTGCACCGGTAATAAGTATTTTCATTTAACTTACTCTTTTTTTACTATTTCCCACTCAAATCGCCAATTTATAAAATAATTATTCATATAACCAATATCTTACAAAAACATCTTTAAATGAATCAAATTGCTTTAATTTATGATTTTCATCCTGACCATAAGTTTTGTCAAAAGCATCTTCAACACCAAATATCAAATGATATTCTCCAGAAAGACTCTTAATATCACTGTCTTGCAAAGCAACATTCTTAGTTAGCATTACCATAGCATAAATAATCATAAATAATTTAAATAGACTCATATATCTCAATTTGGATGTTTTACTCAATAACACCGGAATAAGAAGAATTTCTGCCGCTTTAAAATAAATGTTTATTCTTATACACAGTAAATCCCACGGCAAAAAAACCATTGAACCTAAAAAACCTGTAATACATACCTTCAACATAACCGTCTGTAATTCTGTATGCTCTTCTTGGGAATTTTTCCATAGTATAGCAATTATCGCTAACAAAACTATTCTTTCCGCTATTGCCGTCCAGCTAGGCGATACTACTGCAAAATTATGATTAGGGGTTGAAATAGGTTTAAGAACAGTAGGACTGATAAATAGAAGAATAATTCCCATGATAAATGAAGGTATACATAAATATTGCAATATCCTTACCTTAATATAGTATATGGGAATCATTACCAATAACACTAACGCTGTTACGTGAAATTGCGATAATACCAAAACAGCTATAATATATTTGATCCATTTTTTCTGATATAACCAATCAATCATAAATGCCAGAAAAAAGCTTATTACCAAACCTTGTCTGATTCCGCTGAGTATATATGTTAAATAGATGGTATGAAATGAAAGCAAAAGAGAAAATGATCTATAAGGACTATGCTTTTCTATAGCTCTGTACATTAAAATCATTGAAACAAAGCCAAAGATAAAAATAAGAACTGGATAACCTATACCAATAAATACAAAAATGTTTTCTATTAAACAATATAAATATTCACTGTGATAATCACAACAATAAAAATTAACCCTATATCCTCTGTAATCAGGACCTATACCATATCTGAAACATGCAAAAAAAGTAAGTAAAGATACCGCTACAATAAAAAATATTTTTGTAAATTTCTGCTTTTCTTTATTGAATTTAAACTCAAGTATTGAAAAGATAATCAGAATCAACAATAAAGCATAATATATCATAAACTGAACCCCTTTGTGCCATAACTAAAATGTGTTTATCTGCTAAACTAATATTTTATATAACAACATAGCCACACCAAATACAACATGGCACGAAAAAGCTCCTGCTGCTATCCATGTGCGTATGTTTTTCCTTAATCCTTTTTCATTTATCCATCTTATTAGCATTTCCACACACAAGCAATAACTTAAGTAAAAAGTATATATCCACGCATTTCTGAAATTACAATGTAACTCCATTCCTGTTTGATATAAAAATGACATATACAGAAATGACACCAATGCATAGCAAGTCGATATTTTTAACCATATTTTTTCCCTCATTGTACTCAGAAAATCTTTCTGCGAAAAAAAGACTATCATAAATACTATCGGAAAAATGTAAGCAAAGAGTATACTTAACGGAACATTTGATACCACCATTCCCCATGATACCCAAAATCCAACAGCAATACCTCCGTCATCCCATTGCGTATGATTCACGGTAGAATACTGTTGCATATAAATATACTGTGCTATTAAAAACAATCCGGTCAAAAATAATGGTATTAATGTGTAATAAAGATTTTGTGAGAAAGAATTGTTTTTAAATTTATTACAAATAAATTCTATAAATATATATATACCCATCGCAGGTATAAATGCCATAGCGAACAATGGTTTAAATATGCAAGATACAATAAGTGCCAAAAGAAATAATATTTGCTTTTTCACCTCTCTTTTATCACTTATTATTATCTCAAAAAACAATAATAGAACATAGAAAGAAATTGGTTTTACAACATTCTGTGTAGGTGATACATATCCATTAATTGATGAAAACCCCGGTGCGATATTTTTAGTGAAAACCGGCTGAATAATATTAATAAGTACTGCCGCAATCATATAAATAATCGAAAATTCCTGCAAATTCCCGATAACTTCCAATATTTGATATGTGATAAAAATAGAAAAAATCATACATATAGTCAAAATCCAGACAGATGCGAGACTAACACTTATATGAAATATTTTTGCTAATACGCCAACTATTAATTGATAACCCGGGTACATAGTCTTATATGTACCATCAAAAAACTGTTCAACAAAATTATTATGTACAGTAAAATCCCATTTGCCCAAAACTACTATCTGTCTGTAGAATAAACAGAAAAAAATCGGAAAACATAATAATATAACGGATATATATGAAATTATTTTTTTATTCTTATAAATATCTGCCAAAAACTCAAACTCCTAAATTCTTGAATTATTATATACTTTTATTATTTCAAAAATACTAAATGCTCTTATTTATTTAATATTACCCGAATATATACAAACGTAAACCATAAAAAATATAGAATTATCAAACTAAACCCACTGAAATATAATTCTTCTACTTTATACATAATGACGCTTTATCGTTTTTATTTACTTTCTACTATTTTTCCATCTTTAACCTCATATATATGATCGCATTTCTCAATTGTCGAAAGCCTATGAGCTATAATTATCAAAGTCTTTCGTCCCTTTAAATGATCTATAGATTCCATAACTGCTGCTTCAGTGTCATTATCCAAAGCCGAAGTTGCTTCATCCATAATAATTATGTCCGGATTATTATATAAAGCTCGAGCTATTCCTATTCTTTGACGCTGCCCCCCCGAAAGACGAACGCCACCTTCTCCTACTACTAAATCTAATTTTTCTTTAGTGCTTTCAACAAATTCTTTTAATTGGGCTTCTTCAAGTGCTGCCCATACTTTTTCATCATCATACGCTTTCCCATACACTATATTATTTCTTATCGTATCGTCACTCAGGCATATATTTTGTGGAATATAACCAATTTTATTGTTCCACTCTTTTTCAAGATTTTTTATATCTTTCCCATAATATAATACATATCCTTGCTCTGGCTTTAATAGTCCTAAAATTATATCCACAGTCGTTGTTTTTCCGGAACCTGAAGGCCCTTTAAATCCTATAGATGTATTTCTATCTATTTCGAAAGACACATTATCTAATATATATTTATCTGATTGAGGATATCTAAAAGATATATTTTTTAATGAGATAACTTTTTCATTTTCACAATAAATATCATTATCACTCTCTTTTTTCTTTTTTTCCAAATTAGATGCCCTCATATCAACAACCGCATCATAAATAATTCCTACAGAAGGAGTGTAACTATATATTGAGGAAATGCCTAACGATATTCGATTTACGGCAGGCATTAATCTATAAGCAGCAACTGCAAACACTGTTAACTGTGTAACCATGGCTGTAATATCTGCCCCCATAAGTATTTTTATTAACAAAATACCCAGAATTCCACAAATTGCCATTGTTTCCAATAAGTATTTGGGCGCAATCTGTATAAATTTTGATTTTTTTGCAGCACTAAACTGTATAGATAGTATTTCTTCTATTTTTTTTATAAATGATTGTTCAACATTCCTTACTTTTATCTCTTTAATTCCTTCAAATAATTGTTTTACGTTTCTTATGCTATCAGAGTTACTCTTTTGAAATATATTTGCATATTCCAATAATTTCTTTTTAAATTTTTTAAAATGTAAAAACATAAATAATAACATTAAAAGAATTACACCTATAGTAATACTTTTACTACTGTAAAAAAGATATCCGGCCAAAAAAATAGCGGTAATTACTTCTGAAAAGAGAAAGGATGTTTCTTGTAATAGCGCAAAAACATAATCAGCATCTACAAGTATTATACGCTGAATTTCAGCAGAGTTATGATTTATATGATACTCGTAGTCCAAATATGCATAATAATCTAAAAGTGTTTTCATTATTACTTTTTTATCATTATATATAAATCGAGCTTGTAAATATGCTAATAAAGTTAAATATGCGTTTTTTATTACATATACTAAAATAATAACTACAAGTAATAAAACGATTAATCCTCGTATATCAACTATATTAAATAGACTTACAACCCTCTTTATAATATCCTTATTCATCAATTCATTGGGATTCATTACTGATTCCATAAAAGGAACAAGTGTTGATACCCCAAGTAATTCTAACAAAGATGCAACCCATTGGAGAAAAAATAAAACAATATACTTTATTCTTTGTCGTTTGGAAAGAATTACCCAAAGTTTCTTTAAAGTTTCCACTCATCATTCCTCATATTTCTTTTGGCGTATTTAATAATATCTTCGCAACTTCTAAATCTATATATTCATCAATGTCAATTGAATGCGATCTTTCCATAATATATGGAAGCTCATTATCATTAAAACTCGTTTCAGAATTAATTCTATCTACAGCATTTAAATAAATGCAACCATTAACTTTATAATATCGAGGCATATCTTGTCTTCGCCATGTGCTTTTATAATTTGTTATAGGTTTTAATTTATCCCCTTCTATTGTCCTGATTAATATAGGATTATCATCTACTTCACAAACAGAAACTAAATCCTTCTCACCATTAGAAAAATAAATATCTATTGCCGCATCTATATCGTTTTCCGTTCTTAAAGGTTGTGTTGGTTGTATTAATGATAATACATTATATTCTCTTCCTCTTTTTTTAAGCCAATTAATTGCATGTATTACTACATCTATTGTTTTAGAAGTATCTGATGCTAATTCAGATGGTCTTAAAAAAGGGACTTCTGCACCAAACAATTCCCCTATTGAAGCTATTTCTTGGCTATCAGTCGATAGAATAATATCATCTATATATTTACTTTTTTTGCACGCTTCGATAGAATATGCAAGTAGCGGTTTGCCATTTAAATCTATTATGTTTTTATTCTTAATTCCTTTGCTTCCACCCCTTGCTGGAATGAGTGCTAATATTTTATTCCCATTAAACATTTTCTTTCTCTCTTTTAAAAATCTTTATACAACTATTACACATGGCTAAAATTATTTTATAAATATATTCTTCTATATTGGTTAAAAAAACAGAGAACAATAAACATCCTGTAAAAATAAGCACTGCTATAATAATAACCAAAAATGGCCATATAGTTATTTTACTTAAAAAAGCATATTTATTATCTATTAATATAGTTCTAATAAACGGATTCATATGAATAAGATATATGCCAAATACATATTTAGAAATTATATACAACGTATTTTTATTTTTTTCTTTTATTATTAGATTTTGTAAATAACAAAAAATACTTATTGACTGAATAATAATAAATGGTGAAATATAAGTAATAGCCCAATTGTTTGAATATTCACTTCCATTAATATGTTCAGTCAATAATTTAATAAATAATGCCAGCCCTGTTGATAGAAAAAACAAACCCAACCACCTTATATTTTTATATTTCTTGTAAATATCAAATTTTCCTATGATACCTCCAATAATATACATAATTGCTAGCCAAATAAAATTATACCCATCATTAAAGCTAACTATTTTAAAGATATTTAAAAAATAAAATCCAACTAAGGGAAAAAAATATTTATATGGTTTATTTTCTGCTTGGATATAAGCATTTAATAAAGGTAATAATAATAGTAATATAGAATATTGACTTACATACCAAAGACTACTAAAAAAAGGAATGCTACCATGAATAATTAAATATAATAAACTTACAGTTAATGGTTCCTTAAATATAATAATACCAAGCAATGAGATTAAAATAGAACAAATTGTAGTTTTAACTAAAAAACTAATTATTCTACTTAAATAGTTTTTCTTTGAATACATTAAGAATCCAGAAATTAGTGCAAATATATTTACTGCACTATAATTTAATAATTCAATTCCCCATGCAAGCCCATAATTAAGAGTGTTCTTTTCAAAACTTCCTCGTACACCTCCATTGCCAATAACATGTAACATAACAACCATAAACATTGAAATAATTCGTATTAAACTAATATTGTAATTATTCTCTTTTACGTTCATTTATACTACCGTTTTAAATATCTAGATCAATAAACCCTTTTTGTATTTTTATATCCCATAAATGAGGGTCTGAAACGATTTTTAAAAATTGTTCCGTACTATCACCTTTACCAAAATGAAAGGATGTTTTTTTATATTTTTCTGTATTACTAATTGCTTTTAATATTTCTTCTTTATCTTCTACTACATGTTGTATATTCTTCTCTTTTTTTATAGAATATCTTCCTTCTTGTCTTGTCCCTATGTCAATTGCAGGAACGCCATATATACCAGCTTCTCTTATTCCTGCACTCGAATTCCCAATAATAAAATTAGCATTTTTCAATATGGTTAAAAAATACTCAAATCTCAATGATGGAAAAATCATAAAATGCTCATTGTCTTTTAATCGTTTAAATTCGTTTAATATAATTTCTGATCCTAAATCATTATTTGGATAAACAACTATATAATTCTTTTTGCTTTCTATAACAGAATCAATAACTATTTTTGCATTATATCCTGTTTTTTCAATCTCCGTCGTAACCGGATGATACATTAAAATACCATATGAATTATAATGTATCCCGTATCGCTTTTTACTATCTAAAAGGCTAGGCAATTTATCGCTGATCATAATATCTATATCTGGCGATCCTATAACAAAAATGCATTCTTCACGTTCACCTAATTGAATAAGTCTCTTTTTTGCCTCTTCCGTACATACAAAATGAACATGCGCAAATTTTGATACAGCATGCCTAATGGATTCATCTATAGTTCCGGATATTTCACCACCTTCAATGTGACCCACTAGTACATTATGAAGAGCTCCAACAACAGCACCTGCTAAAGCATCCATTCTATCCCCGTGAACAAAAATCATGTCGGGCTTAGTATTTTCAACATAACCTGCTAAACACGCAACTGTATTTCCGAAGTTAACACTGGAATTCTGTGTTTGAGATAATCCAAAAGCAACATAAGTATGCTGATAATTATCTTTTTCTACTTCATTATATGTACTTCCGAATTTTTCAGACAAATGCATACCGCATACAAAAACAAAAACCTCAAAAAAGGGATTTTGATCCAAGGATTTTATTAATGGTTTCATTTTCCCATAGTCTGCTCTTGTTCCTGTAATAAATAAAACTTTTTTCATTCTGTCACAACCATTTCCCATTTTATTTGAGTATCATTTTCTATATCACAAGCTGCTTTTTTCCCCAAAATATTAGTATAATCTTCCGCTTTTATTTCTCCTGTTCCCGGTCTTTTTACCCATAGATTTTTTTCTGTAAACATTTCGCCCTTTGATATTGAATCGATTGATACGCAAGTTGCAAATGCAAAATCCATTGTAACTTGTTCCTCTTTAAGCGCGACTTTATGTCCTCCTAACATCTTTACAATATCAGAAGAAGCTATTATCAGTTCTGATAACTCCCTTTCATCCATAGAACAAACAATATCAGGACCTGATCTCGCTTTGTTATCTACAAAATGCCTTTCTACAATTAAAGCTCCTAATGCCATAGCAGAAATACATGCCGTATTAGTAATCGTATGATCTGATAATCCCACTGGAATATCCGGAAACATATCCATTAATTCTTGCATTGCACCTAATCTTACAAAACTAGGGCTTGTAGGATAAAGATTAGTTGTATGTAATAATGCGTATTGTACTTTTTTTTCTTCTAAAATTTTAACAGCTTTCTTAACACTGTTTAAATCATTCATCCCAGTAGATACAATCATTGGTTTCCCAAATGATGCAATATGTTCTATCAGTGGATAGTTGTTTAATTCACCTGAACCAATTTTATATGCCTTTACTCCGAATCTTTCTAATCGATCTGCGGCAGCCCTTGAAAAAGGTGTGCTCAGAAAAAACATTCCTTTTTTTTCAACATATTGCATTAATTCATATTCATCCTCCTCAGATAAAGCACATCTTTTCATTATATCATATATGGAATCTGAACTATTTCCTGGAATAGTTTTCTTAGCTGCGCTACTCATTTCATCATCCACTACATGTGTTTGATGTTTAATTAGTCTTGCCCCTGCACGATGAGCAGCATCAACTATCTCTTTAGCTACCTTTAAGGATCCTTCATGATTAATCCCCATTTCAGGAATAACAAGAGGATCATAGCCCTCCCCAACTATAATGTCACCTATTTCCATTTTTTTCATTTTATTACATCTCCCAATTAGGATTTCTTCTCTCTTTAATGAATTCTTCTTTAAGTCTCCATTGACCAAACGAATTTTTTTCAAACAATTCCTTGTTATATAGGTTATCTAAATCTTTATAGAACTCTTCAATGGTCATCCCTGTGAATGAACAAAAATCATCTATTATTTTAGGATCCAACGCATGATCTCTTTCTTCAACCATTTTTAAGGCTTCCCCCCTTGTTAATATGCCATATCTAATCCACCTTGAAGCATAATCTGTTGCATAAGCATGACCATATTTTGGATATTTCATCCATGCGTTCAATAAATATCCATAACTATCTATTTGATTGAAATTTTCTATATGATTTGTTCTGTCCCACTCATGCGTTAAATCCTTAAATCCACGAGTCTTAGCAAATTCATAATTTCTAATAGCATTCCATTCAACAAAATAACTCAAATATATAGGGTCTAAATTATTAAGCATCTCTCGACTTGGAGCTTCTAGATATACTAATTCTTCTTTAGGAATTCCAAGTTTAACTAATTCATTCAAATCTACATCAGGAGCTACGCCATTAAATACTTGTTCTCTCGCAGAATAAGTCTCTTTATCGTCAACTCCGCCATATTCATATGAAACATTTTCACCATATACTAATAATGGTAAGTTTAAAGCCGCAGCATAATATAAAGGAACCGTATATAGTAATCTATCAACATACCATAGCGGCCTTCCGTATTTTTCAAACATATACTTTGAAATGATTTTACCGGCTTTTCTATTCGGCTTAAATGCAATTAAATTACATCCAAATGTTTCTGTAATATTTTTTTGATTATGCACTCCTGCATCAGTCATGGTAAAAAAATCTTCTACTGTAATAAGAAGCGGATTCATATCCATAATTTCTTTCATGACATAAACTTGATAATGACTGTCTTTTCCTCCAGAAACAGCTATAATGCAATCATATTCACCGGGATTTTTCCTTCTATATTTGTCACACAATTTTTTTAACTCTTCATATCTTGTATTCCAATCAATAGACTTTTTTCTTTCATTATTTTGACATGCTATACACACCCCCTTTTCATTAAATGTAATACCCGGACGAGTGTTTGGCATAAGACACTTAGCACAAAATTTCATTCTATTCCTCCTATATATATTGATTCAAAAGATTTTTGTAGTTTTCACGTTGTTCACTCAATTTACTATATATGTAATTATATTGTCTTTTAAAACTTTCTCTATTGTCAATGCAATAATCTATCTTATTCTCTAATTTTTTTATAGAAAAATCTTCATCAACTTTTATACAATAGCTAACTAAACCTAAATCACTAAATAATGAACTTATTTGTTCATGTCCAGATAAAGCAATCGATGGGATTCTCAAATTTATTCCTTGAATTAATGAATGAAATCTCATTCCGACAATACAATCACATTGTTTATAATACCATGCTAATCTATCAACAGAGTAATCACTAGTTGAATCATAAGGCGCTACTATTATGCGTTCTCTGCAAACTGAACTATTAACATTTTTCAAAATATTGTTTATTATTCTTAAATCTGATGGTACATGTGGAAAAAAAACAAAAAGATAATCTTCACTTTTCAAATTTATTAACTGGGCAATACTTTCATTAAAAACTTCTTCATTAATTACCCCATTATATTTTTTACAAAATAAATCATTAGTAATGCAAAGACCTATAGATATTTTGTTGCCTATTTTTTTCGAAGTATTTCTGTATTTACAAAAAAAACCACTATCCGGAACTTTATGAACATAATTTGCTATCTGTGGAATATTATTATATCTACTTATTATTCTTTCATATGACCCATCATTTCTTACAGTTATAAGCCAATTATGCTCAATACACTTTTCCAAAAAATTTTTAAATTTTTCAATCATTGCTATTGTCGTTATTCCTGGATATTCATGATACCCCATGGAATTTATAACAACCTTGGCTGAAATACTCTCTATAAAGTAGTCTGAAAAATTCAAAGTTGTACCTGTATCAGAGTTTTCCCATTTTAAATCAAAAAAACCTCCTCCTCCTAATAACAATAAATCATGTTTATTTATTTTCCTAATCATATCTTCGTCAAATAATTTTTTATCTTCCTTGGAAAAATAAAAATCTCTTATTTCTACTCGATCAATATTTTGCTTGTTAATGTCAATATAAGTTTCATAAAACCCTTTGTGATTAATTATATCCCCGATATTCCCCCTAAACGAAGCAACATGAATTATTCTCTTTTCATTCATCTTTTATCCTCTGTTTTATTCTTATTATTACAAATAAAAATTTCACTATTTTAATAAAATCCACTATTTTGAATTTAAAAAGCTTCTTCACTCCATCAACAAAAATACTATAAATATATTTCTTTGCTTCATCTCCTAAAACCAATGTTTTAACAATATTCTCATTTATATCAATTTTATTTGTCGTTTTTATGTTTTCAATATAATTACATATCAGTTCTGCGGGTATATATTCTTCTTCAAATGAGAAATTCATAAAATCCTGTAAAAAAGCATCATTTTGAGTGGATCTGCTAAACTGCATATTTGTAGAAATCAATTCTACAGCTACGTTGCAATTTGATATTTGAATCATTTTTGTAGATTCAAAATAAATCATTCCCATTCCACCGCAACTCATATCTTCATAATCATTCACTAATTGTATTGTGGGCTTTTTATATAAATAAGCTTCTATTCCTGTTGTTGAACCATAATGAACCATGATATCTACATTCTCTATAATCAACCCTAAAGGAACATTCTCCTCAATTATTAATACATTTTCTATATTTCTATACTTCGAATATAAATCTTTACCTTTCTTTATATAATCATCTATCTCGACTGGATGAAGCTTTAAAATGAATAAATAATCTGGATATCTGTTTATACACCTATCAAGAATATCCAAGTACTTATTTTTATAATAAACATTAGCCTTTGCTTTTATTTCTGCCCTTCTTATATTTTTCTCATCTATTTTTTTGAAATACCCTTCTTCTATTCTATCTTGAATAGTAACATCTGCATTATGAAAACCCATTATAAATAAAACTCTTTTAGATTTACCTGAACCTTTTTCTTTAACTAATCTAGACGATTTATACTGCAAATTGTATTTCTGCAATCTACTTTTCTCATACATAATATATCCAAAAATATGAGCACTTTTATCAGAATAAATTTTGTTTTGTTTTTTTAGTTCAGGTAATGCTCCTTGAAGTAAACTTTTACCCCAAAAAAAATAAGCATCAACCAGATTTTTAGAATATTGATTAAATCCAACTAATCTCTCCATATTTTCTTCGTCAATATTCATTAATCCCTCTGTATGAACACAAATAATGTGAGCTTGAAAAATCATTTTTAATAATGTCAAACGAACTTCTGATAATTTATCTCTAGGAATAATAGAATAAACGACATCAGGATGTATTTTCCACATTTCAAAACATACATCGTAAAAATTACCAACAATTACATTTTTACAAATATTTCTTTCTACAATAACATCTTTTAAAATATCACACATGAGTTTTTCTCTAGATTCTGAATTATATAATAATACAATCTGATTAAACATCTTCTATCCTTCTTATTCCTTATTTCTCTTTCTCAAATACCATTGTACCAACGAGCTTTAATATCATCCTGTATCCTACAGACTTCATAAATAAAACTATCGGTTCATTAATACATTCTTCCAGCGTAGAGCCAATAGATTCTGCAAGAACATATTGCGGTCTGTATTTATTCCAATTATTTGACTGTAAAACTTGAAGATCCATTCCTTCAACATCAACATCCATAAAATCAATTACCTTGCCTTTTGGAAGATACTCTTCCAAGATATGAGCCAATGGTCTTATTGGAACTTCTTCGGTTTTTATTATTTTAAACCCTTCTTTTACTCTGCTTACAGCAAGCTCTTTATCAAACGTGTTTAATGCATCTATATCAAATTCATAATAAGTCAGTGAACCGATCTCTGTTCCGATACCTGACTCAATCGTTAAATCCCTCTTTCGTATTTTACTATATGCAGCTTTTGTCCCTGGCTTTGCATCAATATTTATTCCCGACCACCCTGCTGAATAGAAATAAAAAGTATTTGAATGCTTATACGGATGATTGCAACCAACATCTATATAAAAACCATCCGCTTTATCATTTAACAGTTTGATAAGCGCTCCATCCTCTCCTCCATCTGAAAAACAGAACTTTAACTCTTTAATCGCTTTGGGATTTTTTATTAAAAATTTTATGTTATTCTTATTCATGTTAAAATCCTTTCATAATTATATTTTCAAAATATCAGCATCTGTTCCGTAGTGATTTCTTGAATATATGGAAACATATATGCGTTCAACTGTCTTTTTTAATGCTACTATCAATTTTCCTCTCTTTATCAACAATTTTATTTCTGATATAAATGCTCTTTTAAATTCATTTTTCGATGCAATACCACTTTTACTATTAGAATGCCTCAAATTAACATTATATTGTTTTTCAAGTATATCTCGTTTTTCTTCTATCTTTGTTAAATACGGTTTGTAAAACCATTCCAAGGTTTTTCTATCATAATTACCTGCATGTGAATTGACCGTATTGTTATCAATATATTCTATCCCCGCAAAATGGAAAAAAATTGGTATTACTTCATTTCCCTTATATAGTAATATATTTTTATTTATACTGTAATCTTTTATATTCCATGGTGCGATTCCTGCACCGTTATTATCATATATATGAATAACTTTCCCGTACTTTAAAGGCCACTTTTCTAGGTATTTTTGATCTCCGAAAACTTCATCATCCGCTATGGCATTGCAGGATTTTAAGCATTCTTCTTTCCATTCGAATAACACTTTAAGTGCGTCTTCATTATTTCTGAAAGTATTAAATTCTACACAAAAAGTTCCTGAATTTTTCTCTAAAAGCTTATAATATCTATTTTGTGGGAATCGATGTCTCATTATGCCAACTGGCTTTTCTGTCTCGTTTAAAATCTGCTCCGGTGAAGAATAGAAATACATATCCGCGTCTATATACGTAACTTCTTCGGCCTTTAATTCATGCAATATATATTCACATAAAACAGAGGTACATGTCCAACAAAATTCCGCTCTTCCTCTTTTATCCCTTAACTCAGAAAGTCTTGATTCATAATCAAGCAACTTGTTTATTGATAATACTTCTACTTTAGGATACTCGATGGTTGTCAATACTTCTCTACACTTTTCATCCATCGCTACTATGTATATTTTATAATCCGCTCCTGTATCATTAAGAGAATCAATCAATACAAGCCCTTTATCAAGATAATTACTGTCAAATAACGTACAAAGTGAAATCATTATTCTTTACCGATACTGTTAACCTTTTTAATCATTCTCAAAGGATGTGTCAAATAAAACCCTGCTCTACTAAAATAATGAGCCCTGCGCTCCTTGTGCTTTTGATGATCGATTACCTTTCTTGTCTCAGGAAGTTCAATTGGTTCATCGGGAAAATATGTTATAGGGCCTTTTTGAAGAATCTGATTGGTTTTAGTATTGTCTTTATGCGTTCCGGTTCCGTCTCTTCCACTGTTGGTTACCAATGAATAATTAGGAAATAAAGATATTCCGTTCTGCTTAAAAACATTGTAATTCCATCTTACCGCCCATGAATCTATCGTATGAAGATTCATCTGAGCATTCATCATGGCTGTAAGAGAAAATACTCCATCGTGGTCAAATCTATATGCAAGTTCTTTATCTTCAAGTAGTTCTTCCCATCCGTTACACTCTCCGTCAAAAAACTTCCATCTATCTTTCCATGTAGCCCATGTCCATGATGAAACATTATTTAAAAAATACGTTTCTTTAAGTTTTTTGGAACCTTTTAATAAATATGAATATCCGGTAATCGTAAATACCTTTTTACTATTTTCATATCTATCTAATGCTTCATTCATAAATTTAAGAAAATAGGCCGTTGTAACCAGATCATCTTCCATGACAATTATCCGTCCATATTTATTTACGATCTCTGTTACTCCTGCTATTACCGAATTGGCAAGACCAATATTTTTATTATGTTTTTTAATATGGATTTCTTTAAATCCTGTTATAGTATCAATATAATTGCGAACTTCTTCAACTTTAGGATCTTTTCCTTTTTTAGGTCCATCCGCAAAAATATACAATTCACTTTTTTTTGCCTCTGGATTTTTAAGAAGCGCCTCTACCGTTTGCTTTGTATGCTCCGCCCTGTTATATACAAACAATACTATTGGTGCGTATGTCATTTCATTAACCTTTTAATCATTAATTTTGAGAAAATAAACAGCTGTATCTGAATTATCAACTTTTTTATCTATAAGATATAATGCCTTTGTTCCTTTGCCTTTAAAAAAGCTTATAAACTCACTTTCCGAATATAACCATCCGCAAAAAATCTGCCTTCTTCTTTTTATCCTATTCTTTAAATAGTTTTTCTTTTCCTGTACCATAATTTTTAATGATGCTATCTCTGTAGGAATGAATATAATATTCTTTATACCTGCTTTAAATAATTTAAAAAAAATAGCATTCCACTGCTTTCTGTTAAACTCAGTGGAAACCCTGTGCATTATAATAATGGACTCCTTACAAAATCCCGCATAATCTCCATTTAACATGTCAAAAACTGAACACTTATCAGCCTTAATAAATACTTTTTTTAACTTCTCAATAGCATCTTTTGTATAATCCGTGCATTCTATATATACATTGGGAAGAATTTTCTTAATGTGATATTCAAGAATACCTTTACCTACTCCCAAGGATACAATCTTCCCTGAAAAATCTTCCTTTGTATTTAGGTATTCACTAATAATACTCGCAGTTTCTATATATGAATCTCTGCCTTCACAGTTTCTTTCATAATTCTCTATATCTTCTTCCAATGAAAAGACACTTTTATTATCAGCTTTTCGCAGATAATCCCAATTCTCCTCATTGAGACTGGTTCCTGACATCTTATCCGTTATTTCATCACTGAATAAATAATAATGTTTTGCCTTCATGATATTCTTTTTATTATTCCCAAATAATTAACATTAATCAATAATTTTTAATTTTTTTAGTATAGCATATAAAATAACAGTGGTCGATGATATTTAGCCACTAACTACTAATCATGTATAATCATACTAATATAAAAAAAACATTCCATAATTGGCATTTTCTATATCGTCATGAGCTCCAAGCACAAATTGTGCATAAGCTATAATTACCGTATCATATTTGTTTTCTAAAATTGCATTTCTTAAATTAACTGCTGAATCTCATATATTTACATAATCTGTTTCATGTATGCCTATTTTCTTATTAAATCCTATGATGAATCGGTTTATTCCATCTACAAATAAAGCATTTCTCTTTTCTTTTTCAACTCTCATATTATCAGCATAGCGATTCAGTGGACCCGATTGGATTTGAGGGAAAAATGAAAGATATAATGCATCTTGTATAGGAAAAGTGTTTTTAAACTCGGCTTTTCTATTGTATATATCCACTAGATACGAAATGGCTTTAAATGAAAAAAAAGATATACCCAGGGGCAACAAAAGATTTTTTGCTACCATGGATGTTTTAAATATATTGTTTGCTGTAGAAATAACGAAATCTAAGTACTTATAATATCCAAGAAGACTGATATTTAAAATAATTCCAAATGCTAGGAGAGCTTTTTTTACCGCCAATTTCGTAACAATATAAATTGCCCTGCCCAATAAAACCGTAAAGAAAATAACAAAAATAAACAAAGCAAAATATTTTAGTGAGCCTATAGCATAAAAAAGTAGACTTACCGCTAATAAAACGTAATCTTTTGCTTCATCAGTCGCTATGTAATAAATCGCCAAAGCAAGCGGAAGAAAACTGAACAAAAACAACATGCTCGTTATAGCCATTACTGTTGTCCTCTCTTGATAAACAAACTATCTCTAAATAAACATTTTTAACCTACATTTATTCAGTAACAACTTTATATATCTTTTGGGTCTGTAGTTCCCAGTTTCTTTCGTTTGTTACAAAACTATAAGCTTCTTGCGCCACCCTAAGAAGATCTTTTGGTAGCATATTGGAAATTATATCAATTTCTTTAGCCATACTCTTTGGATTATCATTTGTGAAGATGAGTTTATCTTCATACACTTCGGAAAAACCGTTTAATCTTGTTGATAGAATCGGTGTTCCGCTCATCATATATTCAAATATTTTAGAAGGAAATGTTAACTGTGCTATTTTATCACTTGTGGGCCTTGGTTGAGCAAGCAACCAGGCTCCACGCTGAATATCAAGTATTTCTTTATTGCTTACGGATCCATGATAGCGAATTCTGTCGGATGAATTCGTTATAACATATTCCTTTAACTGGCCATCACCGTATATATCCAAAACAACATCTTTAGATTTAAGCAAAGACATCGCCTCTATAAGTTGCATTATTCCACTATATTGATTTAGGCTGCCACAGTATACGATATTCTTTTCATGTATATTAATAATGTGATCCCAGTCGGGTTCTTTATACTCCGAAATATTTGCTCCTCCGTCAATCACTATGTACTTTGCTTGAGGTGCAAATATTTCAACCGCTTTCTTATTAAGAGTTACAGCTTTATCAACCTGCAGAAGATTCTTTCGTGTAGATGCTTCAAAAAGCTTTCTTAGGATTTTTGATAACCCTTTTCTGTTGGTCTTATCATCTATCGGGAGATCTGCAATAATGGTTGTAATTTCACTTTTATACTTTTTCTTTAATCTAACTGCCGGATTCCCGACTTGCGAAAACATATTAAAAGTTAAAATCTTAGCGTCAGGATTGTTCTTTATATACCTTTTGCATACTCGATATACTGCATGTATCTGAGAGAATTGCTTTATTATCGGAAAGTTAATGAACCCAGGGCATTCTGCTTCCGTACACTCGCTGATTTTTAAAAATTTTTTACGACAAAAAACCGGTCCCTTTGGAAAAACCGCCTCTGGATATACCGATACTACTTTGAGATCTTCAACAAAATTCTCTATGTTGCGTAATATATTAAGTTGCATTTTGTTTCCGGCAACTGATGCACCTTTAACTTTATCAAGTTCATCTTCCGGGATAGCATAACCTATAAAAAGTAATTTCATTTTATTGAAACCTTGCTGTAAATGTACATAAATCAACTAATTTAGTATACCATATAAACAAACAGCGGTCGATAATAATCGACCGCTGTATATTTCATTGAATATTCACTATATAATCAGTTTTCCTTTTTCGTATAATTCTTATTCTTTGAAATATGCTATCTATTCCCCCCACACTCAACACCGATAAAAAGCATATCGCTGGATATACGTACTGACTCTTGGTTTCCCAGAAAATGTGAAACATGAAGGTTCCTATAATAAAAAGTATTATAAACAGAATACCGGGATTAACCGATTCCTTGTCAAAAAAAGTTTTTATTATCACAAAGGCAAAAGCAAACAGCGTTGATACTATAAGCCATATATCCAGTATAAAGTTTAATGCAAAAGCTACATTCCCGCCTCTGAAAAGGCTTGCCGTAATACTGCCATTAATCTTACCACCATAATAGTCCTTATCTCCGGTATATAGTGATTCAAACGTCGGATCACACCATGTGGTTACCAGCTTTTCTTTAAAGAATTCTCTTGTATACGAAGAATCTGATATAAATATTTGGATCCTGTTCTTTATTTCTTCTTTGGCAATCTCGTCTGCTTTTTCATTATCATAACCTGATAGATCATATACGATAAAATTGTAACCGTTAAACCATCCGTTGGGTCTGCCTCCTTCAGTATGTTCCTGAAGCCCCATGGCTATAACAAGAGAATAGGGTGAACTTGCAGATAGTTTTTCTCCTCCAATACTTTCAAATCCAAGTCGTAGTATCCTGAAAGGTAACGTCATAGTCAATAAAATAATTAGTGAAATAACTAAAAATCTAAGCTTTTTATACCTAACAGCTTCTAATATAAAAACAATTAACAGCGCTATTCCGGCAATTACAAGATTCCTTCGAATAAGCATAGAAAGCATAAATAATAGAATACCCGGAATTAAATATTTTATCTTGGAAGTATTGTAATATTTTATAAAAAAATACAAGGCAATAATTAAAAAACTTACTCCGGGAACCTGCCCATAGATCATAAAAATATAAAGAATCTGCGGAAGGAACAGAAACTGAAATATAAGTCCCCATTTCCTTGCATCGGGTTTATCGGGATATATTTCTTTTAACAGTTTTGAAAAGAATAAGTAAGATAGCAAAATCCAAAAAAGATTTACAAATACATAGAACAGTTCTTTTTCCGAAATAAAAGATAAGAGATAATCATACAGAACTATCCCCAATTGATGAGGAAATCTATAAAGATATCCCCCCTCGATGAGTGAAGAATGGTCATTGTTTTTAATGGCGATTGCTGCATCAAAGCATATTCTCGCATCTCCGCTTTGAACACTTCCGACGGAAAGAGCAAGCCAAGTGCCTATAACCGCCATAAATATCATGCAGGTTATAAGTATTGCTTTTTCAGAGATTTTCCTAATAAACAACCTTCCAAAGTACATTAATATGATAACAGCTATGACACAGATAAAGACAAATTTACCGTTTTTTACGATCGTAGCGGTCTCACTGTACCAATCCATCCGGCTTCGGTAAAATGTGATAATGTATACAAGATAAGCAAATATTATTACCGCAACTATTCTAATTATCTTTTCAAGTATATTAGATATTTTATTCACGCTTTATCCTCTGTTACCATTAATCACTTTCCACACTCCGGGCATTGTTTTTTTAATAAAATTAGCAACAAGAATTAGTATACTTACTGTTATTACGGGCGCAAATAAAAAATCTATCGTTGCCGCCCACACTTTCTTGCCTACAAATATCAACCACAATTTTTCTAAAGCCTCTAAAATAAAATCATGAGCACAATAAATAAAAAATGAATAATACATCCACTTTTTAGGTTCTTTTGCTGTAAAAGAAAAAGCATCAAACATGTACCAAACCGAAATTATAACTACTATATTCCATACAGTTCCTGTTGATTTATACATACATAACAATATTATTACACATATAAAAATAACTATAGCGCTTATTGTGATTGCCTTGTGTTCTTTTTCAAACATTTCTTTAAAGTTTATGGCAAGGAATGTGCCAAGAATAAATGTTGGTTGTATGTATGGAATTCTATATGGAAACCACTCAGTTGTAAGTAAAAAAACCGCAATAAAACTTACCGGTCCGAGAATCCATGTGTATTTCTGTCGCGTAATCCTGAACAAAATATAGTAAAGCGGAAACGGAACTATCATTATCATAAGGTACAACATAAACCATAACGGAGAATATGTGTTGTTCCATAACATGCTTAAATAGTTCTTTAATGACAATTCAACCGGCTCAAAATTTATTAACCTTTTAAGCGGACCAATATGTGTGAGCACTGTATAGAAAATAAAGTATAGTGTATTCCATATCATATATGGGATAAAAAGCGAGAAAAAGCGGGATTTGTATTTCTTCAATATACCTTTTTTGGAAAAATCGAAATTCCTGAAAAGAAGGTATCCCGACAGGAAAAAGAAAAACGGAACACACACACTTTCAAAGCTGTTAAGTCTACTTTCGAACCATATGAGTGCTCGTTCGGACGCAGTTTCACCTGTGAAGCCGTATGTCGTCACATTATAAGTATGAATCGAGACTACAAGGACGCAAAGTATAAAGGATATGTAGGTGATTTTGTGGTTGGTTTTTTCGGTTTTTTCCATGGGGATGAGACAATAAGCAACATGTTTTGATAATATCTTTTTTATAACTAATTTAGTATAGCATATAAAAAAATGACGGTCGATAAAAATCGACCGCTGATGATGCATTACTATTAGACAACAATTATTACTCTTTATTTGAATACTAAAAGATAATTCGTTTTACACCTTTTATCCAGCACTATTTTTTTGATTGCTATAAGCACTTTTCTATATTTCACTTTCTTCTTTATTTCTCATTTCTTTTCTGTATCTTTCTAACATCTCACTTAATTTGGAATTTTTATTTATAAAAATAGTTAAATATTGTTCATCTATATAAAGTTGGTTCCCTTTTTTCTTTTCTTTTGTTGCAAGTATTTGTTCTCCTTCTTTTGATGTAATTCGAAATCCATGTACAATACGATTTCTCATATCCACAATTTCTGAAAATAATTCTTCTATTGCATTATCGGCTTTTTTTGATATAGTCATTTTTATATCATCCCTTAGACTTCCTCCTGTTTTATCGATTAAACTATACCAATCTTTTGATTCATCTGTCCCAATAATATTTTCTATTACAAATCCCCAATTTGAACTGAATACGGATAATGATACTCCTAATAAATACAAATATTTATCATTTGGTAAAGACTGGCGTGTTAATGATAAATCATACATTCTTCTTTATCCTCCAAATTCTTTATATACCTCTATTATAACTCTTTTATCCACTAACTTATTTGTGGTTAAAAAATATACAAAAAACAATAATTCCATTTGACGCATAAGTATTTGTCGCATTTTGATTTAGTTCTTACACCATATGACTCTCTAGAGCGTTACATTTTATTCTTTTTATTTGTGTGTTTTTTCTATTTCCTCTTCATCGCCCTCGCTGCAAACACAAGCGGGATGAATACTACAAACGATATCCCTGCGGAAACCTTAAAAAGCACTTCTGTGGGCAGGTATTCTTTTAAGCCAAATTCGTTGACTATCTCGCCGCTTTTCTTGATTATCGGATTTGAGATAAGAGGGGCCACTACCATGGGGATCAGCACGTAGAAGATAATCCTTATGCCTTCAAACTGACCCTTTGATTCCTTGGGATAGAGCTCCTTGGACCAGACGGAAAGAGTCTGTAAGAACACAACGTATCCCGCGCCGATGAAGAATACTCCAATCAGCATTACGGGATTGAATATAGTCGATGTATCAATCGATTCGGGCTTTATCACAAATCCCAAAATAACAAGGCCTATAATGCTTAATATGACCGAGGCAAAAGAAACCTGTGCCTGATACCCTTTATTAATAAGCTTTGTGGCAGGTATTACGGTTATCATGGCAAGTACCAAAGCCACACCCTCGATATAACCCATAAAATCTGCGGTAAAACCGAGATAGTAGATCATGAAATTCCCAAGATGCGTGAAATATGTGTTGAATGCTATAAAATAAGCGGCAAGTGCTAAGTTGACCCAGACGAGTTCTTTTAACTCAAAGTACTTTTTAAAGTTAAAGACACTTGCAAACTGGTGGCCGAAACTTCCGTCTTTATAGGGCTTTAGATCTTCCGCATCCTTCATGGTGAAGAGTGCCAGAAATCCGCATATGATCACAAATCCGCCCATGGTTATAAAAAGACGCATATAGTTGTCTTCGCTGCCCACGAGCATACCGCCCACGACTGTACCAAGGATCGTACCGATTATGGGCTGGGTGGCGAGGGCCGCTCCGATCTGGCCTTTATTGGACTCGTCCATGTGGTCGTTCATCCAGGCATTGAAACCGCTGTCGTTACCCATCGAACCGAAATAACTCATGATCGCGTCGGCGGCCACGACCGCGACACCGGCTGTCATCATAAGATTCGCTCCGGTACTTTGGGCTCCTTTTGCTATGTACTGCGTAAGTCCGAATATTATCGTAAATACACCCCAAAAGATATAGCCGATCGAAACCGCATATTTGCGTCTGCCTTTTCTGTCCACCATCGTACCGGTCACAAAAGTCGATACGGTTGTGGCGGCTGCAGAGATTGCAAGCATCCATGATATGATAGTGGGATCTTTGGCGATCTTTGCATACACAAATGTGTTAAACCACTGGTTTTCCATGTTCCAGCAAAGCTGTCCGGCAAGGCCTAGGCCCCATACCAGTACCCAGAAGTAAGCATTTTTCTTTTTCATGAATTCTTCTCCCTCTCCCTGATCTTTGCATCCACAAGCATTCTGTACCAGTAAGCCTGCATAAAGGCGAAATATTTACCCTCTTTGCCGTCCAGAAATCCACCTTTTAAGATATAGCGGTAGAAATAATAACACCATGCCCTGAAGCCTCCGGGCAGGCGATAATATATCTTAAACTTTATAAATCTCTTTATTTTGGCCGATCCGCTTAAATGTGAGGCATTTTGATCTTCACCGTTTTTATAGGCAAAATAGTCGTTTACCTCTCGTGAAGAGTACTTATTATGCTTATCTATCCATGCGGTAAGATCTTTGTAATCTATATGTTCGCAGTCGCATTTTGCCTCTATTGCACGGCCTTCGAAAAGGTTTATGTGCTCATCCATCTCACGATCTTCGATATTGCCTTTTCCGTACTTAAAAAGAACAAGCTTTTTAAACGGATATATTCCGCCGTGCTTAAGCTTTTTGCCCATGAAATTGACTTCGAACCTGAGTATTATCCCGTTTACGTCTGTATCGGTATTTTCACCGCAAAGCTTTTCTATCTCGGCTGCAGATTCTTTCGTAAGCCTTTCATCGGCATCGATCCTTAATACCCATTTTGTGGTGATATTTGCATTTTCCATTGCATAAAGAAACTGCTTTGCATACAAAAACGGGGTAAATTCATGCACTAAAACATCCGCGCCGAGTTTTCTTGCCGCCTCAACGGTTTTATCCGTACTTCCCGAATCCACGACCACGATCCTTTTTACCGTATCCTTAATGGAATCAATACAGGCTGTTATGTTCTTCTCTTCGTTTTTGGTAAGTATGATTGCCGTAATATCTGCCATAATGTTTTCCCTTTATTTATTCAAAAGAATACATTCTATAATTTGATGATCTTGGATCATCATGTGCTCCGATCATAATCTGCGAATATGCTACTATTATAGTATCATATCCGTTTTCTTTTATATAATCCCTTAAATCAAAATCGTCTTTACAATCCCGATAATTAATCGCCTCTATATCTTTAACTCCCAACGCAAGAAAAGGATCGACAACTTGATTGTAAGAGTCACACAGCATAAGTATTTTTCCGTTTTCAATATTGTTGTTTATACTGTGAGGCATGGTATACGCATAGTACCAGCTTAATTCTTCTCCCTCAACACATCTCACTTCAAAAATATCTTCGTTGATAAAACCCATAAAATCCGCATTATACACATTTTCGGGATAAATAAATGAAAAATCCGTTGGATATTCCGGTATTATTTCTACATAATCATCAAAGCCGGTTAAACTGCTGCTGAGTTTTTTTCCCTGTTCACCCAACCAGGATTCTCTCCTTTCATAATACTTAAATCTTTTGGGATCATACAACGATAAATCTATTCCGTACGAAAACTCATCATTTAACGCTTCTGCTATGTTTCCCGCGGCCCACAGACCGGTGTTGGTGGTCCAGTGATGATCAGTCCTATAGAACATATCAAAAGATCTTATCCCGCTTTTTTCGGCCTCTTCTCTTAAATCCAATACTGCAATTCCGCTTTCCCTGAGCCTTTTTATCAGCTTATCCGCATTTTGGTTTGCATAAGTATCTACTCCGAATTGCGCTTTAAACCATTGATCATCCGTATATTTAACGGGTTCGTTGACATATAAAAAACTTATCCCATTGTTTTTTAGAAATTTGTTAAAAGAAACCAGTTGCTCGTATTCATAATCCGTGGAAGTATCATTATATTTACCAACTATATACTTGTCGCTTGTTAAATAAAGACCGTCTCTGCTGTAGAAATTATCGATACCTAATATCTTGATCACACTCCCTGAGATATTAATTATCCTATTTCTTTTCGGTAAACGTTTTGATATGTTTTCTTCTGCCTCGCTTGTACTTATGACTTCCCCATTTATGGGTTTTATAGACGAAAGAACTGTGTCAGTTAATTCTTTATATGCTTTTGTCATAAATCCCAATATGACTATCCCCAATATAAACAGTACAGCGCATATCTTATTTATCATTCTTGAATGTTGTTCCATTTCATACTCCCTAAAAATTTGCGTATGTAAACGGATTATTGTTTCCGCTTACCACAAAAGAAACCGATATTGCAAAAAGCAAAAGAACAATAAGCGTTTGTATGATTTCATAAACGTTTTCGGTTATCCTGCTTTTGCGACATTTTTCTTTTACGATCTTAAATATCGGTGTACAAAGAAGAATTGCCGCTATTATGATGACCGAATAATCCTTTAATAATATCTCGGCTCTTAAAGTTGATATTCCGTTTGGGAACGGAACAAACATTTTTCCCAAATAACCGAAAGCTGCAGTAATGTTATTTGAATAAAAAATAACCCATTCGCAACATACAAATACAAGAAGAAAAATACGATATAAACCCTTTGTAAGGATTGTTCCATTTTTCTTTGGAAAATCCGTCATTTTTTCAATACTTATCAACACAAAATAGCCCATACCCCACACAATAAACGTAAGATTGAGACCATGCCACAAGCCGGTTAAAAACCACACGATAAAAAGGTTAAGATAGACCCTTGATCTTGTCTTGTTTCTCGATCCCCCGAGCGGTATATATACGTAGTCCCTAAACCATGCTCCGAGCGATATGTGCCATCTTCGCCAAAAATCGGATGCGGAGGTTGCGGTATATGGATAATCAAAGTTTTCCTTACTCTTGTATCCAAAAAGGTTCGTTAGACCTATAGCCATATCCGAATATCCCGAAAAGTCAAAGAACAATGCAAGCGAATAAGACACGGCACCAAGCCATGCAATAGCATTTGAAAGACTTGAAACACTCATTTCAAATATCTCTTCGCTTATCTTAAAAAGCATATCGGCCAGTAATATTTTCTTAGAAAATCCGATCATAAAACGAAATATCCCGTTAGTCGCTCTGCTTCGGATCTCTTTATTCTTAAGCGTTATGTTTTTTTCTTTGAACTCTTCATATCTGGATATCGGACCCGACTGGATCTGAGTAAAAATTGTAAGATACATAAGATCTTGTGTTATCGGTTGTCCATTTAAATCACTTTTCTTATATGCATCAACCAGATATGATATTGCCTTAAAAGCAAAGAACGACAAACCGAGCGGAAGGATAAATCTTTTCGCATCAACATTACTCATTATCTTATAAATGATCAACGGTAATAAGTTTGCTGTTATTCCAATAAAAAGAAATATCTTCCTTAAGGACTCTTTAAGATCTTTCTTACAGATAATCCTCCCGGAAAGGACATCAAAAGCACTTATAAGCACAAGAAAAGGAACATACTTTGATGCGGAGATCGCATAAAAAAGCAAACTTATCAATATAAGAATACAGTCCTTAAATCTGGGGGGAACCAAATAATATATAATTATCGAAATCGGCAGAAAACCGATCAAGAACAGTAAGTCGGTGAAAACCATAAATCATCCCTTTATTTTTATAATCAATATTATACTCTATACGGTAAAAACAACAAAAGAAAAAAAGAAGCGGATTTCCGCTTCTTTCTTTTTTCATCGGAGTGACAAGACTTGAACTTGCGGTCTCCGCTTCGCTCCGGTCGGTGCAGATCCGAGGTCCACCGGACCTCGTGCACCCTCGGTGCCCTCACGGGGCGTTCGCGACGATATGAGGTCGCAGTTTCAACAGTTTATTTCCGATAAAAAAAGTACCCATAAAGGGTACTTTTTTCATCGGAGTGACAAGATTCGAACTTGCGACCTCGGCGTCCCGAACGCCGCGCTCTACCAAACTGAGCCACACCCCGCTATTATGCGAACAAAAGGAATTGTACATTAAGACCTTTATTTTGTCAAGAATGGGGCTTATATGTCAACTGTCATTTATCCGTAAAAGTTACATGTCCTGTAAGGTACAATGTGCCGGATCCGGTCACTTTTATGTTTAAGATCCCGCCGGGCTCTTTAAAATCAACCGTTACGGGCTTATCATATTTTTTGTAAAGATAATAACCTGCTGCGGTCGTGCCGCTTGCGCATGCGTGCTCCCAGTAAAAATCCTTAAGAGCCGGTACGTATACCAAAGGTGTAAGAACGCTTTTTTCTTCATCAATCTGCATGATGCCGAGAGCATCCGCCTTAAGTTCTTCACACCACTTTATCACTGCTGCCTCGGCGGTTTCTTTTTCAAAAGGTTCTTCGCTTATAAGCTGGAAAATGCCCTTAAATTTAACAAGGGCCATTTTATGATCTTTTCCGGCAAAAGAAAAAACTCTCTCTTCATATCCTATCGGATCAGGCATTAAGACCGTGCCCTCAAAGGTATTTTCACTCTGTCTTGATATGCTTACTTCTACGGGTTTTTCGGTACCGAAAACCTTTACGATAACGGTTTTTTTATCACCGATCTTTGTATTATTCTTTTTGGCAAACAATGCTGCGGTCGACATTGTGGCATTTCCGCAAAACTCTCCGCCGGCCATTTTAAGCCTTATATCGCATCCATCGCCGTCCGACACGAAGCCTACCTGCTCACATTCGGGAAACTTTTTGCAAAAATCGGAAGAAACCTTTACATGTTTTTCAAAAGGTACTTCGCTTTCCACCAATACGGTAATGTTGCCGGTCGGATCGATATAATGATATTTTAAATCTTTAAGATCCTCGTATTTTTCCATAAATCGTATAAGCCTATAACCTTATTGCTGATAATTTCTTAAAAACTGTTTTGTACGTTCTTCCTTGGGATTTCCGAATACTTCTTCGGGATCGCCTTCTTCGACGATATATCCCTTATCCATAAAGATAACTCTGTTGCTTACGGCTCTTGCGAAGCTCATCTCATGGGTTACTATGACCATGGTCATCTTCTCGTCGGCAAGCTTCTTGATGATCTTAAGCACTTCTCCGGTAAGCTCGGGATCCAGCGCGGATGTGGGCTCGTCAAAGAAAAGGATATCGGGATTAAGTGCAAGCGCTCTTGCTATCGCAACTCTTTGCTGCTGACCGCCCGATAATTGGTTGGGATAAGCATCCGCTTTCTCGGCAAGACCTGTCTTTTCAAGAAGTTCCCTTGCTTCTTTTTCAACTTCCTTAGGATCTCTTTTCTGAACATGGATCGGAGCATGCATTAAGTTTTTAAGCACCGAAAAATGCGGGAAAAGATTGAACTGTTGAAAAACAAGACCAAAGTAGCTTTTTACATGTGTAAGTTCTTTCTTGGGAAGATAGATCACTTTACCTTTTTCATCGGTGTGAGCCACAAGCGTATCAAGATATTGGATCGATCCGCCTTCCAGCCTTTCAAGAAGTGTTGCACATCGAAGCAATGTCGACTTTCCCGAACCCGACGGTCCGATTATCGATACCACTTCACCTTCTTCGACATATATCGATATATCCTTAAGGACATCGGTATCGTCGAATGACTTTATTGCGTTTTTGATCTCAAGTACTCTTTTTGCCATACCGCGCCCTCCTAATTGTAATAATTTAATTTCTTTTCGATCTTGCCCATTCCGAAATCGACTATAGCGTTAAATACAAAGTAGAACACGCCTGCGACCAAAAAAGGCACAAAGCTTGTCTGGGAATTGGCAATCTGTTTTCCGATGGTAAACATTTCCTGATAAGAAACGGTAAAAGCCATCGACGTATCCTTAACAAGCGTCACTACCTCGTTTGTAACACTCGGCATGATACGTTTTATGACCTGGGGAAGTATGATCCTTAAAAATGTCTGGGCTTTTGTGTATCCGAGCACTTCTGCTGCCTCATACTGACCCTTTGAGATGGACTCGATACCGCCACGGTATATTTCCGCAAAATAAGCAGCGTAATTGATCGCAAATGCGATAACTACGGGGATCAGCTTATTTCTGGATACGGTTACCCCAAAAAGATAATAGGGTCCATAAGTGACCGCGAGCAATTGAAGCATAAGCGGTGTTCCGCGAAGAACAGAGATTATAAACCGGGTTACGCCGGATACGATCTTATTCTTACTCATACGCAGAAGTGCCACAAGCATTCCGAGCGGTAATGAAAAGATCAATGTGAGGAAGAAAATAGCGCAGGTCCTTGTAAGACCCTCGGCCATTTTAGCGACCATTACCCATAAAGACATAAAAACCTCTTTCCAATAACATTTATTCCCGGAAGCGCATGATACACCTCCGGGAAAAGAATGATCTGTCTGTTTTTATATTACCGATTATTTAAGAAATACAAGACTGTCTACGATATCGGGATACTTAGCTGCGATCTCGGCATATGTTCCGTCTTTTACAAGCTCTGCAACAGCGCCTTCGATCTTTTTGCAAAGTTCTTCATCGCCTGCACGGAATGCTATACCGTACTGCTCTCCTCCGAGTTCTTCGTCAAGGATCGTAAATCCTGCGTGCTCGGATACATAACTTGCTGCTACGGGATAATCCACAAATACGGCATCGGCTGCACCGCCGTCAAGCTCTGTAAAGCACTTAAGGAAGCTGTCGCATGTAAGAACGCTTTCAAATGTTGCCGAAAGATCCGAAAGTTCATCGTTAAGAAGTGCTTCACCGGAAGTACCTAACTGTACTGCCACGATCTTGCCTGCAAGATCTTTTGAAGATGTGATACCGCTTCCGTCCTTAACAAGTAAAACCTGAGAATTGTCAAAGTAGGGAGCTGAGATCACATATCCTTCTTCCTTCATACTGTCAAGGATCGTCATACCCGACCATACACAGTCGCATTCTTTTGCATCAAGCTGTACAAGCTTTTCATCCCAGTTTACTTCAAATACTTCAAACTCATAACCTAACTTTTCGCATGCTGCCTTACAGATCTCTACGTCAAAACCGGTATAATTGCCGTCATCGCCCAGATAACTGAAAGGCGGATATTCGGGGTCGATACCCATGATAAACTTATTTGAACCCGCATCATTTTTGGCACCGCATGCTGCAAAACTTAACACAAGCACTGCAGCCAGCATTATTGATAATAACTTTTTCATGATAAATGTCCTCTCTTTTTCCATCACTTTAGTGCGATAGCATATTAACATATTAAATTTTGGATGTAAAGAATTTTCCGCTATCTGTGGATAATATACTTACATATGGGATTTCCGATCGAAGAAAACTTCTCTTCGTATTCGGTCATTATATTATCCTTAGACAGTTCCTTGTCCGCATGAAGGTCATAAGTGATAACATCTGCCTTCCATCCGGCGGGTTCAAGCTCCGAAACCGCAAAATCGAAAAGATCCTTATTGTCCGTTTTAAACTCTACAGTACCGTCTTTACTTAAGATAACGTCGAATCTTTTAAGAAATTCCCTTGAAGGAAGACGTCTTTTTGCGTGTCTGTCCTTGGGCCACGGATCCGAAAAATTAAGGTATATCCTGTCGGCTTCACCCTTATCGAACACATCCGTGATATCTTTTGCATCCATACATATAAATCGTATGTTTTCGGGCTTTTCTTCGATCTCATCCATCTTTTGAAGCGCACGTAAAAGAACGCTTGAATATCTCTCGATCCCAACAAAATCAATATCCGGATACTTTTTTGCCATATCCATGAGGAATCTGCCTTTACCCATACCGATTTCAATGAAAAGAGGCTTTTCGTTTCCAAAAAGCCTTCTCCATTTTCCTTTTACGGTTTCGGGTTCATGTATCACATATTCACTTTCCGCTATTACTTCTTTTGAGCCCGGTATATTTCTTAAACGCATGATACTAATCTTCTTTAGCCTTTAAAAGATTTTCTTCCATTTCCTTTTGAACATTTTCGTCAAAAGAAAGCATCGGCTTAACATCCTTATCCTTTATATTTCTGTCCACATAGTTCTTGGTAAGCTTATATACCAAAGGAGTGAGACTTAATACACCTATTAAGTTCGGGATCATCATAAGACCATTGAATGTATCTGAAATATCCCATGCAAGCGACGAAGTCATAACAGCACCCGAGATCATCATGATAACGAAAATAATCTTATAAACCTTGGCTCCCTTTACTCCGAATAAATACTCGACAGCCTTCGATCCGTAGTGGGACCATCCCATAACGGTCGTAAATGCAAAGAGCAGGACCGCTAAAGCTATAAACCACTCTCCGCCTTTACCGAATACATTTCCGAATGCCTTTGCGACAAGTGTAGCATCGTTAACGCCTTCTTCCACAACACCTGTTTCAAGATTTATAAATCCCGAAGATAAAACAACGATAGCCGTCATCGTACACACGATCATTGTATCGGCGAATACTTCAAAGATTCCCCACATACCCTGCTTAACGGGTTCGATAACGTTTGAATTGGAATGCACCATAACGGACGAACCAAGACCCGCTTCATTTGAAAAGATACCTCTCTTACAACCGTTCTTGATGGCAAGTTTTAGTGCTGTACCCGCAACACCTCCGGCCAATGCCTTTGCACCGAATGCAAACTTAAAGATCGATGCAAACATTTCGCCTATTCTTCCGATATGACAGAACATGATGATAAGGGCACCGATCACATACACTATAGCCATAAACGGAACGACTCTTTCTGCAAAAGAAGCTATTCTCTGTAATCCGCCAAGTATTATAAAACCACCGATGAACATCAATACAATACCGATGATCCAGTTCACGATCGATACTCCTCCGATCGTTGCCGCATCAACGTTTCCGAAGAATGCGGACTGGATATTTAAGGTTATCTTGTTGATCTGACCCATGTTACCGATACCGAAAGACGCAAGCATTGCAAATATCGCAAAAATGACTGCCAATACACTTCCGATGCCTTTGCATCCCTTATAACTTCCGAGTCCTTCTTTTAAATAGTACATGGGACCGCCCGACCACTCTTTTTCGGAGTTTTTACGACGGAAATATATACCCAAAATATTTTCGGAATAATTGGTCATCATACCTAAGAATGCAGCGACCCACATCCATAAGACCGCGCCGGGTCCGCCCACACAGATGGCGGCAGCAACACCGGCGATATTACCGGTTCCGATCGTTGCCGCAAGCGCCGTACAAAGAGCCTGGAACTGCGAAACCGCTCCCTTATCCTTATTATGATGTGTATCCTTTTTAAATACCGATACTATGGTGTTTGACCACCAATGTTTTAAATGTGAAATCTGGAAGCATTTAGTGATCACCGTGCAGATAACACCGGTTCCAAGAAGCATGATGATTGCAAACCAACCCCACGCAAAATTGTTTATCGTGTCGTTTATCGACGCAATATTTTCCAGAAACTTTTCCATACTATCTCCTCTCGTCTACGAAATTCTCGTGCTACTGCCTCTCTCCCTGATAACACTTTAATGGATTAAATTGTTAAAATAAAATATACATACAAATACTCTTCATGTCAACGACAAAATGTTGTAGAATGGTTAAAGTCGGAGGGATTCTGTGAAAAAAAGACTGATTCACCTTTTATCGGGTTTACTTATATTATTAATTTCATACATAAATTGTATCCCCGCTTATGCGGATTATCTTGAAGACATGGAAGAGCGAAAAAGCTGGCCCGTTCAGTCCAATCAGATAGAAAACTGGCCCGAGGGACCCGCAATAGGTTCCGCTTCCGCGATCTTAATGGACGCCGATACAGGCATCATCCTTTACGAAAAAAACATCCATGACAAAATGTATCCCGCCAGCACCACAAAACTTATGACCTGTTTGCTTGCTTTGAAAAAAGAAGGCGCAAGCTTAAGTGATATGGTCGATTTTTCTGTTGAAGCGGTTTATTCGGTTTCCTGGGATTCTTCAAATATGGGCATGGACGCCGGAGAATCAATGACTTTGGAAGATTGTCTTTACGGTATCCTTGTTCTTTCCGCCAATGAGGTATCGAACGCCGTAGCGGAATATGTAAGCGGCGATATTTCTTCGTTTGTGGATCTTATGAATGAAAGGGCCAAAGAACTCGGCTGTGTGGATACCCATTTCAACAATGCCCACGGTTATACCGATGAAGATCACTATACAAGTGCTTACGACCTGGCTTTGATAGGACGCGAATTTTTTAAGAACGAACTTCTTGCCAAAATGTCGCGTACAAGGATCTATCACTGGTATCCTACCGATACGCAGCCTGACGATATATATCTTGCTTCCAAAAACTATTTTTTAAACGGCGGATATAATTGTGAAGGTCTAGTAGGTTCCAAGACCGGATTTACGGATGAATCCAGACAGGTTCTCGTATCCTGTGCGGAAAGAAACGGTATGAGACTTATCTGCGTTGTTATGGAACAGGAAACGCCTTATCAGTACGAAGATACTTTAGCACTTTTTAATTACGGCTTTAACAACTTCAGTAAGGTCAAGGTAGCCGATTATGAAACAAAATACGATTTAAAGGATGAACAGTTCTTTAAGACCGATTACGATGTTTTCGGCGATTCCTCTTCTTTTCTGTCTCTTGATCCGACTTCAGAGATCATAATGCCCAAAAACTGTAATTTCTCCGATCTTACAAGCGAGCTTTCATATAGGGACGACGATGAAAATGTTCTTGCGGACATCAATTACAGTTATAACGGAAAATATTTGGGTTCAGGTTCTTTGATAGTCGACAGACACGATGAAACTTCTTTTGTCTTTACCGACGAAAATGCTTTTATGGTGATCGAAGAAGAAAAACCGATATTTATATACATTAATACCATTGTAAAAGTCATTGCGATAATCGCAGGTGTCCTGGTGATCATCCTGATCATAAAAAGAATAGTGAACAGTTTCCATTTTGCAAGAAGAAGAAAATATATCTTACGTGAATCCAGAAAACGCCGAAAATTTAAGTAAAACAAAAACCTCCGAAGGTATAATCCTTTCGGAGGTTTTATTTTTTGATCAGTTAACTTTATTCTTCGGTTTGATCCTCTTCTTCACCGATACTGTCCTCGATGTCTTCGTCATCACCGAAGTCTTCGGAAAGACCGAGACCGGTCCTTACCTTTGCGATCTTTGCGATCTTGACGTTTTCATCACGGATATTCATCAGCTTAACACCGGAAGTAATACGGCTGTACTGATTAACTTCGCTCATTCTTATCTGAATGATCACACCGGTATTTGTGATCATCATGATCTCATGCTCGTCGGTAACAGCCTTAACGCCCACAAGCTCACCGGTTTTCTCGGTTATCTTGTAGCATTTAAGTCCTTTTCCGCCACGATGCTGAAGTCTGAAATCTTCAAGTGCCGTTCTTTTACCTATACCGTTTTCGGATACGAATAAAAGTGAATCGCCCTGGTGATCCAATTGCATACCTATTACGTCATCATCTTTATTAAGATCGATACCTCTTACACCCATTGCGGTACGGCCCAAAGGTCTTGCTTCGACTTCATCGAATTCGATACACATACCTTTTCTGGTGACGATGAATACCTTGTCGTTGTGGGTTGTGGTCTTAACTTCGATAAGTCTGTCATCGTCTCTTAATGAAATAGCATTAAGTCCGTTTTTACGGATATTCGCAAACTCTATAAGCGGAGTCTTTTTGATGATACCCTTTTTGGTGACCATAAAAAGACACTTGTCATCCGAAAATTCATCGATCGGGATGATCGCATTGACCTTTTCGCCGGGATTAAGCTGTAAAAGATTGACCATAGCGGTGCCCCTTGCGGTACGGCTCGCTTCGGGTATCTCATAAACCTTAAGCTTATAAGCTCTTCCCATATTGGTAAAGAACACGATGTATCCGTGAGTATTGGTCATAAGAAGATCTCTTGTAAAATCTTCATCTATGGGCTTAATGCCCGTGATCCCGACTCCGCCTCTGTTCTGTGCGCGGAAATTGTCGACTGTCATACGCTTGATATAGCCAAGATTCGTACAAGCTATAACAACGTTTTCATCGGGGATCATATCTTCGTCCACAAAATCATAATCATCGGGACCGATGATACTCCTTCTGTCATCGCCGTATTTTGCGGCAATATCCGTGATCTCGGTCTTGATAACACCGAGAAGTAGCTTTTCATCTGCCAGGATCGCTTTTAATTCGGCAATGAGCTTAACCAACTGCTCATGCTCCGTTTCAAGCTTTTCTCTTTCCAAACCTGTTAAAGCGCGGAGTCTCATGTCCACGATCGCCTGAGCCTGCGCATCGGAAAGATTAAATCTGGCTATTAATGAATCCTTTGCTTCCTGGGTATTGGCACTTGCACGGATAATACTTATGACCTCATCGATATTATCAAGTGCGATGAGCAATCCCTGCAAAATATGGTCTCTCTCTTCTGCCTTATTGAGATCGTATTTTGTACGCCTTGTGATAACTTCTTCCTGATGCTTTAAATAATACTTAAGCATATCAAGAAGATTTAATACTTTAGGCTCGTTATTTACAAGCGCAAGCATTATGACACCGAAAGTATCCTGAAGCTGGGTATGCTTAAAAAGCTTATTAAGTATGACGTTTGCGTTAACGTCTTTTCTAAGCTCTATAACTATTCTCATACCTTCACGGCTTGTCTCGTCACGAAGGTCTGTTATTCCGTCTATTTTCTTGTCTTTGTGAAGCTCTGCGATCTTTTCGATAAGCTTTGCCTTGTTGACAAGATAAGGAAGTTCGGTAACTATGATACGGCTTTTTCCGTTAGGCAATTCTTCTATATCGGTGATCGCACGTACTTTTATCTTTCCGCGGCCCGTTCTGTATGCTTCTTCGGAACCTCTCGTACCCATTATCATTGCACCGGTGGGAAAATCGGGTGCTTTTACTATGGATAATACTTCTTCTATATCGGTATCTCTGTCCTCTTCTATACGGTTATCAATGATCTTTACAACCGCATTTACTACTTCACGAAGATTATGAGGAGGAATGTTTGTCGCCATACCTACCGCAATACCGGTGGTACCGTTTACAAGTAAGTTGGGATAACGGCTCGGTAAAACAGTAGGTTCTTTTTCCGTTTCATCGAAGTTTGGTATAAAATCAACCGTATCCTTGTTAAGATCCGCAAGAAGTTCTGTAGAGATCTTGGAAAGTCTTGCTTCCGTATAACGCATTGCAGCTGCGCCGTCGCCGTCTACCGAACCGAAGTTACCGTGTCCGTCTACCAGAGGTGCTCTCAT
>JAEEGL011518213.1_pt1 | contig 47184 bp, 84 predicted proteins | sample 9134231 | NCBI WGS metagenome assembly JAEEGL01 (sample SAMN16246548, study PRJNA631951) | gut metagenome | biome: gut microbiome; feature: rumen; material: fiber-attached | host: Bos | place: Iran: Karaj | collected 2018-10
CGTGGAATTTCCGGAAGTGCATTCGGACTGCTTTGTAGAACACCAAGAAGATATCCGTAATGACATCCATGACGCTCTGTGGGACTACCATAGGGACTGTCTCTGGAGAGCTAATGCCAATGACGAGTGGTACTTGATTCATGACTGTCTGAAGCGTGAATATAGCGACAAGACCATCGAAGAAATGAACGAACGCTTGGATTACTCAATTACGCCGGTGCAAGAATATCTAAAGTCACACACGTTGCTTGACGGATATACGACAGCACCGATCGCCATTCAGAAGGTCATCTATGACATTCGCCGTAGCAATCATAAATTGATTCCCAAGAAGCAAGAAGAATATCAGTTCTCTCCGGTAGTCATCCACAACGACCTCGATCCGCAAGTCGAACTGTTCGACCCTCAAGGACGATTTGTCGGAGTTATCAAGAATATCACTGCGCTGTATGACGTGAAGCTGCAGATCCGGAAACTTGGTGTCCGTGACTACTACATGATGTATGGCGACCAGAAAATCAATATCGACCAGAACGGCGAATTCGAATTCTATCCGAACGGCTTCTTTGACGCCTTCGGAGACATTGCCGCACAACTTGTATAAAGGAAAATAACATGATCAGAAGACCCGCATTACCTTCACCTCCGCCTCCACCAGACTTGACTCCAAGAGACTTGGATGAGTTGCTGTTCTATGAGAAGGACGTCGACTCCAAGGAATTCTTGCATATCCAACTCGATTTGACAGCACGTAATATTATTCGAGGCGTGAAGCGCTTATTCCGTATCCGACCGTACAAACCGTTCTTCTTCGATTCTACGCAGTACACTGCAAAGCTTGACTGCGCATGTATCATTGAAGATTATGACAAGAAGCTGTTTCTCGCCGCACAGATTTCGTCCGCTACATTGCATTATGACAATCTGAACGAGCCGGTACGTTCCAACTGGAGCGACACTAAGGAAATCGGTGAAAAGCTGCTCTTCTCGCCGTCATCCGTTTTCGAATCGCTGCGTAACACGACGTCACATATAGGCTGGATCCATACAGTCCATTTCGCACAGCTTGGCTGTAAGATGCCGTGGCGTCACAAGGTCAAAAAACTGCGTGAACACGTAGAATGCGCTATGAACAACGTCCATATCTGTGTCCAGCGTGGACTTGGGTTGATGCATTCCGGTGCAGTTATTCAGACATACTCGGAACGGTTCGGCCAGTATTTCAATGGATATGCCCAGGCAACGAATCCGGTGATCTCGTCCAACTTCATGGAATGTTCCGAACTCTCTACGTTCCCAGAAAAGATCTCCGTGAATCCAGCCGAGTTCGTCATTTATACGAGAATCATTGGAGAGACAATGCCAAGAATGACCTTGTACAAGCAGTACGTACGTTACGCATTCGCAAACGGTCTGAACGTCATGTACCAGCACGAATGCAATTACGTCACTCCGATGTACGATACAACTTTCAACGAGTCGTGCTTCGCCGCTACCGGAGGAAAGCAAGAATCCATCGGCAAATACAGTCCGATCATTAAGGTCTGGAGCTACGAGGAATTCTGCAAGCGCTGCGACCGGATCGACGCCCACATGGATGATACCTCCGAGAAGGACGAGAAGGCGATCAAGGAATTCATCAACAAGGTAATGGTTGAGTCCAATGCGTTAGGACACAATTACGCACTGAACAAGTTCCCGGAACATACTCGATAATTCCTACATAAAATAAATCAAACCGTGCCGACATTCGTTGACACGGTTTCTTTTATTTGCTATATTCTGAATACAAACATATTATCCTAAGAGGAATCTCCCATGACAAAAGAAATCGAAACCAACGAAAAGCCCAAGCACTGCTTGATGAACATTACCCCGGCAATGGCCTCCGCCATGCTCAAGAAGACCGAAATGCTCGGTATCACGAACCGCCGCATCAACCAGAAATGGGTGACCCGCTTCGCCAAGATCATGGCAGAACACGGCTGGATGCTCAACGGCGAGACCATCGTTCTCGACAAGGATGGCGGCGTCATCGACGGTCAGCACCGTCTCCACGCTTGCATCAAGGCAAATACTCCGTTCGCAACCAGCGTGATCAAGAACATCGACCGCAAGACCTTTACCACCATCAACTGCGGTCATTCCCGCAACGCAGCACAGGCCCTGCAGATCGAAGGCGTCAAGTACAATACCCAGATTGCCAGCATCATCCACGGCGTCCACCTGATCCGCAACAACACCTTCAAGAACGTCGAGCTCATCCCCATGACCAATACCGAGGTCACCGAGGAATACCACGCACATGCCGAAATGTACCAGCGCATCATTTCCACTGTGTACCCGCTGACCCATGCAAACCGCATGCTCACGCCTCGTACAGCCGGTTCCGTCATGTACTACCTCATCAACGACCTCGGATACGACTGGGACAGCGTCGAAAGCTTCATCACCGGCGCAATCAGCGAAGACACCCATCCGGACGAATACGTCAACGCTCTCCGCAAGTGGCTCTTCCGCAATGCCAAGACAAACATCCGTGAAAGCATCAAGTACTGCAACGTGGTGCTCGCATGGAACGCAATGGTCAAGCAGACCAGGATTCCTAAGTTCAAGGATACCTTCGACGAGATCCCTACCTTCGTCCAGGTATAAGAATTTTCTTTGCCGAAATACCAAAAGACGACCGAGAAATCGGTCGCCTTTTTTATCGCAGCAAATCCACATCACGCATCCGTAACGATTTACCTACTGGGTTGAACCGATTGAACCAGAACATGATCTGATCGATCTCCGTTTTCAGTTCCGGATAATGGCGGATCATCGCCTTGGCAGACTGGTATGGGTACCGTTTACGTACGGCATTGTAAAACCGTCTTTCGCATTTGAAACCTTCCGGATCGCCGTCGATATATACGGCGGGTATGTAACGGCAGCTGTACGGCCTTGTCAAGCGGATCTGTTGCCATAGCCATTCCTTGGTACTCTGGATGATATCTTCCTTGCTTACAATCTGCGATTTACGTGTAAGATAGGTCGTGATGGAAATGTCCTTGTGACCGAGGATATGGTATCCGTCGTATTCGGTGTACACGAACACGTGAGCCGTCAGATGGATAGCCTTGTGCGACGCATTCACGAGCAGTGCGTGGTTACCCTTTATGTGGCTGGCCACCTTGAATGCCGCACGAATGGCGCACGCGGCATAGAATAGGTTCAGAAGCTTCATATGGCCTCCATCTTGACCGTCTCCGACAGAGACACATTCTCAAACCAGTCCACGATCTTCTCTATGTCGGCCCGGAACCTCGGATACCTGAGCAAGAACGCTTCCTTGTTATAGTGGTACTTCTTCAATGTCTGTGCGATCATTGCTGAATCGTCGTCGCTCTTGTTCGTGTATGCCGACAGGTAGCAGCGGAAGTAGTAGTGGTCTCCGAACAGCGTGTTGTAGATTCTGCAGAACCTGTCCAGCACGAACCTCGCCGTGTTGGCACGAACCATGCTGGTGATCAATAGATGGGTACTGGCGATCTTGGGGAACGCCTGTATGAGGATGGTACGCTCGCTCAGCAGAAATGCATTACCGTTCATCAGTACCAGCAGCCGTACGTGTACCTTCACCACGTGCTGGTTCCCAGTACGCCTTGCTATGTAGTTCTTGCGGAACGTTCCCATGTTCCGTATGACACGCTTCAACGCTAGTACGGCACATATGGAATACAGCAGTATGCAAATCTTCTTCATTCTAGCCCCTTCGGAAAAGGTGTATCGGCTGCTTGACCTCGATGGTCTCCGGAAGGCTGTCGAACGCCTTGCCCATCTCGTTGACGAGCCACCGTTCATGGGAGTCCAGACTCGCCATGAACTCTTCCTTGTCACCAAGAGAGTAGAAGTCGTACAGCTCGTCCATGGACAGATCGTTGCGCTTAGTATCGGCAATGCAGAGATATAAGCTGCTGCGGTCGATCTCCCTGACCAGGTCGATCGGCAGCATGTCCTTGATGTGGGCGGATGCGCTGACAGCCGGCCTGATGTGCGCCAAGCGGAACTTCCTTATTCGGTACACGAATCCTCCTCCGTTGACACTGCGGAACATCAGCGCCACTCTGAACACGTATAGTCCGCCTCTCCATCGGTAGCTACGCATGAAGCCTACCATGCTCATCTTCGAAATACGCCACACCGCCAGTATACCGGCGATACCGTACGCTATCTCCTTCCAGTATCTCATCCGATAGTCCTCGGCAATCCCATGAACACGTCCTCGATCCGCTTCATCTCGTGCTTCACCCGGTCCGACACGTACTTCGCACCCGATATCGGTGTCTTGAATTCCGACCAGCGTGTCACCTGGCACACCTGGACGGAATGCAGCAAGTTAGGGTTGTACATGCTGCGCCTGATGAGCTCCGTCTCGACGATCTGCAGCATGTCCTTGTCGCTCATGTCTCCCTTTGTACGGAACACACGTCCCTTGTCGCTCCGTATGTTCTCGATACAGTACTTCGCTTCACCGGAACGGTCTACGTAGGTGTACGTCACACAGTAGTGCACCTCAGCGCATACGCTGCTGTAACCGTTTCCGAACGACCTCATCAACGTGTGGAACTTCATGTGGCTCGTCACCTTGCCCATGAAGGACCTGAATGCCAGTACCCCGGCCAGTATGTAGAAAAGCCACGGCAGTCTCAGCATAGCTCCCTCGGTATTCCGTAGAACGCTTCCTTGACAAGGTCGAACTCCGACATGTCGATATCCTTGGGTATGATATCTACGCAATTCACGAGCGCATGTACCGGCGCTAGGCTGTATCCGACCCCTTCCCCTAGTCCTCCGTGACCCTTTATGTACTTGTCCATCGCCTTCCGAACCGCCACGCAGCAGTCCGAATGCCCGGACGCTCCCCGACACCGGAACCGCCTGTAGAAACCGCTGCTGATTACGTGCATCATCTTTACCGGGATGCCTTCCAAGTTCCCTATGGTACTGGTCTTGAGGTAGACCAGCTTGATCTCGAACCAGCTGCTGCGCATGCAGTCCCTCGTAAAACGCACGTGGAATTCCTCGTACTCAGATACCATCTTCACCGCCTTCCTCGCAGCGCCAACGAGAAACAGCCCGTATATCATGTAAAGAAACCTTTTCATTTAAGCTCGCTCTCCTTCAGCCGACCGTCCTTCACCATCTCACGGTACAGCGCCCTTCTGTACTCGTTCATCACCGCCACCAGGGTCGACCGCTTGACCCCGCTCCGCTTCAGGTAAGTGTCGAACTGGTGATCCTCCTTGATCAGCACGTATCCGTCAGGACACGACACAGTGTACTCGAATGGGACATTGTACTCGACAGACATGTAGCCACCCTTCAGCTCGTCACGGTAGTTCCCGCCTATGCGCCTCTTGACCTCGTTCATGTACAGGAACCCTATCCTACTCGGCATGAACATCCTCGTGAACGTGTAGTACTCTACTCCACGGTACTCCACGCAGAAGAACATCGGGTCAAGCTTGCTCGACGGTATGCTGCCCACGTCGATCCAGCCACGGTAACGGGAGTCCGTCATGAACCGTACACGGCGTACCACAGACCTCGCTATGCCTACCGCCGCAATGACAAATGCAACCAATGGAAGAAAACGCCTCACCGCACGTACTCCTTCCCTATGTAGCCCTGACGCAGCAATGTCCGGTAGAACTCGGCTCCGATGTCCGACATCAGACGCTCGACCTTGCCTCGGTTTATACGGTACTTCCTACAGAACGTGCCGATGCTGTACTCGTCCAGTATGCCGCCGGTCTCCATGTCGATTATCTTCGTCGGAAGCGACTCCGTTATGGACACCCAGAACTTCCCGCAGAATATCTCCGCAGTCGAAAGGAATATCCTCTGGAGCTTCACGAGCCCTATCGACCTGTATACGGTATACGGCAAGTAAAGACATGCCTCCGTAAAGTAGTCATCTATCTTCATCCGCCATTTGCCGTGATGGAACCTCATGTCGGTCTTCAATATCTCGAACCTCAACGGCACAAGGTCGCCCCTTCGGAGACTCCCCTTGTCGAAGATCCCCTTTATGTCCGTACGCCTAGAATTCCGCATCCGATCCCCCAAGGATCTCCATGCGCTGTACCCGGTTATGCCGAATGCGACCAGAGGATATATGTAACGTCCCAGTATAGCCATATTACCGCACAAATATAGCAAATTGACCGAATTCCAGCAAATTTCCCCATATATGAACCCCTTTGCACCCCAGGCAAAATTTTTCAAAAATGGGGCATGGGCTTCCGTAGGAAAACCCCAGTGGGGTCTCCAGACCCCCAGGACACATTTCTCGGTTTTGGGGTAGGGGTATATGGGTAAAAATTGTTTTTGGTTTTTTGTTACTGGATATAATATTTACTTTTTCCACTTGTTTGATCGAGACCCCTTGGACTGGTCTGGGACTGGTCTGGGACTGGCTAGGACTGGTTGGGATGGTTGGGACTGGCTAGGACTGGATGGGATGGTTGGGATCGAGTGTGCGGAGTCACGAGTGGGCCCGCAGGGCCCCTGGTAAACGGAAGTCACTTTATACTGCTCATATGTACCCTACGGCGTTTTAGCCTGGGCTAACTTAGCCTGGGGTAACCTAGGTAGCCTAGGCTAACACTCGGCAACCTATTCCCCTACGGAACCCCTTACGGCGTTTCGGACTGACACGATTTGCACGGGACTGCATCGCTGTCTTATGATGACTATGTGAGCCGAGTGGCTCCGAGCCGATGTGCTACGGCTGAGAACTAGCACAACACCACTAGGAGTATCAACTATGAAGAAGTTGAACCTTGAAGTCCTTTCCACGCTTTCTAACACCTTTGCATCGCTTCGCTACTTTGGCGAAGTCAAGATGGTTAAGAAGGCTCGTGTCGCCAACGAAGTTCTCACGAAGGCAATCGCAGACCACGGCGGCAAGGTCGCCGAAGTCGGTGCCCCTTGTCCTTACAAGGTGGTCACGAAGGCTAACACCTACACCGTGTCTATCGGTGCCAAGCTCAACTACAAGCGTAAGGTTGAAGCTATGACCAAGAGAAACGGAGTTGAAACGGACTATCACCCAGAAGTCCGCAATATGGGTATGTTCCCCATCTTTGGGGAATTGCTGTGGGTCAAGAATGACCTCAGCGAAGTCTATGTTCGTGCCTACCAAGTTAGCAAGCCGAAGGCTGCAACCTACTACGGCGACGGCGTTGTGGTTCCCAAGGAAAACATCGGTCAGTGGTTGCCGTCCAAGGATTACAACACTGTCAGCGGTCTTGAAAATAATGTTTCTGTGGTCGCCACCGCAAGCGGCGAAGTAATTTATTGTCAAGACGAAGATGGCAATGTCATCAAGGACGAAAATGGCGAACCGATGACTATGGCACTTCCAGAAGTCCGTAGCTTGAAGCTCTCCAACATCGAACTCTATCGTAAGGGCGAAAAAATTAACTTTTTCACTGACGAAGATTGGGACGATGCGGAGCTGATAAAGATTCGCGACGAATTCCACGCAAGAATGGCGAAGGCGGCTGAAGCCTACGAAAAGGCTCTTGCCGAAGCCGTTCAGAACTAAATAACCGCCCCCAATAGGGGGCATAACCTTTTATCACTTCGGTGGTAAAAAGTTATGCTCCGTAGTGGTGGACGGACGGCGGAGTGCCTTACCCCAGGTGCTCCGCCTTTTTTATTTGTCCCCAGGATCCGGCGACTGGCACAGTTGATACGGGACTGCATAAAATGATTTTCAATTTCTATGTTTAACCTTCAACCGGAGAATCAAAAATGCGTAAACTATTATTAACAATTATTGCCCTTTCTGCGTTCGCTTTGGCAAATGATTTACCAATTTGCGAGGAATTTGAGGGCGAGCAAAATATATCTTGCGTTGCTGGGGATAATACGGCTCTTATAATTACCTATCACGCAGATAAAAGCCGAACCTATGAATTTTTCAAGGGCGATAAAAAGGTTTATCTTGAATATGGGGACAAATTTGTCTATGCGTCCGACGGACGCAGAAAAATAGAATTAGATACTATTCCAAATGCAAATAAAACGGCTTATATTGATGAACTAATGTTTGGGCTTATTGAGTCCATAGACTTCTAGGGCGTAAGCCCTTTTTTTGTGCAGTCTACGGCGACGGACTGACAGAACGCATACGGGGCTGCCTATGCGTGTTATACTAACTATGTAAGCCGATGGGGCTTACGGAACACCACTCTAAAGGAGATTTTTATGTATAAAAAATCAAAAAAGACGCACAATGAAGTCGCTGCTGAAATTCAGCAAGACATTACCGACAAGTTTCTGTCTTGCTTGGACAAGGGCGTAGCCCCTTGGAAGGAACAGTGGAACCGCAGTGAAAGCGGCTTCTTGAAATCTGACGGAAAGTCTTATAGCTTCTTGAACACGCTTCTCATCGCCCTTGGCGGTGGCACCGAAGGCGAATATGTAACGCTGAACGGCATCGCCGAACGCACAAAGACGAACATCAAGGACGGAAGCGTTTGGAACGCCTTTGTTCGTGGAGCCGACGGCAAGGTGCCGAAGGGTCATAGGGTCTACTTCTACACCACAGTGGAGTATACTCGGAAGGACGAAAACGGCAAGCCGCTGATGGACGAAAATGGCGATGAAATCAAGGGTCGCTATCCGATTCTGAAGGCGTCCACCGTTTGGCAAGTGGGCGTGCAAGTGAATTGTCCGACCAAGTTCGAAAAGAAAAAGGTTGAATATCATAACAACCCTATCGCTTGTGCAGAAAAAGTTGTTATTGATTATCAAGCAAGGGAACATTTGCCGATTAAATTCATCAATGCAACTCCTTGCTATGTTCCGAGTGCCGACGAAGTGCATATTCCGCAAATAAATTCTTATAAGACTTCGGAAGCATATTACTGCGACCTTTTCCACGAACTCGCCCATAGTAGCGGCTCGCCGAAGCGTCTGAACCGCGAATTAGCTGGACGAATGGATAGAAAAAGTTATTCGTTCGAAGAGCTGATTGCTGAAATCGCAAGCGGTGCAATTATGCACGACCAAGGTTTTAGCACTCCGCAGTGCGACGAAATGTCTGAGTCTTATGTAAAGAATTGGGCTAAGGCTCTCCGCTCGGATAAAAATATGGTTGAGAAGGCTTGCCGTCAAGCTATCAAGGCTGCAAATTATATCTACAACGGAAAGAAAGAATAACAAAAGGGGCGAAAGCCCCTTTTTCCGTTTTTATTTTATCCAGGATCCGGACGACTGGCATGCCGCCGACGGGACTGCTCGAATATATTATTCTGACTATGTAAGGAACTTAAACCGGAGAAACAAATGATAACACGAATTATTCTTTTTCAATGCCGAGTGAACGGCAAAATCGTAAACGGCAAAGCTTGCATAAATGACTTGCTCGCAGAAAAAATCAAACACAAAAGGGGATAACTATGGAAGGCATCAGCATTAAACTTATTCTTATTGCCATAGCGGCATTGCTTACCACTGTAAAAGTATTCAGCGGTGCGAAGCCGTTGCCGACGGTGGTCGGCTTCTGTGGCGTGTTCGTAATATATCTTTTGGTAGTCAATACCATCATTGACAAAATTCATTAAGTTTTTACTGACGGACAGTCTACGGGGCTGCTCCGTCGGTCTATTCTTACTATGTAAGCCGAACGGCTTATGAGTTTTAACCTTTTCAAGGAGCTTTAAAATGACTGAACTTCAATCTGTAGGCGTGAACGCCTTCATCGCTGACTGCAAAAAAGAATATGCATATGCCCACAAGACTCACCTTGCAGTGACTGAATTTGACGAAAGCGTTATCCAGCTGGCGTGGCGTTGCCGTAAGACTACCCACTATAACGGCTCCGATAATTCGCTCGTGTTCGGCGAGCTTCACGCCCTTACGGCGACTGCGAACCTTGCAGTAGTCTATGAAATGAATCAGCCGACGGATAAAACTGACGATGTCATTCTGTCTATCGTGATTTATGACGGCACGAATCGCATTAAGTTGCGTTCCTACAGCGCTCCGAGCGATAACGCAGTCATCTATCTGATGAACAGCTTGCACGAAAAAGCGAAGGCTATCGTGGCTGCCGTCAATGGAACGAGCGTTTTCCACGCTTAACAAACACTCTAGGGGACGGCTGAATGGTCGTCCCCTTTTTCACCCAACACAAAAGGAGAATTCAAAATGAACAGAATCGTAGCACTTGCAGCCGTCATCACCCTATCGGCAATTATGTTTATGGGTTGCGATGACAAAGTAAAACAGAACGGCGAAGCGATGACAGCAGCAGCCAAGGAATTCGCCAAGTCGGCGCTGGATAATGCAGCGGATACGGCGAAGGCGAAGGCAGCTGAAGCAGCAGACGCCGCCAAGGAAAAAGCGTCTGAAGCAGCCACAGCAGCCAAGGAAAAAGCTTCTGAAGCAGCTGCCGCCGTGAAGCAGACCGCAAAAGAAAAAGCAGCCGAGGCGGCTGAATCGGTCGCCGAGGGGCTGAGAAAATGAAACTACATAATGTCATAGCGATGGCGATAGTGTTCGCCGTCGTGGTGGCGTGTAGTGCCACGTTACAATAAATAAAAACGGCATGGGCTACGCCGTCGAGTAGCCCACAATTTTTATACAAGGATAACACAACATGGCCAAGCAAACAAATCGAATCGTAAACGCACGCACGACAAAGAGAGTGAGCAAATGAGAGTGCAGATAGTTTTTCTAAAGCTTACCCCAGTTACTGGGACATGGTGGCGACGGCTCGCCAGGAAACACTGATCGGGATCCAGGTGCCGACGACTGGCACGGCAGTGGCGGGGCTGCGCTCCAGGTGTATCAAGACTATGTAACGAAGTTCCACTTAACAAGGAGTTGAATATGGGATACGCAACACCAAAAGGTAATTTCCACGCAGGACCCAAGAAGGTCACAAAGAAACGTCGCTATCACAAGCCGACCACTCAGTCAGAAGTCAAGCAGACCACGGCAGTCAAGGCGAGCGATGAAGCTCTCATTAAGGTGCTCGCTCAGATGAGCGACAGCGATATGACCGCCTTCGTCCAAGCTACCGCCTATCCGAACCCCACGGATGTGGTCATCGTCAACGGCTCCAACGGACGCCCCAAGCCCATCGTGCTTGACGATGACGATGACCGTCAGACCCACAGCGGTATGGTCTACGTGGCTGGCTTGGGCTTCGGTGGTGGTGCTCCGCACCACGTGCCAGAGAGCAATCCGCCTATCGTGGCGGTGGCGGCAATCAAGCCGACTGCGGTCAAGGTCAAGGTGGAACCGCCCAAGACCGAACCGAAGGAAAAGGTCATTGGCGAAATCGTCCGCAAGCCGAATGGCGAAATTGTCTTGCGGTTCTATTAGCAGTAAGGTCTAGGGAATTATCCCTAGACCTTTTTTTTTTCTCTCCAGGCACCAGGGACTGACAGTTCGTCGACGGGACTGCCGTGCCAGGATATTTATTCTATGTGAAACAAACAATCCAAAAGGAGCTGCTATGACAGTTGCACAACATAGACAATACATTATAAATCTAATTGATGAATTGCATGAGTTAGTAAATACAATTGATGACAATGTTAGCGATAATCCAGTAAAGGATTTTAAGGTAGGCGATATCTTGGAAACCGTTCGTGGCTGTAGTGCGTCATATAACACTCAAGGACTTGCCGCCGTTGAGCAGTATAAAGTGCTCTATGTGGAAAACAGCGCTAAATTATTCATGCGGCTTAAGATAATTAGCTCACCGAATCCGAGGCGAGTCGGACGCTTTATTACAGTGACTAGCGGCTCGTATGGTATTGATTATCTGATGAGAGTATCCAACGACCGAACGTATATTGATACGGCAATCAAGATGTGCCAAGAATTCATTGATACCCATACGACGGACGTTGTGACTGACGCTTAGTTAACGGGACTGCTCCGCAGTCCTATTTATTCTATACAAACAACAATCCAAAAGGAGCTGCAATATGGCAAAGAAAAAAATCGTTGGAACTGTAACCGTCAATGACACTGGCCGCACCTATGAAATGGTGGTAACGGATGTGCAAGTCTTTCCGTTCAAAGATACTGCTGCTAGCCTTGGGCATATCAAAGGGCTCGCACAAGTTGTTCTCAATGACGCCCTTATGATTAGGGGATTAAGAGTGATGGACGGCGAAAACGGCTTGTTCGTCGGCTATCCACTTGACCCCTTCTATAAGGGCGACGACTTCAGAAGCATTGTGTTCCCTATGACACGAGAGCTGCGTGAACACATTGAAAATGTCGTTCTGGAAAAATACCAGGCGGTCAATGTATAACAACTGAACCAAGGGGAACGGGACTGCACCGTTCCCCTATTTATTCTATACCAACCAAACCAAAAGGAGTTATCCAATGTATAAAGTAACAGTCTTTCCGTTCCGTCCCAAGATGTTCGCCGTCAGCGTGCTGAACGAAACTACCAATAAGCAGTGCAAGTTTATGGTAGGCGTCAATACCGAAGTGAGTGCTGTGGGTCAGATGAAATCTGTATCCGTCGGCACGAACCGCTTGAGCATTGACAGCCGTTCGCCGACTCCAGGCTTTCCGCCTAAGAACGAGATGACCGCCGACGAAGTCACGGCTGAATTTGACGCAATGTGCGACGCTATCGCCGCCGACTTCAAGAAGAGCGTGTGAACGCTCTTCTTTTCCTTTCACCCATAACCAAGGAGAAATCAATGTTAAAGGTCTGGAAAGAAGTCAAAAGGGTCTGCTCGCTGGCTGGCTTCAAGTATCTAGGTCGTGACGACTTCGCCTTCGCAAAGAGGCTGTTCAAGGCTGGCAAGTCGCCTCGTGAAATTGCTAACAGAGTTCTGAACTCTATCTATGGTCTGGACAAGAGCTATGACTGCTAAGGGGCGCAAGCCCCTTTTTTATTTATCCGCTTGACAAATCGCCAGGATCATGCGATAATATATCCAGGGACTGACAGCCTCGTGACGGGACTGCCCTTGACAGGTATTGTATCTATGTAACAAGTTCCACCAATCAAAAGGAGAATGACCTATGTCAAGAAGAGAATACACGAGCGACGACTACACGCTGTATCTGCGATTCGTCGAAGAGTTCGATGCCAAAGCCAAGCTGGTAAGCACAGAGTGTGACGGCAGCAGCGACGGCTATATCGATATCACTTTCAACAACGAGCTGCTGGAACGCTACCAGCCCTACGGCACGGTCGAGGAGCTTAAGGCTGTCCTCACTGACTTGTCCTATGTGCTGGGTGAGTATGACTGTGCTGAAATCGGCACGGTCAAGGTAAGAGGCTGGTATGAGCCGCCTACTATCTGCTGGTCTGACCCCAGCTGCTCCGACCCAGGCGACGGTGAGTCTACGGCGACGGCTGACCTCGTGTCCGCTGACGACCTCTACGACGCTATCAAGGCGACGCTGGAGAACGCTGTCATCGAAGTCTTTGAGGCAAACAATAAGGCTCACGAGAAGTATAACAGAGAACAGCCTCAAAGCGTGGAGTATATGCTGGCGAAGTATCTTGAGGGCGTAGAATCAGAGGACAATATAAATGTTGCCGTCTATGCGAGGGTCATTCAAGAAATTCCTTGGCTCTGCAACGATATCATTGAGCTTGACGGCGAGGAAATTTAAGGGGCGCAAGCCCCTTTTTTTATTTATTGCTTGACAAACCGGCAGTGTCGAGCGATAATATATGTAGAGACTGGCACCGACTGTGCGGGACTGCTCTCGAATGTTATATTGATTATGTAAGAAGTTCCACTCAACGAAAGGAGTTAGATATGGAAATTTCTGTTGTATCTCGTTCGGATATGTCGCACCGTATCCTTGAAAGCGTCCACCTTGACAAGACCGAAGCCGAAGCCGCTCGCCAAGGTATCATCAAGCGTTACGCCAATGCTCCGCAGCTCTGCACGGACACGGAGACGGACACCTTCACGGTGGAAGTGTGGGTAGCCACACGCACCAAGGCATACGGCTGCTCTGGCGAAGACCCAGAGACGACGGTGCTCGCCGTGGGCACACGAGACCAGTGCCTCGTGGAGGCTCAAGCCGAGGTCGTCCGCCTCATGCCGACGGTGACGTTCGCTGGCGACGAGGGCGTTGAGACCGAGGACGGCTGGCGTGGCGTGGACGGCGAAGAGGACGTGGTCTACAGGGTGCAGCTGCATAAGGCATAGTTCCAGGGGCGAAAGCCCCTTTTGCCGTTTCTATCGATCCGGAGACTGGCAGCCTCGTGACGGGACTGCCTTTCCGGAGTATTATGATTATGTAAGCGAAACAAACAATCAACATAGGAGCTAGACTATGAAATACGAATTTGGTAATGTATCCACCGAGCTTGACGACTTCAAGCTTGACGACCACGTGGAAAACAATTATAACGACGGCGAACGCTGGTTGCTGTGGTCTAAGAACACTTACAAGTGCTACCTCGACGAGAAGGAAGTCGAGTTCAAGCTCGTGGTTCAAGCAGATGACCTCTACGGTCTGTGTGGCGACAAGAGCTGCCAGGGTAAGGTCGAGGTGGAACTGTACCTCGTGCCTCTGGCAAAGTGCTGCAACGAGGCGACGCTTAAGAAGGCGAACAACGGTGATGACCGTCCGACCGACGAGCAAGACCTCTTCGACTACGGCTGCACGGTTCTGATGGGTCGTGCGTCGCTGGAAGGCATTGAGGGCGACGACCCTCTGGACACGGAAACTGTCAAGCATACGGTTCATTCCGCTGTGGCTGTGCAGTCCGCATACGGTGGAATGTGCGGATTCTATCTGGATAGATACCAGAACAGAATCGGTTCTACTGGCTGGGACTACCTCAATGAGTGGTGCGGTGACGGCACAGATTTCTGTCAAGCGGCTCTCAACCGCTGGAAAGCAGAACAAAATAAAGAATAAATTAAGGGGCGCAAGCCCCTTTTTGCGTTTATAAACAATCTGTCAACATATTTATTCACAAGATTCTAACAAGATCTTCACAATATATTCAACATTATTCACACTTTATCCACATACTGGCATGACCTCGACAGGACTGCCCACGAGCTCTATAATGACTATGCAAGAAAAATTCAAATATCGGTTGACAATCGGAATAGATGAACCGATATATAAGTAGAAAGCTCGTTACACTTTTTCCAAGGAGGTTTTTATGAGCAACATTATTGAACTCAATTTCAAAGAGGAACGAATCAACGCAATTAAGCGTCAAGAATATCGTAGGCTTGTAAAACATATTCCCTATGTGCTTGAGCGTCAGCAGAAGCTTCACGAGCTGCACGCACCTAGGGCTGTGCTTGACAACGAAATGAGGCTCGTGTGCCGCCTAATTCATAGGCATTGTCGGCTCAAGCGGTGGATAGACAAGCAGAAACAAGAAGGCGAGGCTGCGAAGCGACTATTCCGCTACCTATTTCAGAGTTAGTCTAGGGGCGCAAGCCCCTTTCATCATTCAGATCGATCCGGCGACTGGCTGTTCCCTCACGGGACTGCCAGGTCCTTTTATTATCCCTATACAAACAAACAACATTCAACAGGAGCTAGAATATGAAAGAAATTGAACTGTTTGACAGCGAAAGGGAAGTGAGCCTTGATGAAATCACGGACTACTGCCAGAACAATGAAAGGGAAGTCCCTACCGAGGGTTCTCAAGATTACTATGATATCGTGTCTGAAATCCAGCGTTGGGATACGGAAGACTTCCAGTCCGACTGTGCCTTGCACTTTGACCTCGGACAGTGCCTTGTGGCTGGCTACGCTGGCTTGTGGTACGGTAACGCCGCTGGCGGCAAGGTAATGACCATCAACAGTGGAGCCGACCTCTTCTGTATGGACGTCGACCGCTTGCGTGTGGTGCTAGAGGACGACGGTCTGGTGCTCTACGGCTATCACCACGACGGCACGAACCGCTATGTGGTGCGCCAGCTGAACGAGAGGGGCAAGGCTCTCGTGGACAAGCACGGCGACGAACACACTGCGGAATTCCACGCAAGGCTCCGCAAGCTCTCACGCAAGGTAACCAAGAAAATGATAGGACTCTAACCGAGGGGCGAAAGCCCCTTTTCTTTTTATACAAATATAATTTTTCGACTGGCAGTATTGACACGGGACTGCTTATTTGTTATATTTATTCTATACAAACGAATCAAAAAGGAGCTAGAATATGTTAGAAAAAACCTTTATCAATCTTTCCAAAGCTGCATACAAGTTCATTGAAGGCAGTGGACTTGCAGACGGCACCGTGTTTGACTATCCGCTTGCAGAGCTTGACGATTTAATTACTGGCAAGGTCGGCGACGAAGAACAGAGCCTTTATGCAAGATTCGTGGACGACGACGGCGAAGTCCGCTTCGGCGAGCTTACGCAAGTCAATATCACTCGATTCGATAATCATTATCGTCTTGAGTACGAGAAGTGCGAAGGCATTAACTCTTGCACGGTTACATATGAAGAATGCACCGTGTCTGACCTGGGCAAGGTCATTGACAAGGCTGTTGCCGAGTATGCTGGGCTTCCGCCTCACTCTGTCGTGCGTGTGCTGGCCGTCAACTCAGACAATACCACCAGCGTCGTGCTGAAATTGGGCATTACTATCTAGCTCCCTGGGGGCGGACTGGCGTCCGTCCCCTTTTTCCCTTTAACCTTCTAACCAAGGAGTAAGTATGAATAACACTGCACCGACCACAAAACAGACCACAGAATATATTCCGCTTTTAATCTACGCCGACTATGACTGGACAGACTATCTGCATAGGTATGCTGACCAGATAACAAAAGACTTTAAAGATTGGGGTAAAGACCATAACGCCACCGTCACCTGCTGGTGGAATAGGCTGGACTTCGGCAACCAAATAGAATTTACCGTGACCGCGCCGGAGGCCGAAAAGGAAAATATACATAACTATCTGAAAGCCTACCCCGATGTACCTGACTGGCTGGAGTTCGACCTCTCGTAGTACTGGCAACGGGACGGCGGGACTGCACCGTCGTCCTATTTTATTTATACAAACCTTAACAAGGAGCTTACAAATGAAACGAGTGAATGTAGAAGTCAAGGGCGTTATCTCTCTGATGATTGATGACGATGAAACTGTGGAAGATGTTCTCACCCAAGCGACGCTTGTGGATGTGAAACAGTCGAAGGTGATTGAATGCCACGAGGTAGATAACAAGGCTCTGAGCTGGGCTGTCTACTACAACGAGAAGTACGGCGTGCTGCTCCAGATGGTTCTGGGTTCCGGCTCCAACATCTCCGACGAGGACGGCAAGTACATCAACGGTGTGTTCGTGACCTTCGACCAGGACATCGTCGGCTCGACCTACAGTATCAGCGACAAGCTCGGCAAGGAGCTGCTTGCTGGTAAGCACGAGGTCGACGGTGCTTGCGACGGCGAGCTGACCATTGACGACAAGTCCCTCGATGTCGAGGATTCCGACGCCGAGAACGAACAAGATTACGAAGCCCAGTGGGTAGGCTATCAGAAACAGATGGGCAATATCGGTCATCGTGAATGTTTGGCTGGCTACCTGGACATTATCGGCTACAACAGCAACGAGGTGGACGACTGGAAAATGATTGCGAAAGGTTAAAAAGTGTGGGGTAGCTCCCCACATTTTTTTATTTGTTCGCAGATCGATCCGGACGACTGATGGTTCCACGACGGGACTGCCATGCCGGATTATTTTTGCTATGCAAACATAAGTCACATTAACCAAGGAGCTAATATGTTTGAAGTGATGTCTACTATCCGTCAGAACTACCTGGACTTTATCAAACTTATGTTTCCGACAGGAACTATCGTGTCGCCGTCCAATGACTCGGCACACGATCCGGCTTCATACGCCGTCGGTATCGAGGTGAGCGACAAGTGCGTGGATGTATACGCTCGTGTTCTCGTGGGCGATGTTCCTATCTACATTGAACGCAGTCTGAACAAAGACGGGAGTATTCTCTATTACGGTAAGCTCTACAAGAGTTCTGACAAGTTCGGCGAAGTATTCACAGAGCTTCTTGAGGAAGCCGAGTCGAGGAATGTCGTCGATTTCGCCGAGCTCGTGAGGGCATGGACGAAGTAACGGACTGAATAACGGACGACGGGACTGCCCCGTCGTCCTATCCTTTCTATACAACCAAGGAGTTACTATGAAACTGAAGGTATATCAGAACGATTCTATCGGAGACGAATGCTGTCCAGCGTGTGGCAGTGAATTCCCAGCACCGTTCTCTCTGACGGCGTGCAGTAACTGTGGATTTATTTCTTTTGGATGCAATATGTGTCCGCTGGATTATAACAAGCGTAAGCACCCGGACCTGACTGCCGTGTGCGAGGGCAAGGCGTGCCCTGTCTATCACCCGGTGCAGAACTTGTACGCAATCTACAGCAAGAAGGAATTTGACAGCCTCCCGGCGGATTACCAGGGTCTTGCAAGCACAAAGCGTAACAGCTATATGAACCTACTGCTACAGGACAGGCTTGTCCCGGTGTACACTTCTCGTCGTGTTGTGGGTATCACCACAATCGATATGGACAAGTGGCGCAGGGGCGAGCGTGACCTGACCGGGACGCCGACTATCCTGAACATTATGGGCGACGAACAATTCTAGGGGCGTCGCCCCTTTTTCCTGGTCTATCGATCCGGGTACTGATAGACCTGTCACGGGACTGCCGTTCCGGGATATTTATTCTATACAAACCCCAACACAATCAACCAAGGAGTTATTATGGGTCACTATATCAGCGGTCAAGAAGTTTACAGGGTAAAGTTCCGTCCGGGCTACGAAAGGAAGGACTTCGAAAATTGGTGGATGACGCAGACGCCTTACACCCGTGACCATAGCGGATGCCAAGGCATCTTCGTCAAGGTGGACTCTTTGTACAACCTTACCAAGCCCCGCCGGGACAGGTTCTACAAGACGGCAGAGAAGAAGTACGGCGACTTCCTGAGCTACCCGGATAGCTACTGCTGTCACGCAGTGCTCGTGGGCGTTGTCGGTTGGCGTTCCGAACGCCGGGTCCGCAAGGTGGTCGACCACCACATCAAGGAAGTCACAGAGAGCCGTACCTACAAGACCAAGCCTACCAAGGGGCTGAAGGGGTCGGTTATCTACGCAATCGGTGAGTATGTAATCTGCTACGATGGGCGTGACTATGATCCGATGGAACACTAGAACTAGGGGCGAAAGCCCCTTTTATTGTTAAAATATAGTACACAGAATGGCAGTATTGACACGGGACTGCCATTGTGTTATATTTTATCTTTGAACAAACCAAGGAGTTACTATGGCAAGGAACAAGAAAAAATATGCAGTCGGTTTTAGACTGAGTGCCACCGTGGAACTCACGGAAAAGGAACTTTTGATGGTCGTCAACGGTGACAGCTCTCCGATAAAGACCAAGCTAAAGCGTGGCGATATCGTTTTGGGTGGCGGTGACTCTTACTTGCCTGGCTGCTGGCTCACCGACGACGACAATATCCCACAGACAGTCAAGGACGCTTACAGAGAGTCAGAGGCCGACGATATAGACATTATGGTGTAAGCCTAGACTGACGATCGATCGGCGGGACTGCCTCGCCGATCTATTCCCTTTATACAAACCTCAACAAGGAGTTACCTATGATGAATGTTGACCAGTTCCTCGAAACCAAGCCCACTTTCGACCAGATGATGAATATGCGTCAGACGATGGCAACCGCAGAAAAGCGTATCAAGAATGCCGTTTTGAAGCTTAACGGCCAGAACCCTACCGACGAAGAGTTCAGCAAGATGAGCTTGCACTTCAGCGACGACGAGTTCATTGTCGGTACATGGACGAAGAACATCAGAGCAACAAAGGACGCCGTCGCCACCTACATAGCAGAGAATCCAGGCTACGCCGTCGTCACCCACACGCCCACGAGTGCGGACGACATCCAGGTCGGCGACATCTACTTCAGCAGCTGGGGCGCTACCATGGCCATGATGACGTTCTTCAAGGTCGTCAAGCGTACCAAGCAGTTCGTGACTCTCCGCGTACTGGAACAGCTGGAGAAGCACGACGACATGTTCGCTGGAACCACGATGCCGCTGGACGAGTTCGAGAACCGCAGCAATGTATATGACGACGAACGCTTCGAGGACAAAGATGGTTTTGTTTACGGACAGCGCACCGTCAAGGTCAATCCGGACGGCAACGGCTCCGCAGTGCTCCGCTATAAATCTTTCATGTGGTGCTATCCGTGGGACGGCAAAAAGAAGTTCTTCGACCACTGTGACTAGTTCAGAAATGGGCGGCGACGCCGTCGCCCATTTTTTATATTTTTATTTGACAAATCAATCCAATCAACCGATATATAAGAAGGAGACCCAAATGGCCAAGAATCCGAGCAGAATCGTCAAACCGTCCAAGAAGCGCGTAGGAGGCTAATATGCAAGAATCGGACATCGGAACTTTCAACATCTACTTCCATGAGGAAAAGGGCAAGTACGTCTGCCACAAGGCGATACCGTCGAAGCGTGCTCTCGATAACCGTGAGATCCGGACGACGCTCACCAAGGACAAGAACAAGTACAGCATCCACCTCGTCGATCTGACGGCGAACCGTCGAAAGCTGCTGGCATCCGGAAAGGTGTCGACCATCGGCGAGCTCGTGCGTGCATCGAACGACTTCCTCGACATCTACATGAGGCTGGGCTAGGCTGCCGCCAGCGACTGGCTCGACTCCGACGGGACTGCCTCGCCGGAGTATTCTGACTATACAAACCTCAACCAAGGAGCTGACCTATGAAGCTGATTACTAAGGAAATCGAAGAAGCCATCAAGAATACGCCGTATGGCTCGACGGAGAATGTGGAACTGGACGACAAGAAGGTCATCGCACGCTTCTTTAACCCTACTGGTGCTGGCACGTGGTACGTGCTGGAGGATGACGACTGGGAGAACGGTCGAGTGGTGTTCGGTGCCGCGACGCTGGGCTACGGTTTGGAGCTGGGTTCCATCAGCATCGACGAGCTGGAGAGCCTCAAGCTGCCGCTTGGCTTGACTATCGAGCGTGACATCAGCGTGGAGCCCTTCAAGAGCACGCTGGGCGAGCTCCGCAAGGCTCACGGCGAAGACTGGATGTAGTAGGTGGTGCCAGCCGTGGTGGGCTGGTGTGTTGGGCGACGCCGCTGGGTGACTGGCGGCGTCACTTTTTCCAGCGTGATCGATCCGGCGACTGGCACTGACTGTACGGGACTGCTACGCCGGAGTATTAGGACTATACAAACCTCAACCACCAAAAAGGAGTTTCCTATGGAAAAGAAACCGAATTATTATGAACTGAATGTCTGTTCCGCTGGCGCTGCAACTGAATGGGGTAGCAGAATCGCTATGGCGTTCGCTGGTGCGACCTATGACGAAATAATTGCAAAGGCGAAGGAATATAATGTAGACATTGCCGATGTAGACAAGTGGGACATCGCAGTATACTATCGTGTACCAGGTACATTTGAAATTGTTGCGTCGTGTAATCTGCATGCAGACGAAAACGGTCATCTGTACTGGTCGTATGTCAGCACCAGGGTAGACTACGACGGAAAAGACCCTATTCCCAAGTTCTATAATGAACGCCATCAGTAGGAACCAGGTCCCCTTATGGGGACTGATTCCTTTATGCGGCGATCCGGAGACTGGCATTGACTGTACGGGACTGCACCGCCGGAGTATTAGGACTATACAAACGAACCACTAACAAGGAGCTAGTATGAGTGTTTTCTCTGAAAAATTTGTCACGCCGACCGACGGTATCAAGAAGTATCACTTCGACCCAACGACTAACAAGTACAAGTTCGAGCTTAAGGGGAACAGTAAGCTCGGCAAAATAGCCGTCTGGTCTACGCTCATGGGCGACTATGTGTACAAGCGTCTGACTGGCGTGCTCAAGAACATTAAAGGAACTTGTACGAATTGCGACGCGTGCAAGGGCTCTTGCTATGTACGCAGCGGCTACGAAATGCGTCCGTCCGAGATTCTGAACCACGCCAAGAACACGTGGGGCTTGCGTAACGAGCTCGACAAGGTGGCTGCCGACTTGTCGAAGCAGCTCTCTCGTGGTCGAATCGACGTGGTGCGTATCAACAGCAGCGGTGAGATCGAGAATGCCGAGCAGCTGTCGATGTGGTGTACGCTGGCGTACGCATATCCGAATGTCAAGTTCTATGTGTACACAAAGAACTACCGCACCGCAGTCAATTTCCTTAAGGGCGGCCTCGTTCCGAGCAATATGATAATTTTGTTCTCGGTATGGGGTAAACATGGTGTCAAGGAATTTAACTCTGTAAAACACTTGACAAATGTTAAGGCGTTCATGTTTGATGACGGCAAAATGCAGCTCAAGCCGCAGTGCTACTGTCCGACGTACCACGAAAAATTTAAGACAAGCGACAAGTATAAGAGAGACGCAGCCCACACTTGTGACAAGTGCAAGCTCTGTTTCACTGGAAATATAAAAGTTATCGCTTGTCACGACCATTAATAAACTTTCAGTGGTCTTACTGGAGTTCATTATAACTCCATTAAGACTACCATTAAATTTTGTTCCATAGATAGCTCCAGGCTCCGCTCGAAAGGGCGGAGCCTTTTTTTATTAATGCGGAGCGATCCGGACGACTGGCAGTGACTGTACGGGACTGCCTCGACCGATTATTATGTCTATACAAACCTCAACAAGGAGCTTAACAATGGCACAGAAGAAAAACATCAAAGCAATCGAAGCCGACGCTATTCACGGCAAACAAGTCTATGTACTGGTCTGTGATTGGCATGACCGTCACGGCGAAAGTGCGGTCAATGAACCAGTCGTGTGTGTCGGTCTGAAAAAGGCTCGCAAGGCTATGTGCGACGACATCGAAAACTACATCGACCAGTTCGCTGGCTGGAAGCGTCTGAACGACAGCGAAGACTCGCCTAAAGACGAAATCAACTATACCGAGGTCATTCACCAGATTGACTATGAAGCCGCAGAAAACCTCGTTACACGAGCAGACCTTCGCAAGTATGTCGGACGCCATACCAATGTGTCAATCAATGTGGACGACAACGGCACTTACGCTGGCTGGTCTATCAGCCGTGTGAAGATTCAGTAGTCGACTGGCGACTGGGCGGCGGGACTGCACCGTCGCCCTATTCTTTCTATACAACCAAGGAGTTAGCTATGAAACTAGAGCAAAAGAAAATTCACAAGACCAAGACAGAACTTATTGACTTGTATGTTCCGTTTGACAAGCTCGGCGAAACCACCGTGGACTTGTACCAGGTGTTTTCTCGCAAGCTGCTGGAGAGCGGACGCAAAATCTCGATTACTCGTTCTGACTTGCGTGACGCACCAGCTCCCATGCTTACCGACTACATCAGCGACGAAGCCATGCAAGAGCTGCTGGTAGACATCGCTATGAATCTGGACAACAGAGACCAGCGAACGATCGCTCGGCATGACGACTTCGACGCAGCCTTCTGGCAAGAAATGGAGAGCGTGTTTGCGACGAACGGCGTGCCGTACATCGATGACGCTACGCTCAACGACTTCAAGATCGGCGACCGTGTGTTCGTGAAGGGCGTGGCTGGGTCAACCTACGGAACCGTGGCGGAACTGCCGGAGCCTCCGAAAGATGACGAAAGCGTAGACGACGGCGAATTTACTACGATGACAGTCAAGACCGATGACGGCCAGCTTATCACTGCCGACATTTGGGAAACCGTAAAGGAATACTAACTCCAGGGGCGAAAGCCCCTTTTATTGTTAAAATATAGTGCTCGGACTGGCAGTATTGACACGGGACTGCCTTTATGTTATATTTTATTTCTGAATTAACCAAGGAGTTATTATGAATTGGCCTTTTGATAGCAAGCTCGTCAAGGAACTGAACAAAACCGCATACAATAGGGTGCATGACTATATGCAGTCGCACGCCCACGAATTTCTTTTGAACAACGACAAAACTCACACACGTGCCCAGGCTATCGCTGACGCAGTGAACGCGGAAGACCCTAGCAAGTGCGGAGCAGATTCCGTGCTCGCAGAGAACATCATCGCTTGTATTAAGTCCATGCGTGAGCACATCACCGATTACTACCCCAATGCAATCGTGGCGTGCGGCCATGACCCTTCCGTTCTGTTCATGCTCGCCGACACCGAAGCCGAGGCCAAGACTACTTGCGTGTGTTTCACGGTCACCATCACCGACTGGAAGGCCAGCAGCGGGACTGCCTCGAAGTAGTATCTACCCTATACAACCAAGGAGTTAATATGAGCGATAGACTGATTTTCCGACTGAAGCACGACGGCGAAACGCTGGCGTATCTGTATCAGAATTGGGGCATGGGTGACGGCGAGGAGCTTGAACGGCGTGTCCGCAAGGCTGCCGAGACCTACAAGCTCGACCTCACGAAGCGAGCCGACGCTATCCAGGCGGTTCGAATCGCTGGCGAGGAACAGTACGGACACGCGCTGTGGACGGCGAACGAGGGCGAAACCGCTGCCGACTGGCGGCTGGCGACTGCCGAGGACAGAGCCTACCTTATGGCACACCGTAGTGAGATTATCGCCGACAACCAGGACGAACAAGGTATCCGTTTCTTCTACGGAACCCACGAGGGCTACCCAGCCTACATCGAGGGCTGGTGCGAGGACGCCTACACGATGACCGTGTAGGACTGGAACATCGACGGCGGGGCTGCCTCGCCGTCTTATTCACTTTATACAAACCAAAGGAGATTACCTATGAAGGATTATTACAAAAACGAAACTACGACACTCACGCCGAGACGCGCAGCCGCCGTCCATACGATAGCTAACAAGCTCTGTGCCGTCAGAGACCGTATCAAGTCTGACGATTGGGTAAAAACTATTTTGTACAAGTGGAACCGTAAGAAATCGTGCTGGGATGTACTCAGAGAAATCTGGGTAGGTCGTTCAAAGTCTAACAGTCTTCTTGCCGAGGCCGTACACGAAGTATTGCCTCGTCAGTACAAGAACTGCACATTCCAGCTGGTAGTACACGGTAAACGAGTGCTTGGGTATCGGTACACCGTCTAGGACTGGCGATCGATCGGCGGGGCTGCCTCGCCGATCTATTATCCCTATACAAACCTCAACCAAGGAGCTTACTTATGAGCGCAACCACTCATGTTCATGAATACTGCGGTATCGACGAAGTGCTAGAACACTTCGCTGCCGAATACGAATCAGAAGATATCACCAATTTCTTCCTCCAGTATTACGCTGGCGACGACGGCGATGTTGATACCAGCAAGGCCGACGGAAATCCTGAGTTCACTATTACCGTTGAAAGCGGTGATGAACGCTGCGACTACTACGAGGAAAACCGCTACACCGTAAAGCTGCCGAACCGCGACGCCGCAGACGAGCTGGCCGACTTGCTGGACGGTAAAGTCACCTACGACGGTTCCACTGCCACTGGCTCAAAGACCTTCCGTATCACCTACCGTATGGAAGTGTATGTCAAGGCCGACAGCGAAGAGCAAGCAAAGGAACGCTTTGAGGGTATGGACGACGGAGAATTGGCTTATAAGTCCAGGTTCGTCGAGCTGTCCTCGTGTGAGGAACAGTAAAACCATGTGCCCCAGCTGGGGCACATTTTTTCTATTTGGAGGCAATTATGAACGACGGACAGTTCTTTATGGCACTGTTATTTTTTCTTATGCTTAGTGTTGCCATTTGCCTGGTGCTCGACAGCAAGATGAAAAAGAAACACAAAATGAATTATTACACCCAGCTTCAAGCTGGCGAGGTGTTTCCTATGAAATGGGCGACCTCTGCGTTTTCGCCGTCCGTTCTGCTGGGGATCTCGCCGAATATCTTTTTTAGCTGCGGTGCGTGCCAAGCTTCTAACCAGCTGAAAGTTCCTATGGCGACCGTTCCGGCAAATGGCGGCCTACGCCTACGGTGCCAGTGTTGCGGCAAGCCGAACCGGCTGCCGATCCGTAGAATATAACTTTTTGACTGGCAGTCTTGACACGGGGCTGCCATTTAGTTATATTACGATTATACAAACCTCAACAAGGAGTTCAACAATGTCTACACGTTCTATTCTTGCATTACAGAAAGGCCGCCACGTCCGCTACTGCTTCCTTCATTGGGACGGCGACAATCACGGTCAGACCCTTAAGGATATGCTTGACTCTGAAATCGAAGAGCTTTACAACGCTATGGCTCCGATTGATGACGGCAAGTATCTCTATCTCGACCACCTTTATCCCCAGTCCTACTGGGATGCCTACATCGAAGCCAACCGTCAAGCTTGGATTAAGAAGCGTAAGGGCAAGAGTAAGGATATAAAGGGCTTCGAGTCCATCTATATGAGTCCGCAGTCTACGGCCTTCTTGCCTGTCATTCCGACCGTTGAAAAGGGTCAGAAGATAGAGCTTGACCCAGAAGAAATCGGCTCATACGACACTCTGGCGACTTCCCCACGCAGCGTGAGGGAATGTCTGCACGGCAACAGTGAGTTCGACTGGTGCGAATATGTGTGGCACTACAACCTTGACACAAGGGTCATCACATACTTCACGCATAAGACGGAAAATGCACCGTGGTCGCCACAGACGATGAACCGCCGTCGCCGTTTCACGCCAAAGAAGTTTGACTTCTCTTGGATAACGGCATAAATTGTGTCACCGTCGGTAGGTGAGAGCCTACCGACTTTTTTTAAAGGAGCTTTATATGGCTGGAAAGAACATCAAGTTAATACAGAACGAAATCGCCGACGCCGTGGAAAAATTCAATTCTCGCCACGACAAAAAGCTTGTATTTAAGTCCGACGAAAAAATAAAGAATTGCTCGGAAATTTGCTACATCGCCAAGTATAGCTTTGGCGACAAAGAAATCCAGCTCATAGGCTGTAAGCACAAGCCGTGCTACGGCTGCACCAGCGAAGACGACTTGGAGTTCATGGACGAATTCCTTGAGACACTGGCCTAATCCGGACGGGACTGCCTCGCAGTCCTATTCCCTTTATACAACCTCAACAAGGAGAACGGTTATGAAGCAAGAAAAAATTCCTCACTATGTGGAACCGTCCACTATCCAGTCCAAGCACGCGGCGGCGGTCGCTCGCATGGCTGACTACGTGTGGTGGCTGATGAATCACCGTAACTATGTCGTCGGGCTGGGGTTCGAATTTACGGACGGTGCATTGAGCGGCGGCACCATTCTGAAAATGCACCACGACCGCAGCTACAAGACCATTGACGAAGTGGTCGCTGAATGTCTGAAATATGTTACATATAACACGACTCAGCGTGGACAGAAGCTCCGCACAATCTACGTGAACGGAGGCAACGGGGAAGACCGTCCTGGGATTCCAGTCTACCGAGTGGAACTGGTATAGGGTAGGCGGGACTGCTCCGCCTTCCTATCTACCACATACAACCTCAACCAAAAGGAGTTAATTATGGGTTACCGCAGTGAAGTTAAAATAGTCGCTGGCAAGAAGCCAGCTACAGAAATCCGCAAGGTTCTAAAGAAATATGACGGCTCGCCGCTTACTGAAATTGGCACTAACGACCGTGGCGACACGCTATTCGTTGCCGATTGGGTAAAGTGGTATGAAGACGATGACAGCTTCCCCGAAGTGGACGCCATCATGAAAATCGTCAACAAGTATGACGCTTGGCCCAGGGATAAGGGCACCAAGGACACTGGTATCGAGTATTGCCGAGTAGGCGAAGATGACTCCGACACCGACTATCGAGCCAACGGCGACGGCTACGGCTACCTATCGATTGGTATCAGGGTGGACGGCGAGGACGGCTTCACGCCAAAGCCTAAGGCCAGGTCCAAGCCAAAAGCCAAGGCTAAGTAGCGGATTGGTGGCAGTCCTACGGGGCTGCCCCTTTCTTCCATTCTCTTTATACAAACAATCAACCAAAAGGAGAAACAACCATGTTTAAATTTCTTGCTGCCATTTTTCTCGCTGGCGTTCTTGCTGGCCTCTATATGTTCGCTTCGGATTCTTCGAAGGCTTCTGTCAAGAAGGCCGGAACCGAGCTCGTGCGTGACGCCGCAGACAATGCGGCGGAAGCCGCCCTTGACCAGACCGAAAAGGCTGGCAAGAAGGTAATCGCTCGTGTCAAGGACATCAGAGCCAAGAACAACGAGAAGTTCAAGAAATAAAACTGAACCAGGTCCGGCGGGACTGCCTCGCCGGATCATTTTATTTATACAAACCAAGGAGTTATTATGGACTACACAGCAACTATCGAGATTTCCAAGGAACGCAGCGCATTTATCAAGAAGGCGCTCGCTGAAGAAGGACATATGTCCAGGGACGAAGTCTACACCGAAACGGTATCGTTCCTTGACGGAATGTACTTAGTGGACGTGAAGTGCGTCGGATGCGGCGACGAAGAACCAGCATGGACTGAAGCAGTTCTGTTCAAGCGCAACGCCGACGGGCTGTATTCAGAAGTCAGCCATACGGATGTGGAAGACGAATTCCTGGGCGACTGGGACTTGGCCGACTTCGATGGAAACAGTTACATCGTAACGGTAAAGGAGGCCGAATAATGGCACAGATTGACTGGCATCAGAAGGGTCACGACTACGCATACAGCTGGACTCCGGACAGCAAGCTTCCGGAATTTCCGGACGACACTGCCAAACAGCAGTTCACCGACGGCTACAAGACTGGCTGGTGGGAACGTGGAAGCGACGACGCTCGCAACGGTCGCAAGATGGAAAAATTTCCGAACCGGTGCGCCGCCAGTAACTATGTGGACGGATATTCCGACGAAGCTGGTGACTGGGACGATTAAAATTTGTTGTTGAGGTGCGGCGACTGGGAGAGATCCCAGCCGCCTTTTTCTGTTTGCTGTCCGGATCGGACGACTGGCAGAGACCAGGCGGGACTGCCTCGCTGGGTTATTGCTCTTATACAACCAAGGAGTTATTTATGAAAAGACTGACTATCAAGTGTGACAAGGAATTTAAGCTCGGTTCGCTCACCGTGCGCTTGGTCAACGACAAGAGCCTCGCTGGTGCTGACACTCGTTTCAGTACGCACACGCTGTATTCTCAGAACGACGTGGCTACTGTGGCCGAAAAGCTCAAGGACACGAACTGGCATATCATGATGCCAGTCGAAGTGAAGCGTCTGAACGACGACAAGGATGTCGTCAACCAGTTCCTCGCAGTGGCACCGAAGGGCACTCGTGAATATACTAACCACGGTTACAGAGGCCCGTGGGAATTGGTCACTATGGGTGATCACCAGAATTACTGGTGTGCGAACGGCATGGGCAAGGCGTTCAAGGTGGATGTCGGCACCACCTATATGTCGACGTCGAAGTATGACCAGGACAAGGGTACTGCGCTGCCGATTCTTCTCGTGAAGAACTATCCGAACTACCTTGACTACAAGGTAACGTTCGGTTACAGTGTCTGGTCGTCGCTGTCGCGTGAAACTGAATTGTGGGACTACGCTGCCAAGCTCAAAAAGTCGTTTAACGAATGGGGCAAGGACAAGGAAATTTCTTGTACTACGGACTCTGATAGCGATGATTACGCAGTGGTGTCATTCTTTATCAGTGGACGTAAGTCGCAGTACGACGACATTGAAAAATTCTTCAAAGACCAGAAGGCGGCGGCTCCGTACTGGGTTGACTACGGTATCCGTGGCGTGTATATCAAAGGGGTATAATCCCCTTTTTTGTTTTAAATATAACTTTTTGACTGGTAGTATTGACACGGGACTGCCTTTTTGTTATATTTATCTTGTGAACCTCAACCAAGGAGTTTAAAATGGGATGGACAAGCTGCTGGAAATGGACGACGCCTACGGTGCTGCGTCGTGAGTACGAAGAAGATATTACTCGATCTGGCCGAATCAAGACGTTCGGCTGGTGCGGAAGCTTTCTGAAGTGTCTGGATACGAAGACCGATCGTCCGTTCCTCGTGGACGTGATGGTGCACAAGTTCGGTAAGCGCGAGTACGGCTACAAGGACATCGAAACGAGTTCTGGCCCCTCTGATACCAACACGACAGCGGCTCGCTGGCTGCGTCGTGAGCTCGCCAAGCGCAACCTTGCTCCGGCAAACGCATACGAAGCCTCGTGGCTGCTGCGCTGCGACCGCAAGGAACGCCAAGCCAAGACCATCAAGTCGTTCAAGGCTGGCGACGTGCTGGAAGCTCGCTGCGACTTCGAGCTTAATAGTGGAAGACAGTACCAGAAGGGCGACACGTTTGATGTGAAGTCTGTCAAGCGAGGCAGAGTATTCTGTACTCCGCACGGTGTCAGCTGGCCGTACATGAGCCTCGCTGGATATATTTTTGCTGGACTGCAGTACGAAGACTATCCTCTGATGGTCATCTAGGACTGGCGGCAGCCCTACGGGGCTGCGCCTCCATTTTATTTTCTTTATATAACCAACAACCAAGGAGTTCATATGAATCTCGTTCAAATCAAACAAGATGAAATTAACGGAATCTGCACTGTTATCCCTGAAGAGGTACAAGTATTCCCAGTAGCCGACTTCGAAACTGCCCAGAGCAAGCTGCTGGAGCTTGTCCAAACGGAATTTGCGAAGCTGGATGTGACCGTCGAGCCGAAGGCGTATAAGCGTCAGGTATTGCTCAACCTTGAAGACAACACGAAAGTCGAAGATGACTTCGAAGACCACTATTTCGTGTCGATTCTGAAGAAACCCAGCAACACCGTTCCAGTCGCCGAAATCACAGTGAACGAGTCGGCAGTCGAAATCAACTGGTTCCTGGTACCGTAGGAGGTAACAATGAAGGAACTTGAACTAACTATCCATATCACGAAGGACGGCGAGTATCTGGCGACAGAACGCCGCACAGTTTCGGTGTCGTCTGATGAATTCTATACACTGTTCGCTGCTCTCCGTGAGCAGCATCCAGCACTGTACAGTGAATATCCGGATTCTACATTCGAGATAACCAACGTGGAGGCCGTCTGATGCCGAAGAAAATTATCAGGAAGCCTTCCAAGAAGCGAGTATCCGGTTAAGACTGGCGGCAGCCCTGCGGGACTGCTGCCTCACCGTATTTCACTTATACAAATCAATAACCAAGGAGTTAAATTATGTCAATGGGTTCTATTGTAACTACACACGAAGTGATCTCTGACGAAGCCGTCAAGAAAGTGATCGGCGATCTGGGCGCAGAACATATCAAGGCGATCAACGCTTTCTTGAAAATGGACGGCGTCGAGGCAGCTGGCGAATCTTTTGTCAACAACGAGCTTGACTGGTCTGGCGACGAGAACGGCGAAGGCGAGTTCGATGCCGACAGCGACTACAGCGATGAAGTCAAGGCTGCCTTCCAGAACCTTCTGAAACAGAAGGAAGAAATCGAGCGTCTGTTCAAGGAAAAGACTGGGATGACGGTCTATCTGGTCTACAATGAACCGGAGGACAGATACGACGACATTGACGGCTTTGCGTGGGCTCTGTCGTTCAACAGTGTCTACCAGACGACACCGAACTATAAGAAGTTCGTCAAGGAGTACGGCGCAGAGTCCAACTGGTCGCAAGTAGTCAAGTTCGGCTAACACAAAGGAGAACGCCTATGAAACCTACAGATGATGAAATCGACCGCCAGAAGGTCATCCTCTACACTTGGGTGTCCAAGGCGTTCTACAAGCGAATAAAATCTTTTAAAGTCCCAGAGAAATATGTCGAGGCGGCGAAAGACATTGCCAGTCAGGGCAACGGCTTTCAGTTCGACGGAAATGTTCTCTCGTGGGACTGACGCTTACCCGGCGGGGCTGCCCTGCCGGGTTATTTTATTTATGCAACCTCAACCAAGGAGTTAATATGGCAACGAACAAGAAAATTAAGGTCGGCGACCAAGTTCGCTGGCATGACCCGGCTATCGCCGACTATAGCCCCAAAGACCGCAAGATCCAGCAGAAGATCGTGTACGTCGTCGACGAAATCTCTGAAGATGACGCATGGATTCACGACATCACCATGAAGCCGTCCGACGCAATCCAGGTTGCACCCTGGGAACTGGAACTCGTGGATCCCTATCTCGACTTGTGCAAGCAGATCGACAATCTGGTCGACCGTCATGACGACAAGTTCGAAGATTATATGCGCGAGCTGCAGGATCCGGACCCGGTCTACAGAGCCGTCCGCTCGCTGGCCAGTCTGGCCAAGAAGCTGGCTAAACAAGCAACCTCAAACAAAGGAGCATAAGATGACTGAAGGTGAAGTAATGGAAGTGCTGTTACAGCGCTGCAAAAACTTGGGCACTGTCAAACGTATGGACACGGCGGTTATGTCGTGTATCGCTAAGGGTTTGGCAGCCGTACCTGACATGACTGCAGAAAAAGTTATGCAAGCATGTCAAAGTCCGGCAGCGATGTTGCAATACTTCCCCAGATAGCGGGGACTGACGCTTACCCGGCGGGACTGCCCCGCCGGGTTATTTTTATTTATGCAACCTCAACCAAGGAGTATAAGATGACTGAATACAGGCGATACAATACAGCAAATGAAATGTTCACTGGCATGGCAGACTACGTGAATGACTGCTTAACCAACGCGTACGGCTATATTGGCGACATCGACATCAAGGTCGAATCCGTGCCGAGCGCGGCTGAATGGGATTCCCTCACGTCAGACGAAGCCAGAAAGAACGCTTGGGATAATGCGGTCGGTTGCTACGGCATTAAACCTGTCGGACGTGAGTTCGATTCTGACGCGACGATCTTGGTCGGCGCATACTATGGCACGAGCCACTTGCTGACGAGCAATCAGTTTGACTTTGATACGTCCGACGAAAAGGTCGATTCCATTGTCAATGACCTACTGGTCGACTTGCTCGCGTGCGGCGATGACCTCCAGCAGTCGTATCTTGTCAGAATTACAGAAACCGACGAAGTACCAGACTCGATGAAACTGTAGTGGAACTGGACGACACCCGGCGGGACTGCTCTGCCGGGTTATTTTCTTTATGCAACCTCAACCAAGGAGACTTATATGGGTATTCTGAAAACTTCTCAAGAAATCAACAAGAGCTGGGGAACCTACCGCAACAAGTTCTACGCTAGTCGTAAGATGATTGCCGATCCAGTCATCGTCGGCGGCAAGACGATGTGGTGCTGCCAGATCGCCGTCAAGCAGCACGACGACGGTCTGAAGTGTCCGCACTGCGGCGGCAACCCCAGCGACGACTGGTATGACCATATCGAGTACAATGGCTACAACGGCGAGCTTCATCTGAACACCCAGCCGTACATCGTCGGCGAGGGAAGCTGCGAGAAGTGCGGCAAGTACTGGGTAGTGACCGACAACGTCAACAAGGACGGTGCTGTAGTCCGCTTCGAGCTGCCGAGGACGTCCCACATGTTCGACAGTGACGACCCCTACTGGAAGGACAAGTTCAAGAAGTAAGACTGGTTATGACCCGGCGGGGCTGCCTCGCTGGGTTATTTTCCCTGTACAAACCAAGGAGTTAAACATGAGCTGTATCTACAAGAACACCCACAATGCAACATTTGACACCGCGAACGCATTCATCGAATGCCGCGCTCGCGAAGCTGGCCTCAAGAATTTCGAGTTAGACAAGGCGTACACCTATCTGAACACGGAAGTCATCAGCGAAAGCAAGACTATCGAAGTGGTGAACTTCGAACACAAGGCGAGCCGCCGCAGTATCTGTGTGACCGTCGAGGACGACGAAGCCGTGAAGCTTGCCGTATTCGACACGAATGGCGACCACTTGGGAGCTGCCGACGCCAGTGCCCTTCGCAAGAATCCCAAGGACTTGTTCAAAAAGACCTTGACGCCAAAGAAATACAGCGCGTCGGCGAGCATTAACTTCACTATCGAGGTCGAGTGCATGGCCTACGACGAGGACGAAGCTCGCGAGAAGCTGACAGAAGCTGCATACAACAACTATCTGACAGCACAGCCCGACGGCGTTGACGCTACTATCGAGGACATCAGCGACGACGGCTACGCAGAATAAGACTGGTCTCGACCCGGCGGGACTGCCTTGCCGGGTTATTTTCTTTATATCAACATCAACCAAGGAGATTTAAAATGAAACCTGAAGAATTTATCAAGCAGCTCAATGAACTGGTCAAGAAGGGCGGCGACGCTCTCGACTACGCCGCAGCTAATCTCGACGACACCTACAAGGTCGAGAACGCTTTCACCGACATCAAGGAACTCGCCGAGAAGTTCGTCGCTTCCTTGCCCAAGGTCGTATACGCAGTCATCGAATCTCCGGAGGCGGAAGACTACCAAGACAACGACCCCACGGTGACGCTGTACGCCGACCACAAGAAGGCTCAGGAAGAACTGGCGAAGCAGGCTATCGCCGCTATCGACGCCGCTGACGAGATTGACACCATCAGCGTTGACGACGAAGAGCCTGACAGTGAAGAAGCCAAGGAGCTTCTGAACAACGGTGCCGACTACTTCTCTCTGGACTGCTTCGGCCCTGAATACTGGCTCCGGATCAAGACTCTGACCATTCACTAGACTGGTCGTGACCCAGCGGGGCTGCCTCGCTGGGTTATTTTCTTTATACAACCCAAAGGAGAATTAAAAATGCTTTCAAGAAAACAACTCATCAAGTCCTGTCGAGAAAATCACCTGACCAGCCTTCTGTGTGAACAAGGCTACGAGGCGACGGAAGAAGATGTACTGAACGACAATCCGGAACTGGCTGCCGACGACGACACTGCCGTCTATCCCAGCCAAGAAACCCAGAAGGAACGTGACCTGAAGGAAGCGGTCATGATTCGTATGCTTCAGGAGAATCTGGACTTCGGCCCTCTCATGGAAACCGACGACGAAACCGACCGTGACGACCACCCAGAACGAATGGAAGCTCGCTGCGACATCGTGGAGAAGGTCGCCGAACGCTGGGTGGAAGGACGTTATACCGGCAAGAAAAAGCGTGAACTGGAACTCGCCCAGAATTACTGCGAATCGCTGGTTACTGAATGGTACGGCGCAAACTTGCTGTTTGATTTCGTTGACGAGATCTGGGACAGCGGTATCACTATCCAGAACGAACAGATTGCCGAGTATATCGGTCGAACCAAGATCGCTGAGTTCTACAAGACGACGTGCGCCAAGGACGTAGAAGAATTTATTTCTGAATGTTCCACTGGCTTCTCCGGCACCCCGATCGACGGCTCTCCGTTCACTCGTGACGATTCTGACGACTACGCCAGAGAATACTGGGAAACTCACCACGTCGAAGACTGACGCTTACCCGGCGGGACTGCCTCGCCGGGTCATTTTCCCTATACACCCAAACCAAGGAGTTGATTATGCCAAACTGGTGTTCAAACGTATTAACCGTGACCGGCTCGAAGGCCGATGTCGAACTTTTTATGCAGAAGGCTCGTAGCCCCGCTGACGAAAAGGGCTATCAGGCTCCGCTGTCGTTCAACTCGTTCGTTCCTATGAACGAAAACGATCCAAACTATCAGGACGGCAGAGAAAATCACTGTGAAACCGTGTTCAACTGGTATCGCTGGTGTATCGACCACTGGGGATGCAAGTGGGACATCGGCGCAGACGAAGTCGATGTAGAGACACAGCCTTCCGGCGACGGTCTGGTAGCTGTCTACAGCTTCAGCACCGCCTGGTGTGCGCCGATCCAGTTCTACTACGCCATTACAGAGCAGTTCCCCAACTTGTCCTTCAACGCCTACGGCTGGGAATCTGGCAATTCCGAATGGTGGAGCTTCGACGGTATCGAAGGCACTGGCTGCCACGAAGAAGAATCGATAGACACCGACGAGAAAGTTCTGACTGCGATAAACGAAAAGCTTTCTGAACTGGGGTTCGACCTCGACTCCGGCGATGTAGACGAGCTGCAGGGGAATCTCTGCGACTGGTATCTCGACGAAGACGATATGGCGAATATCCCCAATGCTTCGGTAATCATCGACATGGACGACGAAGATTTCGCTTCACTGGCTGAAGAGTACGGCTTCAAGAAGAAAAAAGTCCGCAAGTCGACTAAAAAGCCGACAAAGAAAAAGAAAAAATAATTACCAAGGGCTGGGTAACCAGCCCTTTTCGTGCTGGCAGCCTCCCGGACGACTGGCACCCAGTCCACGGGACTGCCTTGCCGGGTTATTTTTACTACACAAACCATCAACCAAGGAGATAATATGTACAATCTTTACAAATACGAGTATGACGCAAAAGACTGCATTTTCGGTGGTCTCCACGATTACAAGTTTACCGTCCGAATCGACTTTGGTAACTACCAGATATCAGTTTTTCCGGTGATCAACGTGAACTGTATGGCTGGCCCTGACACCAGGAATGAAGTCAGAGCGATTCAGCTGATGGAATGCCATACGGTTTACGCATCTATTATGTGGAGCTCCAGCTGTACGTTCCGTGATACAACTGACGGCCAAGTCCATCGAGCCAGCTGCAATCAAGACGTCGTCATCTGCGCGATCAAGAGTCTTGACGAACTGCCGCGAGTTTGGAATGACGCGCTGCGTCTGATGAACAAGACTGGTATCTTCGTGTTCCGTCACCGTTCGATCAACGGTAAGCTCAGCCTGTCCGATAACTGGGGATTGAGATTCTACAGCGTCCCCTACACTGGCCTGGTGTGCGAGACGGTTGACGAAGGTTTGACGCGTACAACCTACCGTCTCGACGCTACGGACGAAAATTATTTCTACCGCACGATCGGCGAGCTGACCGCCCACTACAAACGGGTGTTTACCCCAGCAGTGCTGGACGAACTGGTCGCCTTGTTCAAAAATAATTTTAACAAGGCCGAACAGGAACGCCGTGAACAGATTAATTCCCGCATGAGCAAGCTGCTGGCTCTCCAGGAGGCTGAGAAACCTCTGCCGCCTCCGCCGACAGTGAACGAATGGTGGAACGGTCTGACCGAGGTGGAAAAAGAAAATATCCGCACGAAGTCGGTTCCGAAACCGAAGGCGACCAAGACCGCCAAGAAAACAACCAAAAAGAAATAACAAAGTGGCCGTAGTACGGCCATTTTGTATTCCTATCCCAGCGAGGGACTGGCAACAACTTGCCGGGGCTGGTCTTCCCGGCTATTTTATCGATACCAACCCATCAACCAAGGAGATTCAATATGGCTACCAAAAAGATTAACCCTCGCACCGCCAGAGAAACGGCTGACCGCGAACTCATGACCATGCGTATGGACAAGGTGAACAAGCTGGTTGCGGCAAAGGAAGCCCATGACATGGCAGTCCAACATGCACGTGAAGATGAACTGCGCGATTACGGCAAGCAACTTGACTTGTTCATTAAGCGGGCTCCAGAACTGATCAAGATGGCCGCCCAGTTATCCAAGCTCACGACACTTCCGACTGTCAATATGTGCAAGTGCTGGATGGATAACGAAGAGTACGTATTCAAGGCATCCACTTACTTGGCCAACAACCGCACGACACTAATGTGTATCGGAGCGATACGTCCGCGTGAAGGCTATGGTAGTGCTAAGTACATCGTAATTGGTCCGGATGGGCAATGGGTTACAAACAAGGACGCATATGAACCGTCGGTCTATTTCCATACACTTGTAAATAAGATCGACGAAAAAAAGTGGTACCCGAACGTAAAGGACTTTATGGTTGCCGCACTGGAATGGGAAAAGCAACTGTATGCCTTGGTGGACAGTCTGTAATTTTTATTTGAAAACAACTGGCGCTGACCCGGCGGGACTGCCCTGCCGGGTCATTTCCTTTACATAAACCATCAACCAAGGAGTTTACAATGGAAAAGTTCAAGTATTACGTTCTTTGCTCTACCAAGTCTGTACCTGAAGGCCAGGTGTGCGGCGTGGAGATCTGGGTAGGTATCGAAACCAGCTACGAGCCGGAATCTACCGATTTTAACAGCCTCGCAATCAAGGCTGCGTGCAAGATGTGTCCGAGCGTACCAGCGTATGATTGGGTCGTATCTGAATGGAACGGCCCTCACGAAACCCGTGCAGACCAGCTGCTCGGTAGTGAATACAGCAAGACGATCGCCTACATCCAGAAGGCCGCCGAACCATTCTTCGCAGCTCTGAAGGAGACTGGCTACGAGATGGCCGTGGACTGCTGTCACGGTGACTACTGCTTGACGGCGATCCCTGGTGACATCATGTTTGACACGAGGGCTGACGGCTGTATCAAGGCCGAAGACCTCATGGCGAAGGCTAAGTCGCTCACCAGGAACCACTTGGTGGCTGTCATTACCAACGACGACTACGCCAGGAAGGAATAGCCTAAACTGGAGGCAGTCCGCCGGGACTGCCTTTATTTTTTATTTATACGGCGTAACCCATCAACCAAGGAGTTTAATTATGGGATGCAGAGTACATGTAGTATCACGTCAGGCCGAGTACGGCAGCTGCGGTTTCAACTGGAAGGACGACCAGTTCCGTAGCCTTCTGGATGACCTGGGCTGCAATACGTCCGGGCGAGAAGACAGCACCGAGTTCGACTGCTGGCTGCCGGACTATAAGCGTGCAGTGAAGGCCGTCGCCATCTTCGTCAAAAAGAAGAACAACCCAAAGCTGGAAGCCGAGCTTGACCAGATTCTGGAAGAGAACGGCATCACTCGTGAAGATCTGGCGGACGACATTGAGTGCGCCGGAGACAGTTCGATTGACCGTGGCAGGGAAGTTCTTACGACTATGGTGTCCATGCTGGTTACTCGTGATAAGACCAGCGATTACATCGAGTTCGCTTCCTTCTAGGAACTGGCTATTACCCGGCGGGACTGACCAGCCGGGTTATTTTCTTTTACACAAACCAAGGAGTTTTTATGAAAGTTTACAAATTAGTACGTCAAGGAACCGACGGCCAGTGCTATCCGCTGTTCATCGGAAAGAAGCAGCCGTTCGTGTTCGGCCAGAAGATGAAGTGCGAGTTCCTTCCTACCAAGGGATTTGCTCCCAGGTCCGTAGACGACAAGAACTCCGGCGGCTGGCACTGCTGCTTCACCTGTTACGCAGCTCACCTGTCCGAAAAGCTCGCTAACGGTGAACAGCGCGTCTGGATCGAGTGCGAGGCCGAAGGTACGACCAAGACCTACAAGCGATCGCTGCTCCAAGGCGGCGACTGGATTCTGGTCGAGTACTTGACTCCGCTGCGGGTCGTCCCCTGGGACGAAGTCCGCAAAATGCAAGAACAGTTCAGAACAGCTCACAACATCCAGTAGACTGGCGGCAGTCCTCCGGGACTGCTCCGGTATTTTATTTTCATCACACAAACCAAGGAGAATCAATCATGGCTAAAAAGAAAACTTATTTCCAGGCAATCTGCTACACTACCGATCACTGCGACGGCGATCTGATCGCTCCGGCGTGCTGGGATCCTACCACGTCACTCGACGAGGCGGCCATCCAGATCATGGCAGAGATCGAGGAATCCTTTGCTGACAAGATCCGTACCGCAAAGCAGCCCGGTCCGGACTATCTCGTGATCGAATGCAAGCACAACTCCGTCAACAGCTGCGAATGGGAGTCCAGGACCATCAAGAACTGGAAGCGCAACCAGAAGTACATCCAGCAGCTCCAGAACTGGCTGGCTGCTGGCGAAATCGATACAATCATGGTCACTGTACCAGCATTCGTGAACTATGCCTTGGTTCATATCGACAGGCGTTCCGACGTGTTCTACATCAACCAATTCACTCTCTAGGAGGAAACATGAAATACACTATCATCAAGTCAGTCGCTGGCGAAGCCTCTGAAATCATTTCACAGACCAGCCGAAAGGACGGCTTCGCGCAGTCCGTTATGGGTATCGTAAAAGAAGCCGAGGCCATGGCGAAAAAATTCGTCAAGAAGGGCTACCGCGTGGACATCCTTACCAATAAAAGGAAAACTCACTACCTGGGCTACATTTACGTCGTCGATGAGTATCGCAAGAAGAAAAAACTGATCGACGAAGCTTTCGAAGCACAGTTCGCCAAGTTCCGCCTGGCTATCAACACCGATCTCACTAGCAAGAAGGCTAACGCCGTGTTCGTAGCAGTCGGCGGCAGTGGAGCTTTCCAAGACTCCGTAACCTATACCCTAGTCGAACAGAAGTAAAGACTGGCGGCAGTCCTACGGGACTGCCCATTTCTGATATAATTTAAGCACAAGCCAACCAAAAGGAGTTTACTATGGCACTGTTTCACGAAGACACAAAAACCGTCACACCTAGCGGTCTCGATACCGTTAAGCCGTTCGACCGCGAGAAGCACACCTACGGCTTCAGCCTCGCTGGCAACATCAAGGTAGGCCGTATCGCCACCTGGTCGACGCTGCTCGGCGACTACACCTACAAGGGTCTCAGCGGCCTCCTGGAAGACATCAAGGGCTCATGCAAGAATTGCGAAGCTTGCAAGAAGAGCTGCTACGTCAGAGCGTCCTACCGCTTCCCTGGAGTCGTCCAGTCCCAGGCGATCAACACGTGGGGTCTCCGCCACGAACTCAAGAAGGTCGAAGCCGACCTGGCGAAGCAGATCGAACGTCGCCACATCAAGATCGCTCGTATCAACCAGTCTGGCGAACTCGAAAACGAACGCCAGATGGCCATGTGGTGCCGTCTCGCTATCCAGTTCCCCGATACCAAGTTCTACCTGTACACGAAAATGTACGATATCGTGGGGAAATTCCTCGAAAACGGCGACGTGCCGCCCAACTTCACTATCCTGTTCTCCGTCTGGCACGACGTAGGCGTCGAAGCTTACAAAAAATATTCTTCGCTGCCCAACGTCAAGGCGTTCGTCTTCGATGACGGCGTGGATATGTGCTTGCCTACCAAGTGCTACTGCCCTGCCTATCTGGTAGTCGGCAAGACTGGAAAAGCAAAGCTCAACCCAGATCCCAAGTCGCACTGCGAGAACTGCAGACTCTGTATCGACAGCAAGGTCAAGGTTATCGCTTGCCACGACCACTAAAAAATATTTTTCAACTCCCTGGTTACTGGGCGGAAGCAATTCCGCCCAGTTTTTATTTGTCTACCCCATCGGGTAACTGGCAAAGACCGGGCGGGACTGCTCCAAATAATTATTTGTTTCATACAACCCTCAACCAAGGAGATATAATCATGACTAAACCCACTTACATCGTAAACATTACCATCAGCAAGAAGCTCCAGATCCACGTCCCGGCAGAATCTTCTAAAAAGGCTGCCGCCAAAGCGGTCGCTGCCATCAAGGAACAGATCCAGCAGGGTAAGATCGAATTCGAAATCGATTCCAGCTGCTACTACGTCAATGTCGACAAAAAGAAATTTTATGTCGAGTCGATCCTCATCGACGACCATCCGGATATCATGTCCGTCGCCGAGTACTTCGAGGAAGCCGGATTCTTCAAGATCCGTGAGCACGACGGCAGCTGCGAACGTCTGTGTGAATGGCTGGCCACGCAGCCGTCGTTCGAGATGGATGGCTATAGCGTCACCATCGTCCGTGTCGGACACCTCTGGTCGGCTGTCATCAACAGCCAGTATGGCAAGAAGCAGAAGGTCCCGCTCGATAAGATCGAGGAACATATGGCAAATTATCTAGCGTCAGCTAAAAAGCTGCCGAACGGATCCAAGAACCCGGTCTATGGATCGCTCCCAGTTACCCCTGGGGCTGCTGATGACGCTTCTCGTCTGTTGAAGGACACGGAAGTCGTCAAGTTCTAGGAACTGGCCGCCACCCGGCGGGACTGCCCTGCCGGGTTAGTTATTCCACACAAACCAAACCAAGGAGATTAATCATGGGTTACACAAACTACTGGACACCGAACAAGCAAAAGCTCAACACTATGACCGCCTTCCCCCAGGAAGTCATCGACCAGATCAAGACGGTCAAGGAAAAGTTCAACGAAGAAGTCTTGACCAAGAAGCGCAACGCTGAATTCGTCGAAGGCAAAATCGAAACGGATAGCATCTGTATCAGCGGCCCGTGCGAAGGATTCGAATTCGATCTCTGCAAGGATGCCCAGACTGGTGACCGTATCGGTGTCGACTCTTGGACGTTCTGCAAGACCGCCAGAGAACCATACGACGCCGTCATCAAGTGCATCCTTATGGTACTCACTGCGCATGGGCTGCTCTTGAGCTGGGATCATGACGACAACGGTACCTGTACGGAACATCGCAAGGCTGTGGCCCTGGCCAAGAAGTGCGACATTCCGATCGTACACCGCTATTATCCAGCTAGTGACGTAGCAAAATAAGTTTGCCCTATTCCCTGAGGGCTGCCGACGGTGGCCTGGGACTAACACACCCAGCCACAACACACACACACATAGCCACCGTCGGTAAATATTTTTTAACATGCAGCGGGTTAGCTCCAGCCTCGCCGGGTGCTGCATGGATTCTCCTTCCCGGCGAGGCACAAGTTTTCTATAGCTCCCTGGTTGGCCGGGACGGATGATCTCCGTCTCGGCTTTTTTCTTGCCCAGCAAAACCAGGGACTGGCACAACCCACACGGGACTGCGCTACTCACTTATACTCCAGGCACACAAAATAATTTTTCTGATAGCTCCCTGGTTACAGCACCAGTTTACCCCATAGGTAGACTGGTGCTTCTTTTGGGGAATTCTGATAAACACCATACATATAAGGAGCTTTAATATGAACTACGCTAGCCCTATCGCTTGGTACGCCCATCACCAGGCCCAACAACAAAAACAGCAAGAAGACAATCAGAAACTTTTATTCCGTCAACTGTTCATCAAAGCAAAAGACTACGGCTATATCCAGATCAATGGGTTCAAGGTGACTGTGCCAGACAAGTTCCACCGTGAAGCTGCATATCACTTCAATAATCATCCGGATCTGTTCAACCATGCATACGGTTATGACGTGGACAATCTGCTTCATGACAAACCAGCCCTCGAAAAGAAACTTTCAATGGCATGGCAATACGTAATGAGTCCGACCCCTATGCCCCACTTCTAAAATTTTTTATTCTCCGTGGTTGGAAAGCTCCAGATCCTCCGGGACCTGGGGCTTTTTTGTGCCGCCAGCGCCGACTGACTGGCACGGTTCCGACGGGACTGGAAATAAATTTTATGGGCGAACCACACGCACGTAACTAAGGAGATCCATCATGCCACATCAATATGAAATTCACGCGCTTATCGGCGACGACTTCCACGACACTCACCACACGGTACGAGGTACTTACCGTGAATGCATGAAGACACTCAGGTCCAGAAAGTACCCTGGCGAGAAACTGCGCATTATCCACAAAGAAGTAATCGGCTGAATGTCCCGACATGTCCAGACCGTCGCACCCATGTAAAAAATATTTTTTTATTACGTGCGCACGTCTGGGAACGTGGGGGCACACTTGTGCAGTATAAAAGCATTGCCGATTACATACATTATGTAAACTATTTTTTGCGCTTATCAACACATTATCAACATCCTCGACACATTTCCACTATGTTGGATTTTTGTCTCCACTTCAAACAATCTCTATTCTAGGTTGCCAAATGCGCTAACTTTCTTACTCTTGGCTAACTTTCTCGCACACCTCGCCGCATGGCTTCCGCTAGGGGAAAAAAGGGGCACACACGCACGACCCCAGACCGATCGTTGTGCGCCTATTTAATACAGAAACCGCCTCTTTTCCCCCAGTCCGGAATTTTCAGAACAAGTCAGGCCCCAGACGGCCTCCCAGTTCTGTCTGCGTTCCGACCCCTTCCCAACCCAAAGCACAAAGTAAAATTATTTGTACCTACGCCCAATATAATCACAATCTATCAACATATTGTCAACATATCCACAATGTCCCACGATTTCCCACACTTTGCCACCCTGGGCGCTATGCGGGGACCCGTGGGACTGGTTTGGGACTGGCCGACCGATCGGCGGGACTGCCCCTTGTGTGTATGTATGTGTAAAACCCATTACAAGGAGAATCCATTATGAAGAAACTAATAATCGCAATCGTCGCTCTGGCCGCAGTCGCCATGGCAACGCCAACTTGCTCTGATATGCCATATGTACCGAATGCAGACTACATTGAATTTGATTGCGGAACCGTACTGGACTTTTTTGTGGACGATATGGAAAAGGTATCGACCCATAAGGAAGGAGTTAATAAGGTTAAGACTATGCTCGGCACAAAAGCCAAACAAGCTAATTACGTTTGTTATGTTGAGTACGGAAGGGATGCCGACACATACACGGCCATCAAAAAAGACTTCTCGGCGTTCATTATGAAAACTAACGATGGATTTCAAATTGGCCAAGCCTATGATACATACGGCCCAACCATTTATCGCTATTACAAAGATGGATTCAAAGAAGATGTCGTTTGGGAAAAAACTAAAGCAGTTTCTAATAAGGCAAAAAGTATCCGTCAAAGTGTTATAGATGGTAAAAAGTTCAGCACCTTTTGGATGGGCAATTGAGACTGGCCGACCGATCGGCGGGACTGTCCCTTGTGTGTATGTATGAGTCAAACCCATTATAAGGAGAATCTACATGAAACAGAAACCGATACACATTCATGAGGAATACCCAGAGCACGACTGGTATCTTAACGATGATGGCGAGATCGACACGTTTGCATCTGAAAATGGATTCCATAACGGCCCGTCTTGCAAGCGGTGTCACCACAGTTTCTGTGAGCATTGCAATCCGGACGGTTATACCGATGACTTGCCGTGTACCATAGACGAGTGGAAATGTCCGACTTGTGAAAATCATCTGTACAAGGGACAGCGTTTCTGTGACGATTGTGGAACAGAAATAGACTGGGAAGACTGATTCATCCGTGTACGGGATTGCCGTATAGTCGTATAGTAATTGCGTGACGAGAATTTAACAACCATAAGGAGAAATGACCATGTCTAGGAAGATCGACGTCAATTGTTGGGAATACCAGTTCAACCAGATAAAGAGGACGAAGCCGAGGGACTTCAGCAAGAAAATGCGTATGAACTGGGGAATGCGTAGGCGCATGGTGGACTATCTGTACGCCATGCACATGCACTACCTGTCCCTGGTGGACTATGCGGACAAGCTTGCCAAGTACGTTCGTACTTTCAGCGGCTGTACTCCGACCGATGTAATCGGAGAGGCCGACCGAGCCGACACGAGGGCGAGGGTGGCTCTCGGTAGGCTGAACGGACTGGTCGAGGGCATCCGTCTTAGCGGGATAGAAGTGGTGATAGAAGTCGATAACGTGGTAGGCGTACTTCCGTTGCTGACCATAACCGTACTTGGAGAGAAGGGGAAGTGATATGAGTGAAATCGTACAGAAGGAACTGAGAAGGGAGGAACTGGAGAACTTCTACGTGATGGTTCGCTCCTACTATCCGAATGCGGTGATGGGATTCGAGCCTGGTTCTACTGGGTTCTCGTGGCTGTTCGGCTACGACGAGACGGAAAGGCGTGTGGGTGCCCACAACGGCTCCGCAATGATCTTGGGTACGGATCGTGGGGCTATTTACTACGTGGGCGTTGCTCACGGAAAGAAGACGGAACGGCTTTGCCGCACGACTAGTAGGAAGCGTTTCATGGGTGCGCTGAAGAAACTTTCTTCGGTGGACTGGGAAAAACTGTGTAAATAATTTTTAACTGTGGAGGACTGATGTTTGATACCTTTGCTGCTCTCGTACTGGCGTTCGCCGTGGGTCTGACTGCGGTCGGTTCGGTAGCGTTCTACATGGCGGAACGGTACGACATGGCGTTCGTGTGCCACGTAATGGCCCTGTTTCTGTGGGTTCCTCAGATGATGATGGACATTGACGAGCCTATCTTCATGTCTGGAGACCTATTCCTTGCGTGTTACTGCTTCGTGATGGCTATAACATCGGACGGGAAGTCCGGCCATGGCGAGGAGGTCTTGTAAAAATTTTTTAACTTTTGGAGGAACCGAGGTATACAATGAAACGGCACATTATCAATACGATGTTCAGCGGCATATTCTCTGGAACGACTTTGGTCGTGTTCATCTACTTTCTGAATCGGTACATCTTTATCAGTACCGAACTCTTGATGTACACTTCCTTGATCAACCGATTCTGTATGTTCTGTTTATGCGCTTTCTCGTTCGCCACGTTCTTGTGGAACACGATAAATTGCGTGTACAACATGGTGAAACTGCTTTCGGAAGAATAGACTGGCGGCAGTCTTGCGGGACTGCCTCTGTTCCGTATATGATTTACACAACCGAAAAGGAGAAAAAATATGTTAACAGCCGAAAGAATTTCAAAAATCGTCAGCAAGACCGTTCTGAACGGCGCAACCAAAGAACTTGCGTCTGTGCAGGGCAAGATGGAGAACGGGTTTTCTTCCGTTGAGTCCGCCATGGAAAAGGTCTTGAAGGCATACGACACGGCCTTCGATAAGGGCTATGTCGTGAAGAAGCTGTCCTACGTGGTTACGGCGTACAGCGAGACCGAGGGCTACCGTCGTAGTTCGAGATACAAGAAGCCTACGGTCAAGTGTACCGTGCGGATCGTGGGCGGGAAGGTCAAGGACATCCAGTTCGACCGAGACACTCTGTACCCAGGCGAGAACGTATGGAGCACGGTGGTCACGGACGGCTACGAGAGCCGCAAGGAGGCGCTGAACCGCTTCATGGGTACAGACCATCCGTTCCGTACAGCAGACGAGAACTGCACTTGGGACGCCATGCTCCACAACATGCGTGACTTCGCCGTGTACGGCTAGACTGGCGGGTAGGTGTGCGGGACTGCGCCCACTCGTCATTCAAGATATAACGAAATTTTTTTATTTTACCTATTGACATAATTAAAATTAAGAATTATATTTCTAACCAAGAAAAGGAGTTTTGACATGGAAACGAAGGATCTCGACGCATTCGTCAAGGACACCAAGAATCTGCTCAAGGACGACAAGTTCATAGCCTTCTCTGGCGTAGACCGCACCACGTTGGACAAGAAGGCTTTCACGAAGGCGCTGAAGAGCACGGCAATCACATGCTCCGGCATTAAGGTGGCCATCACGTACCCAGGCACTCACATGGAGTCTGTATACATCTACACAAAGTATGCCCATGCGTGGATTACCGTGTCGCCGTTCGGAGAGTCCAAGCGCAAGAATCGTAAGCTGTCCGTAATCATCGTCGCTGACGGTGAAACTGCGGTGTTCAAGAACCCAGGCATCCCTTGCCTCCTGGAAATGGGCTATTTCCATATCAACTCCAAGACACAGATC
>JAEEGL012372742.1_pt1 | contig 47183 bp, 28 predicted proteins | sample 9134231 | NCBI WGS metagenome assembly JAEEGL01 (sample SAMN16246548, study PRJNA631951) | gut metagenome | biome: gut microbiome; feature: rumen; material: fiber-attached | host: Bos | place: Iran: Karaj | collected 2018-10
ATTTGGCCACTCTGGAACACACCCTCGCGTTCGCATTGTATCAATGATCACACTTTTGAGCCTCTAGTCGGACTCGAACCAACGACCGCTGGATTACAAATCTAGTGCTCTACCAACTGAGCTATAGAGGCAACTTGTTGGACCCTTCGGTCGAAAAAGCGTGCAAAAGTACTGCTTTTTTTTGAATTGACCAAATAAAATTGCAAAAAAATGCATTTTTAGGTCATTTTTTCGATTTTTGCCCTCCGTCCTTTTCACTTTTCGTCTTTCCTTTTTCCCTTTGCGCGGGGGTGTGTCTCCATATAAACCCGCTTGATCTGCTCGAAAGTGGTATGCGTATAGACCTGGGTGGTGCTCAGCGAAGCATGGCCCAGGAGCGTCTGGATGGTACGGATATCGGCTCCGTTATCGAGCATCGCCGTCGCAAAGGTATGGCGCAGCACATGCGGCGAGTGTTTCTTGAGGGTCGAGACCTCGCCCATGCGCGTGCGCACGATTTTATATAAGGAGTATTTGGTCAGGCCGGGGAAGAATTGCTGATTGCTGATTGATGATTGATGATTATTGATTTCTTCGTCGCGGGCGGCGATGTAGTCTTTGATCTGGGCGATGAGGGCGTCGCCGATGGGGACGATACGCTCTTTGCGGCGTTTACCGAAGATACGTATCTGGCCTTGCTGCAGGTCGATATCCGCGTCGGTGAGTCCGAGCAGTTCCGCTTGTCGCATGCCGGTTTGGTACAACAACGATATGATGAGATCATCTCGTTGTGATTGTTGAGTGTTGAGTGTTGAGTGTTGAGTGTCTTCTTTCTCCAGCGCCGCTTTCATCTCCTCTTCGCGGAAGAAGACGGGCAGGGGTTTGTCGGCTTTGGGCGGGAGGACGCGGGCGGTGATGTCTTTGCGGACTTTGCCTTGGCGCAGGAGGAACTTATAGAACGAGCGCAGGGCGGATAGCTTGCGCTTGACGGACCGCGGCGACTGGTGCTGCTTCTCTAATAGGTCGAGCATCCATTCCTTCACATCCGTCTCATCGACGCCCGCAGGGTCGTATTCCTCGGGCGTGCGGCCCAAGAACCTACAGAAGTCCCGCAAGTCATCGCGATAGGCTTCGACCGTGCGCGGGGAGTACTTCCGCTCAATGGCAATATAGTCTAAGAAATGCTGTATCACGTTTTACTCTATTTACTTCGGGCTCCAGAAGAAATCCGTCAGCCAGCGCGAACCCTATCAGTATATATAGCCAACGTTTCATTCCGGCTGCAAATTTACGGCTTTTTTCTGAATTGACCAAATTTTCGCACAAAAAAAGAGCCCCGAAGGACTCTCTTTCATTCTCTCATTCTCTCATTCTTTCACCCTTTACGTTGTGATGCACGCGGAAGAGGACGTATCCGGCAACGAGGAGGAGCAGGAGCAGCCAGGGGGCATCGCCGACAGGCTGGGGGGTGACCGTACCAATAGGGTCATCTTCATCCGTAGGATCAAACGGCGATGAGTATGCGGCATTCTCCGCCAAGATGACGGGTTGTGCGCTTGCTCCTGCGTTGGTCCTATAAGCCGAGGTAGTCTGGAAGTTATAGGACGGCATTGAGGGCATAGCCACCGATGATGATGCGGGAGAATACGAGGTTCTGTATGCAGATCCGCCATTTCCGGCAATGCCTCCTCCTGCTCCGCCACCGCATCCCACAACGTGGACTTGCGAGGCAGAAACGCTATGGAGCGGTTTATAGCCCCATGAAGAAGCAGACTGCGGGGTCCGGTTATCAGCATACGCGACGGATTGCGTGTGACACACGCCACACAGCATCCATAGCAACAGAACATACCTTATCAAAACAAACTTATTTTTCATTTTTTCGTTTCCCCCTTTCCTCATCTGATTTGTTGTCCATACATTGTGTAAACATGTCCATCTCGTATGATGAGTACATGTCCGTCCTTAATCAGTTTCAGGGCCTTCATATCGTTGGTTCGGATATCATCCCATCCGGTAGCTATCGGATCATCCTGGTTACCCTGTCCGTTGGGGTTGAAGCCCTTACGGCGGATGAAGTAGCGCGTCTGATGGCTGACTTCGGGTGTTTCTATCTCGAGTCGGATACCATCGAGAATCAGCCTTTCAGTGTCGTTGAGTGCATCGTAGAGCACGAGTTCGCCATCTATATTATTGACGCCGGTGAACCAGAGATAGGAAATCGGTTCAAATGGCAGGTCACTATTATAGAAGGAGATGGGCACATTGACGATGACGTCACGCAGGTCAATACTGAGTCCGCTGTTTCCTTCCACGGCGTAGATATTAAACGGCGTGGCGGGAGCGGATGTTGCGGTATAGTTATCAATATTGATGGTTGTCAGTGTAGCGTCCTCGCCTCGTATGATGGCTTCGTTGAATCCTTGTCCGAGCAACAGACGCGAGGTGCAGCGCTTGGAAGCGGGGTTAACGGCGGTGACGGTCATGATACCTTTATTGATTGGTGATTGGTCATTTGTCATTGGTGATTTACGCGGGGCAGACGCAGGAGCAGGCAGCGGGCGTACGACATGGCTGGCATCGGTCACAATACGGTTGGTATTGAGGGTCACCTCGAGGGACTTAGCAGCGTCGCCTTTCTTCGTCAGCACGATGGCATGCATCGGCGGCAGGTAGCGCGTCAAGGAGCTGATAGCGTCCGTTTCCACAAGAGCGGCCTTGGTAATCGTCAGATAATTGCCTAAAGCATCCATATAACCGATTTCGTTCTCGAGCACGCCTGCGTTATCGGAGATGAATCCCCAGATGTCGATATATCCCATGGTGGGGTTACCGAAGACGAATGAGGAAGCGGCCACTCCGTTGGAGAGCGTATAACTTCTGCCCGTAGCCGCCTTGCCGGGATAGAACGCCATCTTACCCACCTTGTCTGCACCGCCGGCAATCTCTTCACGTTTTTTCTGAAGTCCGGACTCATAGAGATCATAAACTTTATCACCGTATTTGGTGTAGTAATAGTAGGTATCGTCGTTCTTGGGCAGGCGCACAGCGGCGTCACCATTGGAACGGGTGCGTGTATAAACCGCCCATCCCTGAGCCGGTTGCAGTTCGAGCGAGAGTGCGTTGGTCACTTTCGACCAGGTAGCGGCTTCTGTCTCAATTGTATCCACAGTAGCGGTATGATTCTGATGAATGGCATCGCGGCTGTAGAGTGAGAGCCAGAACGAGGCGTTACCCGTCGAGTAGTTACGCCCTGCAGCGTCGAACGGTCCGACTGCCCACGGGGATGTTTCCGATGTCAGATCGGTGTTGGCCATGAAGATGTCTCCGGACAAGAGTCCTTCTATCGGGGCAGAGCGTAGTGCCCACTTGTCATGGGGTGCGCTGAGGTCGGCAATCACGCTGTCGTATTCGAGTCGTTGTTGCTGGCTGAGAGCACCTCCCGGAAGGAATCGGATGGAATGGCAGGTATTGTATTGGAATCCTACCTTCTGTATGGAGTCCGCTGGTGGTATGGAAGCCGGCATGACCGGATAGGGTCTTCCGTCGGTCATCGGCGGTATGACCACGTAACAGGTCGATAGCGGAGCGAAGCGCGCTTCCTCATGGATAGGCGTATTCGACTGAGTGATACCGATCCAGTTATCGGGGTTATTCCATCTGTTATCTTCAGTCTCCGGGTCCCATCGTAGGTGTTTTGGTACGACGCTGATGGTGAACGGGATCGTACCTATCGGACAGTCGCCTAATCCTCCCCATCCGGATTCGCCGAGGTTTGTCATCATCTCGATACCGAAGGTATAGCTGTATCCTTCGCGCATACGATAGGTCGTCTCTGAAGTGTGTTCAATGAGCAGTGTATCGTTACCGTTTCGGTAATAGCCCGTATTCTCACCGCCCTCCAGGTTCCAGGTCCTATCCGGCCGGAGCATTATACGGTCCACTCCGTCATGGAATTCCGGGTCATTGGTGGATATGAAATTAATCTGTTTTATCGCCACTTTCGGACCATCCGTTCCCGGGAACATCATCAGCGAGTCGATTGGAATCGCCAACTCGGAGTTCGCATGTTCCACGTCAACGAGAACGACGATCGGGTATTGGGACTCTTCTTCGGACCGGTTGAGTCCACCGATGATCATCGGCACGCCCTGTCCAAGACTGGATTTGAGGGCGATATGTACCGGTGTCGGGCACACATCGATATTCAAATCCTGCATTACTTCGGATCCCGAACCGGAAATCGGGAAGATGGTATATTTCACCGAGTCGTTCACGGGTGTGACGATCGTCATGTTCGACTGATAGAGAGTCAGGTATCCGTTGTTCACCAGGTGAGTAAGGATGCGGTATGGTTCATCGGAAACGGACAGTACTATTCCCAAAGCTGTCTGTATTTTCTCCATTTCCACTTTATTTACGTCCGCGAGGGACCGTGCGAACTGGTTGGCATTCGGATCCCCGCCATACAAGCCATCGGCTCGTAGGATTTGTATCACCTTCACGATATCTTCGTAGTCATAGCCGTATGTAGTTGCGCTGGTAGCCTTCGTGGTATCGCCATAAAGGAGCCAGTCGTTCGAGCAGGTACCTGTTACCTCAACCGGGGCGGTATTGTCCATGAGCAGTGTACCTTTGACGTGCAGGGAGACATCATAGAGGGTATTGGCGCACATATTCTGCACTTCCTTCTCCGGCATCTCATCGCCATTGAGAGTGAGGATCATACGGTTACGTACTTTCACCTTACGCGTCAGGGCACACTGGCTGGATAGCAACTGACTAGAAGCCCCCGCCATGTGCACGATGTAGGTGTCATGCGACGACATCTTCGCCGTATGTATGACATAGAATACCGGACGGATCGAGTCATCCAGGTGCTCAAAGACATACCCTTTACGGAATACCTCTACGCCCGGATTGACTTTATGTTCCTCAAAGGAATCTTCGAACCGATTCACCAGGTTCTGTAGATTCGCGAAGACGGAATCATTCCCATCCTCGGGTGTATAGTATCGGTCGGGCAAGTTAATCTTGCCATAGACGGTATCCTTTGTGGAAGGAGCTATCGCCGGCCGGGTAACCTCATTGTCATAGCCGTCCTCGAGTCTCAAGAAGGTAGTGTCATTGGATTTTGAGATATCCTGAACGGTATAATATTCCGATCCCAAGTTATATATATCCTCTGTAAATCCCTGATAGTCCACGCGTAACACGACGTGTGTGAGCGAGTCATTTTCGTTCTCGTTCTTACAGGTCGTGTTTGCCTGATAAACCATCAACGGCGGTTTGGTAGCGAAGATGCACATGTCATCGATGATAAAGTCATTACCATCATCGTTCGCCGCCATATTATATACGCGTACGCGGAACTTCGTATATTCTTTGTTCTGCTCTATCGGGAAATAGATCTGATACCACTTGTTAGCAGCCGGGAGGTCACCGGTCATATACGAAGTGATGTCCTCCCAAACAGAGCCATCCAGCGAACCTTGCACGGCAAAGGTGAAGTTCGGGCAGGTCTTGTTATTTTGGTTATATGGGTTTCCGACGAAACCGGAGAAGTACATCTTCTGTCCTTCGCAGAGCGTAGTGTCGAGCTCAAGTGCCGCCACTTGTCCGGCAGATGACATACCGTCGCAGAAGATCATATATCCATTTTCGGCACTGCCATGCTGCTCCATCTTATGCCAATACTGACCAAATTCCGGAATACGGTTGATGAGGTTATACTCACCCATATTCGCCAGGTTTTCCAAACCATTCTTGTTGTGCGGACGGTTATCCGGCAGGGCTGCAGTTCTCGGATAGGCAAATCCGTATGAAGCATCCGCCCAAGGCAACGGTTTCGGATAGACGGTATAGTAACGTCCGGGTTGGTTGTAGTCGAAGTTCAGACGCTCAAGTACCTCGAAGTTCTGCTCAATTTCATCATTGGTAATGATGGCTTTGTCCACACCGCCTACTCTCGCCTCCAGCTTCGGACCGTATTTATTCACACGGTGATAGATGATAGTATAGCGGCATATATTGAACCAATAGTCTCCTTTTACTGTAGCATCGGGTGATTCTATTGTGCCATCACCGGTGGTAGCCCAACTTCGTGCGCGCAAACAATATATAATTGTATCAGCATCCTTTCCGGCAGGAATACTCGTCTTTGCAGGCACGGACAGGAAGTCATTGGCCTCCGTTATGGTATAAGCACATGTATCGTATGTTTGCGTTTTAGGATTATAGGTGTACCATGCGCAGACGGCATCCCATCCTCCGCACCAGATCATGGAGTCCTTACGGGCGTCTGACCAACCGGCTGTAGCCCAATTATCGTCCCTCATGTAGTATCCCAAGAGGGACTCTGAGTGTCCTCCCTTTTGGATATTAGCATAACTATAACGATGATCGGTCTTCAGAAGCAGACGATTACCTAACGGAGCCATCATCACATGGTCCTCCAGATATCTCTGACCTTCATACGCCGCATCTAACGCATATTTATAACCCTCCATACGCTCCGCCATTTCTGTCCACGGGTGGAGTTCGTATATCTCACGGAGTGAGAGGGTCGGCTCCGGGATATTCTGCATGGTATCCAATTTCGCTATATCCACCTGGTTCACATCCTTCATGGACAACGGCAGGTTGTCGTAATAGACACTGAGGTCCACCGCGTAGGTCTCAGTATCTTTGTTCTGCGGCGGATAGAGCATCGGGGCTTTGGACGGAGGATCCTTACGGGCGTTATAATCCGCCGATGGATAATGGAAAACGGTATAGCGTCCCTGAGTCACGAGTTTCTTTCCTTTGGAAGGATCCTCCGGATCTACAGGCACCGAGTCACCGATGATACGGAAGGGGAAGTTCCATCTACCTGTATTGGACGGCTCTGTCTGCCATCTCTCCGCAGGTATATCCGTATCCTCTTCGCCCGGCTGGAGCGAATACCAACGCCACCATCCGTAGAAGTTACGCTCACGGATGGGCAACTCGACACGCTGGTCGGTCGATTGGGCGGCGTTGGACGGGTTGTAATAATAGAGAATCGTCTTGTTCTCATGTACCTGTTGTACGCCGTCCTTCAGATCGGCACCCGAAGCACCTTTGGAGTGCACGAGGTTCTGGTTACCTGCATATTGGAAGCGGCTGGATTGCGCCACCTGGAGGCGGAAATTGATATAACGAGATGTTCCCTTTACATTCATCACATAGGCTATGTTGATATTTGCCGAACGCGGTGCACGGATACCATTGCCCTTACAATGCACGGTGATTGTATTAGTGCCCAGGTCGCTGATTTCACACCAATCCAGCGCATTACCATACTCATCGGCCAGACGAATATCCGCATAAGCCGGATCGTCCAAATGCATGTCATCGGTATGCTCGTCCGAAGTAGCAGAGGAAGATACCACATTGCCATCCACATCCAGTATATTCGTACCTATCTTATGTTCGGTACCCAACGTAAAGGTATGTGTATCATTCACTCCCGTAGTTACCTCCGGCGGGAAGATATAGTTATATTCATCGCGATCAACATAACAAATCAACGAGTCGAATGGTGCCTCGTGATAAGTCTTACGGATAAGCGGAATCTTGAGGTGCGCGTCGTTGACGGAAGTGAAGCTGCTCCATTTATCTTTGAAGCGGTATGTCGGTGCTCCGGATTGCAGCGAAATCTGCACATCCAGCGTATCGACTATATTGACATACTTGCCGCCGTACTGAATATCCGTCGGACTGTCTCCGGCAGGGGTAACGGTGGTAGTCAGGGTATTGGTATTCGTCGATTTGCTCAGGCCGCTGGCTCCTGGACTAAAGCGGCTGTCGGAGATAAGGTCGATGGTATAATTCGTTTTCCAGTCATTGCCGGCAGAGATAAGGTCGGAGATGTCATTCTCGTCTTCCCGACCGCAGTATGTCAGCGTGTTGTTGACCAGCATCGAATAGATGCGGTATGCTTTGTATCGCGTTTGGACTGAGGCACCGCTCGTAGTATTGTAACCGAACACCAACTCGTCATAATTCGGATAATCACCGTTGTTGAGGAGGTTGTACTCCTGTTGCAGGTAGCTCCACGAGAAGGTGGTAGCTTCCCCTTCATTCGTGGTCAAGGAGAGTGTTGGTACACCACCCGGTGCTGTAAATTTCAGCCAATTGGTTTCTCCATACTTGAGTTTGACCTGTTCCTCGAAGTTGGCATTCTCGTTGACTAACTCGTTGACATACACATAGGTCAAGGTAGCGGGACCGGTGGTCGCTACGTCCGGTTCGGAAGAACCGTTAATGACGAAATAGCGATCCACTCCATACTCTGTCTCGAGTGTGAGTTGTTGAGCAGCCTGATCGACGTAGTCATATTTCCACGGCGTGATATACTTGGTATCACTGTTCTCCGCATTTGCAGATCCTTTTACCAGTTGTGTCTTTCCGTCTTCTTTCTTATAGAGCGTTGATCCCTTGAGTTCGTACTGACGGAAGATGAGGCCCCCTGATCCCGCCATGATATAATAACGGTTTCCGTTCGCGTACGCGGACCAAACCAGCTCCGCATCACTCATCGTGGATTGCATCAAAGGCACACGTCCGGTCACCGGATAAGTCACTCCTTCTACTATTGCGGTAGAGTTGATACGGAGCGTGTCGTAGTTTATTCCTTCGCTGTTACCGGATTTCGTCACGATCGTCACATGGTCGTTGATGGTTTGCTCGGCATTGACGCTGAAATAGGCGGAAGAAGATCCGCTTGTGAACGTACAGTGTCCCGGAGCGAGTTTGAGCGACGGAGTAACATCAACGGTGTTCAATATCTCCTCGCCGAGCACATTGCCGTCTGTATCAAGCAACTGGCGTGAAAGAACTTTCGCGAGCGTGAAGGTCAGTCGTTTAGAGTCACCCGCCAGCGGGTTGAAGTTATAAACCGGATACTCAGGCGTCAAAACCAGTTTGGTCTCCACAGCTCCGTGGTGAGCCGTTTTTGTACGGATGATGATGTCCCTGTAGCGTGAGCCATCGGGAAGGACATGCAGTCCGGGCGCGCCCTCTTTCCAACGGCCGTAGTACTCTTTGATCTTTACCGGTCCAAGTGTCCTGAGGCGGATACGCAGGGTATCGACGATGTCGATGTACTCACCCTCATAAATGACATCAACCGGGGTATTCAAACCGCTTTGGATGAGGCGTCCGAAGTAGTTCTTGTCCAACCAGTTGCCGATCATGTGGGGTCTGTCTTCTTCGTCGACGGTCCCTAAACTCTCCACGCGTGCATCGCGGATAAATTCAAAGGTCTCCTCCAAGCGATAGTTGGCGTTGAGACGCATCGTCATGTAGTCGGTAATGATCTTATTCGGGTTCGGGTGGAAATAGACGGTGTCGTCATCCAACTTCATCATTGCCATGAGTTGCTTACCGATGAGTTTGGACCATACTCTTTCTTCCGTCTGTTCGCCCTGGTGAATACCGAAGACTATTTCGTCTCTCCACTCTTCCGTTGTGTCGGGAATGACGACATAATGCTCATCCGCCACCCGGACACGGGAGATTTGGAAGACGGTTGCGTTTGCTTCCGAAGCGTCGCCGTCAAACTGGTTTTCGGCAGCATTATATTTAATCCACGGCGCATCGCTGTTGGAGCGCTCATGGCGGGTAATCGTGGAGGGATAGCCGGATAGATAGTGGGTGGAAGATAGTTTGGCGTTCTGAACATCCGCCACGGTGTAATCCGGCCATCCGTTTCGTCCGCCGGCACCGGTCGATTTGAACAGACCCGCCCATGTATGATTTGCGAGGACAACATTCGGGTCAGTATAATAGAGACCGAGGTACTCTTCCTCTGCCGGAGCGAAGTTCTCGTAGAAGAGCAATGAGTCCACGGCGCCATAACGCATCTCGCGACGCGGATCGAGGACCACTTCGTCGGCTGCACACTCCGCACAGGGATCAGGATGGGTAAGCACCTTGAAGGTATTGATATAGCGGTTATCCACATTGTACGCGTTCGCCATACCTTGGTAGGCATCGGTCCATTCGTCGATGTGCCGTGCACGGGAGAAACGCGGAGCATCTGAGCCCGGATGGGTGAGGAAGTAACGCTTGCCGTCCGCTTTCTTGAACGAGAGCGCCACGTGGATGGTACCGGTATAAGTAGCTTTCGCGTAGAGTGTCGTCGTGCCTGGTGCCAAGTCGATTGAGTCGCCCGGATGATACAAGACATCCCCATCGGGACTTGTTGCCCAGCCATGGAACGTAAATCCTTTCACAAGACGCGCATCCCGAGCGGCAACTTTAGTCTTGCCGTACATCGGGTACTGATCCGCGATAGTATCACCTGTGCAACCGTTGTTATCATAATGAATATGCCGATCGGGGTTTGCAGGCACGAACTCGAGAGCGCCGTTCGGAGCGGCGTTGTCAATGTGGATACGCGCCCAACCATCGCAGTCGATGATACTACGTCCGCCTACAACGGGCACATCCGTACCACGTACCATCACACTCCAGCCGGGGATATCCGCGCCCTCGTCGTGTTCGTCATATTTGGAGCCGGTGAACATCGTAGCTTTGATGGTCAAAGCGGCGTATTCTGCCGTGATATGCCACATCTCCTCGCAGGTCCAGGTCTTGTAATCATCACTCGGACGCAACTGGATGTTACGGCCGGTATTGGTGCGCAAGAAATAACCACCCGGTTGGAACTCCACACCGAGGTTCAGTTCGCCCGTTTGCGTCGTATCCACCATCATCTGACCGTAAGCTCCTCGTGGAGCCGGAAGACCCAAATAGTGAATCGGCAAAGTCTCTATCTTCTTGAACTGCGAGTTAAACGCGTCACCTCGGTCCGTATGGCAATACTTGTTCTTGTATCCCACATAGTAATACGTACTATCGGGTATCGGAACAAACATATAATCGCTTACATAGTACTTGGTCTCCCCAAGACGCTCCATGCAGACCAGACGGTCTATGGTATAGATCTTCTTCTTGGTGGTGTACGTAGCAGGGGTGGTGTTAAAGTTTTTATTGTAGTTTACATAGTTCTGCTCGTCGTACGCGAAATAATACGAATCCGCACAAGTAGAAGTCAACGGATCATTCAGTACATACAAACGGAAAACCGTACGCGGGGTTGCATGGTGTTTATCTTTATTACCAAAAGCATACAATGCCTGCCCCGGTCGAGCCGATGCTTCTTTGTTACTATATTGTATTGTGCTTAACGTTTTATTAAAACCGACCACCGAAGCATTGGTGTAAGACACGGGAGCATTACCTCGCGGTATGTCCAGCCAATACACTTCGCGGTATGGCAGGCCTAAGAAACCATAACCTTTCTCTCCATTGAATCGGCCTTGGGCATCTTGATCCGTTCTGCCCTCCAGGGCTGTTAATCTTCTATTCGGGTCAAACGAAGTAACGGTAGAGCGGTTGGTCGGCACAACAAAGACGGCGTTACAGATGTTGGCGTTGTTTGTCTCTCTGGTCAAATCGCCTTGATATCTAAAGGAATTACCGGAAGAGGTGAGCAAGGTATAGGGATCGCCTCCGGGATTGGTACTCCACATCGTATAGGCGATACCATCTAACGGATAACTTTTACCACTATAAAGAAACGTTACAGGGTCATCAATGGTCCAAATAGAAGAAGAAGAGGGTTCCGTTGCATCTGCGGCTTGCGGAATCAACTTGAGGAAGTTTCCTTTTTTATCATCCCAGTTCGTGTAGTTAAAATAGCCACCCGTATAACCCGGGTAATGGCACACAAAATACTCCTCACCGTCATCCTCTACACCGTTACCATTCTCGTCAACCCACGTGGACAGCAAAATCTGATCACCCTGTTTCAGATTGACGACCAGACCTCCATCCGTCGGCGTAAAATCGTACACGGCTCCGTACATTCCCAGCGTCACAAACAGTACAGAAATCAACAACAGAATTCGTACCCTACAAAGATTTTTTAAACAGACAATATTCATATCATTTTGATTTTTTATACAATAAAAAGTGTGCAAAGTTACACAAAAATGCGCACTCACGCAAGTGCGAGCGGGCGTTTTTGTATTAAAGTTAAGAAAAACAAGTAGTTTTTTACGAATTATCAATTATTCGCACTCCACTCTCTCGGAGTCATGCCGGTTTCGCGGGTGAAGATACGGGAGAAGACTACGGGGGATGAGAAGCCGCATTGCTCGGCGATATCCTGCATCTTGAGATCCGGCTTTTCTTTCATCAATCGCTTCGCTTCGTCGATGCGGTAATTGGTAACAAATTGATAAAAAGTGCAGTCGTACTCAGTGTTGATGAGTTGGCTCAGATAGGTGCGGTTAAGCGGCAGCACTTGACGCAAATCCTGCAACCGGAACTCCGGATTAAGATACGGCTTCTCCGTCTCCATCCACTGCTCCAACTTCGCGCGGTACTCCGCATTGGGCTCTATTTCCGTCACTTCTTCTTCTACTGCTGCTTCTGCTGCATTTTCTATCCATGGTTTGGCACGGAAGATAACCTGGTCATTGGTATAGATGATGACGAAGAGCATCAGCCATTGCTGGGTGAAGAGTCGTGTGGGCTCCTCCGAGAAACAGAGGTAAGCGTACGAGCAGCCCAGCACGAAAATCATTACCAGATATCGAATCACCCACTGCTCATCCGTTTGCTCCACCGAACCGTAGTTCTCCTCAGCGTACCGGCGATAGTCATGCAGATGCTTGAACAACAGCGCTACCCATACCACAGGCACGAGCGCCAAGAGCCATCTCAGGTCCCAGGGGACAAACCAGTCTATCAATCCGATAATCACTACCGGCAAGATGCGCTTTAGACCATTCTTCCACGTCAGCCATCCGGGATGCAAGAGCTCCGACGGGTAAGCCAGCAAGAGCCACGCGATAAGGTCTCCACCCAGCATCTCCCATCCCTCAAAACTAAAGATGCCATGCGCCGGCTGGAGCTCCGCATTAACGGACATCCGGTAAGTAACGCCAGCTATCATTAATAGCGATAAGACGCCCATAATCCAGGCATAGACATACCGCACGCGGATGCCTTCCGAATGACGAGCCATCGCCCAGGTGCTGATCAGCGTCACCGTAATGATGGCGGTGTTTTGGATGGGCGAAATGATCGAGCGAAAGATATCAATCGGGATCAACGGCGCGAGTCCATAACTCACTACTACACAAGCAAGGAGTCCAAATCCAAATAGGCACTCCTCCTTGTATTCCACCAAGAACTTCCGAAGCGAGAATCTTGTGTATTTACTCGTTTTCATGTGCTAATTATCAAAAAAGCCCGCAAAGGTACTGCTTTTTTACGACATATGCAAGTTTTTGGAGCATTTTTTGCAAAAAAAAGAGCCCCGAAGGGCCCTTTCCTCGCGGGCTAACCCCTCGTACATGTACCTAAATCTCGTTCAGGTAGTAAGTACTCGGGGAAGCTCCGCTCTCCCCACCGGGTGCACTCCGCTAGCGCCCGTCGGGGGCCCCATTAGGGTTTAGTTGCCGTGCTGCTGGTCGTACTCGGCGCCGCAGATGTGCCAGTAGTACGCTTTCATGGTCTTGATACCGCCGGCGAGGTCCTTCTGGGCGAGGAAGGCTGCCTGGTCGGCTGCGATCTGCATCAGGTCCTTGCTGCGCAGGCGTACGGCTGCTGCGACTTCCGTGAAGCGCGAGCGAGCTGCGAGCTCTTTCGCCTTCGGCGTGGTCGAGCGTCTTACCTTCTTACGAATATAAAGGCGCGTACAATGATTACTAGTCGTTGCAGCCACACGGTGAGTACCAAGAAGCATCTTGTCGCACGAATGCTGCCCGCTTTTACTGGCCTTAGCCAGTGCGCCGGATACCGAGTCGATACCGGCACTCCAATCTACATTAGCCATAACTTTACGGGTTTTGAGGGGTTAATGACTGACGGTAGAATTTGCGGAAAGCATAGCCACGGAGTGTTTTGCACTTGCGTTGCTTGTGCCACTCCGCCGTGAGCGCAGCCTTCTGCTCGGTATCGGCCAAGGCGGTATTGACCTGTGCTTGAATCGTCAGGAACTTTTCTTGCACGGTCTGCTGTGCTGCAGAAGGAGGATCATTCGTAACAGGATGCTTAACACGGACACCGATTACCCGGTTGTCCACTTTGCGAACTTTGGTGTACACCCGGTCTGTTCGGGAGTATTTGCCCACCATTGAATCGAGGTGGGTCATAGGCTCTATTTTAGCCATAACTTCCCAAGGATTTCTTTACTTCCGCCTTGGGGTCGGAAGGAAAACATTAAAAATTTAAATAAGTTGGTTTTTAGGTTCAATGGCTGTTAGAATATTATAGTAAAGGTGTAACCATATTAGACAATTTTGGTTAGACATGTTTTATCCCTTTTTCTAACAGAGCTGTGAACCTCTGATACTTAATGTTAACCGATGTAAGCGGCATCGTGCCATTGCAGTGCGGAACATGCGGCAGCTTATACAATCATAGGCGAACTAACGATTACGAGCAATCGTGAAGTTTTAAGTTGTTTCAATTTCGGCTGCAAAGGTACTGCTTTTTTTTGAATTGTGCAAATTTTTTGGAAAACTTTTTTTTGCAAAAATTTTAAAAGTTATCCAAACGTTTTTTATAAAATGCTGATATAGAGCATATTACGATTTTTTAGAACACAAAAAGTTGTCCAAAAAAATAATTTTTATGAAAGACAAAAGATAGGAAAATATTTACTGATTTGCGGTACGGAACTGGAGGGAGAGGGAGGCGATGATGAAGCCGCGGAGGGTGCTGTAGTACTTGTCGGTATTGGTGCCGACAAAGCGGGCATTAGCGCGGGCGGGGTTGCGGCGGGCGAGTTTGTTGTACTGGTCATAGCGATCCTGCCAGAAGGCGAGTCTCTCCGGGTCGGACATCTCGGATTTGCATTGCGAGACGGCCTGCGAGAAGGCAGAGATGACGGGTTTGCGGTTCTCAGAGATAGGACCTTGATACGGATTACGGTACGCATATGCGAAAGTGCGGCCGTTGCGGGTGCGCATGACGATACGCTCATTTTTGGAAAGCTTGCCCGTAAAATGATCAAACGGGATAGCAGGTTCTACTTTAGCCATAGTATTGTCAGATTAGCCTGATGTTATTACGTGATTATCTTAATAATTCGTTTATAATTCGTCTATAATTCGTAAACAGTTCGTATATAATTCGTCTTACCAAGCATGAAAGACGCTGCAAAGGTACGGAAAATAATTGACATACGCAAGAAAAAAACGAAAAAACCGGCATGCGATGCCGGGGAATTGACATACAGGATACTTGTTTAACCGGCATGCAATGCCGGGGAATGGACATACAGGATACTTGTTTAACCGGCATAGAATGCCGGGGAATGGACATACAGCTAAAAAAAGAGGCCCGAAGGCCTCTCTTTCATTCTCTCACTCATTCACTCATTCACTCATTCACTCATTCACTCACTCATTCACCCGGGCGCCTTGGGCGTTGTAGAAGACGCCGTTGCGCTCGATGAGGAGGGTGCCTTGACGGATGAGTTTGGTGCTCCGTACCTGCTCCTGTACCTCGTCGATACCTTCTGCGGCCTGGCAGAGGACGGAGATGGGGATATAGACGGTCGGAGCCTCCGAGCAAGACAACTCGACATAGGCCTCGTGCACGCCCACTTCGTCGCTCTTGAAGCTAACGGTGACGATACCGCCTTCCGCCGGAAGGGACTCCGTAGAGAGGGTGAACTTATCGTAGTTAGCGCCCTTGATAGCCACGCTGACGGGCACTGTGAGGTATTGCGTGCTGACATTGATCTTGCCGATCTCTTTCTCCGTATTCAGCACCGCCGTCTCGGCTATCTGGGCGATGTCGGGACTGATGAACGGCAGGTCGGTGCGGCCCCAGCTGACATCGTCGAGGTAATAAGTTACCGCGCCCTCGTTGCCGTTCGGACCGACAAAGCGGAAGGCCATATGGAAGACGTCCGCCAAGTTCTCAGCAAACGGCGCGAGGTCAAGATAGAACGTGCTCCACGACTCGCTGCGGTCGCTGGTGACGGGGATGTCGAAGCTCTCGGTGAGGTTCTGGAAGAAGACATTGGCCGGATTGCTCGCGTCGATATAATAGATCTCGAGTTTGCTCTCGCTGCCTTCGCCCGCGAGGTACTGGCCCATGACGCTGAAAGCGAATATCTTACTTGCGGCATTCTGGAAGTCCAGCGGCGGCGTAGCAAGCCACATCTCCCAGGTGCCGGTAGATGCCTGGCCGGACTGGTACGCGGACGCCTTCACGAACTTGCCGTCACCCTCAATGGTCTGGGTCTTGGAGGCATCGAAGCCCCACCACGGACGCTGGTCAGCTGCCGCTACGTTCTGCCATTGGTCGAGCACGAAGGTCTCGTTATGGCTGATGCCGTCGAACTGCTCAAACATCAAGTTGAGCGGGTTGGCGTCGTTCCATACGAAGTCCGTCTGCCAGTCGATAGTTTCCGGGGTCTTGGCGGTAGCCGTTCCGTTGAGCGTGATAACAACGCTCTCTGCGCCCGTCGAAGAGAAGGTGATGGTCGATTGGTACGTGCCTGCCGTCATCGGCGCGAAGGTGATGGTTACCGTCGCTTCGGTGTTCTTGCCGAACATCGTGCCGTCAATCGTGAAGCTTTCGCCCTGGATATGATTTACCTGCGCATACACGAAATCCGTACAGTTGATGCTACTCAGGGTCACCGTCTGCTTCTGCTGCTTGCCTTCCTGCACTTCGAAAGCGGGCACCTCGCTCGGCGTCACGGTCAGTTTCGGCTGTGCGCTCGGGTCGGTACAGGTACCGCTCAGCGAGATCATATCCGGCAGGATGGTCGTATGCTGGGCATTATCGAAGATTAAGTTAGCTGTGTGCGTGCCTGCGCTCGTAGGTGCGTAAGTAATAATAAGGTCTATGTCGGTTTGGTCCGCCGGCAGTTCCGAAGCCGAGAGACTAAACTGGCTCGCGTCCGCACCGCCGATATAGAAAGTCGTCTTGGCCGTCACATTGCCATGTTTGACATGGACGGTCTCGAAGGTAGCGGTACTACCGATGGTCGTGTTCACCGGCGACACCTTGGTCGGCGTTGCCTTGATGAACGGTGCGGACGGGTCCACTTCTTCTTGGACTAAGGCCCATGCGTCAAACAGCACTTTGGCGTTCTTCGGCACGCTCACGCGGACACGCAGATAAGCGGACTTAGCCGGTTTGGTAGTAGTAACGACTTTATGTTTCCATGCTTTAGCACTTCCCAGATCGCCGGTGAGGATCGCTGCGTCGTGCGCTTTGACAGCATCCGCATCGCCGCCTGCCGCCGCTTCCCAATAACAATCCATCTTCAGCGACTCGCCGTCCGGCATGGAGATGACCTTATAGTTGAGCGTGATGGTAAACTGCGTGCCTTCCGCATAGGTAGCATCGTTCAGCAGCACGCCCTGGTCGATCGTAACGGCCATGGACGGATTGAGCTGGATGGAGTTATTGCCATCCAATTTATCCCCGCTGTTGGCGTTGGCCGTTTGGAGCGGGAGAATCCAATCGTCGAACGAGCAACCGAACATTGCGTTGCAACTATATTCCTCGAAGCTGTTGTTCGCCAGCAGGTTGTCGTCCGTGATCACGATCAGCGGGTCATCCTCTTCCGGCGTGTCTCCGCCCGGGGTGTCACCGCCTTCGTCCGAGAACAGTTCTTCCCACGTCGTCGCTATCTTGATCTCGTCGATGTAGATCTTCGGCGTGTTGCTGCCCTGGCGCAGGTTCACGGAAGCGATCTTGCTTGCGTCGTTCTTGGCATTCGCCCCCTGCTCCGCGCCGCTACCGGACTTCACCGACTGCACGCATACCAGTGTCGGTACCGTGGTCTCCTTTGTCGGATTGACATACAACCGCGTCGTGTCGTTCTTCTCGCCGTCCACAAACTCATACTCGAGCACCACCAGATAATCGGTGTTCGGCGAATAGACTTCCTCCGTCACGCCTACATAACTGGCGGACTCGCTGTATTTGGAGACGCCGAAATGGAATCCTGTCCACTCGTCACCTACCTTCTCCGACTTGGTATAGAGACGGGCGTACATATTACTTGCGCTCGCGTCGCCCAGTGCCAGGCAGTAATCGGCCGTGGCGCTGCCTTTGACAGCTTCCACATTCACGATAGCGGCCAGATAGACCTTGCCGCTGGTATATTCCTTCGTAAACTGGCGCAAGTCATCCGCACCGGACGTGCCGAGATAGGCTTTGTTACCTTTTCCCGTAGTAGCATAGCCGGGGAAAGAAAGCGACCCTTCCGCCACCTGGACATAGTTACTCGAGCCGCTAAAGCTCCACCAGTCGTCGGTGTTAGTGCCCATGTCGGTGTTCGTGCCGATATTGAGCTGGCCTGCAGAACGATCAAAACTCTCGGTCAGGATAACCTTTGCTTCCATTGTCGCGGCCATCATCGCCGCAAAGACGCATAGTAAAATTTTCTTCATACCTTTGTAATTTTGCAATTTGGCGGCAAAAATACTAAAAACATTTGACATATGCAAGAAAAAGGAGAAAAATTGCCGCATTTATGCGACAAAATGAGCAAATACTTGCGTATGTCAAAAAAAAGTTGTACTTTTGCCGAGCAAAAGTGTTTGTATATGAAAAAGAACAATCTGCAAGTTATCACCATCATCGCGATGATGTTTCTGTATGCGATGATTGCGTTTGTGACGAACCTGGCCGCACCGGTGGGCAAGATCTGGGGCGAGTCGTTCTCGGATCCGGCGCAGGCGGAGCGCATGGGTATGCTCGGTAACCTGTTTAACTTCCTCGCCTACCTCGTGATGGGTATCCCGGCGGGCAACATCTTGAGCAAGATCGGCTATAAAAAAACCGCGCTGATTGCACTGGCCCTTGGGTTCGTCGGCATCGGCGTACAATGGTTAAGCGGCGTGACGGACAGTTTCTTCGTGTATCTGGCCGGTTCGCTCATCGGCGGATTCTGCGTATGTATGCTCAACACGGTCGGCAACCCGATGCTGAACCTGCTGGGCGGCGGCGGTAAGAAAGGTAACCAGCTGAACCTCATCGGCGGCACCTTCCAATCGTTAGTGCAAGCCCTGACGCCGATGGTGGTAGGTGCGATCATCGGTACGGAGTTGGCGGGCAAGGAGATTGACGACGTCAATATCGTGCTCTATATCGCGATGGCTATCTTCGCATTGATCTTCGTGGTCATCTATTTCACCCCGATCGCAGAGCCGCAGCATACGGGTTCGGACATCGTATATGAGCGCAGTCCGTTCGCGTTCCGTCATTTCACGCTCGGCGCCGTAGCTATCTTCTGCTACATGGGTATCGAGATCGGCGTACCGGCGACCTTGGTGTCGTACCTGAAGGGCCTCGACGGTATCGGTTATGACGCGGCGACCTTCATGGCGGGGTTGTTCTTCATCATGATGCTCATCGGCCGCGCTATCGGTTCGGCGGTGGGCGGCAAGGTGTCGAGTAAGGCGATGGTGATTACCGTCTCGTCCTTAGCAGTCGTACTGATGGCGCTGGCGATACTCTTGGGCGACAGCGTCAAGATACCGATGGTAGCCAACTGGTCGTTCGACGTGCTGGCGATGCCTCTGGCCGCCGTGCTGATCATGCTCGTAGGCTTATGCAGCTCCGTCATGTGGGGTTCGATCTTCAACCTGGCGACCGAAGGACTCGGCAAATACACGGCGAAAGCGTCGGGTATCTTCATGACGATGGTGGTCGGTGGCGGCGTGTTGCCGTATATCCAGAGTGCAATAGCGGCCCATAACTGCCTGATCAGTTACCTGGTACCGATCGCATGTGCAGCATTCATCCTGTACTATGCCCTGTTGGGTAGCAAGAACGTGAACAAAGATATCAAAATAGATTAATCAACACTCAAAAACTATCGCATTATGAGTAATTTATTTAAAGGTGCAGCGTTGTTTATCGGTGGAGCCCTGGTGGGTGCCGCAGCAGCGTTGTTGTTGACTCCGAAGACCGGAGAAGAAGTTCGCAAAGAGATCGCAGACCTCGCCGAAGAAGCCAAGAAGCAGGCGCAGGGCTATTGCGAGCAAGTGAAGCAAGACCTGGCAAAAGCCGAAGCAGCCGTTGAGGAAAAGCTCAAGGGACTGAAGCCGGAAGTGAAGGAAGAACCCAAAGCCAAGAGCCGCAAGAAGGAGGCAAAGAATGGATAATAGTTTCTTTGCCGAGCTCAAGCAAGAGTTAGCGGAGTACGGCAAGGCCCTCGGCGAAGTCGGTCAGTTACGACTGATCGGCATCATCAGCCGCGTGTTGGGTATGTTCCTGCTGATCTTCACGTTGGTGCTCTGCGCGCTGGCGCTGTTCGCCTTCATCGCGGTAGCACTCATCGATGTGCTCTCGAGTTACCTACCTGTATGGGCCTCCGCACTGATTGTGGGCAGCATCTATGTCGTGCTGATCCTCCTCGCCATCGCATGCCGCAAACCGCTCTTTATCCATCCGTTCATCAAACTGATGACGAAGCAGATTAGGAGCGAAGAAGAGTTGGCACTCAAGACTATTGAGGCAGAGCATAAGGCCGAGTTGGCACAGGTACGCATCACCGGAGAAGTGGAAAACGCTACCCGCGAGTTCAACTTCGTGGTCAGTCTGTTCTCCCGTCTGTGGGACGTTATTAAGGGATTACGCCGGAGGAAGTGATGTGTGATGTGTGATGTGTGATGTGTAAGGTGTAGTGTGTAAGGTGGGTAAGATACAAGACAAGGACCGGCTGTATTCGTTTTTGCGCCCGTACGTGGACTGGATGTTTCGACGCTCGTATCGAAGTTTCCGCTATATCGGCAAGGAGCATATCCCTGCCGATGGCGCTGTTATATACGCGCCCAACCACACGAACGCGCTATGCGACGCGATGTGCGTGTTAGGTATTGACCACCGGCAGAAAGTGTTCGTCGCCCGCGCCGACATCTTCCGCGACCCCAAGAAAGCGAAGATCCTGAACTGGCTGAAGATCATGCCTATCAGTCGGGTGCGGGACGGTCTGGAGGAGGTGCGCCATAACGACGAGACGATGCACAAGGCCGTGGAGACCTTGCATGACGGCGTACCGTTCTGTATCTTCGCCGAAGGCACGCATCATCCCGACCGCTCGCTGTTACCGCTGAGCAAAGGTATCTTCCGTATCGCGCTGCAGGCGAACGAGAACTTCGGCGAACAGAAACCGGTGTATATCGTGCCGGTAGGTATCGCGTACGGCGACTATTTCCACCTCTGGAACAGCGTGACGGCGACGATCGGAGAACCGATAAACGTGACGGAGTTTGTCCAGAGTCGATTGTCTTTTGTTGATAGCCGGGCGCAGTTGATCATGGAGTTGCGGGAGATACTGACCGAGCGGATGAAGGAGGAGATAGCGAAGAGCGAAGCGCTACGGGAGAAGAGCGGGAAGTTGCCGCGCTGGATAGCGTATCCATTAGCCGTACTGCTGTTCCCGCTGTTTGTGGTGAGTGCGCTGATGACCATTCCGCTGTGGGGCATGTGGCTGTATATCCAAAAACACGTCCAAGACCCGGCGTTCCATAACTCCGTACAGTATGTATGGCAGTTGGTGTTTATGACATTGACATTGTTAATACCACTACCCTTCTGGATGTTTGTACAAGAGTACCTCTATCAGTTGAGAGTTGAGAGTTGAAAGTTGAAAGAAGTCGGAAAGTTGAAAGTTGAAATCATAAATCATAAATCATAAATCATAAATGATACGAGCATATATTGTAATTGCGTTGTATGTGTTGGTGCCGGTGTTGATCATCGAGAGTTTCAAGCGCTGGAACTGGATGCATAAGGTGGGCACCGTCGTAGCGGCGTATGCCGTAGGTATCCTCTTTGCATTGACGGGGTTTGTGCATTTCGAGCCCGGCACGGCAGAGGCTTTGTCGTTCGGAAAGATCCAGTCGATCCTGATGTCCGTGACGGTACCGCTGGCCATTCCGCTGATGCTGTTTAACTGCGATTTTAAGTTATGGACGAAAGCGCTGCCAAAGACATTGTGGTCGTTGGTAGGCGGTATTGGTGCGGTGTTGGTTGCCGTGATAAGCGGCTACTTCATCTTCCGCACTCCGGAGGTGCCGGAGTTCAACAAAGTGGCAGCCATGATGACGGGTATCTACACCGGCGGAACAATGAACTTCAATGCCCTCGGTGCGTCCCTCGGCGTCGATAAGACGGTGATGGCGATCGTGCTGGCGTTTGAGATGGTGTTCACCACGCCGTATATCATCTTTATCATCGGCGGCGGCTACAAGGTGTTCCGCAAGATATTGCCGTACGAAGACATCACGCACCGCGGTCGTAAGGACGAAGAGGTCGAGACCAAGGATATCGAGAACTACGAGGGCATGTTCGCTCGCCGGAATGTAGGCGGTATGTTCATCGGTTTGGGACTGAGTGTGCTCTTCCTCGCCATCGGCGCAGGTTTGGCACTGTTGCTCACGGGTACGCTCAATGAGTTAGTGGTCATCCTGACGATCACCACCCTCTCCATCATCGCGTCGTTCTTCAAGAAAGTGCGTGAACTGCCGAAGACGTTCGAACTCGGTATGTTCTTTATTTTGATCTTCTCTGTGATTGTCGCTTCGCTGTTCGACATCCACAGCGTGAACGGCGGTTCGCTGATGATCGGCGGGTTCGTAGCCTGGGTGATGATCTGTGCGGCCGGCTTGCACCTGCTGCTCTGCCGCATCATGCACGTGAGCGGCGACCTGTTCTGCGTGAGCCAGATAGCGCTGCTCTGTTCGCCGCCTTTCGTACCGCCGGTAGTGGGCGCGATGAAAAACAAGAAAGTACTGATATCGGGCATTGCGATAGGGCTCGTGGGGTACGCGATAGGAACATATCTCGGAGTCGCTATAGCGATGCTGTTGCCGTGATAAAGAGTTAGTGAATGAGTGAATTAGTGAATTAGTGAGTGAGTGAATTATGAAAAAGACCATTATATTTTTATTAGCGGTGCTGTTGGCATTGCCGATGGCGGCCAAGAAGAAAGAGCCGAAGCCGCAGGAAGTGGATTCGCTGGGGCGTAAGATCAAGACCGGTTGGAACTTCGGTATCCTGCCGTCCATCGCCTATGATGCCGACTACGGTTTTCAGGGCGGCGTGCTGACGAACATCTACGATTATGGGGACGGCAAGCAGTACCCCGAGTATATCCACTCGATATACGTGGAGGCGGCGTACACGACGAAGCACCACGGTATCTTCCGCGTCAACTACGACTCGAAGTACCTCATCCCGGGTTATCGCCTGACGCTGGACGCGACCTATCTGCCGGACGCGATGTGCGACTTCTACGGTTTCAACGGCTATCAGTCGCGCTATAACGCTTCGTGGAGTTCATGGAACAAGAACCCCGCGAAGATGGACACCGCATCCTACCGTACCCGCGTGTTCTACAAATACAAACGCGACCTGATTCGTGTGGCGGGCGATCTCGAAGGCACGATATACAAGGACCTGAAATGGAACGCCGGTCTCGGTGTGTTAGGTTATCTGGTCGGCGACTGCGACATCAACATGATCAACGGCAAGAACCACTATGTCGATTCGCTGCCGCATCAGAAAGCGCTGAACCCCGACGAGCCGCTACTGTACGACAAGTACAAGACCTGGGGACTTATCGGAGCGAACGAGCAGAACGGCGGTTGGCACCCCTATGCGCGCGCCGGCATCACCTATGACACCCGCGACAAACGCCAGGGACCGAACAAAGGTATATACACCGACCTGTTCTTCACCTATTCGGCGGCCTTCAATGCCGCATACGGTCAGCAAGCCGCAGCGGGTTATAACCACCTACAGTTCAACTTCACGTTCCGTCATTACGTACCGTGCTTCACGGACAAGAACGGCATCAACCGCATCACGTTCGCGTACCGCTTAGGCGTGCAGAACCTCATCGCCGGTCGCTCGCCGTTCTATATGAACAACTACATGAACGCGCTCTTTATCCAGCGCGTGTATTACGAAGGTCTGGGCGGCGGTAACTCCGTACGCGGCATGATGGCTCACCGTATTCTGGCGAACGGTTTTGCTTTTGCCAATGTCGAGTTCCGCTTCCGCATCGTGAATTTCGATATCGGTCGTCAGCACTTCTTCATCGGCCTGAACCCCTTCTTCGACCTCGGTATGGTGACCCAGCCGTATAACCTCGACGAGTTGGTGCGCCTCCATACCAACGGACAATACCAGAGTCTAAAGGAGAGTTTTGAGGCGAACCATGACCCGAATGAGAAGTTCGAAGACTATTTCTCGACCGACCCCAAAGATATCTACCGCCCGCATATGACGTTCGGCGTGGGACTGAAGATCGGTATGAACGAGAACTTCGTGCTCTCCGCCGACTGGGGCATGCCGATTGACCGCCAGGACAACGGTAAGCTCGCCAACTTCTACGTGAAGATGGGATATTTATTCTAAAGTTGAGAGTTGAAAGTTGAAAGTTTAGAGAAGTTGAAAGTTTTAAGTGGAAAGTTTTAAAGAATTAATGATATTTTTATGAAAAGCAAACAACTATTTATCGCAGCAGCAGCAATCGTGCTGACTGCGTGCGGTGGGAAGGCTCCGCAAGTGATGCCCACTTCGTATCAGACTTTGACCATCAGTAAGAGCGACATCTCGGTGCCGCTGAAGTTCAGCGCGACCCTCAAAGGAACCGCCGACGTGACCATCACCCCGCAGATCAGCGGACAGTTGATGGAGGTATGTATTACCGAAGGTCAGCAAGTGAAGAAAGGCCAAGTCCTCTTCCGTATCGACAGCCGCGACGCCCAACTCGAACTGGAGTCGGCTGAGGCGAACCTCTTGGCTGCTAAGGCGCAAGAGAGCAGTGCGAAGTTGGAGTTTGAGAGCAACACGAACCTGTACGAGAAGAAGATCGTCAGTAAGTACGTGCTCGACAATGCCGAGAACCAATACAAACAAGCACAGGCATCCGTAGCGCAGTATCAGGCAAGCGCCAACCGCGCTCGCGTGAACTTAGGCTACTGCACTATCTGCGCCCCGGTAGACGGCGTGATCGGTTCGATACCCGTATACGCCGGCGACCAGGTGAACAGCTCTACCTATCTGACGATGGTCAGCGGTAACGCGAAGATGTACGCGGAGTTCTCCGTGAGCGAGTCGATTCTCGCCGAGCGCACCGAGGCGGAAGCTAAAGATCAGGAGAAGATGTTAGACAGCCTGCCGGATGTGTCGTTCCTCTTCAAGAACGGCTCGGAGTACAGCAAGAAAGGCCGTATCACGAGTATCACCGGTACAGTGGACCGTACGACAGGTGCGCTGACCTGCAAAGCTACCTTCCCCAACCCCGACGGTGTGCTCTATTCGGGTATTCAGGGAACGGTAGTCATCCCCATCGACGTGAAGGAAGTGATGGTCGTTCCGCAGAACGCGATCGTTCGTCTGCAGGATAAGTCGCTGGCGTATAAAGTCGGCGCAGACAGCTGTGTGACCAGCGTCATCGTCAAGACCGCAGGTATCGGTTCAGACCGCGACCTCGTGGTAACCGAAGGACTGGAAGTAGGCGACATCATCGTCACCGTAGGAGCCAATAACCTGGTTGAAGGACAGCGGGTGATTTTCTAATTTGTCATTTGTCATTGGTCATTTATGAAAGAGAATATTTTCATTAAGCGAAGTGTGATGGCAATTTCCATTGCCCTTGTCATCATGCTCGTCGGATATATCAGCCTCAACACCTTACCGGTGGAGCAATATCCGAATATCGCACCGCCGACCGTGGAGGTATCCACCACCTACTCGGGTGCGGACGCCAACACCTGTATGACCTCGGTCATCCGTCCGCTGGAGGAACAGATCAATGGTGTGCAGGACATGACCTACATGACCGCTACCGCCTCTTCGACAGGTGACGTGACGATCATGGTCTATTTCCGTCAAGGTACGGACCCCGATATGGCGACCGTCAACGTGCAGAACCGCGTGTCGCAGGCCGAGGCGTTACTGCCGAGCGATGTGCTCCAGACCGGCGTGACCGTCACCAAACGACAGAACAGTATATTGCAGATTGCCGGTCTGAAATCGACCGACGGCAAGTATGACGCAGACTTTATCTCCAACTATATCGACATCAACGTCAAGCCGCGCTTGCTGCGTATCACGGGTGTGGGAAACGTCAGCAACTTAGGTAACACCTACGCCCTGCGCGTATGGATGAAACCGGACGTGATGGCGCAGTACGGACTCGAACCGGACGATATCTCTTCGGCGATCAGTGCCCAGAGTTTCGTCACCTCTACCGGTACGCTTGGTCAGCAGTCTGAGAACACCTACCAGTACCCGATGGAGTACAAAGGTACGCTCAAGTCCATCGAGGAGTTTGAGAACATCGTCATCCGTACGCAAGACAACAGCAACGTGCTGTACCTCAAGGATGTAGCAACGGTGGAGATCGGCGCGAAAGCCTACACCATGACGTCCGACATGGACGGCAAACCCGGTGTGTTCTACCTCGTCAACCAGTCGCCTGGCGCGAATGCCACGCAGGTGAACAAACAGATAGACGAGCTCTACGAACAACTCAAGCCGACGCTGCCCGCCGGACTGGAGTTCGTGACGCTGGAGACCAGTAATGACTTCCTCTTCGCCGCCATCCACAACGTAGTAGAGACCCTTATCATCGCGATCATCCTCGTCATCATCGTCGTCTATTTCTTCCTGCAGAACTGGAAAGCAACCCTCATCCCCTCCATCTCGATCATCGTGTCGCTGCTCGGTACCTTCGCGATCGTGCAGGTAGCCGGGTTCTCGCTGAACATCATCACGCTCTTCGGTCTGGTGCTCGCCATCGGAACCGTCGTCGATGACGCGATTGTCGTTGTCGAGGCCGTGATGGCGAAACTCGAGACGGGTAAGATGCAAGGTAGTCCGAAAGACCAGGCGGTGCAAGCGACCCGCGAGGCCTTAAGCGAAGTGTCAGTAGCCGTGATCTCGTGTACACTCGTGTTCATGGCGGTGTTCATCCCCGTGACCTTCATGAGCGGAACGAGCGGTACGTTCTTCACCCAGTTCGGCGTGACGCTCGCCGGTTCGGTAGGTCTGAGTTGCGTCAGTGCACTCGTGCTCTGCCCTGCCCTCTGCGCCATCCTCATGCGCCCGACCGACGAGAAAGCACTCGCAGGCAAGAAATGGAAAGGCATCGACTACTATACCAAAGTGGCTTACGAGGCAAGTTACAATGCGATCCTCGGTAAGTATAAAGGCGCGGTGGAGAAATATCTCAAGCGTCCGGCCCTGTCGTTTGCGTTGTTAGGCGGCGCGATCGTGCTGTTCGTGCTGTTCATGAAGATTCTACCTTCAGGACTGGTGCCCCAAGAGGACCAAGGTGTTATCATGTGCGAGGTGCGTATGCCGGAAGGTTCGACCCTCCACGAGAACAGCGAGATCATGAAGCAGGTAGAAGAGAAAGTGAAAGCGATACCGGAGTTGGAAAGTTACGGTCTGGTAAGCGGATACGGACTCCTCTCATCCAACGGATCGAGTTATGCCTCGCTCATCATCCGTCTCAAGAATTGGGACGAGCGTAAGGGTAACGAGCATTATATCGACAATATCATAGAGCGTTTCTACTATGATTGTTTGTCGATTAAAAATGCACAGGTTCTTCCGTTCCAAATGCCGCAGATTCCGGGATACGGTACGTCGAACAGCATCGACCTGCAAGTGCAGGATAGGAGCGACGGCGACTTCTCTGATTTCGGAAACAAGACCAATGCGCTCATGTTCAAACTAATGGAGCGGCCGGAGATAGCGAGCGCGATGTCCACCTTCTCGGAGCGCTATCCGAAATACAAGGTGCACGTCGATCCCGTACAATGCGAGCGCGCAGGGACCACCGCCAAGTCGGTACTCAACACCCTCGGCGCGTACTGCAGCGGCTCGTATGTAGGTAACTTCAACCAGTTCAGCAAGGTCTATCAACTCTGGATAAGTGCGGCACCGGAGTACCGCCTCGATCCTACCTCGCTCAATAACATGTATATCAAGGTGGCGAACAATAAGATGGCGCCCCTGTCGCAGTTCGTGACGCTCGAAGAGATCGTCGGTTCGTCCTCACAGAACCATTTCAACCTCTTCCAGTCTATCTCCTGCTCCGTGACGCCGGCAACCGGTTATTCGGAGGCGCAGGCGCAACAGGCGATCGCAGAGGTGTTCAAAGACAACATGCCGACCTATTGCTCGTACGAGTACGGCTCGATGTCGCGCGAGGTGGCTGCCAGTGCGAAGGACAACACGACGCTTATCATCTACCTGATATGCGTCATCCTGATCTACCTCATCCTCGGTTCGCTCTATAACAGCTGGCTCACGCCGTTCGCTGTTTTATTGTCAGTGCCGTTCGGATTAATGGGTTCGTTCCTCTTCTCCTATATCGGCAACAAAATGGGTTACCCGGGTATGGAGAACAATATCTATCTGCAAACCGGTGTAATCATGTTGATCGGTTTGCTCGCCAAGACCGCAATCCTTATTACCGAGTTCGCGAGTGAGCGTCGCAAACAAGGCATGACGATTTTCGATGCCGCCATGGCTGCTTGTAAAGAGCGTCTGCGTCCGATCCTGATGACCGTCATCACGATGATTGCGGGTATGATCCCGTTGATTATCGAAGGCGGTGCAGGTGCGAACGGAAACCGCGCGTTGGCACTCGGTGTGGTAGGTGGTATGTCTATCGGTACGCTCGCCCTGCTGTTCGTCACGCCGGCCTTCTTCATCATCTTCCAGACCCTGGAGGAGAAGTTTAACGGAAAGGAGGAAACAAAATGAGAAAGGTTTTAGCTATTATTTTGGCGGGCTTGGTACTGAGTTCCTGCGGCGTATATAGAAAGTATAAATCCCAGACGGAGGCACCGGAGAACCTCTTCGGCAGCGGCGATTCGATTGCGCAGGTAGCACTGGCTGATTCATTGTCGATTGCCTCGCTCTCCTGGAAGGAGTTCTTCACCGACCCGCAGTTACAGCAATTGATCAACACGGCGCTGGAGAACAACACCGACCTTCAATCGGCGCGTATCGCCGTAGAGCAAGCGCAGGCGAGTCTGAAGGCCGCGAAGTTAGCCTATCTGCCTTCGCTCAGTCTCAACCCGCAAGGCAATGTATCGACGAACATGTTCGGCGCCGCAGGCCGCGGTACGGGCTTGGGCTATTCGTACAGCATCCCCTTGCAACTCGACTGGAATATCGGTATATCGGGTTCGGTGACGGTGAACAAACGCAAGGCGAAAGCGGTACTGGCGCAAGCGCAGGCACAACGCGACGCGACGCAGGCGAACCTGATCTCCACCGTTGCGCAGTATTATTTCCAGTTGTTGCTGCTCGACAAAGAACTCAACATCCTCATCGAGACCGACAGTCTGTGGGAAGAGTCCTTGGAGACCGAGCGTGCGCTCTGGGAGAACGGTCAGGCCTACTCGACGGCGGTCAACCAGTTGGAGTCGTCCTGCATGGATGTGAAGAACCAGATTTTGGATACCAAACGCAGTATTCTGGCCACGGAGAACAGCTTATGCAAACTGCTGCGCACCACGCCGCAACATATCGAGCGGGGCACATGGGGCGCGTATAAGTTACCGGAGCGCTTCGGTACCGGTGTGCCGGCGACGCTGCTGGAGAACCGCGCAGACATCAAGGCGGCCGATCAGTCGCTGGCTGAAGCGTTCTATAACACCGCGGCGGCCCGCGCGCAGTTCTATCCGTCCTTCTCGCTGCAAGGTATCTTAGGATGGACGAACAACGGCGGTGTGCTTGCCAACCCGGGAGCTATGTTGCTCCAAGCCGCCGCCTCGCTCATGCAGCCGATCTTCGCCCAAGGTAAGTTACAGGCGCAACTCAAGATCGCCAAGCTCAACCAAGAGGACAAACTCAACAGTTATGTACAGACCGTGCTCAATGCCGGCAACCAAGTGAACGAAGCCTTGGCGGACTGCCAGGTAGCGCGGGATAAAGATGTGCTGTACAAGCACCAGGTGAAGGTGCTGCATGAAGCATACTCCGGCACGCACGAGTTGATGAACAACGGTAAGGCCAGTTATATCGAGGTGCTGAAAGCCCAGGAGTCGCTGCTCTCCGCCCAGCTGAGCGAAGCAGAGAACCTGTACGACGGCGCAGTCGGCCTCATCGGACTGTACATCGCCCTTGGCGGTGCAACAAAATAAAATGCAGTACTTTCGGCTCTCCCGCAAGCGGGTTCTTAGCCACAAGGGCACGATTATTTCCCGCCGAAATCACATTCGCACTATAGTGCAAACGACAAGCTTTTTAGCACATAAAAGCACGCTTAAGCAAGCTTAGACTACTTTTTTTGCTAAAAATCTTGTGTAATTGGAAAATTTGTAGTAATTTTGCACGACTTTTTGTGGGTCCTATAATTAACTCGGACGCAAACGGCGTCCATAAATGACAAAAAAAGATGAATATTGTAAGAAAAGAGATTGCTCTGCCTGATGGTCGTACGATCACCTTGGAGACCGGTAAATTGGCGAAACAAGCCGACGGTGCGGTGATGGCCACCCTGGGTAACACGATGATTCTCGCTACCGTATGTTCGGCCAAAGATGCCGTTCCCGGTACGGACTTCATGCCCTTAACGGTAGAGTACAAAGAGAAATTTGCTTCGGCAGGACGTTTTCCCGGTGGTTTCACCCGCCGCGAAGGCAAAGCGTCGGACTACGAGATCCTTATCGCGCGTCTGATTGACCGCGCCCTCCGTCCGCTGTTCCCGTCGAACTACCACGCTGAGACCTTCGTCAACGTGACGATGTACTCGGCAGACGGTATCGACATGCCGGAGTCTATCGCCGGTTTGGCAGCAGGTGCTGCCCTCGCATGCTCAGACATTCCTTTTGAGGGTCCGGTGAGCGAAGTACGCGTAGCACGCGTGGACGGCAAGATGGTGATTAACCCTACTTTCGAGCAATGCGAGCACGCAGACCTCGAGTTGATGGTTGCCGCAACGTACGACAACATCATGATGGTCGAGGGTGAGATGAAAGAAGTGCCGGAGAGCGTGATGCTCGAGGCTATCAAAGCAGCACACGAAGCTATCAAGCCGCAGTGCCTCGCTATCGATGAGATGATGAAGGCATACGGCAAAGAAGTAAAACGCGAGTACTGTCACGAGGTGAACGATGAGGAATTGAAGAAAGCTGTTCACGACTACAGTTACGCTCGCGCTTATGCCCAAGCTACCTCGGCGGACACCGACAAGCATCACCGCGAGGACATGTTCTGCCAGATCCGCGAGGACTTCAAAGCGGAGAAAGCAGATTATATGGCTGCCCGCGCAGAGGCTTTAGGAGTAGATATTGATGAGATCGCAGCGCTGGTGGATCGTTACTACCACGATGTAGAGAAAGAGGCTATGCGCCGCGCCGTACTCGATGAGGGTAAGCGTCTCGACGGTCGTAAGACGACGGAGATTCGTCCTATATGGTGCGAGGTAGGTTACCTGCCCGGCCCTCACGGAAGTTCTATCTTCACCCGCGGTGAGACTCAGTCGCTCAGTACCGTAACGCTCGGTACCAGCCGCGACGAGAAGATCGTAGATGAGGCGCTGATTCAAGGTACGGATAAGTTCCTGTTGCACTATAACTTTCCGCCATTCTCGACGGGTGAGGCCAAAGCACAGCGCGGTGTAGGCCGTCGCGAGATCGGTCACGGTAACCTCGCTTGCCGCGCGCTGAAGAATATGATTCCCGAAGACTTCCCTTACACCGTACGCGTCGTATCGGATATCCTCGAATCGAACGGATCGAGTTCTATGGCGACCGTTTGCGCAGGTACCCTCGCGCTGATGGATGCCGGCGTGCCGATGAAGAAACCCGTCAGCGGTATCGCCATGGGTTTGATTTCGGAGAACCAAGGTAAGAACTACGCTATTTTGAGTGATATCCTCGGCGACGAGGACCACCTGGGCGATATGGACTTCAAGACCACCGGTACGGTGGACGGATTGACGGCTTGCCAAATGGACATCAAAGTGGATGGACTGAGTTATGAGATTCTCGAGAATGCCCTCGCGCAGGCGCACGAGGCGCGCATGTATATCCTTAATAAGATATTAGAGTGCATGCCTGCTCCGCGTCCGGATCTCAAGCCGCACGCTCCGCGTATCACTTCATTCTATATCCCGAAGGATATGATCGGTGCTGTCATTGGCCCGGGCGGAAAGATCATCCAGGGTATCCAGGCTGAGACCGGCGCAGTCATCTCCATTGACGAAGATGAGCAAGGCGGTAAGGTAGAGGTTGCTTCCAACAACGGCGAGTCGATGGCTGCCGCTATTGCGAAGATCAAAGCTATCGTTGCGCTGCCGGAAGTTGGTGAGGTATACGACTCCGTAGTGAAGTCGATCATGCCTTACGGATGCTTCGTTGAGTTCATGCCGGGTAAGGAAGGTCTGCTGCATATCAGCGAGATCGACTGGAAGCGCTATGAGACGATGGAAGATACCGGTATCAAAGAAGGCGATCATATCACCATCAAGCTGCTGGAGGTAGATCCGAAGACCGGTAAGTTCCGTCTGAGTGCGAAAGCGCTGAAGGAGAAACCCGAAGGCTATACGGAGCCGGAGAAGCGTGAGCGTCCACGTCGCGAAGACCGTGACGGTGCACGCCTCGAGAGAGGTCCGCGTCCCGAGCGTCGCGGTCCGAAACCCGAGAGACACTAAATAAAAAGCAACGCCGGCGGCGTTGCTTTTTTATTGGACGCTGTCTGCGTGCTGGACGCTATCAACCGCGTGCTCGATCTTCTGCTCGATGAGTTCTTTGTCCTTGCGTTTGGTGCCCGGTCCGTTGAAGTCCTTCTTCCACATGAAACCGATACCCTGGATGGTAGAAGCCTGACGAAGCGAGTATTTGTCCACGGTGTGCGTGTAGCCTTTCAGACGCCACTGACCGTCTTCGGTCAGCAGAACCTCCACGTCGAGGTCGCCAAAGAAAGGTTGGTTGGAGACGTCGTTATAGCGGTATCCCACGTTGCCGTTGATGACCAGGCGGTCCACCGGGTGGATCTGGAACTGCGCCTCGTACTCACTACTCTCGTTCGCTCCTTCGCCGTCGGAACGGATAGCGACGCCCAAGGTAACGGCATCCGTCAGTTTGGACAGCCAGGAGTTGATCTGACTGGTGATGGTGGACGAGAGCAGCGAATAGGTGGAGTTGAGCGTCGTCGTGGACTGACTCATCGTCATATAATCCGGCGTGAAGAAGCGGCCGAAGACGAGCAGGTAGATCACTTGACGCATCAGCATCTCATCCGTATTGATGATCTGTTTGACTTGCGCCTGGATGGACTGGTCGCTCTGCGGGAACTCCAGCGAGAAAGAGAGGATCGGGTTGGAAAGTTGGCCCGTCAGGTGCAGACAAGTCAGCACCGGTATGTTCGACCGCGAGGTAGCGAGTTGGTCGGCATCGTCGCCGAACAAGTCCCTCAGGTTCGCCGTCACGCGGTACTTCGCCGTCACGTCTAACTGCGGATTCGAGGGGTTACCGGAGAAGACGATGGTCGAGCCTTCGCCCACCACAAACTCCTTACGGATCACATTCGCGATGGTATAGGACAGTGTACCTTGCTCGATATCGTAGGTACCGAGCAGACGTACGTCGCCCGTCTCGGTATCATACGCGAGTTGGAGCGCTCCACTACCGCGGGCTAAGATACGGTCTCCGTTGCGCTCACCCAGCACGAGTTGGAACTGTAACTGCGGATTCACCTCGAGGTTCAGTTTGATCAGGCACCGTCCGGCGCGTTTGATCTTCTCTTCGGTCTCCGTTTTTGCACTGTCGGGTACATTATCGATATTATCCAGGTCATTTTCCTCTTCCTTCACTTCTTCCCGCTTCAGCAACCCGCGCGCTTCCAGCGAGTCTCTGGAGGTAACAAAATTGATAAAGTTCGACTCGTACGCGGAAGACACATTATCTACCGAGAGACGGAAACGACTGTTCTTCGTTGTTACGGCATCAGCGGCTACCAGCAGGTCATCCTCCGAACCCGTCACATCGACATGACCATTCGCATAGACATGCCCCTGCAGCATCTCACCTTTCTTCTCCGAATCGAAGACAAGCGCCTCATGGGCATCTACATGCAGGTCAAGATTAAAGTTCATGAACTGGTCATGATGGATGGCGCCATAGACCTCCACGGGGTTACCCTCCGCATCCCGCAGATGCACATGCGGGAAGGCTATCGAGGTGGTATCCATGAGGATGGTGTCGTGAGGTATGGTATAGCGCGCGCCGGTCCACGGTAGCTTGAGAGACGCGTCCTGCGCCGCAGCACGGAGCAGCACATAGGTCAAGCCCTTGTGACCGCCGACAATCACCTTACCGGTTGCACTACCGTCCAAGTCTTGTAGTACACTCGATGTCCAGTGATTGATAAATGCCAACGGTACTGAGTTCGCATCCATATCCAACTCCCATCGGCCGGACCCGTCAAAGAGCGCCTTACCGTCCAAGTTGACCACCTTATGCGTCGGGCGATAGACATCGGCATGGAAAGCCAGTGAGTCATAGATATTCAGCGCCACGTCGGCTTCGCCGAAATAGCAATTGTTCAGTCCCATCGAGTCGATATGTATCTGCGTGTCGATATTGGGCCGCGCAAAGACCGAAGCGATCTTGGCTTTTCCGGTCAACAGACCATTGAACATGATCGTCTGAACCGGCAATATAAACGGCACGACATACGAAGCATCCACGCGTTGCAGGTCGACCGAGAGAGTATCCTTGGCGCGACGGGATGCCGTTCCATGCGCCATGAGATGCTGACCGCCTCCCTCGAAGAGGAAATGCTCCACTTGCAGACTCGTATCTGCCGCTGCGTAGGTCAACCTACTCTCGCCTATCGTGTAGAGGCTGTCGCGCAGCAAGAGCGTACTCGGCATGAAATGCACGTCGATGAGCGGTTTCTGGTTGTGACGGGAGAAATGCGTGACGGCCTTGATATCCCCTCCATACTCACCGGAGCGCTGGGCGGCCACTAAAGCACGCTGACGCTCATGGATCGTGAGGTCGGGCGACAGGGCACGCTGCAGTTCGCGCGGCGAGAGTTTCTCCCATCCCTCCGGAAGCAAGGCATTCATCTGCGCTTCATTACGCAACGTGAGGTGCGTCACCACCGTATCGCGGAAAGCCAGCGTAGAGAGGACAGTATGCATCTGCATCGCCTCCGCGGAGACGGAGAGTCCCAAGGACTCCTTGAGCGTCTTGAGGTCCATCGTCAAGTCATGCACCGGCGTACTGCCGGCACGAATACCCGGAGCCGTAAAGCGCATGTTGAAGGAAGGTTCCTCGTCCGGACGGATATCGGCCTCCGCATGGATAGCCGGATGGTCACTCAGCGTGACGGGGGCTTCATACAAACGCTGGATATCGCGCAGACGCTGACCGTCGAGATTGAAAGTAAACGATACCGGTTGCCAAGTGGACGCAGGTGCCTCTACGGCCGCCGGCAGATAGTAATGCATCATCGCTTGTGCGGCAGGCACTATGTCGGCATAACGGAACGAGCCCTCTACTATCGCATTCAGGTAATCCGAACGCAGCGTGAGGGATTTGGGACGAGTACTCGAACCCGACGGGGCATCGGCCGAAACCAGCAAGGTCAGTTGACGCATCAGCAACGAGTCACGCCGCGTAGCGAGGAAGAAAGAATCGAGCACCATATATCCGGACATGCGGTCCAAGTCCACACCATCGAGGTCCGCCGCCATGGCAAACGAGGTACGGAGGGATCCGAACTGCGCGTTGCGGCAACGCAGGTTGAAGTTAATCTCCGGATTGACATCCTGCATATCCACCACGCCGTCGAAAGACGCCGTCAGGCGCGGATCATTGATGCTGGATGTACCTTGATAACGCTTCGGGTCGTAACGACCGTTGAGATGGATATCGTTGTAGGTGTAGTCGTCATATGTCAGGTCGCGGATATACGCGTTGATATCACCGCGCACCACGCCCTCGTCAATACGCCCTACCGAACTCACATCTAGCGTAAGGGACTTCAGCGGTTCATGCCCCACCATATGTCCGAGCCGGAACTTACGGCCGACCACCCGGGCATCGTACTCCATGTGTTGGAAGAGAGAGTCGGAACGGAAAGCACCGTCCGTCGATATCGAGCCTAAGGCCGTGCTGAAAGCTCCGTGTAATGTTAAGTCATGCAACCTACCCTCTGCCAAGCCGCGATACCGGATAGTACCCAACCGATGGACGGCTTGCGGCATTTGAATCGGACGGTTATACAGGCGCGAAAGGAAGTCCTGTATCTGCGCCGCATTCGTTCGTGCCTCCTTCAGGTTGGCCCGGACATAGGGGTTCGTGAGGTCCGGCAAACCCACCGCACCGATATCACCGCTAAGAATCAACTCGTTGTTATACCGCATCTCTATATCGCGGATGGCTACGGAGTCGAGTGTGCCGCCCAGATGTCCGTGCAGGCTGATCGGTCGGTCGAAATGCGCGAAGCGCGGCAGGAAAAGCGCCAAGTCTGCCATTACCATCTCCGCTTCGTGAAAATCCAGCACAAAAGAGATGTCATGCGCCGAACGGGAGAGATACAAGGTATCGCCTTCCGGAAAACGCACTTCTACGCCGCTCAAGTCGATGGCCGAACGGGGCAAGCGCGCCGAGAGCGTCGGAAAGGCCAAGATGGTATCGTTGAAGATCATATGAGCCTTCAGATCCTCTACCTCAAAGGTCTGATTCCGGACAGCTGCGTGCTGACGACTTACGGTCGCTGCCAACTCCGAGATCTGCGCATCCAACGCTTCTTCCGAGAAATGATGCAAGTCCATGCGCGTGTACGGAAGCACCACGCGGTAGTCGTCGTACTCCAGACGGATGTTATCCAAGCGGATATCACGAACGGACACCAAGCTGCGGAAAGGCGCTGGCGCTTGTTCCGTCGTATCACCGCGAAAAGCCTCTATAAGGAAAGTATAGTTGTACGTGCTATCTGGCAGCCGATAGGCTTTGGCCACTACATCCGTCAGGCGCACATGGGAGAACGATATCTCATTGTGCCTCAGGCCGAGCGGACGAAAATGCGCGTAGGCTTCGCCGATAAAAGCGAGGGTATCGCGCTGCTGGTCTTCTATCAGCACATCGCGTATCTTCAGTCGTGCCGGAAAATGATACTCCACCGCACCCACCTGCGCCTTCGTCCCTAACGCGCGCGACAGTTCCGCCGTCACCAGGCGCACCGCCGCTGTCTCCACATTATCGGACATCAGCACAGCGACCAGCATACCGCCAACGAGCAGCAGACTGACAGTCAGCACAGCCAATATGTAGAGAACTCGCTTCATCGGATGCGACGCATGATAGCAGGATAAACAAGGTGGGTCGGGAATCCCATGACATTAAAATACGAACCTTTCATCCCAGTGCAGGCCACATAGCCTATCCACTCCTGAACGCCGTACGAACCGGCCTTGTCGAGCGGTTTGTATTTGGCTACGTAATGCCGTATCTCTTCGTCGGTGAGTGTTGCAAAGGTCACATCCGTACGGTCCACGAGGGTCTCGAGGTCGCAGCCCTGCTGGGCGAGCGTGACAGCCGTATAGACCTGGTGCGTACGTCCGGAGAGCCGATGCAGCATTGCGACGGCTTCTTCTTCGTCATGCGGTTTGCCCAACATCTGCCCGTCGAGCCAAACGATGGTGTCGGCAGTGATAAGCAACTGGTTCGCTTGCAGTTTCGGCAGGTACGCTTGCGCTTTCGCGCGAGAGATAAATCGCGGGATATCGCCTTCTCGGAGGTCAGACGGATACGATTCATCGGCATCGATGGTGATAGCGATGAAGGGTATATCCAGACCGGCCATCAATTCGCGGCGTCTGGGAGATTGACTACCGAGAATGACGTCCATATTAAAATAAGTCTAATTGGGTATCTACGGGTTTCTCAAAGGTCATTGTCACCCCTTCTACCTCCAAAGATTCGGGAGTTTCTTGTTGACCATCTTCCTCTATAGGCGCATCGGCGCCGTCTTGTAGCGTAGCGTCCTCTTCCTCTTCAGGCTCTTCCGGAGCGGGCGGTTCGGGAGTGATATCCTCAAAGCCTTTGATCTCAAGGGTAGAGATGCGTTTGCCTTTGGCCTTCGCGGATTTCTCGTCGATGAAGTCAGGCATGAAGATCTCGAGCGGCGCCTTGTTCTCGTCAGCAAAAAGCACACGGAAGGTCGCTTCCGGACTGTCGGAGAGAAGGGCTATACGCGAGTCCTTGTCTTCGCCTAACATCGACTGCACCTTCGCGTTCGCGTCATCGAGTTTGAAACGTTTGCCGTAGTAGAACTTCAATTCCTCGTTCCATTGGATGAGACTCCATACCTTATCGGGGTCGAGTTTCTCGATACGCAGGATGTTGTCTTCGAAATGCGCCGTGAGGTCGAAGGTGGTGGTATAGTATGTACCGTCGTTCTGGATAACCAATATACGGTCTTCATCGTAGAACTCGCCAAGGTAGATACCGTGCTCGTCGTAGTTGACGCGCAGTACGTCGGGATCAAACCACACCTTACGTCCTCCGAGGGTCGAATGACCTTTCTTGCTTAGCGTAATGGACTTGACGTCGAACTTCGTCAGCACGTTGCCACGAGCCGTACGGGACTTGACTGCCAATTCGGATAGGTCTTTGAACACCTCGAGTTTCTTGAGGTGCAACTGCGGCTTGAGGGCCACCTTGATGACCTCTGCCTCGCCGTTGGGGTTGGCGGTGAAATAGACGATCTTCGATCCGGCTTTACCTTGCGTGAGGTCGTACTCTTTATCCTTCGCCACACCCGTGACATTGAAGCGCTTCATGAAGTATGTGCCTTTCTTGCCGTCACGATAGACGACGTTATAGACCGTACGGTCATCGCCGCGCTGGAACACGGCAATATGCAAGATATCCGTTCCGACAAACAGTTTGTCGGCCACCTTGGTCACCTTGTAGCGACCGTCCTTATGGAAGATAATCAGGTCATCGATATCCGAGCAGTCGAACAGGTACTCGTCTTTCTTGAGGCCCGTTCCGATAAATCCTTCCTCGCGGTTGATATAGAGTTTCTCATTGTTCTCGACGACGGCCTTGACGTTGATGGCGCCGAAGTTACGCACCTCCGTGCGACGTGGGTAGGCCTCACCGTATTTCTTTTTCAGCATCTCAAACCACTCAATGGTGTAGTCCGTGAGGTGATTGAGATTCTTCACGCAGGCCTTAATCTTCTTCTCGAGGTCCTTCATCAGTTCGTCCGCCTTCTTAGAGTCGAACTTGGTGATGCGAAGCATCTTGATCTCGAACAGTTTCTCGATATCTTCGGTGCGCACCTCGCGGATGAGTTGCGGTTTGAAGGGCGTGAGGGCGGTGTCCACGAACTCGATCAACTTCTCTTTGCTCGGCGCGTCCTCGTAGCCTTTCTCCTTATAGATACGGTTCTCAATGAAAATCTTCTCGAGCGAGGTATAGAAATATTTCTCTTCGAGTTCGCCCTTCTCAATCTCCAGTTCCCACTTAAGCAATGCCTTCGTGTTGTCGCACGACAGTTTGAGTAGGTTGCTGACCGTCGTGAAGATCGGTTTGCGGTCCTGCACCACGCAGCAGTTCGGCGAGATATTGACCTCGCAGTCCGTGAACGCATAGAGGGCGTCTATCGCTTTGTCGGACGACGAACCCGGCGCGAGTTGGACCACGATACGCGCCTGGTCAGCCGTGAAGTCATCGATCTTCTTGATCTTGATCTTGCCTTTCTGGTTGGCCTTGAGGATCGTCTCGATGATTTTCGAGGTCGTAGTGCCGAAGGGTATCTCGGTGATGATGAGCGTCTTGTTATCGTCCGCCTTCGTGATGCGCGCGCGTATCTTAACCGTACCGCCGCGCTCGCCGTCGTTGTAGCGGGTCACGTCAATGATGCCGCCCGTCGGGAAATCGGGGTATAAGGAGAACTCCTCCTTACGCAGATACGCCAGCGAAGCATCGCAAAGCTCGTTGAAGTTATGCGGCAATATCTTCGAGTTCAGACCGACGGCAATACCTTCGACGCCCTGCGCGAGCAGTAACGGGAATTTCACCGGAAGATGAATCGGTTCGTTCTTACGTCCGTCATACGACTTCATCCACTCCGTGGTCTTATTGTTAAAGACCGCCTCGAGGGCAAACTTAGACAGTCGCGCCTCGATATAACGGGGAGCCGCAGCTCCGTCACCGGTAAGGATATTACCCCAGTTACCCTGACAGTCAATAAGCAGGTCTTTCTGACCCAATTGCACGAGCGCATCGCCGATGGACGCATCACCGTGCGGGTGGTACTGCATCGTCTGACCGACGATATTGGCTACCTTGTTGAACTTGCCGTCATCCACGCATTTCATTGCGTGCAATATACGACGTTGTACCGGCTTGAGTCCATCCTCAATAGCCGGCACAGCACGCTCTAATATCACATACGACGCATAATCCAGGAACCAGTCCTGGTACATGCCCGTCAAATGATATTTTATCGCATCATTAAAACCGCCTTGGGCAGCCATGCGTTAGTTCTGCTTTTTATTGATGAAGATATACGCAAGAATACCGCCGACCTCCAGCACCATAGCCAGAACCAGCAACGCATTATGCGGCAAAGCGAACTTGTAAACGATCAGGCACAACACACCCAAAACGAGGAGAATCACTCCCAAATACTTTTGTAAAGAATTCATATCTAACGCGTTATTTTAAATTGCGGCGCAAAGGTACAAAAAAATTTGCATATATGCAAACTTTTTCGCGTTTTTTATTGTACAAAACGATAAAAGCCGCCCGGAAGGGAGCGAACGAGACCTTGGAGCTCAAGCATCATAAGGTCAGAAGACACCTCAGAATAGGGTCGCTCGGTTTGCTGAACAAGAAGGTTGATATGGAGTCCGTCTTCGGCCTGCTGGAGCCGCTTGAGCAGGTCTCGTTGGGTTTCGGAAAGGTCGTCCATCAGATCAATGAGTTGCAGCTGGACGGGTTGATTCTTGGCGTTTTTGGTACGCCAGTTCATCGACTCGATGAGTTCGGCGGCATTATGGATAAGTTGGGCTTTATTGCGGCGGATAAGGAGGTTGCAGCCTATCGAGGTCTCGTCCGTCGGTCGGCCCGGAAAAGCGAACAGTTCGCGGTCATAATCCAAGGCACAACGGGCGGTACAGAGGCTTCCGCCTTTGATTTTGCTCTCCACAATTACTACCGCATCTGCCAGTCCGGCGATGATACGGTTGCGTTGGAGGAAGTTACCTGCAAAACTCTCCGTTCCCTCCGGGTATTCGGAGACGAGCCCGCCATTCTCCATCGCCGCGTTCGCTTCGTTGATATGCTGATACGGGTACATCTTATCCAGACCATGAGCGAGCACCATGATGGTCGGCACGCCGTATTGAATGGCGGCTCGATGGGCGGCGATATCGATGCCGTACGCCCCGCCGGAGACGATCGTGACGGACTCCAATTGGGCCGCCAGATCGCGCACCAGGGCATTCGTCAGTTCGCGTCCGCGTTCGGTAGCATGGCGGGTGCCAACGATAGCCACGACATGGCCCTCCATCGAAGGGATATTTCCTTTGACGTAGAGCTGAGCCGGCTTATCGTAACACTCCCTCAGACGGTAAGGATAGTCCTCATCGTCCGGCTTCCAAACGCGGATGGGATACGTCATGACTTAACTGCGGTCGGACAAGTGCACCTTGACACCATAACAGAGGTCACCTGCATCGCCCAGACCGGGAACGATATATTTCTTGTCGTTGAGGACGGGGTCGATCGCGGCGCACCACAGCGTGACATCGGAACTATCGTTCAGTTCGCGACGCATGTAGTCGATGGCCTGCGGCGTAGCGATGGCGCAGCAGAGGTGGGTATGGGCAGGTTTGCCGTGACGCAGAAGGGCCAGATACCCCACCTCCATCGACATACCTGTCGCCAACATCGGATCGGCTACGATGAGGGTCTTTCCTTCGATAGAAGGCGCCGCCATATACTCGGCTACGATCTCCAGTTCACCTTTGCCATTGACGCGGCGATAGGCGCTAAGGAAGGCATTCTCGGCGCGGTCAAAGATGTTAAGAAATCCCTGATGCAGCGGCAGTCCGGCGCGGAGGATGGTAGCAAGCACGAGTGGGTCGGAGATGGTGTTGACCGGCGCGATACCAAGAGGTGTCTGCACGTCGGTTTGCTCGTAATTCAGCGCCTTGCTGACCTCTATGGCCATAAACTCACCGATACGCTCAATGTTACGACGGAAACGGAGAGGGTCCTTCTGGATCTCCACGTCGCGAATCTCGCGCAGGAACATACTGAGCACACTATTGTGCTCGGAGAGATTGATGACCTTCATTACTTCATTTTCTTAGTAGCCTTCAACTCTGCTTTCAACTCTGTTGAACGCTGCTTGTAGAGCTCTTCGATGCGAGCCAGTTCGCCCTCTTTCTGTACGGTCTCCTGAACGAAGTTCTGCAAGGTGGTCTGCCAGTTCTGGATAGAGGTCTCGAGATCCGAAACGGAGTGCTGACGCTCAGCTACTTCACGAAGCGAATAACCCAGCTCTTTCTGCTGTTTCTCGAGCATCTGCGAGTAGTTCTCGCGTGCGTCTTTGTTCAGACGGCGGTTGGAGTTCAACTTGCGTTGTTGCTTCTCGATGGACTTCTGCATGGACTTGAGTGCAGACTCTTCTTTGTCATAGACTTTCTTGAGCTCGCCGGTCATCTTCAGTGCATCTTTGAGCGAACCGTCCATCTCTTTGGCATGCGCCTTCTCATCCTTGAGTTCGGCTTTCGCCGCCTTGATCTGGTCACCGTTCTTCGACAAGTCTTTGTCCAGGACGTCGAGCGCCGCACGATACATAGTAGGTTCGTTGAAATACTTCGCACGGAGGGAGTCAATCACTACATCAGGGATTTCGATGTTTAACGGGGCTACATGTTGCGCCATTGCGCTTAATCCAAGGGCCAGAAAGGCCATTACAAAAATCTTTCTCATTGCTAAATATATTTAGAGTTTGTTAAATTTTGGCGCAAAGATAATATAAAATTTGCACATATGCAAAAAAAAGTGTAACTTTGCACAAAATTTGTGACAAGATATGAAAAATTTCATATACGACGAGGCAACCATTGCTTTTGTGACGGCGGCGGCGCAGACCTGTCTGCTCATCGAGAAAAGCAATGAGCACGAGCGCGGAGAATGGCGCGAGCAGATGCTTCGGTTATTGCCGGTGCTATACCTGCGGGCGCGGCTGTTGAACCAAGAGGAGGAGATGGAGGACGAAGAGCCGCAGCGGTTTGTGACGGAGGAGGACTATAACTTCGCGTTGGTGGGTATTCGCGAACTGATGGGTTCGGACGATGCGTACCTTGACGTGTTCGTCGATCAAGGCGTTTATACCGACGAAGTGCAGACGGCGTATATCTCGGAGCAACTGGCTGATATCTACCAGGAGCTCAAGGACTTGGCGGCAGGATTCCAGACAGGCAACGAGACCGTCATGCACGATGCGGTGGTCGTTTGCCGCGAAGCGTTTAAGGAACATTGGGGACAGAAAGTGTTAGCCGTAATGAGGGCGTTGCATGCCATATCAGACACATCATATTAACAAAGAGTTGCTGCAGTGGATGCCGATAGCGGCATTCGAGGGCGAGGTGATTGTAGTGGATCGCGAGGAGCAAATCGCGGAGGCGGTGGCGTATCTAAAAAAGCAGCGGACGATAGGGGTCGATACCGAAGCGCGCCCGAGTTTTCAGCGCGGTACGCACTACCCTACGGCTTTGGTGCAGATCGCGACGCACGAGCGATGCTATCTCTTCCGGCTCACACATATCGGTATGCCGCAGGAATTAGCGGATATCTTTGCCGACCCGAAGATATGCAAGGTCGGTCTGGCTTTCAAAGACGATATCAACGGCTTGCGGCGCAGGCGGAACTTTGTTCCGGCGAACTGCATTGATGTACAATCGCTCGTGGCACAATACGGAATTCTGGATCTGGGATTGCAGAAAATCTTCGCTATCTGCTTCGGCAAGAAGATCTCAAAAGCCCAGCAGTTAACGAACTGGGAGAACAGTCATCTTACGCCCGAGCAGGCCCGATATGCGAGCACGGATGCCTGGGCGACGCTGCTGATATACGAAGATCTGATGCGACAAGAACCGCTGGCGGACAAAGAAGTGGAAGCGCTGAAGCGCGAAGACAAAGAGCGGATGATTGAGCATCAACAGGAGATTCAGGACCAGCGTCTGCGCGAACAGGGTATCGAACCGCCGCCCCATATGACGCTCGAAGAGCGCGAGGCGCATCAGGCTGCGAAGAGACGGGAAGCGCGTAAGCGCAAGCGGCAGCGGCAGAGTGCAAGAAAAGCCGCACAACGCACAACGGCGAAGAAGCAAGAAAAAAACAATCCAAAATAACATGAAACGATTTGTTCTTATGGTGTGCACCGTACTATGTACGCTGTACGCTTTTGGCGAAATCAAGTATGTCTTCTATTTCATTGGAGACGGAATGGGAAGCAACCAAGTGCTCGGTGCGGAGATGTACCGTTCAGCGCTGCAAGGTGAACCTTTAGGGCGCGTGCAGACGCTGATGACGACCTTCCCGTATTCGGGTAGCGCCAGTTCATACTCGAAGAGTAACGGCATCACGGACAGTGCGGCAGCCGGTACCTGTCTGGCGACGGGCCAAAAGACGAAAAACGGGATGTTGGGTCTCGGACCGGACAGCACCCGTCTGACGACCATCGCCGAAGAACTGAAGGCGCAGGGATGGGGCATCGGCATCATGACAACCGTAGCCATCGATCATGCGACACCGGGCGCTTTCTACGGGCACGTGAAGAAACGCAGTATGTACTACGAGATCGGACAACAACTCAGCGAGAGCGGTTTTGACTTCTTCGGCGGCGCAGGGTTTCATTACCCGCAAGGCAAGAAAGATAACGAGACCATCAACCTCTACCGCCTGGCGGAAGAACGGGGCTATACCGTGGTGCACGGGGCGGAAGAAGTGGCCAGTCTTCAGGATTCAGCCATCAGTAAGATGATTCTCGTGCAAGCAACCGATGACCAGGGTGCGAAACACGGCGACAACCTGAGTTATGCTATTGACCGAAAAGAAGGCGATTTGACCTTGCAGCAGATCGTGGCAACGGCTATCCCGTTCCTCGCGGCGCGCCATGAGCGATTCTTCATGATGGTCGAAGGCGGCATGATTGATTATGCCTGTCACGGCGATGATGCCGCTACGGCTTTCGGAGAAGTATGGGATATGGACGAAGCCATGCGCGAAGCGTATGCGTTCTACGAGCAACATCCCGATGAGACCCTGATAATCGTAACGGCCGACCATGAGACCGGAGGTCTGGCGCTCGGCAACAGCGATTATACGCTGCATTTGGACCTGCTGCAGCATCAGCAGTGCTCGGCTTGGATACTAAGCGATCTCTTTTCGCAATTGTTCAAAGACAAACGAAAACCGAGTTGGGAGGATGTGAAACGGATATACAAAGAGCAGTTAGGTTTCTGGGACAAAGTGGAGATCACGGCGGCCGAGGAAGCCGAACTGAAGACCTTATATAATAAATTCGCGCGCGCGAAGAAGAGCAAAGACACAAAGACGATGTACAAGACCATCAACGCCTTGGGCGATGCCGGTATTGCGTTGCTGAACCAAAAAGCACATATCGGTTGGACGACCCGCGCACACTCCGCGCATGTCGTGCCAATCTTCGCTATCGGTCCGGGCACCGAGATTCTCAGCGGTTGGCATGATAACACGGAGATTGTTCCGCTGATTAAAGAGGCTATTAAATAGCAGGAAAAATCGAACATTCAACAGGACCATCACGGGACCATGTCCCGAGAAAGACCCAATATAGAACATTTCTGAAACAACAAAAAAGAGGGGCGCCGAAGCGTCCCTCCTTTTTGTTAGGGTATTCGTTTATTTAACGATTTGACCCATCGGAGTGTAGCTGTGGTTGCCCTTCATGATGAGGAGTTGACCCTCACGGAGCACCTTAACAGCCTTACCCTCCAAGAGGATTGCGTCAATACCTTGACCCGATTTCTTCTCAATGTAGATGTGTCCACCGAGCTCTGCCCATTCAGGATTGTATTGTATACGGAAGTAAATCGTACAGATACCTGCATATTGAGCAGGAACTACGATGTCGTCACCTTCCGGATACCAGGTCCACACACCATTGAGTACCGCCAGACCCTTCAGTTTGTCACCTTCATGCAGTTCGACGGTAACCATGAACTCTTGCACGCCTTCGCCTGCATCCGGGTTCGGAACAAATGCATATTCTGCAGACGGTTTCCAGTCGTTGAACGTACCGACGAGATAGAAGCCGTTCGGAACTTCAGGCTCTACGGCAGGAATGTCTTCCTTAGCATACCATTGGCCCTCAAACTGACTTTCACTCGAAGCGGCAGCGGCGTTGATTACGAAGTACAGTTTAGCAGCATCCCATACAAGGTTAACTGTCTGATTCGTGCCGTTGTTGAAGATGATGTTGATATTCGCTGCGGGGAAAGTGTAGGAATATACATCAAAGTCATTGATCTTCTCTTCCTCTTTCGTCATTGCCTCACCCGGCCATACCTTGTAAGCATCGCCTTCTGCAGGCCATACATAAGCGTTAACTACTTCCCAGCCTGCTTGGTTGACAAAATGAACCGTTATGTTCTCGCCCGGATCTACAGGAGGCTCTACAGCAGGAATATCTTCCTTTGCATACCATTTACCATCGTAGAAGTAAGGCTTAGCTGCATCCCATACCAGGTCATCAGTCTGGTCCTTACCGTTGTTGAAGATGATGTTGACATGCAATGCGGGGAACGTGTACTCGAAGACATCAAAGTCATTGATCTTCTCTGCCTCTTTCGTCATTGCCTCGCCCGGCCATACCTTGTAAGCGTCACCCTCTGCAGGCCATACAAAGGCGTTAACTACTTCCCAACCGGCTTTGTTAACGAAGTGTACCGTCATGTTCTCGCCCGGATCTACAGGAGGCTCTACTGCAGGAATCTCTTCCTTAGCATACCATTTACCATCATAGAAGTAAGGCTTAGCTGCATCCCATACAAGGTCATCGGTCTGGTCCTTACCGTTGTTGAAGATGATGTTGACATGCAATGCGGGGAACGTGTA